>ERZ791737.95-NODE-95-length-113507-cov-16.511661_pt1 | contig 113507 bp, 104 predicted proteins | sample MGYA00510042_ERZ791737 | MGnify/ENA primary metagenome ERZ791737 (study PRJEB30046, sample SAMN00791965) | human gut metagenome | study: EMG produced TPA metagenomics assembly of the A metagenome-wide association study of gut microbiota in type 2...
TTTAGGAAATAATACAACCCTAATAAGATGTTATACTTATTGAGCGTCCGCCCTGGGAGATGAAAGATACAAAAAGAAAAAAGGAAAGAGACCGGGAAAGAGTGAAACGGGACGAAAAGAAAAGATAAAAGACTAATGTTAAAAGCACATTTTGCCATAATTTCTCTCCCCCCCAAAAAAACAAGGCATGTTCTACCAAAGCATATGAAAGCAGTTATAGTAACAGACAAAAACTTTCTTTCATCGTTTTCCAGGGCAAAATCAGCTAATTATGATTCTTTCGCAATTCAAGCGCAAAGGTCTTTCAAAATAAACAAGATGTACCGTCATAAGGTAGCTCTAAGACTTCTGTCATAAAGAATAAAAGAACAAATACACCAGCAAAATCAACAGAAGGGACAACAAAACCGAACTTTAAAAATATCCCCAAAGGAGCATCTGTCCATGTAAATCTTGCCTTTCATTCATTAAAAGTATCGGTTAACAGCCAAAAAAGACTCATAACCGGAAGAGATAGCAATCTTTTAGGGTTCCACAACGATTTCATTTCATCTTTTTTTCGTATTTTTGTCCCAATATGCACCTTATTATAAGGAGAGCAACGACGAATAAAGAAACAATGAGAGTAATTGACTTAATACATAGCAACGAAAAAACAGCCTTCTCTTTTGAAATACTTCCTCCTCTGAAAGGTACAGGTATTGAGAAGCTGTATCAAACCATAGATACATTACGAGAATTTGACCCCAAGTATATCAATATCACTACGCACCGCAGTGAATATGTATACAGAGATCTGGGGAATGGGCTTTATCAGCGCAATCGGCTACGAAGACGTCCGGGAACCGTAGCTGTAGCAGCTGCTATCCAGAACAAGTATAATATGACGGTAGTACCTCACATTCTGTGCAGTGGTTTTACTCAGGAAGAAACTGAATACGTACTGCTCGACCTACAATTCCTGGGAATTACCGATCTGTTGGTTCTCCGTGGAGATAAAGCAAAGCACGAATCGGTTTTTACCCCCGAAGGAGACGGACATCATCATGCTTTAGAGTTACAGGAACAGATCAATAATTTCAATAAAGGTATCTTTGTAGACGGTTCGGAGATGAAAGTAACAAATACTCCTTTCTCTTATGGAGTGGCCTGTTATCCGGAAAAACATGAAGAAGCACCTAACATCGACATGGATATCTATTGGCTGAAAAAGAAAGTGGAGGCCGGAGCCGAATATGCTGTGACACAATTGTTCTATGACAACAAGAAATACTTTGATTTCGTAGAAAGAGTACACCAGGCAGGAATACACATCCCGATTATTCCGGGCATCAAACCTTTCAAGAAGTTATCCCAACTAAGCATGGTTCCGAAAACATTTAAGGTAGACCTTCCGGAAGAACTAACCCAGGAAGCACTGAAGTGCAAAACAGACGAGGAAGCCCGCAAAGTGGGTATCGAATGGTGTATCAACCAATGTAAAGAGCTGATGGCCGCCGGTGTACCCAGTATCCACTTTTACTCCATCGGAGCAGTGGACAGTATTAAAGAAGTAGCCAAAGCGATTTATTAAACTATGTTTTTCAGAGACGTCATCGGACAAGAGGCAGCCAAGCAGCGACTGATACAAGAAGTCAGCGAAGGACGCATACCACACGCCCAACTTTTCTGCGGGCCTGAAGGTGTGGGCAAGTTTCCATTGGCATTAGCCTATGCACGCTACCTGAGTTGCACGAACCGCAGTGAGACAGACGCTTGTGGAGTCTGTCCGTCGTGTGTGAAGTTCAATAAGCTGGTTCACCCCGATGTTCACTTCGTTTTTCCGGTAGTAAAAAACGGAAGAAGTGATGATTACATTGTGGAATGGAGAAAACTGGTACTGAATAATCCCTATTTTACGATTAACCACTGGCTAAATGAAATTAACGCAGAAAATGCACAGGCGGTGATTTACACCAAAGAAAGTGATGAGATCATGAAAAAGCTCAGCCTTAAATCCAGCGAAGGAGGATTTAAGATTACCATTCTTTGGCTTCCCGAAAAGATGCAGCAAGCTTGTGCCAACAAGTTATTAAAGCTGCTGGAAGAACCACCCCAGAAAACGATTTTCTTACTGGTATCAGAGAATCCGGAATTAATTCTCCAAACGATACTGAGCCGCACACAACGTTTCAATCTACGCAAAATAGACGAACAATGCATTGCCGACGCTTTACAAAACAAATATGGAGTGCAGCAGGCGACCAGTATTTCGATTGCCCACCTGGCTAACGGAAACTTTATCAAAGCGCTTGAAACCATTCATCTGAATGAAGAGAATCAACTGTTTTTTGAGTTATTTGTCAGCCTGATGCGCCTTTCTTACCAAAGAAAAATCCGGGAAATGAAATTGTGGAGCGAACAAGTGTCAGGCATGGGACGTGAACGTCAGAAGAACTTCCTGGAGTACTGCCAACGGATGATCCGGGAGAATTTCATCTACAACCTGCATCGGAAAGAATTGACTTATATGACATTAGATGAACAGAACTTCGCTACACGGTTTGCCCCTTTTGTAAACGAACGAAACGTGATGGGCATCATGGACGAACTGAGTGAAGCTCAAAAACATATTGAACAGAATGTAAACGCTAAAATGGTATTTTTCGACTTCTCACTGAAGATGATCGTACTGTTGAAGCAATAACTTTAAAATAAAGTATATGGAATTTAAACTGCATAATGGGAGCGGAGGCCTTTGCTGTAAGAGCTGTTCCCGACAAGATAAAAAACTAAATACCTACGATTGGCTGGCCGACATACCGGGCAATGCGGAGGAGAGTGACATGGTAGAGGTTCAGTTCAAGAACACCCGCAAGGGATACTACCGAAACAGCAACAAGATCAAATTAGAGAAGGGAGACATCGTAGCCGTAGAAGCTACACCGGGACATGACATCGGCACCGTTACCCTGACGGGACGATTAGTGCCGCTCCAGATGAAAAAGGCAAACTTTAAACAAGATGCTGAAATCAAACGTATCTACCGCAAAGCCAAAGCTGTGGATATGGAGAAATATGAAGAAGCCAAAGCCAAAGAACACGCCACAATGATTCGTGCGCGTCAGATAGCGGCCAGCCTGAATTTGGACATGAAAATTGGCGACGTAGAATATCAGGGAGACGGCAACAAAGCTATCTTCTACTACATCGCTGACGAACGCGTCGACTTTCGGCAGTTAATTAAAGTGTTGGCTGAAGCTTTCAGAGTACGTATCGAAATGAAACAGATCGGTGCGCGCCAGGAGGCAGGGCGCATCGGAGGTATCGGTCCTTGCGGACGTGAATTGTGTTGCGCCACCTGGATGACAAGTTTTGTGTCTGTATCGACCAGCGCAGCAAGGTATCAGGACATTTCACTCAATCCTCAAAAACTGGCAGGACAGTGTGCTAAGTTAAAATGTTGCCTGAACTACGAAGTAGATTGCTATGTAGAAGCGCAGAAGCGCCTGCCTTCAAGAGAGATCGAACTGGAAACTAAAGACGGAACCTATTATTTCTTCAAAGCAGATATTCTCAGCAACCAGATTTCGTATTCAACAGACAAGAATTTCGCCGCAAACTTAGTCACTATCAGCGGGAAACGGGCATTCGAAGTGATAGGACTGAACAAAAGGGGCATCAAACCGGATAGTCTATTGGAAGCTGAACGCAAACCGGAACCTAAAAAACCGATTGACCTGTTGGAACAAGAAAGTCTGACACGTTTTGACCGTGACCGTCGCCGTAACGGAAAAGATGGAAATGGAAAAGAAGAAGGTGGAAACGGAAACCGCAAAAAGAAGAAAAAGAACAATAACAACCGTCCGCAACAAGCCGCCAATGCTGAAACACAAAACCCATCGCCGACGGCTATAGAAAACAAAGAGAACAGTGGAGCTCAACCGGTACAAGGGCAACAACGCACACGAGGAGAACGCCCCAAAAACAATAACCGCAGCAACAATCAGCCGCGCAAAAATAATGAGGCTCGTGAACCGCGCAATAATGAAAATCGGGAAACACGTAAGAATGAACCCCGTGAGCAGCGCCCTCCACGCGAACCCCGCGGACCACGTAACAACGAACAACCTAAACGCACCGAGAAACCCCAGGGAAATGAAAAACCTGCTCAAGAATAGCATCTGCATGCTTCTCATGACATGGATACTGACTGCATGTGACGATAACACTGTGTATCACTCATATCAATCCACCCCTCAAGGTGGATGGAAAAAGAGTGATACACTCTTTTTCAATGTCCCTTTGAATGACTCCCTGATCAATCTGCGATTGTCTGCCGGTGTACGCAACAGCAGTAATTATCCTTATCAGAATCTGGACATCCTTATCAGTTACAATCTGGAAGATTCAACTGTATGGAAAACAGACACTCTGAAGTTTACTCTGACTGACCAGGAAGGTAAATGGAAAGGAACCGGCTGGGGAAGTCTTTACCAATCGGCTCTTCCCTTAAAAGACTGCTCCATCAAGCATCCCGGTAACTATACTTTTAAAGTTGTACACGGAATGAAAGATGAACAAATAACCGGAATCATTGATGTGGGACTGAAAATCGAGCACTTATAACCTCCTGCTACGTCCTGCATCAATACGCAGAAAAATAAAAAGCAGAATAGTAAATCCCCATAAAGACGACCCCCCATAACTAAAGAAAGGTAACGGAATACCAATCACAGGAGTCAGACCAAGCACCATTCCGACATTAATAAATAAATGGAAAAGGAAGATACTCACGACCGAATAGCCATAAACCCGTCCAAAAGTTGAGGTCTGCCGCTCCGATACCGCTATAAGACGCAGTATCAATGCCAGGAAAAGTAAGAGGACAGCAGCTGAACCAACAAATCCCTGTTCTTCGCCTACAGTACAGAAAATAAAGTCTGTATCTTGCTCAGGCACATATTTCAACTTCGTTTGCGTACCGTTCAGAAAGCCTTTGCCGGTCAATCCTCCAGAACCAATCGCTATCTTAGACTGGTTAACATTATAACCGGCACCAGCCAGATCCTCTTCCATTCCCAACACTACCTTTATACGAATCTGCTGATGAGGTTCAAGGATATTGTCGAAAACATAATCGCTTGAGTAGAGAAAACCAATAGATCCCAAAGCAAACAATGCTATCAGGAGATAAGCACGTTGTCGCTCGCTCAGAGACAAGTAAAGCAGATAGCAGATAACCACCACACAAAGTCCCCACTCTACCCAAACCAGATTAAAAGGAACAAGATACTCAGAAACAAGATAGGCAATCGACAATGCAAGCAAACTACCACCTATAATATTCCGCACAGGCTCCCATTTCTTTCTATACACCCAAACCATAGAACCTGCAAACAAAAGTATCATCATCAAAACAGCAAATTCTCCGATCGGTGTAGGTGTGTCGGCAATAAACACCTGATCAAAACGAATACCTACCACAAAATATACTACTGCACATACCCCTGAAAACAAAACAACCCCGGGCATACCTTCGCGATACAGCATCAAGAAAAAAGCAAGATAGACCAATGCCGAACCGGTTTCTTTCTGCAACACGATCAGCAACATCGGCAACAGAATAAAAGCAACCAAAGGCAAAAAGCATTTCCACTTCTTTATATTAAAAGAATAGGCATTCATAAACTTCGCCAATGCCAAAGCCGTTGCAAACTTTGCGAATTCCGCCGGCTGGAGACTGACCGGACCTAATATTAACCAGGAACGGGAGCCTTTTGTATCAGGTGCGATAAAGATAGTCACTATCAACAGAAGAATCAGACCTATATATACAAGGTATGCAAACATATCGTACATCCGTTCTTCAAGCATCAGAAGAATGAAGCCAAGCCCAAATGAACAGATAATCCACATAAATTGCTTACCGGCGCGGGTAGAAAAATCCAGAAAGTCACGATCACCATAATCATAACTGGCTCCACACACACTGAACCATCCGCCGATAATAAGGAGCAGGTAAATACCGATCGTTACCCAATCCAATGTTTTCCATAAACTAACGCTCCTCGTTTCCATACATAATCACTCTATTACTATATTCTTCTGCACGTATCTCGTTCTCGGGGGACAGCTTTCCTTTTAAATATTGTTCCATCATCAGTGCCCCGATAGGTACTCCGTAAACCGCACCAAAGCCACCGTTCTCAACATATACAGCAATGGCTATCTTGGGATTATTCATCGGAGCAAATCCCATAAAGACAGAATGGTCATGACCACGATTCTGCGCCGTACCGGTCTTACCACACACTTCAACATCCGGCAAAATGGCCCCAGCCACCCGGCAAGTTCCTCCCGTAACCGCAGCCCGCATACCGGTCACCACATCTTCATAATGTTTTCGGTCGATAGAGGTCTTTCTGGGCACCCGATAGATACTGTCAAGCTGTTCGTCCTGTATTTCTTTCACAATATGCGGAGTGATAAAATGTCCCCGATTGGCAATAGTAGCACCCAGATTGGCTATCTGCAACGGAGTTGCCAGAATCTCTCCCTGACCGATGGCAATACTGATTACCGTCAATCCATTCCAGCGTCCACGATAAGCTTTATCATAAAACTGAGCATTAGGGATCAATCCGCGCTTCTCCCCCGGCAAGTCTACTCCAAGTTTATAACCAAAACCTTGAGAAACCATGTGATCTTTCCAAACAGTAATGGCATTTTGCGAGGAGCCATACTTCCGGTCACCAAACATCCGGAACAATCCCCAACAAAAATAAGAGTTACATGAAGTAGCAATGGCCGGTATCAATGGCAGCGGTGAACCATGAGCATGGCAACCTACATGCAGGCTTCCGTAATTGAATCCATGAGCACAAGGAAAGGCCGGCGTATTGGTCTGAATAATTCCTTCCTGTAAGAAAGTCAGTGCTTGTGCTGTCTTAAACGTTGATCCCGGAGGATATACCCCCATAATCGAACGGTTTAGCAAAGGTTTCATCGGATCTCTCTGAAGCATGAGGTGATTCTTTCCACGCTGACGCCCAATCATCAGTCTCGGATCAAAATCAGGCGAGGAAACCATACAAAGTATTTCCCCCGTTTCCGGCTCAATAGCTACAATACTACCGATTTTGTTTTTCAATAAACGCTCTCCCAGCATCTGGAGATCAATGTCAATTCCGAGTTTCAGATTCTTCCCGGGTATCGGACGTTTATCATACTTCCCATCCATATAATGCCCCTGTATGCGCCCATGGGCATCACGCAGCAATACTTCCACTCCCTTTTCACCGCGCAAAAAAGATTCATACGATTTTTCAATGCCTTGCTTACCGATATAGTCGCCACGGATGTAGTAATCATCATTTTCTATGTCTTTCATTGATACCTCACCGATATCACCAAGCACATGGGCAGCAGAGTTATAACTATATTGTCGAATGGTGCGACGCTGTATATAGAATCCCCGGAATTTAAATAGTTTCTCCTGAAACACCCCACACTCTTCTGCCGAAAGCTGAGACATAAATACCTGATTAGTATAACGTGAATATCCCGGATTTCTACGGCGGTCTTTCATATCACTCATAATTCTCAGGAACTGCGCACGGGTGATATTCAGCGTCTGACACAAATCAAGTGTGTCAAGGTTCTCAACTTCCTTTGGAACCATTGTAATATCATAAGCAGGCTGATTAAACACCAACAATTTATCATTCCGATCGTACATCGCCCCACGTGACGGATACTGAATTTTATTTAAGAAAGCATTACTGTCGGCATTCTTCTTATAGTCATCCGTAGCTATCTGGAGTGAAAATAAACGCACTAAGTAGATCAGGACAATAGCCAGCGCTACTCCACCGATCACATATTTTCGTTTCTCCAGCACATAATCTTTTGCCATATCTATCTCCTCACTCCTTCAACAGCCATAATACAAGTTATAGTCAAAATGGTGCTCGACACCACCCTTAACAGCAATAACGGTATGCTGGTAAATGAGAAGAACTCAAGAGTAAGCAACATAAGATGATGTACAAAGACACTCACCACCAGATATTTGAGAAAAGAAGCAATCCCCATACTTTTCAACGAAGGTACAATGCTGTCCAAAGTATCGCGGGGAGTAAACAAACGGAGAAACAACGGACGTAGAAAAGCCAGTAACACTGTCGCCGCCGCATTCATACCCGGTGTGTTAGAAAAGATATCAATGGCAAGACCTATGCAAAAGCCCCATAACATCAATTCGTTTCGGGAAGTACCGGAATTAAACTTTAAAATAAAGTAGACATATAAAAAAGGAGTAGCCACACCGGCAATATGCACATTATTCAGGATCAGTACCTGAAGCAAGATCAGACCGACAAACCATCCTATTCTATGTATATAGTTGATAATCATTGCGCCAAACTCTTTTGTTCCAATTCTTTTTGTTCATGCTGGCCGGTCCTTGCAATCACACGCACTTCACTCACTTTACCAAAATCCGTTGCCAGCTTTACTTTCAACAAATAAGAGAGCCCGTCATTCGAATCGGCCATATCATCTACAGTACCAATCATGATCCCTTCAGGAAAAACGGTAGAATAACCACTGGTTACCACTGTATCCCCTAAGTTGAACTCTGCATGACGGGGTAAATCTTTCAAATAAGCATATCGGGAATCTCCATACTCCCATTTCAGATAACCAAAATATTCACTACCCACAATTTTACAACTAATACTGGACTTGCTGTTCAGCACCGAAATGACCCGGGAATAATGAGAAGAAGTATCGTATACGATACCAACGACTCCGTTTCCGTCGACAACTCCCATTTCCGGGCGGATCCCATCTTTCGATCCACGATTTAAAGTGATGTAATTATCTACCAGATTGAGACTGTTATTGATGACCCGCGCCTTAAAAACCTGATAATCCGTATTAGGTAAATTGCGGATACTATTTAATTCGGTAGAGTCTGATAAATGCCTTCCCAGAGCATCCTCCAGATTGTGATTCTGTTGTTCCAGTTCCATAATGCGATCCAGCAAATCTTCATTGACCGATTTTAAATGGAAATAAGAAGTAATCCCTCCGGATACTTCATACACTTTGCCGGCAACCGCATTAGCCGAACTGAAATAAACACTGTGTTGATAGTGATTAAAGCGAAATAACAAAACAAAACTGATCACCTCCAATAAAATGAAGAGGAACCAGTGATTATATTTCAAGAGAAAGTTCAGTAAATTCCGCATAAAGACATATAAGTTACAAGCTACGAACTACGAGCTACAAGTATATGCAGCTACATTTATGCACTGCCAGTAACTTATAGCTCGTAATTCGTAGTTAATTATTTATCTCATCAAGAATGAGAAACGGTCTACATTCTTCAATGCAACACCTGTACCTTTAGCCACTGCATGCAACGGATCTTCCGCAATGTGGAAAGGAATATTAATCTTATCAGTCAGACGTTTGTCCAAGCCACGAAGCAGCGCTCCACCACCGGCCAGATAGATTCCATTGTGTACAATATCAGCATACAGTTCAGGAGGCGTATTCTCCAACGCGCTCAAAATAGCCGTTTCAATTTTTGAAATTGATTTCTCAAGGCAGTGTGCTACTTCCTGATAACATACCGGCACTTCCATCGGAAGCGCAGTAATACGGTTCGGTCCGTGAACAATATAATCTTCCGGAGCATCCTCACCCAGTTCAGTCAAAGCAGCACCTACATTGATTTTAATACGCTCGGCCATACGTTCACTGACTTTAACGTTATGTTGGCGGCTCATATATTCCTGAATATCTGCTGTCAGATCGTCACCTGCAATGCGAATGGAGTTATTCGAAACAATACCTCCCAATGAAATTACGGCAATCTCGGTAGAACCACCACCTATATCGACAATCATATTTCCTTCCGGTGCCTCTACATCGATACCAATGCCAATAGCTGCGGCCATAGGTTCAAATACCAGATAAACATCACGTCCACCGGCATGTTCGGCAGAGTCACGAACAGCACGAAGTTCAACTTCCGTACTACCCGAAGGCACTCCGATCACCATACGAAGCGACGGAGAAAAAAGACGGTTGCGAGTATTTACCTGTTTGATTAATCCGCGCATCATCTGCTCGCAAGCATAGAAGTCGGCAATCACTCCGTCACGTAGCGGACGGATGGTACGAATATTCTCGTGGGTCTTTTCGTGCATCAGTTTTGCCTTTTCCCCCACAGCAATCATCTTGTCTGTCCGACGGTCAAGGGCCACCACCGAAGGCTCATCTACTACAATCTTACCACCGGTAATTATGATAGTATTGGCCGTACCGAGGTCCATTGCTATTTCTTGTGTAAAAGAGAATAATCCCATAATGAATAAATTTCTAATGCGTCGATATGCCAGTGTGCCCTAACGGGTTGTCCGGCATACAACAAGTTTTTAATTAGTGCTTAAAGTGGCGGATACCCGTTGTCACCATTGCCATGCCATGTTCGTTGCAATAGTCAAATGTCAACTGGTCTTTCACCGAACCTCCCGGCTGAATAACAGCTGTCACACCTTCTTTATCCGCAATTTCCACACAGTCGGGGAAAGGGAAGAAAGCATCCGACGCCATCACTGCACCCTGCAGGTCAAATCCAAATGACTTAGCCTTCTCGATAGCCTGCTTCAATGCATCCACACGCGAAGTCTGTCCTACACCGCTTGCCAGCAATTGTTTACCTTTTGCCAGTACGATGGCATTCGATTTACTGTTTTTCACTATCTTATTAGCAAACAACAGATCTTCGACCTCTTCGGGAGTAGGAATTTTATCAGTTACCGTTTTAAGGTCTGCCGTTGATTCAATATTCAAGTCTCTATCCTGAACCAGTACACCATTGAGCAAAGAGCGGAATTGCTTTCTCGGCAATTTGGCTTCTTTACGAACCAAAATAATACGGTTCTTTTTCTGCCCAAGAATTTCAAGTGCATCTACATCATAATCAGGAGCAATCACTACTTCAAAGAAGATTTTATTAATCTCTTCCGCAGTCTCTTTATCAATAACGGCATTCGTGATCAATACGCCGCCAAACGCAGAAACCGGATCACCGGCCAAAGCATCTTTCCATGCCTCAAGCACAGTCGGGCGGGAAGCCAGTCCGCAAGCATTGTTATGCTTCAGAATAGCAAATGTAACGTCATCAAATTCATCAATCAAGTCTACAGCAGCATTAATGTCGAGCAGATTGTTGTAAGAAATTTCTTTTCCATGAATCTGGTCGAACATTTCGTCCAGGTTTCCATAGAAATATCCTTTCTGATGCGGATTTTCACCATAACGCAGCGCCTTCTGGCTGTTTGCAGAACAACGGAAAGCAGATCCCTCCTCGGCATCAAAGTAATTGAAAATAGCCGAATCATAATGTGATGAAACTGCAAATGCCTCTTTTGCCATCCAGCGGCGTTCTTCAAGGGAAGAAGTAGCTCCATGCTCCATCAACATATCGAGCAATGGTTTATACTGGGCCTGAGAAGGAACAATAATCACATCGTTGTAATTTTTAGCAGCGGCACGAATCAAAGAGATTCCGCCTATATCAATTTTCTCGATAATAGCAGCTTCATCGGCACCTGAAGCAACCGTAGCCTCAAATGGATAAAGATCTACAATGACAAGATCTATTTCAGGAATTTCATATTTTTCAATCTGCTGGATGTCTTGTTCCAGTCCGCGACGGCAAAGAATACCTCCGAAAATCTTCGGATGCAGCGTCTTCACTCTGCCACCCAAAATCGAAGGGTACGAAGTCAAATCTTCGACAGCCTTACAGGGATAGCCCAGTGATTCGATAAACTGACGAGTTCCTCCCGTTGATAAGAACTCCACTCCTTCTTCGTGCAGTTTGGTAATGATTTCATCCAAACCTTCTTTGTGATAAACCGATACCAGTGCGGTTTTTATTCTTTTAGACTCAGACATTGATTTGCTTATTAAGTATTTGGTGCGCAAAGTTACAAAATATTGTTTATCACACGTTATAAATAAGGTGTGAATTAATAATAAAAAAGCGCTGACTCACAATTAAATGAGTCAGCGCCTTTCTTATTATCAGTTTATTTGCAACAATCTATTACCAAATAGATACCCGTTTATCCATTGGTAAGTACATCGGATCTTTTTCAGTAATATTGAAAGCCTCGTACCATGCACCAATCTGAGGTAGTGCGCCATCTACACGCCATTTGCCTAATGAGTGCGGATCAATCTTCGTAAGTTTCAGGATTTCTTCCGGACGGATATTGCCAGCCCACACATTTGCGTAAGACAGGAAGAAACGTTGTTCGGGTGTAAATCCATTTTCATTTTTCAAAGGTGCAGCCGCCGTTGCTTTTTTGAATGCCTGGTAAGACACTTGAAGTCCACCGTGATCGGCAATATTTTCACCCAAAGTAAACTCTCCGTTGGCATGAACCCCGGGAGCTACTTCAATGCTGTCGAAGAAGTTAACCATCACTGCTGCACGTGCTTCAAAGTTCTTGGCATCCTCTGCCGTCCACCAGTCTTTCAAGTTACCATCCTTATCATACTGACGGCCCTGATCATCAAATCCATGAGTCATCTCATGTCCGATAACTACACCAATCGCTCCATAATTGAAAGCATCGTCTGCATTCATATCAAAGAAAGGATATTGAAGTATTCCGGCCGGGAAACAGATTTCATTCGTCGTCGGATTGTAATATGCATTTACTGTCTGCGGAGTCATGTGCCACTCCTCTTTATCTACCGGCTTACCATATTTGGCAATCATTTCATTGTAGCCCCACTGACTGGCGCGCTCAATATTAGCCCAATACGAATCATCCTTTATCTCAAGTGAAGAGTAGTCTTTCCATTTATCCGGATATCCGATCTTTACATGGAAAGTTGCCAGTTTTTCCATGGCCTTTTCTTTAGTCTCTTCTCCCATCCAGCTCAGTTCCCTGATACGTTCGCCCAGAGATTCTTGCAGATTCTTGACCAGAGCCACCATTCTTTCTTTGGCCGCAGCAGGGAAGTACTTCTCCACATACATCTGTCCGACAGCTTCGCCCAATGAATTGTCAACTGTGCTGACAGCACGCTTCCAACGAGGTTGCATTTCTTTCTTACCCGACATGGTACGACCATAGAAGTCAAAATTCTGAGCCACGAAGTCATCACTCAGGTAATTGGCGGCCGAATTGATCAGATTCCACTGCAAGTACAGAATCTGGTCCTCAAGCGGTACTGTATCGATAATGGCATTCACTTCTTTCATTGCATCAGGCTGCCCGATATTAATCTCTTTCAAGTTATTCAGTCCGGCAGTCGAGAAAAATACATCCCATGCGAAAGAGGGATATTCTTTTTGCAATGTTTCCAAAGTCTTCTTGTTATAGTTGGCATGCGGATCGCGTAATTCTACTTGTGAACGTGCCGACCGGGCCAGGCGGGTTTCAATGTTCATTACAGCTTTCACTGCTTTTCCGGCAGTAGCCTCATCATATCCTGCCAATCGGAACATCTTACCTACATGCTGCTGATATTTATCACGGATCTCTTTTGTCTGTGCATCATTCTCCAGATAATAATCCCGTTCGCCCATACCCAGGCCTCCCTGCATGGTGTGTACCATGTTTTCATTGCTATTCATGTCATCAGCGCTGACATAAAAAATAAAATAGGGATACATACCATTCTTTTGCATTTCCACGATCAACGGATAAATCTCAGTTTTACTTTTGATAGCACCTATTTTATCCAGTTCGGGTTTAATGGGAGCAACGCCTTCCTTATTCAGCTTTACGCTGTCCATAGCAATATTATAAAGTTCACCTACTTTCTGTGCAATGCTGCCCGCTTCGTGTTTGCCCGCTGCCAAACCTTCAATCAGCCCGCGCAATTGCCGGCGATTGTTCTCGGCAAGCATATCAAACGAACCGAAACGCGAATATTCGTCTGTCAGAGGATGGTTTTTCATCCATCCGCCACAAGCGTACTGATAGAAACTGGTGCCCGGCAGGGCAGTTGTGTCAAGGTTGGCAAGGTCAATGCCGGACGTAAGTACGGCCTCTTTCTTACTGTTGCATCCTGTTGCCATACAACAGATTGCAAGGATTGGTAAATACTTAATTACTTTCATACACTTAAAAAACTATTATTTTTCATTCATCTCCTCCAGCTCCATTGAAACACGTTCCCACTCTTCCACCGTGTGGTCAAGTTGTTGTTTCAACTTCTGGTGTTGTTCGTAAAGTGACATATCCGAAGCACCATCGGGTGTAGCCATCTTCTCTTCAAGGATAGCTATAGCCGATTCTGTTTGTTCGATGGCAGCTTCACAGTCTGCCACCTGGCGCTCCAGTTTCTTTATCTTCTTATTAAATTCTTTCTGTGCTTCGTAGGACAGTTTATTTTCGGATAGCCCCTCTTCAGCTCCTTCCTCTTTCTTACCGCCTGTAGGTGAGGCAGACAAAGGATTGTTTTTCTGAAGTTCGTTCAGGTTCTCTATTTTTTTCTTTTGAAGGAAATCATAGATACCTCCCAAGTGCTCTTTCACTACACCACCACCGAACTCATATACTTTAGTCGCAAGTCCGTCCAAGAAATCACGGTCATGACTGACAATAATTACTGTACCGTCAAATTCACGTATGGCCTCTTTCAATACATCCTTCGAACGCATATCCAAATGGTTGGTAGGCTCGTCGAGTATCAGGAAGTTCACAGGTTCCAACAATAATTTTATCATTGCCAGCCGGGTGCGCTCCCCCCCCGAAAGCACTTTTACCTTCTTATCCGAGGCTTCACCACCAAACATGAAGGCTCCCAGTATATCGCGTATTTTGAGACGGATATCTCCCACTGCCACCCGGTCGATCGTATCGAAAACAGTCAGGTTCTCGTCAAGCATCTGTGCCTGATTCTGCGCAAAATAACCTATCTGTACATTATGTCCCAAGGTAAGCTTGCCTTCATAATCAATCTCGCTCATGATACATTTCACAAGGGTAGACTTACCTTCACCGTTCTTTCCCACAAAAGCAACCTTCTCGCCACGATTGATGGTCAGATTGACATCATGGAAGACAACATGCGATCCGTAAGTTTTTTTCACATCTTCGCAGATCACAGGATAGTTGCCACTACGGCTGGAGCAGACAAACTTAAGCCTCAACGCTGAGTTATCCACTTCGTCCACTTCGATCCGCTCTATCTTTTCCAGCTGCTTCATACGACTCTGAACCTGTACGGCCTTAGTTGCTTTATATCGGAAACGCTCAATGAAAGCCTCTGTATCTTCAATCTGCTTCTGCTGATTCTCGTAAGCGCGCAGCTGCTGTTCACGACGCTCCTGACGCAGAACAATAAACTCATCGTACTTCACCTTGTAATCATATATCTGTCCGCAGGTTATTTCGATGGTACGGGTAGTTACATTATTCAGGAAAGCCCGGTCGTGGCTGACCAGTACTACTGCATTGGCACGGGTAGATAAAAAATTCTCCAGCCATTGGATACTCTCAATATCCAAATGATTGGTAGGTTCATCGAGCAGCAGTACATCCGGTTTGCGGAGCAAAAGTTTTGCCAACTCGATCCGCATACGCCATCCACCGGAAAATTCACTGGTAGGACGATTAAAGTCATCCCGACTGAAGCCCAATCCTAAGAGGGTACGTTCTATCTCTGCATGAAAGTTAGTCCCTCCCATCATTAGAAAACGGTCGTTCTCGTGCGTAAAACGGTCAATAAGTTTATGATACTCTTCCGAATCATAGTCAGTGCGGTCGGCTAACTCCTGATTCATCCTCTCCAAATCGGCTTGAAGTTCGAAAATATGTTCAAATGCCAATTCCGCCTCTTCCATCACGGTATGGTTATCGGCGAGAATCATCACCTGCGGCAGATAGCCGATCGTTACATCACGCGGAATAGCTATAACACCCCGTGTCGGACTTTGCAGTCCGGCCAAGATCTTCAACATAGTTGATTTCCCGGCACCGTTTTTACCCACCAGGGCTATTCGATCTTTTTTATTAATGACATAACTAACGTCCTCAAACAATGGTGTGGCGTTAAATTCTACTGTTAATCCTTCTACTGAAATCACTTCTTTCTATAAATAAGGGAATTGAGGCAGCAAAGATACTCATTTATACAGACTGCGAAAAAAGAAACGGAATAAATATACACCCACGGAAATGGCAAATAACATAAAGCCGTATGATAAATAAAGTCGATTACATTAATAAGTTCCATTCATAGTCCAATTTCAATTGTATCTGAATAACAACCTTACCCTTTAATAAGAAAATAGCAGTTCTTTGACGGAACAGCCCACAATTTACAAACCAATTTTCCCAATCCTTCCAATTACCACTATTCTATTTCCATGATAGTATATATTCTTCCAGTTCTTGGCGAGACATATTACAGACTCTAACAAATTCATTTCTATTTTTAACCCCCTGTTCTTCACTGATATACCAAGAATTATAACTTCGTGGATGATATAAATGAAATAATGGTCCCCCACTCACCCAAGAAACTGAATATCCTAAAATCTCGACACGATGCACTCTTTCCGCATCTTCCGGTCCCCAGCCATAAAAGTTCTTATTTTCACCACCACAACTCAAATAGATAATACGATTCATTAGGACAGCCCCTCCTGTCGACGGCCTTCCCATTAAGCGTATAGCTTCTTTGGGATGCCGTGTCCAAAGAACTGTTCTACCACATCTCGCATATTCTTGTGAGGCTTTTGAAGATAATGCTTTTACAACTCCATTATAAGGTAAACACAACACACTATCTCCCTCAACCACTCTTCTCACAGCTTCCTCTATCTGCCAATACTCAACTATTATATCAGCATCCCATATTCCTACTACTGGATATTTACTTTTTTTAAACAATGAATCCCAATACAAAGTACGATGAAATACAGGATCACAATCAAAAACAAAATGATAAAAGATACGTTCCGAAGAAAGCTTTAATTGATATTTCTGCTCCGCATCAATTTCCCAAACTTCTATACGTATCCCTGTCCCATAAAGATGACTTAAAGTTAAATCTAGATTACGTGCCCTTTCAGGGCTATCAATCCTTACCAATATAAATATAACTACTTCAGAAGCGTATTTTATCATAATATTCAGCTTGCACTAAAATCGATTTTGTTTTGCTCTTATAAATACCGGCCTTATAAAACTCCTGTATCAACACTAAAGCCTCTACATAAATCCCTTTAATCTCTCTAAGAAGAATATCAAGCCAATCAATATAATAAATAAGATACTCACGTAGTTCAGAAATGATAGGAATATTTTCATCTTTATCTATTATACGTGCCAATATATAATATCCCAATCCGGTCACCCCATGTTCGACACTAATATCTGTCATTTTGGATATATGTATTTCTCCAATTACACGCCTATCAATATCTGCCAATATCTCATTTGCATTTCCTTCTGCATAACCATGCCTGATTAAATATTCAACTCCCCAACCAATCCCTAATAAGCCATTCGAAAACTCCAAAGGATATTCTATAGACAATAATTCTTCCATCAATCCATTTAATAAATAATCTGCATATTTTTCATAACAATTCTTATTAGTATAACGAGAAAAGCGATATAAAAATAGTATATTACCCATTTGTCCTTCTAAAAAGCAATAAGGAGACTCAGAAAACAATGATTTATAAAAAATCCGCATCTCTTTCAAAATACATGACATATAATAATTCGCAGAAAAAGAATAGTGATTGAAAGCCATAGCAAAAGGTATAAATTGCCTCACCTTATCAAACTTATCATTAGTCTCTTTCGATGGTAATAAACAGACTGTATAAAATAAAAACATGGCTTTTAACAACAACAATTCTCTCACTTCATACAAGTAATTACCACCAGACAAATCCAAAGCAAATCTCCACAAATTATCAACAACTATTAATAATGAATCTCTTCTACAAGAAGAATCACACAGACTTGTCAAGGAATCATCTCTGAGTCTATAATAATAAAAATCAGCAGGTGAAACAGCAACAGTTTTAGCAGTTACCAATACTAATGGAGTCCACAATTCATCTTCATGAATGATTGATAAAAAACGGAAATTATGCTTATCAAGAAAAGATTTCCGGTACAAATAACTATACACCATAACTGTATAGCTATGTTCTCGTTCTACTGTCAAGTAATACCTTCTTCCGGATATTGGTACATTTATCGGAAAAATATCGGAATTGCGTTTAAATGACCAACAAGTTACATTATCACCTTTTTGAGAGACAGTAAGAACATTACCAACGATAATATCCACATCACAAGAGTCCGCTGTCTTTAACAACAGTTCAAAAGCATCGGGTGAAAGCCAGTCATCACTATCCAAGAATGCTATATAATCTCCAGCAGCTTTTTCCAACCCAACATTACGCGCCATAGATAGCCCTGAATTATTTTGTGTAATTAATGTGAAACGACTATCCAAACGACAATAGTCACAAAGTATACTCGCAGAATTATCAGTAGATCCATCATTGATCAATATCGCCTCAAAAAAAGGCATTGTTTGTCTCAATAATGAATCTAAACACTGATGCAAATACCTCTCTGCATTATAAACGGGCACAATGGCAGTTATTCTTACTAATTTACAGTCATCTATCATACCATATTCTGCTTTTCAAAAAACATAATTGTATTTTTGAACCACCAATACGTTGCATGACTCCTAAGATATTGGCTTACTATTCTATTCTCATAAAAACCATGTTTTTCCATTCGAGATATTATATAATAATTAGACCTACAATTTACATGCCCATTTCCACATTGTCCTTCAACCGCCCAACTCAAAGCAATATATTTCCGGGCATTACGAATTAAATTCAAAAAGAAAACATCTTCTCTATCTGCCGGAATATGTTCACCTACTTCCAAACTCAATACCGCATCAAACGGTTCTTCAGTCTTCACCTCCTCTGAAAGGTCCACACATTGACAATAAGAACCGTCTTCAAAAAAAAGTGCAGACATTTCCTCAACATAAGGATTACCATCATAACCATCAGCAGCATATCCATTACGATACAATAAAGCGGTATACCATCCCGGACCACAACCAAAATCTCCGATCGAATCAATATTAAGTAATCGAAAAATATCAAGCAAAGCATTTCCTAAGCCAGCATCATAATGATGCCCATAAAATCCTGAGGTTTGCCAACATCCCGAAGGAGATATGGGCAAAGAAGGTTTAACTAAAAGATAATATTGAATTTGTTGCCATAATGTATCTGTATTCACATCATTGACCCCACATAAAAAGAAAGCTGAAGAAGTGGCTATCTTCCACCAGTCTTTTCCATCATTTTCCTCAAACAATAAAGTAATATTTCCTACTTTTGAACTATATGAAGACCTCATTATGAATGTAGGTAAGAAAATTGTCTCCGGATAAGGGAAATGAGTTATTTGGCTATATAAAGAATAGCCCAAGCTACAACTATTAATAAGAAAATCAGCATATTTCCCAGTAATTGACATCTGATATTTTCCCTCATAATACAAAGGATAATTTAGTTTAGACAGTGGTCTAACCTCCATAAATTCACGTTCTGAACATGTACAACAGAACTGATTCAACTCCTCCAAACCTTTCAAAGGAAAATCTTTCGCATCAAGTATATGTATATAATCATAAGAATTATGAGTAGAAGCCATATTCAACAAATAAAGTATAGCATCGAGTCTTCCCGTTTTTCTAGAATGAACATTAAACATACTATATACACCCAACACTTGTTCCGAATGTAAGATCTTATTTTTCTGTCTTTTTAAAGAAATATCCAAATGAATATATATAAAGAAATTATGACCAGTCACAAAAGTGATCCAGCGATTTAAGTCTTCTATTTTTAAATCGCATAAAAGCAAAAGCGCATGTTTCATATCCTTATTATCAAAAGGTAACTATCTTAATAACAATTCTGCAAGTTTGGAATTAGCCAAATAAACCAAATCTTCTATTTGATATCTTTTGGGCAATTTATATCCATTTACTAATATTGTAGGTGTCGCTGATAAGTGATTACCAATTTTCCATCTTTGATGATGCTCCAATTCACTTAAAACGTCAGCACTATTTATATCCAGATTGAATTTCTTTATATAATCTTTTGCCGTATATTTTCCTCTAGTAAACCACTCTTCATAAATCCTCCTGCCCTTTTCCTCACCATATTGCAAATATACTGCAATTAAGAACTGATTACTAATCAAGAGTTCATCATTAAAAGCAGAGAATATGTACTGTACACACATTCTATCACCAACATCCATCAATAAATTCTCTATTTTACGATGCATCTTACCGCATGGCTCGCAATGTGGATTGGTTAATACCGTAACGCATAATGATGCATCTGAATTTCCCAATATCATTTTAGAAACTGTTCTGTCAATATAGTAATGAGGTTCTTTTTTGAGCAAAGAAACAAAAACCTCTTCCACCACTTTAATACTAGCCAATTCATAGGCGGCCATACGATATTGCCTCAACTTAGTTAATACTTGTACTATTTGATTCATTAATAGAATTGAAAATAAATACATACACATAACAAGCAATAAACTTCTCCAGTTCCAAACCGGTATCGCTATCATATGGAATCCCAAATCAACAAAAAACAAACACCATAACAAACATTGCACGATCAAACACAGCACACACCATTGGCGTGCTATGTTGGATTGATACCAAACACTCCAAATAGTATAAGGTAAAGCTAAAATATTGACCCAAACCATATAAAAAATTAATTCTGGGGAAAAAAGAATACCAATTATATTAGACATGAAATAGCCAAACCCAATCTCACTCCAACTAAAAAGCCCCATAAAATTAGCGGCATCGGACTCCAAAACAGTATTACAATCTTTTTGATGAAATAGAGTACATATCTTATCTCCATACAGACTTTGGGCATGCAGTTGTTTCTGCAATAACAAATAAGAAACTCCCATACCCATAAAATTTATAATCAAATACATCCAAGAGTACGTAGTCCCTACCCAAAGAGAAGGCATACACAAAAACAACAATATGAACAAAAGCACACTTATCGCTCCCTTCTTTATTTTAGAAACCAACTCCTGCCATTTATGCTGTTTGTAATCAGGCTCTATTGATTTAGATGATGTTTCTGTCAATAATACAATTCCATCCCATATTTCACAAAACGCTTCTAGCGAAGATTGTATCCATCTTCTTTGCCAATAATATTCTATTTTCTCCCTTGTTAAATTCTTTACTACAACGATATCGTGTCCCGCATAAGCTATAAACGGAGCATCTAATAATTCTATATCATCTTTTGATATTTGAACTCCCTTATTCTCGACATGATACATAGTGAGAATTTGGGAGAAGCCATATAAATTATATTTATAAGGATGTCCCTCAATTAATTCACTCAAATATTTTTTTGTGTATTTAACATGAAGTTCATCAAATAAAATACTTAATATGTTTCTATTCATTGCATTTACTATTATCCAACAAAGACTTATAATTCATACACATTTTTTCAAAAGAATATTCTTCTTCATATTTTTTCCGATAAGCAACGCCTATTCTTTTTCGGACTTTTTCATCGCCCAACAAAAAAGTCAATCGATTAGACAACTGGTTTACCAATGGCTCTTTGTCCTTGATATAAAGCTTACATTCATCCAAAATCATTTCATTTAAGCCTGTTGAATCAGTCCCAATAATAGGTAAACCAAACATCATCATCTCAATAGCAACATAACTACATTGCTCATGAAAAGAAGGTATAACCCCTATATCCGCAACCTGATAATAGCTATACAAGCGCTCTTTACTGATTTTACCAACATAAGTTATTTTAGCGGATATATCAGAACCCTGATTGATATAATACTCAAAATTTCCATCCCCAACTACAAGAAGACGTATATCAGACTCTAATGGTAAAACACCCTCAATAGCCTTAATAAGAATATCTAATCCTTTAACAAAATCCAAACGTCCTACAAAAAGAATTATCTTTTCTCCATGGTTTAAAAAGAGTTTCTTTTTAGAACATCTTTCCTTTTCAAAAGCGTCAACCAAACCATTATGTATTAAGACTATTTTCTTTACAGTAATATGATACAAGTTTTGAAGTAACCTTTGAGTATAATAGCATAAGCAGATAACCTTATCTGATAAATTTAAAATTCGTTTTTCTTCCTGATAACAACGTGCCAAAGAATGTTCTATTCCTGTTCTTCTTTCGCTTTTTTTATCAAAATTTGCTGAAATTTTTCTTCGTCTCCTTGAAGGGCAAAACACCACTTGAAATAATGTATAACTAAATATATCGATGCAGACGGATACAACTCTTTCAATAAGGAAAAGACATTACTATTAAGCCAAAAATTAAGCAGAAACATGTTTTTTTCATTTTCATCAATATAAGAGGCTAAAATATAAATAATCGCTTCATCATAGCGTTCTAACTGTTCCAACGTAGCAGACGGTTGGATTGGAATTCGTATATATCTGATTTTGTCTATTTCTAGTATACGAATAGACTTTTCTGTTGACATGGAATTAACACAAGTTATACGTATTTGATCAAGGTCATCCAGACTCTTTATCAACTGCTCCAAGTAGCTTCCTACCCCATATTGCAATCCACGAGAAAGATTATTAAAAATATAAAGATGTTTCATTCTAATAACATTTTAAGACCAGTGCTCCAACTTATACTCTCATTCTCCAGATTTTTTTTTATCATACTTAAAATCTTCAAAAGACACTCTTTATATGGCATATTCAATTCACAATTAATATACGAACATACAATTTCCGTCCTATTCTCAACAGGAATCATTAAACAGGCTGAACGTAACCTCTCCAAGTATTCTGGTCCAAAAGGTATATAGTCCTTATTAGTCCTTTTAGAACACAATCGAGACATTACATAATAAACAACTCCTTCCAAACCATTTTCTAATGAATAATCTGTAATATAAACCGGATCATACTGCATGGTTAAGTGGTCAATATCGGATAAAACTATATCCGAATTACCTTCTACATAATGCTGTGTTATCAAATATTCAATAACCCATCCTATACCACAAAGCCCATTCGAAAAATGAAATTTCAGATCTGTTGTTATGTTTTCACAAATCTCATTAAGTAACTTTTCTGCATATCTTTCATAAAGACGACTTCTTGTATATGCAGAATAATGAAAGAAAAAAATAAGACTACCTGTTTTACCAGAAAATAATCCAATGTCAGATCTAAAAACATCTTGCAATATCTGATAATTGGCAAGATTTGACAAGTCAAAACACAATTCAGCCTTCATAAAAAACACAAATAGTTACAAAACAAATTTATTGATCACCGATCATATTCATCTAAAACGACACAAATACAACTTCTGGGCTGTCCATCTACATATCCCAGATTAACACAAGTACGTTCTAGAGTTCTCATTCCTATACCATCATAGTAGGAATAGGAAGGACACGTTCCACCACAAGACTGAGAGCCGCCCCCAGTATTACAAGAATCAGCATCTATAGGATAACTATAACCTCCAAAAATATTCTTCATTTCGTCATCACTTAATGCTTTAATATATTTTTGTTTGCCTTTGGCATTAATTTTCTGAAGTATCACCATATCATTCTATTTATTACTTAGAGTTTGAATTAAATTTATCAACTTTCCATTCGATGTGATTCCTTGAACAACAAGAGTCAATTGACTTTGTCCCGGATCACTGAATTTCAAATGAGAGACAGCATTATTTAGCTGGAGAACAGGAGACCAATATATTGTTTTGTAACTATTTTCACTATTACTTATTGCACCGTGAACAACCGGATAAAAAGGCGAATAAAACTCACGTTTCAGCTGATACCCCATGGGACGAATCATCCTAAAATTGGATGCTTTCTTGCCAACAGTGCCTAAACCTGATTTTGTACTAATCAGAATAGCGCCATTCGATGCTTTAGATCCAATGTATGCCATCTGAGCAGCATCTTTTATCAACTCAACCGATTCTACTATAGATACAGGGATACCGACAAGTTCAGAATAAGAAGTTTCCAGTCCATCTACCATCAATAGAGCTGGAAAAGGAGTAGAACTCATCCCTAAACGTATACGTGTTATATAAAAAAATTCTCCCGTATTCGAATCAACCGCCTGCCCTACCCCTGGAGTATTTATCAATAGTTCCTTGACCGATGAATAAGGCGAAAGAGTCATTTCGTCCACATGGTAGGTCTTGTTCCAATCGGAATGGACCATTGAAGACTCGATGGAATACCGTTTCTTTTTCTCGATTCTTTTGGTGGAGATCACAACTTCGTCTAAATATTGCTCCATGGAAAAAGGATCGGTAGAAGAGTGCCGGAACACATCCTTGCCGGTTGGGGAAGAATCCTCGCCGGATTGTTCGGCAACAACCGGCGCATCCATCTCTGCACGAAACCAATCCGCATAAACGGGAAGAGAAGAATGCACAGGGGGAACGGAATCACGGTCGACTAACAGCGCCACGCTTGTGCCCCCTTTCTCCTTGCGGGCCTGAAGAATAAGATGCGTGCCCTGAGGGAAAGAAAGATCGTCGAAACGGAAACGGCCCGAAGCATCGCTCGTCGTCTGACGCATAATCTTTTTATCGAAAGAGAATAAAGTGACAACCGCATCAGCGATACACTTCTTTTCCGAATATTCGGAAACCACCTTGCCACTGACACACTGACTACCCTCCACCGGAAAAGAACCCCGATCCGGAACAAGGCTGTATTTCACCCAGCCCTGAGTCAGCATCAACAAGTCCAACAGATACGAGGTACGGGAGTCATCACCGGAAAAATAGAAAGAGGGAGCCTCAACATAGCCCTGAAGGTCAGAACTCAGAAGAAAAGAAGAAAGGATATTTACCGTGGTATCCTGAAGAGCATAACGGTCGTCGGTGACCGAAACAGAAAGTGTACCGCCCAACGGCTCACCCGAGGAATCGCGAAGGCCCAAACTGACATCCCAAAACGAACGTCCCTTCTCTTCTTTCAAGCGAGCCGAGAAATCAACGTCGGCACGCACGGAAGGATTCCAATTGAAAGCGGTACGGCCGCTTAAGGGAACGCCCGAGCCGTCCAACAAAACAAAACGGAGCACACCCGGAGGCAGCGGAGAGCGGGGAAGACGCAAAAGCCCGGAACCGGAGAAAGACGCATGCAAAAGAATACTATCCCGATATTCGACGCGAAGGGAATAACCGGAAAACGGGGAAACGCCCGAATTTAAACGTACCAGAAAATCGTCCTTACGGACATCGACACGGAGGCCCACCGCAGAAGCCGGATCAACTTCCGGAAGGGCGAAGCGAAGCTCCATCCCCTCGCGATTGCGGCAGACTGCCGTATAACGGTCGCCCGAAACAGGCTCGAGGTTGAAGAAGCCCATACCCCGATGGACGGAACGCAACGCAGTGACGGTATCTCCACGCTGATTGACCACAAAGCCCTGAACATCCGTTCCCAAACCGTCGGGACTCAACGCCTTGAAAGCGACGCGGCTGACGCAGCCCGAAGGGAGACGTCCTCCCTCGGGAAAGAAAGAGACGTGGTAGGAGGCCGCCATGCGAGTCACGCTCTCCTTGCGGTAGTCCTGAAAGGGACGCCCGCCGACAATGATCTGACGGTAGAAGTAACGGGGATCGGGCAAAGAGGAAAGATAACGGGTATAGAAACGAAGCGTGTAATTGCCCGAGCGCAACGTGTCGCCCAAAGAGAGGTAACCGGAAAAAACACCGTGATCATCCTTCACCATCTCACGGGAGATGACCTGGCTGTCGGCCAGCAATTCAGCATAAACGTAGCGGCTGTAAGCCGTTGCCTCCGGGCGGGTATCCAGCAGGTAGGCACGGAAACGGACCGTATCACCACGCTCGTAATTGGCACGATCCGTATGGACGTAAAGTTTCTCGTGAGACCCGATATGACAGGATTGGGCAGATGACCCAACGAAGCCATACAGAAGGAAGAATATGAAAGTAAGGAGTTTGTTCATATCTATATATCAAGGTTAAAACGTCTATCGAAAGATAAACAGATAAATTAGGAAAAAGAACAAAACAGATAAAAAGATTCATTAACTTTTAACTATTTAACAGTTATGGGGCGTTGAGAGCAATCTGGTGTATACTCCCCGGCTTTACAAGGTAATTCCACTTCGGCATATTCTTGTGGTGAACGACTTGTAATCTTAGTCGTTGTTCATAGCCATTGTGAAGTTGTCATGTTTTCACAAATCTCATTGAGCAATTTTCTGCATAGTTCATACGTAAATAATGCTTCGGTAAATTTTTACCGAGATTTTAAAAGTTAAACATGAACCGACTAAAACTGGCTCAATACACATATAAGAGATCATTGAAACATTGTCCAAAACGGATGGTCAAGCAATAAGAATTGTAGATGAAAAAGTAGATAAACAACTGATAACAAAGAAGAAAAAGTATTACATAAGTCGTTGATATTTAGAAAATTGGAAGTCTTCGAAATCTTCTGATTATGACTAAAGAAACACTCCTTATGCAATACCAATCTGAGTGCCTGTCGGCTCTCAAATAAGTCGTAAATATAAGCAAACCTTTTGAAAAGGCCTTCATGGATACTATGAAATTATTCATGGCTATACCGGATCGTATAAATTTCCTTCAATTGGGTAGGTATGGTTGCTTTTCGGAGCAGACATACCGTAACCTTTTTGAGAATGATAGTATGGGTAAAAACCTCGTTGATTGGTATAGCAGTTATCTTATCAGTAAAAAAGACAAGATACGGAGAATATCCAGAACGGTGGTTGCGGACGTATTCTTTTCCAAGGAAACTTTCATAACGCCTATGTGTGAGAATAACTTCCATGTCATTAGCCGCTTGAGGAATGATGCAATCCTCTACTATCCAACATTGGAAAAGAAAACAGGAAAACGAGGTCATCCTAAATGGTTTGACGGCAAGATTGACTTTGCCAATCTGGATCTGACCCGATGTAAGGAATACGAAGTGAATAAAGGAAAACTGTATGAATTGAGGGTATATGCAAAAGCTCTCAAAAGGTACGTTTCCTTATCCTTCTGGTATCCGATGGACGGAAGGACAGACAAGTGGCAGCTTTATTTCTCTACAGACGATTCTATGGATGGACGCGAAGTGCTGGATTATTACAGAACAAGATTCCAACTGGAATTTTGCTTTAGAGATGGCAAGCAGCATGCTGGAATCACCAATTATCAGTCAACAGACTTCAGAAAGCTGGATTTTCACTTCAATGCATCGTTCGCTGCTGTCAACTTGACCAAAGCGGCATGTAAAAGGCTCGGAACAACATATTCCATATCATCTTGCAAGTCAGTAATACACAATGCTTATATGCTTGAACAATTTATTTGCGTGTTTGGGATTAACCCAGACATACAAGTTATTGACAAAATTTTCAAAGGACTCATTTTATTTACAGCCAAAGCTGCTTAAGCTTGGATAAATTTTAACAAACTATTATAAGAAAGAACATAAGGCTCTACCCATCTTTCCAGAAAACAGGCCAATATCCGACGTAAAAGTATCTTGCAATATTTGATGATTAGCAAGAGTTAATAATTGAGAATTTAATTCGTCTTTCATAGCAATTACAAATGGTTAAAAACAATATATAAATCACCTCCCATCATATTCATCCAGAACAACACAAATACAATTCATTGGCTGTTCATTGGGAAAGAAAGAAGAAGTTATACATGTGCGGTCTAATAAAATTGGATGATTTAGATCATGCCAAGATGGATTTTCATATAATACTGCTGGAGGGCATTCACCACTACAGCTACTACCTTGATTTGTAACACAAGAACCACCAACAAAAGGATAGCTATATCCTCCAAAAATATTTTTCATTTCATCATCACTTAAAATCCTTACATTCTGTTCTTGCTTGTTTTTTGCATTATTTTTTTTTATATAACCATGTTATTGTTCATTTTTTAATATCCTAATAAAATTAACTAATTCGCCACTTGATGTAATTCCCTGTATCACAATCGTTAAAGAGATTAGGGGAGCACCAAATTCCAAATGAGAAGCCGCTTTATCAAGCAGAAGATCCGGTGACCAATATATTGTTTTGCAACCATTTGCTCTTTTATTATTAGCAAATGAATAAAAAGGTGAATAGAATTCACGTTTCACCTGATATCCCTTAGGCTGGACCACTCTAAAATTAGATACCCTGTTAACCGAAGTCCAATCTGATTTTGTACTTATCATAATGACTCCATTCAATGCTTTTCCACCCAAAAGGGACATTTGAGCAACATCTTTAATTAATTCTACAGATTCAACCAAAGATACTGGCATTCCGACCAATTCAGAATATGTAGCCTGAAATCCATCTATCATTAATAAGGCCTGTCCTCCAAGCCTCGATATATAAAAGAACTCTTCTCCTGAATTCGAATCGACTGCCCACCCTACTCCGGGAGTATTAATCAACAAATCTTTAGTAGATGAATAAGGCGAAAGAGTCATTTCGTCCACATGATAAGTCTTATTCCAATCGGAGTGAGCCATTAAAGATTCGATTGCATACCGTTTCTTTTTCTCAATCTTTTTAGTGGAAACAACAACTTCGTCTAAATATTGCTCCATGGAAAAAGGGGCGGTAGAAGGTCGTTGAAACACATTCGCACTGGTCGGAGAAGGATCATTGTCGGATTGTTCGGAAACAACCGGTTCATCCATCTCTGCACGAAACCAATCCGCATAAACGGGAAGAGAAGAATGTACAGAAGGAACGGAATCCCGATCGACCAACAGCGCCACATCTGTACCTCCCTTTTTCTTACGCGCCTGAAGAATGAAATGCGTACCCCGGGGGAAGGAAAGACTGTCGAAACGGAAACAGCCCGAAGCATCACTCGTCGTCTGACGCATAATCTTTTTATCGAAAGAGAATAAAGTGACAACCGCATCAGCGATACACTTCTTTTCCGAATATTCGGAAACCACCTTGCCACTGACACACTGACTACCCTCCACCGGAAAAGAACCCCGATCCGGAACAAGGCTGTATTTCACCCAGCCCTGAGTCAGCATCAACAAGTCCAACAGATACGAGGTACGGGAGTCATCACCGGAAAAATAGAAAGAGGGAGCCTCAACATAGCCCTGAAGGTCAGAACTCAGAAGAAAAGAAGAAAGGATATTTACCGTGGTATCCTGAAGAGCATAACGGTCGTCGGTGACCGAAACAGAAAGTGTACCGCCCAACGGCTCACCCGAGGAATCGCGAAGGCCCAAACTGACATCCCAAAACGAACGTCCCTTCTCTTCTTTCAAGCGAGCCGAGAAATCAACGTCGGCACGCACGGAAGGACTCTGATTGAAAGCGGTACGACCACTTATAGGAACGCCCGAACCATCCAACAAAACAAAACGGAGTACACCCGGAGGCAGCGGAGAACGGGGAAGCCGCAAAGGCCTGGAACCGGAGAAAGCCGCATGCAAAAGAATACTATCCCGATATTCCACACGAAGGGAATGACCCGGAGACAGGGAAACACCTGAATTCAAACGCACCAGAAAGTCATCCTTACGGACATCGACACGGAGGCTGACGGCAGAAGGATCCGCCGGAGGTAATGGAAAGCGAAGCTCCATCCCCTCACGATTACGGCACACCGCCGTATAGCTGTCACCCGAAACAGGTTCAAGATTGAAGAAGCCCATCCCCCGATGGACGGAACGCAACGTGGTGACGGTATCTCCACGCTGATTGACCACAAAGCCCTGCACATCTGTTCCCAAACCATCGGGACTCAAAGCCTTGAAAGCGACACGGCTGACACAACCCGAAGGGAGACGTCCCCCTTCCGGAAAGAAAGAGACATGGTAGGAAGCCGCCATACGAGTCACGCTCTCCTTGCGGTAATCCTGAAAGGGACGCCCGCCGACAATGATCTGACGATAGAAGTAACGGGGATGGGGCAAGGAAGAAAGATGACGGGTATAGAAACGAAGCGTATAATTGCCGGAACGAAGCGTATCGCCCAAAGAGAGGTAACCGGAAAAGACACCGTGATCATCCTTGACCATCTCACGGGAGATGACCTGACTGTCAGCCAGCAGTTCGGCATAAACGTAGCGGCTGTAAGCCGTTGCCTCGCGGCGAGTATCCATCAGATAAGCACGGAAACGGACCGTATCACTACGCTCATAATTGGCACGGTCCGTATGGACATAAAGTTTCTCGTGAGGACAGATATGATCAGACTGGGCAGATAGCCAAACAACACTATGCAAAAGAAAGAAAATTAAAATAAAGATTTTTTTCATAAGCTGTTAGAGTTAAGTCCTGGCAACGAGTCAAATATAAGCAAATATTTTAGAATAAGCACAAAATCAAACAAAACATCTCACACAAGTCACAAAAACAATTTATACCATAATTAAGATGCCTTTATAAGACACATAAGATATAAAAAAACTTTCCAATTCAGAAAACAGAAATCATCGGTCATATTCATCCAGTACGGCACAAATACAGCCTTTATGTTGACCATCAGGATGTCCTAAAAAGACACAAGTGCGCTCTAAAGTTCTTATTCCTATACCATCAAAATAGGAATGAGGAGGACAGATACCACTACAATCCTGAATACCATCACTCGAACTACAAGAGTCAGAATCCACAGGAAAGCTATAGCCTCCAAAAAGATTCTTCATTTCATCATCACTCAACGCTTTAATGTGTCTTTGCTTGCCTTTGGCATTAATTTTCTTAAGTATTACCATATTATTCTATTCTTTACTTAAAGTTTGAATTAAGTTTATCAACTTACCATTCGACGCAACCCCCTGAACAACAAGAGTCAGTTGACTCTGTTCCGGATTACTGAATTTCAAATGAGAGACAGCATTATTTAGCTGGAGAACAGGAGACCAATATATTGTTTTGTAACTATTTTCACTATTACTTATTGCACCGTGAACAACCGGATAAGAAGGCGAATAAAACTCACGTTTCAACTGATACCCCATGGGACGAATCATCCTAAAATTGGATGCTTTCTTACTAACAGTGCCTAAACCTGATTTTGTACTGATCAGAATAGCACCATTCGATGCTTTAGATCCAATATATGCCATTTGGGCAGCATCTTTTACCAACTCGACGGATTCGACTATAGATACAGGGATACCGACAAGTTCAGAATAAGAAGTTTCTAATCCATCTACCATCAATAGAGCTGGGAAAGGAGTAGAACTCATCCCTGTGCGTATACGTGTTATATAAAAAATTCTCCCATATTCGAATCAACTGCCTGCCCTACCCCGGGAGTATTAATCAACAAATCTTTAGTGGATGAATAGGGCGAAAGAGTCATTTCGTCCACATGATAAGTCTTATTCCAATCGGAGTGAGCCATTGAAGACTCGATTGCATACCGTTTCTTTTTCTCAATCCTTTTGGTGGAAACAACAACTTCGTCTATATATTGCTCCATGAAAAAAGAGTCGGTAGAAGACCGCTGAAACACATCCTCGCTTGCCGGAGAAGGATCATCACCGGATTGCTCAGCTACAATCGGCTCGTCCATCTCCGCACGAAACCAATCCGCATAAACGGGAAGAGAAGAATGCACAGGCGGAATGGAATCCCGGTCGACTAACAGCGCCACACCCGTACCCCCTTTTTCCTTACGCGCCTGAAGAATGAAATGCGTACCTTGAGGAAAAGAGAGGCTGCCGAAACGGAAACAGCCCGAAGCGTCACTCCTCGTCTGAAGCATAACCGTTTTATCGAAAGAGAATAAGGTGACAACCGCATCAGGGATGCACTTCTTCTCGGAATATTCGGAAACCACCTTGCCACTAATGCACTGACTACTCTCTACCAAAAAGGTACTGCGGGACGGAACAAGGCTGTATCTCACCCAACCCTGAGTCAGCATCAACAAGTCCAACAGATACGAGGTACGGGAATCATCACTGGAAAAGTAGAAAGAGGAATCCTCAACATAGCCGCGAAGGTCCGAACTCAGAAGAAAAGAGGAAAAAATATTGACCGTGGTATCTTGAAGAGCATAACGGTCGTCGGTAACTGAAACAGAGAGTGTACCGCTCAACGGCTCACCGAAAGTATCACGAAGACCCAAAGTAATATCCCAAAATGAACGTCCCTTATCCTCTTTTAGGCAAGCGGAGAAATCAACATCAGCACGCACGGAAGGGTTCCAATTGAAAGCGGTACGGCCGCTTAAGGGGACACCCGAACCATCCAACAAAACAAAACGGAGTACACCCGGAGGCAGCGGAGAGCGAGGTACACGCAAAGGGGTGGAACCGGAAAAAGCCGCATGTAAAAGAACACTATCCCGATATTCGACACGAAGGGAATAACTCGAAGACACGACAGTACCTGAATTCAGACGCACCCAAAAGTCATCCTTACGAATATCGACACGGAGGGCTACCGCAGAAGCCGGTTCAACCTTCGGAAGGGCGAAACGTAACTCTTTACCCTCACGATTACGACATACCGCTGTATAACTATCATCGGGAATCGGTTCAAGATTGAAAAAGCCCATACCCCGATGAACCGAACTCAGTGTAGTGACGGTATCTCCACGCTGATTGAGCACAAAGCCTTGAACATCTGTCCCCAAACCGTCAGAACTCAAAGCCTTGAAAGCGACACGACTGACACAACCTGAGGGAAGATGTCCGCCTTCGGGAAAAAAAGAGACATGATAGGAAGCCGCCATACGAGTCACACTCTCCTTGCGGTAATCCTGAAAGGGACGCCCGCCGACAATGATCTGACGATAGAAGTAACGGGGATGGGGCAAGGAAGAAAGATGACGGGTATAGAAACGAAGCGTATAATTGCCGGAACGAAGCGTATCGCCCAAAGAGAGGTAACCGGAAAAGACACCGTGATCATCCTTGACCATCTCACGGGAGATGACCTGACTGTCAGCCAGCAGTTCGGCATAAACGTAGCGGCTGTAAGCCGTTGCCTCGCGGCGAGTATCCATCAGGTAAGCACGGAAACGGACCGTATCGCCGCGCTCATAATTGGCACGGTCCGTATGAACATAAAGTTTCTCATGAGGCCAGATAGAATCGGACTGGGCAGACAGCCGAATAAAAGAGAAAAGAAGGGCAATCAGAATAAGGAGTTCTTTCATATATAATCAAGATTAAGTATCAAGGGATATTTCAAATATAAACACATATTTTGAAAAAACAACGAAAAGAGTGTAAATATGTGGCACATCTTGAATATTCATCCTTTTTCATTCGTTCCGGAGCTTCATACACTTTATTTCCTTATAAAGAATTGACACCCATTTGCAAACATAGACACCAAAAAGACACTGAATCGCAGAATTCACTTACAAGCCCTTTTCATATTCGGGTGAAAGCAGAAGAAACAGAGCACAGTAAAAAGCTTTTTCTACAGGAAATCCGGGCTTTTGGCACAGAAGAGGTGTGATCTGGCTTGATATTAAAAAGGGACATCTTCACAAAGACGTCCCTTTCAAAATCTACATTATAGAAATAAGCAAATTAGCTTTAGAACAGTTTGTTAGGATATTCGCCTGCATCTACCAATGCCTGAATCTTATCTACTACACCCTGACGGTCGGCAGCATAAGTCACGCCGAACCATTTGCTTGTAGTATCCAGAACCTTTACGCGGGCAGTGCCTTCGTTCACCAACTTGTTTACCATCAACGGAATGAAATATTCTGATTTCAGGTTTCCTTCGTTTTCTTTCAGGAATTCTTTGAAGTACTCTTCCGAATAAGCAAAATAGTCGGGAGTGAATCCCCACATATTCATTGAAACCGGAGTGTTATCACCGATTGTCTGCATTTCACCGTTTTCGTCCTTAAATGATACTTTACCGTCGATACGTTCGATGGCAGTACGCTCTACCACAGTAGTCAGATAACCTTCCGGATTTGTCTCGCAAACGCCACGGGCTACAGATCCGCTTTCTGAAAGCGTATTTCCTACACGGTAACCTACCATGCAGTAGTCGTTCTTTTTACCGTCCATCTTAGACAGTTCGGCACCCAATACAGCAAAGCTATCACGTCCGTAGAAGTCATCGGCATTGATAACGGCAAATGGTTCCTTGATAACATCTTTACCCATCAGGACAGCATGGTTAGTACCCCAGGGTTTTACACGGTCGGCAGGACAAGTGAAGCCTTCGGGCAGGTTATCCAATGCCTGGAACACAAGTTCCACCGGAATATGATTTTCGTATTTGCTCAGAATCTTATCACGGAAATCCTGCTCAAAATCTTTACGGATAACGAATACAACTTTACCAAATCCACCACGAATAGCATCGTAGATAGAGTAATCCATAATAGTTTCGCCGTTAGGACCCAGTCCGTCCAATTGTTTCAATCCTCCGTAACGACTGCCCATGCCGGCAGCAAGCACAAATAATGTTGGTTTCATAACTGTGAATATTAAAAGGTTAGTGATGTGTCTCATCAGATATCGTTGCAAAAGTACAAAATAGAATGAAGAATGAAGAACGAAGTATGAAGAATTTTCTTACTCCGTTCATCGCCATCGACTATTTTAGAACGGATAACCTACAGCAAAGTGTACCCCCAGCCCTTTCCAGAAAGAACCGGTCACATTGTAATATCCCTTCTTTCCCGTATCGTATGGGTCATGCAAAGGTACGCCACAATCCAGACGTAAAATAAGGAAATCGAGATCATAGCGCAAACCGGTACCCGTTCCCAAAGCAATCTGTTTACCGAAAGTCTTCCAGCGCAATTGCTTCTCCGGCGCCTCATCATCTTTACGCAACATCCAGACGTTACCTGCATCCAAAAAGACAGCACCATGCAAGTCACCATAAATGCGGAAACGATATTCTACATTAGCCTCCATACGGATGTCTCCGGTCTGGTCCAGATAAAGCCCCTTGGATGTTTTCGTGGGACGAAATCCACCCGGACCAATGCTCCGTGCAGTAAAAGCACGTACACTATTGGCACCTCCGATATAGAACTGCTCGCTGTAAGGGGCCGTATTAGTATTGCCATAAGCCCAGATAATTCCTCCTGCAACACGACTGGCTATGGACTGATTCTTGTCGATCTTCCAAGTATAACGGAAATCACTGTTCACCTTTAAAAATTGAGCAAAAGGAACACCAAACAACTTTTTGTCTTTCTGGCTAAACTTCCGTCCGAAAATACGGTAAATGCCGGAAGTGATATTTCCGGCAGAAGTAAACGTAGTCTGCCACCAAATAGGATTACGCACCCCGCGCAAAGCTGCGTTATCAAACGTATAAGTATATTCCATGGCCGGAATAAACTGATTCTGTAAACTGCGGTACAATGCCTTATTTTGTTCGGCTATCTCTTCAAAAGCTTTTGTTGTATGTTGCAGCACATTGAAAGTCACCCGGAGGGGTGTCAGGCTGTGACGGCTGGTACGAGTCGGCTGAAAATCATAAGTGGCATTCCCCCCGAACGCCAATAGTTTATAATATTTGGCACGGTTCAGCTGGTCGATATACAAACGGAAAGTAGTTGTTGCCGGGAAGTCATATTCACGTCCTCCGAAAGAAGGAAATACCACCCGGGGGAAAGTCAAAGCCGTAGACACTCCCATCTCCCAGCTATTCATCAATGAACTTCCTTTATTCTGCCCGGTCTGCCATTCATAAGAACCTTTCAATTTTACATTCCACGTTTCTCCCCCACCGAATACATTGTAACGAGTCAGCCCGAAAGATGCCCCCGGCCCGGTCTGGTTGTTACTCTTGGTCGTCAGGTTAAATTCCAGTTCGGCATCATACGGTTTATCAAATGTAGCCTGTAAACGTACGTTCAGTGTGTCACATGTTGCCGTAGAGTCCTGAGGTATATATTGCAGATCGAGATAACGAAAAATACTCAATTGTGAAAGACGTTCCTGAATACGTGTCTGCCGGTATTGGCTATACAAGCGGCTATGGGCGGAGTTACGTAAAGAATCATTGCGGACATATGCCTGATAATTCAGCCAACGGTAAAGCATATTCGGACGCACCTGCATTTTCTTATAATAATGAATGTCAAGTCCACGGTATTCAAGTGTGCTGTTAGGCACTTCTCCACCCTTTCCATACAGATAAACCGATGTCTTCCCTACATAGTATGGGCGTTGGGCTGCTTCCGGAAGCCCGGGTACAGGTATCAGCCGGAGACTGACATGTCCGGGATTCAACAGAGTATCCGCCTGATATTTCATGTAATCCGGACGAAAATAGAAATATCCCCGGTTACGCAGCAAAGCGCTGATACGGCTACGTTCTTCGTCAAGATCACTGACATTGAACTGTTCGCCCGGTGTCAACAGCGAACCTCGTCGCCCTCTCTCCATGATTCTCAACGTACGCGGATTGAAACGAGTGTAATAAACCGTATCAATATAATAAGGGTCTTTCATGTCAACCGTATAACGTATGCTTGCTTTCAGGCTGTCTTTCTTGTCCGGCAGAGTCTGATAACGGACCGTACCATTAAAGTATCCATAATCGTGCAGCAAATTAGTACCCACCTTGGCACGTATCTCCGGATTAACAGTAGAAATGAATACGGGAGGATTGGCGGCAAATCGATTAAAGAGCCAGCGCCCGAATCCTTTCTTATAATGAACCAGACTGTTGTAAGCCCACATTTTAAAAGGGATAGGAATGAATCCCAACACCTTTGTACTGGGAGCCTTTTCGAGCGCAGCATCCAGTTCTGTCAGGGCATCGTCCGTCAAAGGTGCCTGCGGACGGTTTTCAATAATAGTTTTCGATCCGGTATAAAGCACTTCTCCTTCGGGCAAATGTTTGGTCGTAGAACAAGCTCCCAAAAGCAGCATTACCAAACCGGCTTGTATGGTGCCAAGAAATATATGAAATATCTTTTTACGTATCATCCTATTTTAATCTCTTTTATTAATCAATTACTGATGTGCTTCACCGGTTGATGAAGCCTTCTGTGTATCAGGAGACGTCTTCTTCTTTTTACGGAAAATAAACAACTCACTTAATCTGTCGATACGCTTACGCAGTACCAGACCGATACCGGTCTCCGTAATTTCTCCTTCAAGCACACTTTCATAATTCTTATTATGGAAAAGACGGATGTAACGGGTTCCGGATGTATCGAGACGATATTCCAAAGAAATATTATCGATAAACGATTCAACATCATTTGTAGCTTGTGCACCGGTAGATACCTTGCCGCCAAGCACTATCTGGAAACGATCGTTGAAGAAACGCTGTGAATAACGGAAACTATAGTCGGTACGCTTTCCGCCTGCATCGGCAGCATCATGGTCTTCTACCCCCATCGAAAAACTGGCATTCTTCAAATTACCCGCCAATGCGTTGATCTGACTGGAAAGTATACTGTTTAGTGCCGATCCCATATTCAGTCCGCCACCTCCGGAACTTCCGGAATTTGCAAGATAGAGTCCGGTAGCTAGCATGGCAATGGCTTGCTTCCCACGTTCGTCAGCACTCATAGAAGCCAACTGATTCTGCACTTCTGCATCATCGGGTGCATCAATTTCAAAAGCCAGCGAAAGGTTATCCAAACGATTCTTCACGACAATCGACACGTCAAAGTTAACCATACGCGACTGTCCGCTTTCGCTGCCTACCGAAGCACGAAGGCGCTCGGTGGCTTTCAGGTTTAGCATCGGGTCCATCGGGTTTCCCGTCCATTCTACATAGCTGCCATTGTTTATATTGAATTCTTTCAACGGAATCACAGGAAGGGCATATTTCATCATTCCCCCCGTAAGGGTATATCGTCCTGAAAGAGATAAGTCTCCTTGTGGAGTATATTGCATGCTCAGATTACCTCCTCCCTGCAATTCGACCCGGCTGCTGCGGTCAGCACTCAAATCCGCTTTCAACCGGACTCCGGGATCAATCTGCACAGTCATAATCATATCGAGTCCGCCAAGTGACACGACAGGAGCTTCTTCTTTCTGTACGGTGGTCGTATCACTGAAAGAAGTAAAAGTAACCAAGTCCCCCAACCGGTCTTGCACAGTGAGCGGCGAATCCATCAAGACATAGGTGACATCCGTATTGCCCAGCAGGTTCATATTGCCACGCATCACCAACGCATCCACCGGACCACGCAAAGTTGCATTAAAGTCCACAAACACTTTTCCATATACCAGACTCTCTTTAGTACGGGGAGCGTTGAGCAGCATGTAGTTTTCCGCCAACATCGACAGATTCACTTTAGGACTGCTCAAATCGCGAAAATCGACTGTACCATCAATCGTGAAAGGATTCTTACTGGTGGTAAAAATAGCAAATTTGTCGAACATCAAACGACTGTTCTTAATCTGTACGGGACGGTTGTCGAACGTAAACCTTGCTCCCGCCTGACGGGCGAAGACCGACACGCTGTCCAGAATCAGGTCACCATTGACCAATGGCTGATCCGTATCTCCGGTTATGTGCAGTCCACCATCCATATCACCCGAAAGGTTAACAACCTGATCCGGTACAAAAGCATTGGCTATCTTTAGCGGGAAATGCTCCATTGTGGCATTTACCTCGATACTGTCCTTACCGGTTACCGAGGGATGAAGCGAACCGTCGGCCATCAGAATTTCCTCACCCTCATGGGTCAGATAAGTACTGATGTAATGTTTCCCTCTTTCACCCGGAAGCCACGTTACCCCAAGTGCAACGTCTCCGATACGTTGGCGCTCATAAGTCAGTTCATCGATAGTGGCCTCGGCAGATACCTGCAAAGAAGTAGCTGTCTGCACATAATTGGCCTCAGCCGAGAAGAGACCGGACAAATCAGGAAGGTAAGGAAGTACCTTACTGATCTCAGCCAACCGGATGCGTTGCAACTCCACGTCAATATTCTGCAATGACACGGTGTCACTCTGGTTTGATTTCATTCGGAATCCCATATCTTCATCATCTACCATATCGACATTGGCATACAGACGCATGTTTTTATGAAGATATATCCAGTTGTGCCGGTCTACGAAGTGGAACTTCCGAAAAGCGATAATGGGGTTCTCCGGTATCAGCGTGAAAGCAAGTCCCTCCCCTTTTCCACTTCCCTCAACCAATGGACGGACATTCACACCGAAAAGTACACCGGTTTCTCCTTTATCATTTTCATAGCGCAACGTGAGTTCTGCATCATCGTTGCGTATTTCTCCGGCAATACTCGATTTAAATACAATCTGCGGATTCTTGGGTCCGTTGATGACTCCTCCATGCAAACTCATGCGAGTCGTATCTTGTTTGACAGTAAAGTAAATCGTATCCAATTGCAGGGTATCCATCTTCAATGCGTGAATAGCAGCTTTTCCGTTGATACCCCAATCGGGAGCGGTGCCAAACTTCACACCCATATCATGAAAAGCAATATCTTTTGTTGCCAGATAATATGCCAGAGGATTTTCTTTACCGGCAGACATCGAAAAAATGGCAGTAGGCAACGCCTTACGCAATTCTCCATGATCAAGCTCTTTTTTATCAATCTGCTCAATCAGCACATCGGCAAAGTGAGTAGATTGTTCAATCAACTTGTCCAGACTGGAACGTGCCGAAAGGTTAAGTTTCATATCACCAGCCGTAAGATGGGTGAAAATACGGTCACGACGGGCCTCTGCTGTAAAATTAAAAGCTAAAGGATGCTTCAAGGGTTTGGGAGCAATACCCAGTTCGTACAAGTCGAGTTGGGTAACATCCAAATCAGCCTTTCCGTCCATGTAGGGTTTGGCAAGATGATATTCGGCATTGGCGTTCATCTTCAACAACCGGTTGTCACTAACCACATGGGCTGTGGCAAGTGCATTCTTAACATCACCGGTCACTTCAATTCCCGAAATACGGTAACGTCCGTAATGGAGTGACTCCAACGAGGCTTTCAGTGAAGCAACTGTACGATAAGAAGTAAAGTCCGTTCCCCTGCCTACTGCTGCTACCGATGTAGTCAGTTCATAAATCGAATCTTTAGGCAGGAAATGATGGAGTTGCAAGGCTTCCACCTTCAGATCGGCCCGATAAGCCTCGGTACTTCCATTGTAAGCCGCATCTACATTCAGTGATCCCTCACCCTCTTTCAGCAAGAGTTGCGCCATATATTGCGGACCTTTCATCCGGGCTTTTGCGACAAGCGACATCTGATTGGGAATGACAAGAGAACTGTCCGCCCTTGTTCCACCCAGAGTTGTCAGGAAATTAAGATTCTGGGTCTGCATTCTCAGGTCGATAACAGCCGACCGCTCCACGCTATCAGTCAGGTTCAGCAACTCCCCACCTCCCGAAAGTGAGAAAGCTCCGGGTAGCTCAGCGCTGAAACGAGTGATCTGCATCTCTTTCAGATTGCCCTCCGTACCGGCACGTATCACCAAAGGGCGGAAAGGATAGGCCTCCTTGAAGCTATCAGGCAACCCACCGGCAAGAAGCAGAACATCCTGCTTCCCGATCATCGCATTAAAGCGTGCGGTCAGCCGTCCGGTCGTAGGAATATTCACCAACTCCCAATAGGTCTGTGCCGTAAAATTTATTTCAGAATGGGGTGTCAACAGTTTCAAGTCCGGCACCCGGATGACAGTATCATTGGCAAACACACGCCCGGTAAGTGAAGTGACACTTAACCCGGACCGGTCGTTCATCGAAAACTCACGGATGACAGCATTCATATTACGCCCGCGATAATACATCGAATCGAGCCCGATACGTATATCACGCAAAGCAATATGTGACGGATCAAAGCCTTCGGCTGGTTCCATCGAACCCACATCATAATTCACAGAAGTACCCGACAACAAAAAGCTGCGAAGCCCGTAACGCAGATTCTTCAAATCGGCTTCGGCTTCATTGATTTGTGCGTCTCCCACATGGGCTGCCAAACGCATACTGTCTGCCGGTAACTGCATGCTGAAGGAAACATTCTTTAATTTCAAATGGCGTAAATCAACTTTCCAACGAACCTCACTCTGAGCAGTATCTTTCGGTGTAGCAGTAGTATCATTCAGAAGTAACTGAACATGGGTATCGGATAATTCGGCCCGATTAATAACAGCTACTTCATTGGGTAAATCCACCCCATGGCTTTCGAGTTTAAAGCTGCCTAAGACACCTTTCAGACGCATACCATCTATCAGGTCAGCAGAGTTAACAGTCACCTGACGAAGAGTGATATCATCCACTTCTACTTTTCCACGAAAAAGCGGAAGTGCCTGCACATGCACATTGAAACTTTCAAGTGATAATAATGTATCGGGAGTCTGAATGACCTCAACCCCTCTTACCAGCAAATTTAAAGGAAACCGCAAATCGATACGCCGGACATTAATCTGCATACCGGTCGCTTTGGAAGCATAAGCAGCAGCCTCCTTTCTCAGAAAATTCTGTACGGGAGGAATATAGAGTAATACCATCAGTATCACAAAGAGTATGACAGGAGTAAGCAAAATCCAGCTTACCCATTTGATCCATTTTCGTTTCATGAAGCTTGTATCTCAATGTAAAAAGTGATACAAAGAAAACAAAATTATCCGGAAAAAGATTAAAGTGACGATGATTTTATATATGAGTAGACTCACAACAATCACCGGGACTGATCCTCTGACGCATACCGGCGCGCTTCTGTCAGCACGATATCTACTTGCTGAAGGGCTTCTTTTGCTTTTCGTACAATTTCGTCCGAAATAGCTTCTCCACGGCGCTGCTCCAACCACGAAAGTAAGGGAAGTACTCCTGAAGCCCCAAGTAAAGTAAACAGAGGTAGCAGCTTATGTGCCATCCCTGCTATCCCATCCACATCCATGGTCCGGACAGATTCTTCCATCCGACTCCGGTTTTTCTCCGTTTCTTCAATAAAAGTTTGAATAATAGCTGAAGCTGCTTCCGAGTCATCCTCGGAAAAAGCCGTCAACGCCCGAAAATCAAGAGAGGTCTCCGTCGGCCTGATTGGCGAATTTTCAAGGACTTCACCCGTTATCATCGCTAACAATTCCTTCACCGTAAAAGGTTTGTGCAGACATCCCGCAAACCCATATTCCCGGAAATCCTGTTCGCCCATCTCACTACGTGCAGTAACAGCAATAACCGGGATAGCACGTGCCTGAGGAATATTGGATGCACGCAATAACTTCAGCAAATCGAACCCGTTAATGGCAGGCATCTGAACGTCAGTCAGCAATACGTCAAATGAAGAAGTACGAAGTTGTTCTATCAACTCGTCCGGCTGCTGACAGCAAGTAGCTCGAATATTCTGCTGCTCAAGCATAGCCGCGGTCAGTGCCAATTGAATCCGGTCATCATCAATCAATAAAACATGATTTAGCTTTTGGGAGGATATTTCTTCTCTATCACCAGCCTGGTCTGGAGCTGAGGTTGAAACAACTGCCTCCTCCTGCTTCTCCCCGACAACAGGCCCTACCGGATACAGTGGCAAAATGACAATAAAACGGCTTCCTTCCCCCAGCGTACTTTGCACGCTAATCGAGCCTTCAAGTAACGTCACAAGTTTGTGAACGATAGAAAGTCCCAACCCAAATCCTTCCTCCCCCTGTGCTCCGGGTAATCGGGTAAACTCCTGAAAAATCTTCTCACGATCGCCGGGCGCCATTCCTTTACCCGTATCCGCAACCTCAATGCGGACACTGGATGAATGGTAGGTGACATTCAATGCGATATTGCCCTTTACTGTAAATTTCACAGCATTCGAAAGCAAATTATTCACAATTTGCCGGATGCGTAAAGGATCGCTGATAAAACGTCCATCCAACTCAGAATCTATACTGTAGTCCAAAGCTAAGTGTTTGGCATCGGTCAGTGGTTTGAAACTTACACGAATCTCTTCGAACAGTTGTGCCGGATTGAATGTAACCCGGTTGACTTCTGCTTTATTCAGATCCAACCGATGGAAATCAAGCAAATCACTTACCAGTTTAAGCAAATGTTGCGAAGAACTTTTCATATTGTCCAGGTAGAATCGTTGCCTTTCGTCCGTTGTCAACCCTGAAAGCAAATCCGTATATCCGATAATAGAACCCAGAGGAGCTTTAAAGTCATGAGTAATGGCAAGCATTAACTTTTCGCGGGCCTCAAGTAACGCTTCTGCACGTTTATTGGCCTCTTCCAATTCTCTACGGTAACGATTGCTACGGGTAATATCCCGCCAGATCATAATCAAGAAACAAGCAGACAACAATACAGCAGCAACGGCAATTCCTCCGATAGTTCGAGTGGATCTATTGCGAAGCTCTTGCTGTTCGGACGCATTATCCACAGCACGCCGGGTGACTACCTGTTCATAAGTTGTAATCATACTGTCTATGCGAGTGGTCAGTTCCCTGTTCATCCGACGGAGGCGGGCATTATAATTAGGGCGTACTGCCGGCTTTGCCTTCCGCTTGGTTACCGTACGTATACGCTGATGTAACGAGTCAATCGGGTTATAAGATTCAAGAATAGTGTCCGTGGCAAACTCTACTGCTGTATTGACCAATACAGCAGTATCTTCCTTTGAAGGCACAAAAACCTCACCAAGCCTCCTAAAAAAACCCTTCTTTTTTCGCTTGGTAATAACAGAATCGCGTTTGGTAATGATACGGTGCTGCACACGCTGCTGGGTGATCACCGTATCCTGCTCGGCAATAATGGAATCCAACTCAACCGGAGTAATCATGCTTTCATTCGCTTCATTGATGATCTGAAGCATCCGGATGGTATTTTCATCCTTTTCTTTCAACAGAAGAAGTAAACTGTCCGTCTGTAAACTTTGTACATCATCCGTATCAGACAATTTCTCCATCTCCCTATGTACGAACAACAGAGAGAACAATAACACGACCAGCAACAAAGTATACCCCGCCGCGATCTTTACTTTTGTGAAACGGGAAGGAATAGCCATAACTTATCTTGTTTTATACCTGAAACGTAACCATAACATGATTGCCGCACTACTTAGTCCGAAAGGGAAAGCCATCCAGACTCCGAACAATCCCCACCCCATGACAAAACCAAAGAAATACCCGGCCGGGAGAGAAATAATAAAATAGGCAATGAAAGCAATCAGCATCATAGGCTTTACATCCGAAATGCCACGCAGTGCATTGGCAAAGTTGATTTGCATTCCGTCTCCAAACTGATAAGCCAGAAAAGGCACCATCAGAACGACTACCATCGCTGACACTTCCGTATTGTCAGTAAACCATCCTCCCACCTGATATCGGAAAAAGAAAACAATGGATAACAATACGATTCCCATAGCCAATATGATATGTGCACCGGCATAAGCCGTACGTCGCACATTAACGATATCGTTTTGACCTTTGAAATTGCTGACCCGTACAGCCACTGCCGCTCCCATCCCATAGAACATCATAAAAGTAAACTGTGAGATAGTGAGCATCACCTGATGGGAAGCCAGAGCAATAGTGCCCAACCATCCTACCATCACCGTACTCAAACTAAATGAAGCAGTCTCCATCCCCATCTGAAAAGCGACAGGCCACCCCAAAGCATTTAACTGCCGAAACAACGCGCGTGACCATCCTAAACGGATAAATCCCAGTTTATAACGCAAAAAACGACGGCTACCAAAAAAGACCAATACAAAAACCAACACCATGACAATGCGCGAAAACAATGTGCTGATCCCGGCTCCTAATAGTCCCAACTCAGGAAATCCCAGTTTACCATTAATCAGTATATAATTTCCTACAATATTCAGCACATTACCACCCAGAAGTATCCACATAGCTGTCTTGGTATCGGTTATTCCGTCAGTAAACTGTTTGAATCCGTTAAATAACAGCACAAAAATTAATGAAGCAAGCAATATCAGATAGTAGGGTTTGATCAGAGAGAGCAATTCTTCCGGCTGCCCTAACCTTTCCACATTCAGATAAAGAATCGCCATAATTCCGGTTAGCAAAATGCCCACCAAAAGATTGGCAAGCAAACTACAACGCAAAGCTTGTCCTGCAGCAGCAAATTTACGCACACCATAAAAACCGCCAACAATGGGTGTAAGCCCATACGAGAATCCGGTGCTGAAGATGATAGCCAACGTAAACATATTATTGACGAAGGAAGCCGCCCCCAGTTCATTGGTACTGTGATGCCCAATCATCAAGGTATCGGCAAAACCAAGTACAATCACTCCCACCTGCCCGATGACAATAGGAAGGCCAAGAAAAAATAGTGCTTTATAATGATTCTTATATATAAGTCTCATTCCTGCTCTCCCTTGCTACTCTTATAGTAAAGTACCACTCCATTTTCTTCACGGAATGCGGTTTGTGCCACTGCTTTCAGACGGTCGGCAGTTACAGCACGATAACGTTCTACTTCCTTCTCCATATCTTCTGCTTGTCCGTTCAACTCAAACCATGCAAGATTCGTCGCTACATTCAGATAATTGATATTTCCAAATATCTGGGTAGACTCAAATTTATTCTTCACTTTCTCAAGTTCATGTTCCTGTACCAAAGCAGTTTGCAACTCGTTCAACTCTTCACGTACGGCTGCCTCGGCCTCTTCCAATGATACACCGGCAGCCGGTTTACCACTGATATGAAACAAACCGGCATCAATCGTTCCTGATATATAGGCATCAATACTCGAAAACAATTGTTTTTCTTGTACAAGATGCTGATTCAGGCGACTGGAACGTCCGTTACTTAAAATATCCGATAAAATATCAAATGCATAATAATCGGCATCCAAACGGTCACACATGTGATAAGCCATAAAAAGCGAATCAAGCGGTACATTTCGCTCGACTACTTGGCGGCGCTCTCCTGTCTGGACAGGCTCCTTGGGCAACTGTCGTAAAGGAACCTCCCGACGGGGAATGGGGCCGAACCACTTTTCCGTAAGACTTACGGCCTCTTCAAATGATATATTTCCGGTGACAGCAAGCACAGCATTATTGGGCGCATAAAAACGAAAAAAGAAATCTTTGACCTCTTCCAATGTTGCATTGGCTATGTGGGACAATTCTTTACCAATGGTAGGCCACTGATAGGGATGAACCCGATATGCCAAAGGGCGCAACAAATGCCCGACATCACCATATGGCTGATTGAGACAGCGTTGCTTGAACTCTTCCATTACCACTCCACGTTGCACTTCCAGGCTGCGCTCACTAAAATCAAGACTCAGCATCCTATCAGATTCAAGCCAAAATCCAGTTTCTACATTCTGCCGGGGTACAGTGAGATAATAGTTGGTAATATCATTATTGGTCCAGGCATTATTTTCTCCTCCCGCTAATTGAAGCGGTGCATCATAATCGGGTATATTCACCGAGCCCCCAAACATCAGATGCTCAAAAAGGTGAGCAAACCCGGTATGTTCCGGGTTTTCATCCCTGGCTCCCACATTATAAAGAACGTTGAGTGCAACCATCTGCGTGCTGGCATCCTGTGAGTGAACCAGCCTCAAGCCATTGCTCAGAATATGCCTGTTGATCTGCAGCATATTTATTCGATAACAGAAACGTTGATAATCTTCACATCTTCTTCCGGACGGTCACTGCGGTCCGTTTTTACCTGCTGAATTTTATCAACAACATCCATACCTTCTATAACTTCTCCAAAAACCGTATATTCACCATCCAAATGCGGAGTACCTCCGACGGTAGTATAAGCTTTTATCTGCTCAGGAGTAAAATGAAAATCCGGTTGTTTGGCAGCTTCAGCCTCAGCCTGTATAAACAAAGTATCTTGTAAAGCGAAAAGTCCATCCTGATCGTTAGCCTTACGCATTTTATAGATTTCCTTCATATGTTTCTGTGCCAAAGCATTAAAAGCCTCAGTCACTTTATTCTGATTCTTCTGCTGTTCCATATTCAGAAGAGTCGAATCACTGAACACTTTTCCGGTAACAATATAGAACTGACAGCCGGATGACTCCTTATTAGGATTTACCTCATCGCCCTGACGAGCAGCAGACAAGGCACCTTTCTTATGGAAATATTTAGGATATACAAACTCTGCCGGAACTGTATAGCCGACATCACCCGAACCTAACATCTTACCCTTCGGAGCATTTTTCGATTCCGGATCACCGGCTTGCACCATAAAGTCTTTTATTACGCGATGAAACAGCGTCCCATTATATGTTCCGTCTTCAGCCAATTTAATAAAATTATCTCTGTGTTTTGGAGTCTCATTATACAATTTCACTTTGATATCTCCTAAAGAGGTCTCAATTTTCAATACAGTTTCTTTTTCCATGTTTCCATTTTTCTTTTGTCCCGGTTTACAAGCTACTGCACCGCAAACCAGTATAATTAATAATATCCAAAAATTCTTTCTCATAACGCTTTTATTTAATTTAAGTCTGCAAATATACGACTTTACCTCAAAACCTCTTACCTTTGTAGCTCACAAAAAGAGGCAAAAGCTAACATCATGAGATCCATACTGATAGTTGAAGATGATATTACGTTCGGAATGATGCTAAAAACCTGGTTAGGCAAAAAAGGGTTTAATGTATCATCGGTAAGTAACATTGCACGTGCGCAAAAGCACATCGATGCACAACCGACAGATCTGATTCTTTCCGACTTACGACTTCCCGACCACGATGGCATCCATCTATTGAAATGGATGGGTGAGAAAGAACTTCATATCCCATTGATTATCATGACAGGATATGCAGACATCCAATCAGCAGTACAAGCCATGAAATTGGGCGCGCAAGATTATATTGCCAAACCGGTTAATCCTGAAGAGCTACTCAAAAAAATAACTGAAGCCCTTCAAGTTAAAGAATCCCCTCTTCCACAGGTAGCCCCACATGGTAAAAGTCCCAAAACCAAACAGGAATCCCATTCCTATCTGGAGGGAGAAAGCGATGCAGCCAAACAACTTTATAATTATGTCAGCCTGGTAGCTCCCACTAACATGTCAGTCCTGATCAACGGTGCCAGCGGAACCGGTAAGGAATATGTAGCTCACCGTATTCATCGGTTAAGCAAACGTTGCGACAAACCGTTTATCGCTATCGATTGTGGCTCCATCCCCAAGGAATTGGCTGCTTCTGAGTTTTTCGGACACATCAAAGGCTCTTTTACCGGAGCACTCTCTGACAAAACCGGTGCATTTGTAGCAGCAAACGGAGGTACCATTTTTCTTGATGAAATAGGTAACCTCAGCTACGAAATACAAATTCAACTTCTTCGTGCATTACAGGAACGTAAAATACGTCCTGTTGGTTCAAATACAGAAATAACAGTCGATATCCGTCTGGTATCTGCAACCAATGAGAATTTGGAACAAGCTATCGAAAAAGGAACATTCCGTGAAGATCTATATCATCGGATTAATGAATTCACTTTGCGAATGCCTACGCTGAAAGAACGTGGAGAAGATATCCTTCTTTTTGCCAACTTCTTCCTCGACCAAGCTAATAAAGAACTTGACAAGCAACTTATCGGCTTCGATGCCAACGCTTCAAAAGCACTTCTTGAATATCACTGGCCCGGCAACCTGAGACAGATGAAGAATATAATCAAACGTGCCACACTGCTCGCACAAGGTAGTTTTATTGGTCTCACAGAACTGGGAAATGAGATACAGGAGACGCAACCCTCAACTCCCAAAATGGCATTGCGGGATGAAGATACCGAAAAAGAGCATATAATGGAGGCGTTGCGACAGACAGGCAACAATAAAAGTCGCGCCGCGCAATTACTTGACATTGACCGCAAAACATTATATAATAAATTGAAACTATACGGAATCGATCTTTAACGAACAGCAAGGTGTGGAATATTTCCACACCCCATTCCACACTTTCCACAGTGTTCTACACTATCCTTCATCTTTATCTTTCTTTTAGCATACTGCAAATCAACCGGTTACATCAGGCCTTCCTTTCTGGCACAGCATTTGGGAAATACTCTGTACAAGTGTTTAACCAAATGAAAATAAAACTAAGGAGTTAGTTTTATAGTAGTAGCAATGTTTATGTTTGTTTGTGATGGTTTTTAACCTAGACCTTAACATGAAATTAAAAAAACAGACAATCAAAACTTTTAAAAAGCAATAATTATGAAAAAGTTAGTTTTAGTAGTAGCTATGTTTATGTTTGCTTGTGGATCATTCTTTGCCATGGCACAGGATCCGGTGAAAAAAGATCAAAAGAAAGAGGTCAAAGACACTGTGAAAACCGAGCCTAAAAAAGAAGTAGCTGATACAACTGCTACAACGTTCGCAGCACCAGGAGCATTTGCACAGTTTGCCGAATAATAGTAAGCACACTACAACAAAAAAGCCATTCCTACTTCGTCTATTCAGGGAATGGCTTTTTTGCTATATATCTATTTCAAACCCATGCCACAAATTACTATCCGGCACAGGAGCATCGAGTTCTATCAATTCTTTGGATACCGGATGAACAAAACGTACATACCTGGCATGCAGACAGATACTACCATCCGGATTGGAACGTGGAGAGCCATACTTCAAATCACCTTTAATAGGGCATCCCATCTTTGCCAGTTGGCAACGGATCTGATGATGACGTCCGGTCTTAAGGTCAACCTCAAGCAGGAAGTAATTATCCGAACGGCCGATAAGCTTATAGCTCAGAATTGCTTTCTTACTATTGGGAACCTCCTTATCATAAGCATAGCTCTTATTCTGTTTTTCGTTACGTACCAGATAATGTATCAGTTCACCTTCAGGTTGCTTCGGGCAATTTTTCACAACAGCCCAATAGGTCTTTCTGACCTCACTGTTCTTGAACATCTCATTCAGCCGGGATAAGGCCTTACTGGTTTTCGCAAAAATAACAAGACCGCTCACGGGGCGGTCCAGCCGATGGGTTACACCGATAAAGACATTTCCGGGCTTCTGATATTTATCTTTCAGATATTGCTTAACTGTTTCTGAAAGAGGAGTATCCCCCGTTTTGTCTCCCTGAACGATTTCGGAAGCGGTCTTGTTAACTACTATAATATGATTGTCTTCGTATACAACGGTCATACCGAATATTACATATTCATACCACCATCAACCTGGATCACCTGTCCTGATACATAAGAAGACATATCAGAAGCAAGGAAAGTAGCCACATTGGCCACATCTTCAGGAGTACCGCCACGGCGCAATGGAATTTTCTTAGCCCATTCAGTTTTCACTTCTTCTGAAAGGCCAGCTGTCATATCAGTGATTATAAATCCGGGAGCAATGGCATTGGCACGAATACCACGAGAGCCAAGCTCCTGTGCGATAGATTTAGCCAAACCAATCATACCGGCTTTTGAAGCTGAATAGTTAGACTGTCCCGCATTACCATGAACTCCTACCACTGACGCCATGTTAATAATGCTTCCTGCTTTCTGACGCATCATAATCGGTGTACAAGCATGGACAAAGTTGAAAGCAGACTTCAGGTTTACGTTGATAACCATATCCCACTGCTGTTCACTCATACGCATCATCAATCCGTCACGAGTAATGCCTGCATTGTTAACCAGAATATCAATACGTCCAAAATCTTTATGAATCTCTTCTACCACCTTTGCAGTATCTTCAAAATTGGCAGCATTCGAAGCATATCCTTTAGCTTTTACACCCATTGCCTCGATTTCTCTCGCTGTGTTCTGTGCATTTTCGTCGATAACAAGATCTGTAAATGCGATATTTGCTCCTTCAGAAGCGAACTTCAAAGCAATAGCTTTACCAATACCACGAGCCGCACCGGTCACAATGGCTGTTTTTCCATCTAATAATCCCATACTAAATTTAAATTATTGATTAATTTTTGTTCTATGTAGTGCACCAAACACGATGTTGGCAACATATCTTTTTCGGGTTTCCATATCCAGGTTCGCCCCGATATGTCCTCGAATATATGGCACCTCGATGCCTTTTACGCAGTAATGTACCAACGCAGCGGTCATTTCCACATCGTCTATATGGAACACCCCTTTGTCTTGTCCTTCCTTCAGCACACTTTTGAAAAGTTGCATTTCTTTTGCATCAAACCTTTTGCGGACTTTCTCCACCCGCCAAATATCTCTGAAGAAGTTGGCACGGAGTGTTCCGTTACGATAAACCACCTCTTTTACTGCATCCAGTCGCGTGTAGATCATCTCTATAATTTTTTTATCAGGAGAGATATCTTTATCTGCCACACGCTTCATCATATCCGACAGAATATCCAGTTCAGACTCTACAACAGCCAAATAGATTTCATCCTTACTTTTAAAATAGGTATAGAGCGTACGCCTACCCTTTTTAGAAGCAAGAGCGATATCATTCATTGTAGTATTCTCCACGCCCATCTTGGCGAAAAGCTGACGGGCAACGTCTACTAACTTGGCTTTTGTTTTTGATACGGTCATAGGTTAATTGCACATTGCTGAATTATTTGTGCAAAAGTAATTCTTTTCTTTCGTCCACACAAGAAAATAAATAAATTATTAACAATTGTACCTGAAAGCACTATGAAAAAAAGTAAAACAGGTCATCGCTGATTTCCAGCAACATAGCATAAAAACAACATTTTTATCGAAAAATAAATATCGAAATATTTGGTAGTTCAAATAAAAGCCGTACCTTTGCACTCACAAAACAGAAACATCGCGGAGTGGAGCAGTTGGTAGCTCGTTGGGCTCATAACCCAAAGGTCGTCTGTTCGAGTCAGGCCTCCGCAACTAAATAAAAGGTAAATGACTGTAAAATAGTTATTTGCCTTTCTTTTTTAAAGATAGGTCGGACAAATGTCGGACTAAAAAAATAATAGAGAATTAACCGCTTACATTCTTCTCAATCGAAAGAATGTAAAAAAAATGTGCCCTAAAACAAGAAAAGGAGCTTCCTTACACGAAGTTATCAACTACACGTTACCCAAGTTACACACAGGAAAAAATTGGTATGTCGATTTTCTATGCTACGACCCGGTAGCAGGTAAAATGCGACGCAAAAAGTACATGCTTGATTCTATAAAATCACAATCAGCACGCAAAAAACAAGCTGCCGAAATTATAACCAACTGTACCAATCGTCTCCGATCAGGATGGAATCCATGGGCTGAAGCATCAAACTCACGCCAATATGCCGAGTTCTATAAAGTATGCGAACTCTACCGTAAATACCTTAATAAATTGACCAGCACTTCAGCACTGAAAGCAAAAACAAACATTGACTATCAATCGCGACTAAACATGTTAATGGATTACAATTCCAGCTTAGCCATACCTATTATATATATCTACCAATTCAATCAAGCATACATTAGTGACTTCCTCGATTACATATTATTGGATCGAGATGCATCCCCCCGGACCCGTAACAACTACCGAGTATGGGCTTCAGCATTTTGCAGTTGGCTAATTGAGAAACAATATTTAGAAAATAATCCGGTGGAAAAGATTAAGAGTTTAGCAGAAGAAATAAAATTCCGATCAGCCTTAAGCAAAGAGGACCTGCTTCGAATGAAGGATTACCTTGAAGAAACAAACAAATTCTATTTACTCGCATGTAGAATGGAGTATTACACTTTTATACGCCCCGATGAACTAACAAACATTCGCCTACAGGATATCAATATCAAAGAGCAGCGAGTATTCATTGCATCATCGATATCAAAGAACCGTAGAGATGGAATGGTAGGACTTAACGACGAACTAATAAAACTGATGATTGAGCTTGGTACATTTGATAATCCTTCCCACTATTTTTTGTTTGGTCGAGATTTTAAACCAGCGGAGAAGAAAGCAGATGCCAGAATTTTCCGAGAATACTTTGCCAAGATACGAGCCCTTTTAAGCTTTCCGAAGAATTATCAATTTTATTCATTAAAGGATTCTGGAATCCGCGACCTGGCCAACGCTGAAGGAATTGTTATTGCAAGAGATCAAGCACGACATTCAGACATATCGACTACCAACCAATATCTGAAAGGTAATAACTTAGCTGTGCATGAGGAAACCAAGCATTTCAATGGTTCCATCTAAAATCTACATGGAAATATTGTACATGCTATTATTTATAAACTACTGTCCTACCGTCCTACATAACAAGCAAGATCGTTTTTCAACTTTTTTTCGATCTAATTGTTATATTAGTATAAATCTTAAATACGCATTACCAACTATACGGTATGAGTATAAACCAATTATCCATTCCTCTTTCATACCGTACATTCCGCCCAGCCTGAGAAGGTTGGGCGGAATTACATTTACCCTACCAATTCTTCATACAGTACCTCCATAAGATCGGCACTTTTCATTGATCCGGGAAAGATCATATTCTTACCGTTATAGGGCATACACAGGTCAAGATTATAGCTCTCAGCGGTATTGACATTCAGAATTTCATCGAACTCTTTCTGAGTGAATTTCTTTTCTTCCATCTCCACCTCTTCATCCAACTTCTCAGATTTGAAGTTAGTGACCTCTTCCATATACTTGTTGAAAATTGGCATGAAAGCTTCATGCTTGTCGTATTCCTCTTGGGTGAGAGCAGATTTTAGCATTTCAGGAGTAAGGTTACGAATGTCCTTATCTCCACGAGCCTTGTTTTCCAGTTCGTCGATTTCCTGAAGTTGTTTATCATAACCTTCCGGCTTCAGTCCTTCACGGGCTTCTTTTACATCCTCTTCAAACTGTTTGCGAAATTTGCCGTAATAAATACGGGTCATCATCACTTTAGATTTGAGCTCTGCCGGCAGTTCCTTATCTTTATAAGCAAGAAGAACGGCTTTCAGGATAGATGCCTTCTTAATTGCATCACTGAGTTTCACTTTCACGATTTTCTTTTCTGTTTTTGTTTCTTGATTTTCCATTGATTCTGTTTTAATGTTATTCTACGATAGTGTTAAATATCATACCGGATACGGCCTGTTCAACAGCTTTCTCAAATTCGATGCCGGCTGTCAGAGCCTGGTCCCGTTCCGGTTCATTCTCCTCAGATGGATTGACCATATCGTTCAGTCCACGGGTAACCGTAAAGGAATACTTGAAAGGTGCCATAGCGTTCGAATCTGTTTTTTGTACGGAAGCGTCAATGCGCTTGATCCGTTTACTGTCGTTATAGACTTCGACCGTTCCGGATACTTTAAATCCGTTGATCTCTTTCTCCACTTTCATTGAAGTGGTTACATTGCTGATTTTTGTTTCTTGATTTTCCATTATTCTAATTTATTTGGCTCTAAAGAAGATAGAGCCGGATTGATAATTGTCTCCTAAGTATCTCGCTGTATAGTTTACATAGTTATTTTGAGAAGTCTGTACACGAGTAAATGATTGAGAGTTGAATGTATACGACTCTCCCTGTGACAGCATTTCTCCAATCGGAGCAGGAGATAAAGACTCACCCATACCACCGAGGAAAGCACCAATCGGATCAGACTCAAGGAATACTGAGAATCGGGCTTTCTCCCATGCTCCTTTAATAGACGTAAATGTACATTCCAAATGATATTCATTCGCAAAGTCATTAACGACCTTATAATCAAATTTAAAGCTGTTCGGTACAGGCTTGGCAAGGGTCTTGACCATGTAAGCTGTCTCTAAAGGACCCTGATTCATTGAAAACAGAGTCACATTTATACTACTGTAAGACTGCTCTGAAGCTTCAGCGTAGGAAGCAACCATATAAACATCCACTTTACCGTCCGGCCAATTCGGAACATCCAGTACCACTGCATATTCTTGTTGCTGCATCTCCATAACGGACCTGTTCAGTGTACGGAATCGAAGTTCTCCGTTTGTCTGATGCCTTACCACCACACCCATATAAGCCCTGCTGATATCAGCTATACTATTAATTGATATCTCAGCATTCTGCCTTAGCAGGATGGAGCATCTGAATTGCGAATTGGGATACAGGCCGGGGTCCGGATGCATCGAAAACAGGTGTGGGGCTTTAGGATTATAGCCTGCATAATCTGAAATTCTCAACGGACTGCCGCTACCGCCGGGAAAATCCCATGACCAAGGAGACATGGGGGAACCCACAGCCGGAAGAGAGCCGGTCGGAGGAAGGATGATACCGAAATTCCCATTATCAGCTTTCCACCACGCATCGGCATCCGTTACAAACTGTTTGTTGAATTTAACGGGCTTCTTCAAAGAGAAGATGTTCACATTCGCCCGAACCCCAAAATAATCGCTTGAGTTATCCCCGACGCTGCCACCGTTTGCGTTCAGGGTATCACGAACATCAAGATTCGTGAAACGGTCAGGAATAACATTATAAACAGCCATCCTCACCTCCTTTCCGAAGGAAAGTAACACTGCCAGACAAAGCGATATCGCCAGTTTCACCGTTATAGACATAATCACCTTCAATTAGTTTTTCATACTCAAAATCCTCTTTCTTTTGTTGTAAGAAGATTTTACCCCCCATTTTGTAACCATATTTTACAATAAGGTTACCTTCAATAAATAGTTTTACTCTTTCCATATCATTCAAATCTAAAATAGCATGTAAAATGATAATAATCATTAGCAGGAAGGGCCGGAACATCCGGCATAGAGACCGGTGTTCTGAAGTTGACGGACTCACCTGCCATCCAGTCGTTTCCTAAGCGTGTCGGTGTAGTGGAAGATGTTATGCTTTGTGCTTTCTCGGCAACAGTAACACCGTCACTTGCACGGGTCGCAACGACTTTTACCGACTTTAAATAGTAATTATTGTCCAGTCTGCTTATTAAGCGGCCCTCTTGAAAGAGACTTCCGGAGTTGATAATCGCCGTACCGATTAAAGATATCTTTCTCGCTTCGATAATGCTGAGTCCAAGGATGCCGAACGAGTAAACATCGGCATGCGGGGTGACGATATCAACGGTCGATTCATCAAAGCCGTCCTCTGCATTCAAGCTGTAATAGGATTGTGTCGTTTCACCCTGCCAGGATGGAACCTGCGATGTACAGATGAATACCTTTATCCTGACTCCCGTCTTATCTGATTTCAAGAGCTCGCAATCGGATATGTTCAGAGTTACCCCTCCATTGAAGATTGTAACCGAAAGCGTTTTAATAAGCGTCCGGGCTCCGTATGTGACAGCACATCCCAAATATGAATTAGATGGGAATATATCGGCCGGGACAACATTGTATGTTGAATCAAGTGATTTCAGCATCAACTTCACAACAGTGGCACTGCCGGAGGCAAGGATAAGTCCGGAGGGAAGCATGGTAGTGAATGGTACGGTAGCTTCCGGATTGTATCCGGCAAAATCACCGACACGCAGGTTGTACGATCCCTGAACAGGTATATCATAGGTGTAAGTTCCGGTCAGTAGCGCAATATCCGCTGCATGGGGGACATTGATACCGTAGTTTCCGGAATCGGCACGGAACCAGTTCGGGTCCTCCGTATTAAACATGATATTTCTTTTCACCGGTTTACGTTTGCTCCACATGTTAATGCGTGCAGCAGCAGAGAAATAGTTAAGCGAGTTATCGCCCACACTTCCACCATAAGCGTTCAGGGTATCGCGGATATCCAGGTTAGTAAACCGCTCAGGGATTCGATTATATACCGCCATTAAGCAGCCCTCCTTTCTAATTGTTCAATTCTGTTTCTCAATTTGATATTTTCCTTTTCCAAAGCATCCATTCTCAACTCCGTGTCCGACTTCCATTCATAGTCTGAAAGGAGATGATCCCGGAGGAACCGGGCTGCATGTACTGCGTATACATAAGCGCATACAGCATAGTCCATCGTTTTAAAGTTACTTGTCTCATGGGTCAGTTCCGGAAGGATCTGCTCGGTGTACTGAGCATAACCACCCACATGGAGAAGCCCGTCACGATCTCTCTTCTTGCTGTTCCAGCGGTAGTAGATAGTGGGTGAGTCTGCGATCTGATCCAATTGCAGGGTTACTTCACCCAGATAGGTTTTATAACGTGAGTCGGAACCCCAGGTTGAATAACCGGAGACATAGTGGTTACCGGTGAAACTCCAGTTACCGCCGCCATAGTCCATGATATAGGATTTTCCAGAACTGGAATTGGTTGAGGTTGATGTTCCCCACCACCAGTACATGTGATCATTGGAGTGTACACCGATACCAAAGGTATTGTCAGAAGCCCTCACTTCTATCCCTCCATGGTCTGACCTGCCCTGGAATACAGCATACACATTAAAACCTGATGCGCCTGAGCCGCCATAGATACCACTTACAGCAAGACCGCCATTAGTACTCAGGTGACCACCGGCATAAATCCTGCCACTTGCGTTAATACCTCCGGCGGTATGGATGGCATCGGAAGAGGTGCTGCCTACATAGAACTGTTTACCATTATAGACACGTACCCAGGTCGAATCTGTCATGTGAATGCCACCGCCATAGGATTCGCAATAGAATCCGTTACTTCCGCCGGCCCTGACCCAACCGGCAGAATATATATCAGAGGTAGTGCTAATCCTTCCGTTTGCATTTAAGGTACTGCAAGTCCAGGCAGCAGAAGAATGGTTTGAATTATAGCCGGTCCATATGTGGTACATTGTGCCATAACTCGTAGCGTGATATTTTTGACTGCTTATATAAATAAGAGGAGCACCGCCCCTTGAGAAATGCAAAGCACACATATCCGGGACATCAGTACCCCCATATCCATTAATCCATAAAGTATCGCCCCAATATGAATCAGGATTAACGCCTGTCATAGCTACTTTGACCCCCATACTATTATTGAAATAGGTTTGAGGATTCGCCTGTTGTCCGCCGACATAGTTCGGAAGTATAAATGTGGCAGATGCAGAATTACCCATAAAGTGATTACCCCATATATAATTCCATTTACTTGCACTTCTGCCTAAATCATAAGTGTTGTCTGAATAAGGAGATATAGTGCCGGATATATTAATAGTATTATCAATATAATACGGTCTGTTAGCATTGTTCGTTATATGAACATAGCTTGTATTTTGACTACCTATTCTTATCTCGCAACCATTAACATTACTGTATAACCAGCCTCCATTGGCATAAAAAGAACCTGCGCTGACAGTACCGCCGGTACTCCCTCCTTGAACTGCAAATGTCCAACCTCCTGCACCATCAAGCCTAAGACTTCCGGCATATACTCCCGGCTGATGGAAACCAATACCAGGCTTAACTGTATTAGCTGTTCCATTTCCATTAACCATAAGACCCAAGCCATTATAGTCGTTGTTGCTTGCTTCTCTGAATGTTACATTATGAAAACGGGCATCAGTATAGCCCCAGTTACCAACATCCTTATTATTAGAATAACATCTAATTCTTCCATCTTCTATCTGATGTAAACCGGAATCATTGTCCCCAATAGCAAGTGAAATACTTGGTGCATCTCCACTTTTTCTATTAACAAATAGTTTACCATCACTATCCATAGTCATTTTAATACCAGCATCTGAATACCACCAATCAAATGACCATTGATTCCTAATACCAGCGCCTACTGTCCAAACAGGTTTATCCCCTGTAGGGTTGACGTTATTATAATATCCAATAGAACATTCTGAACCACTTCTATTAACTACAGCAAATTTGCCATAAGAACTTCCACTATATCTAACAAATACTCCTTCATTATTATTTGCTCCAGGTCTAATTTCATAATTACCTGCTTGTCCTGCTAAACCAGCAGTAGTACCAGATAAACCAGTATCGACTATTCTACCATTAGTATTATATCTTGTAAATGCCCAAGCGTTGTCTTTAGCTTTAATCTCTAAACCTTTATTAGCAGATGTAAATAATCCACAAGGTGTACTGGTATTATATAATATAATATCACTTCCAAGTTCAACAATAGAATTTTTTATTTCAGCGTTAAATACTTCTCCACTCTGAGAATTGAAATACTTGACATAAAACGGTAATCCTGTAGAACTTATATCATATATAAGAGTTTTGATATTATCTAAACTTGCTGCTCCTGTCCATTTAAGACCACAATATTTAACTCCACCATAAGTAAAAGTACATAGTTTAGGAGCATCTTCATCTGTAGATACTCCAAATCCATTATATATAACTCCTGCATAAACATTAGTAGTACTATATTTCTTCATAACACTAAAGTTTACAGAGCCATTGCCATATATACCATTTCCTCTTCTGTAAAACATGGTACCGCTTGCATAATTATATTCAGAATCAGCAGGACTAAGTTTACATAAAGCAACTACCCACCACCCATAGTCTGAATATATATTTTGTCCCTCAAAGTAAGGAGTTGCAACTTTATTACAATCTTCGAGAAAAGCTATACCTTTCCAATCAGTAGCCCAAGAAGAACCTTTGCCATCTCTATAATATAATCTATTATTAGTGTTATCTGTTGAAGAAGGGCCAACAAGTTCCCAGGTAGCATAACCTTCTCCCCAACCTTTCACATGAATACCTGACCACCAGTTAGAGGATGGCATGCCGGACATATGAAATAAGCCACTAATATTATAATTATCATAAGAGGTTGGAAGTATTGTGTCATTTCTTCTATCAATAACTCTTAAGTAATTAGATTTACTTGAATACTGAATACTGTTTTGGTCACCACCATACGCTAATGCATAAAGGTTGGAATCCACACTACCATTGGCCTTGAGAAATTGTGATGCGGTTCCATTAGGTGTTTTCTGATATAAATCAGGCAGTGTGATGACTCCGTTAGCCGCTTCATAGAGTGTGCCGTTCAACATAATGTTGCCACCACCGATACTTCCACCGCCACCGATAACGGAAAGTTTGCCACCTTCTTTCGACAGAGTGGCCGGGTCGTAAGGTAGCAGGTCGAGAAGGGTCGGAGCAGTATAATCGCCCACCGCATTCCAGGTTGTGCTACCTGTGATTAACAGGTTACCATCCAGTTTCCAGACTTTATGTGTCGGATCGTAATCGAGCAGGCCACCGTTTACTTTCAGTCCGCCGGTGAAATTCTTTTCACCGGTAATCTCCTGAGCACCGGCAAGGGTGACGAAGGTATTCAAACGATTCTGCAAACCATTGATTTTGCTAATCTCTAAAGTGGGGATATCAGAGGCTATCAACCCTGATGCGGACGTTGCGCGACCATAAGCGTCAACGGTGAGTTTAGTGTATGTACCGGCCTTTATTCCGGAAGGAGAAAGGGACAAGGTACGATCCGCAGACAAATCACCACCCCCGGAAAGACCGGTGCCGGCAATAATGCTACGGGTTTTATCCGCTTTGACAGATAGAGCAGTAGCAAGGGTATCCGTTTCGGAGAATCCGGCCAGGAACGCTTCAAGTTCCTTCCATTTGTTGATTGTCGAGTCGGTATCTGATCCGGTGAGAAAGGTAAGCAGGGTATTGGCTATCTCTGTAACATTGCGATATCCTTCCGTAGTTGGAAGACCGGCTCCTTTCAGGGCATTAAGGTTCGTATTTACAAAGTTCTCTGTTGCATATCCGGCAAGAGCTGTACCCAGATGTGATTTGTCGATCTGTTGAGAACCACTTTTCAAGAGTGCGGTCCACATGGCGGATTCGTCGAAGCTTGAACCGGCACTGCCGATTACTGACAGCCGGCCGCCCTCTTTTGACAGGGTAGCCGGATCATAAGGCAACAGATCAAGAAGGGTCGGAGCTGTGTATGTTCCATTGTCCCAGCCGAAAGTGATGTTACCTGAGATCAGCATATTACCGTTCAGTTTCCAAACTCTTTCGGTCGGATCGTAATCGAGCAGGCCACCGTTTACTTTCAGTCCGCCGGTGAAATCTTTTTCACCGGTAATCTCCTGGGCACCGGCAAGGGTTACAAAGTTCTCTCTGACGAAGGTCTCCGTAGCGTAGCCGGTAAGAGCGGAGGAAGTGATATAGCCTTTATCTGTGACAAATTTCTCTGTCGCATATCCGGCAAGAGCACCGGACAAATGTGACTTGTCGATCTGCTGAACACCTTCTTTACCGAGGATACCCCACATGGCCAATTCATCGAAGTCAGAACCTCCACCTCCTAACACAGTAATTACCCCATCCTTCCAGCCCAAAGTCTGCTGATCCAAAGGAATCTCTTCAAACATGGAAGGAAGATAAGGAGTATCACCATGCCCAAAAACAGCATACCTTTCAAGTACAAGTGGATAATTCGTATGCAAGTACTCTTGTCCATCAGGAGATCTTTTCTTCGTGAAGTAGGAGTCAGGAACTTCTTCCTTAGTAAGAAACCTATTATCAGCTTCCAAGGCAGAGTAAGCATTTTCTTCAGTTGGAGGAGTCTTATCATTCCTTCTTATTAAGTATATCTGCTTACTCCAAGCAGCATTGTATTTTGCGTAAATTCTATTTGAAATATATTCTTCCAAAGCACCTGCTGTGGTAGTATTCCATTCTTCTGAATAAGGTTGCTGGACAGGAAATAGTGCCCCCTCAGTTAGTGATAAGCGAGAAAATTCAACAAGTCGAGGGGGCACCGTAAAAGAACCGACTTCGGGTACTGTAATATTAAGTACTTCAGTAGGAATATCAGTTCTGGGAAGATTCAATAATGGACGAGCGTCTGCATAACGATAAGTAAACGTGTAATGACTCGGAAGTTCTCGGTCAGTATAAGTAACATTACTTTCTACGACAACTATGCGTCGCAAAGCAGAACCTGAATAAATATACTTCACCTCAGAAGGAAAGAAATCAAGTAACCACTGCCGTTCTTTCCGATTAAGATGCCCTGTATTTTTTTGAAATTTCCGCTCTGTGTCTACCCGATACTCAAAAGCTATATCTTCAACTTCCGCAATATTATGTGTGTGTTCACCTATAAAATCAGTTGTACCATAAGCACGAAAAGTATCAATTCCTCCAAGTGAGTTTTCGAATAGAATCCATTGCTCTTGCTCCGAGCGCATATCGGATGCATAATACCGTTGTATATATGTTAAACGCTCTGAAGAGTTGTTTTCTATCCAAACATCATAATAGGCAGGTAGTTTATGCCCCAACCGACCTGCAACTATCGCATATTGCAATGGAATAGTATAGGCATTACCGGAAGCAAAGGTGTATAGTTCAAGATCTTGCTGTGAGATCATATTTCCAGAGCTATCAGTAAAATAGGCACGGAGTTTTGCTTTGCAAGGGAGGATTGCATAGTAAGTAAGAAATTCCGGGGAATAATATGTAACTGGCTTAACCGAAGGTTGCCAAGAAAGGAAGTTTTGTGTGAGAAAATTAGAAGTGGTATCCGTAAGCCTATCGACTCCAGCACGAACAACACGAAAATTGACCTCTGTACCATCAATAACAGCTGTAAAGGTGGCCGCTAAAGAAGGTTGGACATAAACCGTTGAAGACTCTTGAAGCAAGAAAGAAAGACGGGCATGAACAATATCACGAATATCAATAGTAATATACCCATCCTGTCCAGGAGCATAACGATGTGATAATATCTCCTCAGAGCCTTGTCTTAACGTAAATAAGACCGGGCTTGCTGAATTTATACGAAACGGAGCAATATTACCACTCAAAGAAAGCACATCAGGTTGTTGAAGAATCGTCATAGCAAATATTTTATGTAACAAAAATAAGAGTGAGAAACAAAAATGAAAAGGACAAAAAATTCTCAAGTCGGACGAGAATGATCCGAGTCAGGAGTTGAATATAATACAGGAGTAAGATACCAGTCAACTTTATAATATACTTTAGAATTCGAACCTCGCTCTACGTAATAGTGTGCATATTCCCGATGATAATAATTACCTCCTTGATTATATTGCACCTCAGTTGGCGGCATTGGATAAATAGCAGGAAGAGGGGATGCTCCCCGAGGATCGAACTGTCCAATTTGAACAGGAGAATCATTATACTCCTGCTCTGTAATAATCGTAGTCGAACGAAGAATCTTCCATTTATACGTCTTATTCTCAACAAGAATATCTGACTCAGAAACAGCACTTTGGACAGGCTCATATAAGTGTGTAGTAAGAAACTCGGACTCTACCGGAGCATTATCCCCTCCCAAATGATAGCAGAGCTTATTGACAAGAAGTTCCTGCCCCTGAAGGAGAACTTTATGATGAGCATTTATACGATTTTTCAGAGAATCAGATAAAAGAAGTTCCGCCTTAACAGGCATCAACGAATTACGTAGTAAATCATCCAATGTCCTATAAAAGCGTTCAAATATTCCATCAGGTCCAGGATACAATAAGGAATATTTCCATTTACCATTATTGGTATGATTTGTCCCCTTACAAGATTCTCCATCCTTACAAACAAATACGAGAATAGGTGCTTGTCCGTCATCTGATGTCGTAATAGGAGTTTGAGGCTCTCCTTCATCGTTGGCAGCAGGAAGTCTTAGTGTAGAATTCAGACAGCGCCCGTCTCCAATATAGGGTGCCAAAGTACCACGCTCCACTCCCCTACGATAGTCCTGAGCAGTAATATCATCATATGCACCGTAAACAATAGAATAGGCACAATCCGGACAAGTAATTTCTTTAGTCTTTAAACTACCTCCGATGTAATAAGGGATCGTAGCAGATGCAACCTTCTGCAGAATTCTATCAGTACTGTCATATCCCCATCTGTAAAAAGCGCCATCATCCGGATCATAAAATGCTTCCGGATACTTAGCCTTCAAATCAATTATAGAATCAAATGAGTCTCCATCCTGAATGACCTTCTCAGAAGAGAGTTTTATCTGTTTATACTCAGGTACATCAACTATTGGATACGCCGTAAGCATAGAACTAAGATCGTACTCTGCTTTGGAGGACATGATTTCATTAAAGAGTTCAATACTTACTGTCATATTCGATTCATCCGATACAAATTCACAGCAAAACTTCTTTCGATACACATTCAGAATTGTACTACACAGACAATCAGGAACTAAGTGAGCAAGCAAGATTGAACCATTCACCAAAGAATCAATCGTATTATTTACAAAGACCATATCTTTGAACGGCTCAGTTCGAGTGAAAAAATTCTCTTGGAGAGTATACCCAAAATACGACATGATGCGCTGAAGAAGATAAGAGGAACGAATAAAAGGAGTCATATAATAACCCGGTTCCAACTTAACAGGACTGTTATTAACTGTCTCAGAACGTGGAAATTCATTATAAAAGCCCAAAACTCCGGATGTAGAAGTCACTACTTTTCCATTTACATCCATGTAGTTCATCCGGTTACAAAATCGACGCTGCCCATCGAGTTCAACCAAGATAGGAAAAATAGCAAAATGCGGATTAGAGTTATCAAGTAGTGACTTACAAAATGAAATCCCTTGAGTGACAGTCGATACCCCTGGTATTGTCTCAGTTCCAAACACTTCTGCCAAAGAAGTCTTCGATATCCTGGACAGAAAGGATCCCTCGTTCATGTAAAAGGAGGTGGATATACTCTTTTTTCGTTGAGCACCTAAAATAGCCTGTCTACAAGGCATAAAATACTCTCCATCCTGAATAGTCGCCTGAATGTTAGCAAAAGGTTTCTTGCGATTGGCAAGCATGTCAGAGTAACCGGTAAGTTTACGGTTAAGATCTGTATCCGGTAAATCTAAAGGAAATGTCTGCTCACCATACTCATTAAAGAACAGATTAGGACGTTCAACTTTAAGTTGTGTACCAGAAGTTAGCTGATAGGCCAGACCAGAGGCCGTATTAATAATTTTCATATTCTAAAAGTTAATCGTTTTTTGAACCAATGGAACGAGAGCGTTCAAGAAGCGCCCGCTTCTTATCAATCTCGGAAAGAACAATTGGAGCAGACACTCCATTTTCTTCAATTGAGATAACAGCCATGGCCAATCTCCGCATTAATTCAGGTGGAAGGGTAACACCAATATCCGGATTAGAGTTATCAGGAGGAACCGAAAGCGACTTATCGACAGATCCACCCGAGGAGCAACCGGCCATCCGTGCCCGAATCACCTGATTAAGATCAAGTGTACGGATAGTACCGGCTTGCTGGGCCTGATCGAGTAGATTGAGTATAGGAGCAACCGTGGGATTCTCGACTGCAGCATTACTTGCCACCCACTCCCGAGACTGACCGACCGGTCCCTCTCCTACTATTACCGTGGGACGATCTATGAAGCCTCGGGCATCAGGATCGTAATCAGCACCCGGAAAGAGTTTACCATCCTGGGCACGACGGACATCAATTTTACCACCTTCCTGGCGACCAGTTGCAACGCGAGCTCCACCCTTACTGGAGGAAGAGGATCCGGATAAGGTCATGTTCTTAACCTTCTGACGTTCGGCATTGGCAGATGCTATCTGAGCTGCACCGGTAACCCCCATCAGGGCAGCAGCTATCGCACCGGCAATGGGACCAAGATCGGCAAAGGCTTTCATTATAGAGACCGAGGTATCCGCAATGATCTGAGAGACTTTAATAGCAAAGTTGATATCGGCATACTTCTTCTGGATGTCGAGCTTCTTCTGAGCTTTCTCTTTCTCGAGACGCTCCACTTCCTTTGAATTGCCCTGAGCTGCTTCGATTTCAGCATCGTACTGAGCATCGACATTATCCATTTCTGCTTGCTGAAGTGCCTGGACCGCCCCGGAGAAGAGATTGTAGTAGTAGTCGAATTGTTTCTTAAATGAATCACGCTTCAGATTCTGAATAGCCTTCTGATATTCTTCTTCTTCCAGATAACCCTGTTCGTGGGCACTCTTCAATTGGGCAAGTTCGGCATCGAAACGCTCCTGCTGAGTGGAAATGCCATACTGATCACGAATTGCCTGGATACGTACCTGGTGATCCATTTCCAGTTGTTCCGAAGCCCGATAGTAAGACTTATCAAGTTCTGTAGTATCAAGGTGGTTCTTTTCGGCCATCTCCTTACGAGCCTGGTAAGTGGCATCAAGCACTTTTTTCTGAGCTTCAAAGTCCTCGTCAACAGTGGTCAGCTTAAACTGAGACTTGAAGTCTTTAACCAGGTCATCAAGTTTCTGTTGTTGAGCTGCACGAGCATTGGCAGCATTCTGATCAGCGGTCATCACCGCTTCATTTGCCTTCTTGACAGCATCGGCTTTGAGTTGGCCATTCTTCAGTTCCAGGTCATTGACATCGCTGAGATAACGCTGCTCGATAGCTAACCGGGTTTCAGTACTGGCAACATCGAGAGAAGATATAAGCATATCATATTGCTCTTTCGACAGCTTCTTCTCGGACAGAGCTTTGGTATAATAGAGCTTGTAAGCATCAGTAGTCTCTTTTTCCCTGGTTAGATCATCAGAGCGGAGTTTCTCAATAGAAGCAATGGCCTGCTTCTCCATATTAACCTCGATATCCAACAGTTTAGATTTGGCAGTAACGATCTGGTTCTGGTATTCAGCCTGTTTAGAAGACTTCTTCTCGTTCTTTTTAAATTTTTCGAGAACTGCGATACGCTTCTCGTAGTATTCCTGATCTGATTTTAATATGGCCAGGTTAATTTCACTTTCTGCCTGTTGCTTCTCTTGACCGGCTAACCGGATCTGGTTGATTTCAGCATTGTGAGTTGACTCGAGGTTCTTGAGGGCGACTGCGTTCGGATCTGACTTGTCTTCTGTAACATTGGCTTTAGGAAAGCGGGCATCGTAAACCTCTTGGGCTATTTCCCTATATTGGTCGGCGGCATTCTTTTCGTCTTTGAGCCAGGCTGACAGCATGGATTTATTCATTTTCGTAAAGCGCTGCTTAGCGTCTGCCATATCTTTTTGTTGTTGAACAGCATCTTCCAAAGTTTGCCCATTTATTTTTTTCAGTTTTTCTTCAACTCCTAAAATAAGATCACCGTACTTTTCCAAATCAGCGTCTATCTGCGCTACTGTTTCAACACTTTTATCAATGTAAGATGTATAGCCACCAAACATACCATTGCTTTGCAAAACAGTCTTCCCACCTTGAGCATGCTGCTTCTGCAAATCTTCATATATTCTCTTATAATCTTCTTTTTGCTTCTCTAATTCAGAAATAGCTTTCTTATTTTCGAACAGTAACAAAGCCTTCTGCTTCTTAAGGAACTCGTCTACCTTATCTCCGGAAAGAGCAATTGCATGACCATAGTCGTCAAAAGCAGACGCCGCCCCTGGAATTAAAGATGTTATTTGAGATATAATATTAGCCAACTCCTTTTGTTCTGCATTATTTAGATCTGTCTTTGAACGCAAATCCTCATAACGGAGCATCAATTGTGGTACAGTGGATTCCAACTTGACTAACTGATCCAAATGATTTTCATATACCTCTGTATGCGAAGTAAATAGTTTATCAATCGTAGAGAAGAAATCAATTCCCCTACGTAAAAGTCCCTTATAGAAAGGTTCCAGCTTTTTACCGATCCGGTTAAGAATAGAATCCACCGTATCACCAAAATTAGACTGCAAGCCCTCCAGCTCTTGCATTTGTACGGCCATGGAACCGGCCACACCTTCTAATTGTCCCAATGAAAGCAAGTAGTCCTTAATAGCCTGCTCTGAATTTTTCACCTCTGTAGTCACCCCACGAAAAGTGAACTTAGTAGTTTCACCACTTTTGGCTGCTTTTATGCCAAACTCTTTCAGCCGTTCGTTTTCACCGGTCATAGCGTCAAGAATAGCTTCAATTAACTGATCCACGCTTTTACCTTGAGATGCAGCAAGATCCCCCATGTTAGTGAGTTCGTCATTGGTAGGTTTGATACCACGATTAACAAGTTTGATATAAGCCTCAGTCCATTCTTTTAAAGAAGCAGGAGTATCGGCAGCCAATTGCTGTAACATCTTCATCGACCGGGCAGCCTTCTCTTGTGATTGAAAAGTATTACGTAGGACCGCTTCATATTTTGCAAACTCTTTACGAGTACTGTAAACTGCAGAATTCAGTTGAACAAGATATCCCACGAGTTTTACAGCAATAAAGCCCTTTATTGCCATTTTCCACTTAGAAAGCATAGATCCGGCCGAACCGAACTCCGAGCTAATATTTTTACCTTTATTTTTGAGATCATCCATGCGCCGTCGAACTGAACCAAGCTGATTGCTTAGTTCCGCATAAGCTTCCGGATTAGCGGCCTCAGACATATCTTCAAGTTCAGCGGTGAGTTCCTTAGCTATTTTCTTTAATTGACGCATTGACATAGCATTGACATCAATTTGCCGAGTGAGCCGACTAATTTTATCATTATTCTTAGAAATCTGTTCGGTGTAAGACTTAACTTCCTTCTTTAAACGACGATATTCATCAGTGTTCTTTTTCCCTTGAGCTTCAAGTTCAACCATCGTTTTCCGACGCTCCCGTTCTTCCTTTTTGAGTTCCTTTGTTTCTTGGGTTAACGCATGAATTTCTTTTTGAGCTGTCGACGAATCAGCTGATACAATATATTTTATTTCGTCTTCTGATAAATGTTTCTTAGCCATGGGAATTAACTGTTAGATGTTTCATATTGAAGTGCCTGCTCCAGTTCCTGGCGGATAGAGCTCCGGATCTCGTCATTGAAACCGTATCGGAGTTGCGGAAAAGTCTCGTGATAAAGAACTCCCCAGATAGCACGATTGTAGAGAGCCAGGTTACTGCGAATGTGACGAGAGATACGATCGGAACCACGACGATAATTAATATCAAGGAAACGAAGGTATGGGAAGATACGAATGAAAAACTCTTCCCTGGAATCGGACTCAGTAAAACTAAAAGGCCGTCGGCTGAGATGTGCTTTGAGCTGTCCGGATTGAGTTTTCAGGTTGGCCTGGACAACATTTTCCTGAATGGCGTAAATTTGGTTTATACCTTTGGAAATGGTGTCACGAATAAAACGTTTTCTGATTAAATCGTCAGTAATCATAGTGCGCTGAAGTTATTTTTCAGCGAATGTAGGAAGGGAATGCAAGGAAGGAAAGGACACAAAAAAGCCGGGAACTACCGACCGGCTAATCTTTTGTGTAACAGAACTCAAACGATGGTAGTTCCCAGGCTTCTTCTATTTATTACTACGTTCCTGAAGCATCCAGCGAAAATCGCATCCGGATGCCCCCGGACGGTTTTGGAACTTAAAGCCGGCAGCAGTCATTGCCTGGAAGAGTTGCTCCTTCGTAATATCGGCAGATGGATCCAGACGTTTGATAGCGGTATAAACTTCATCGGTAGAGAACCAATGGGTGGTATGACGAGCGTCTGGAGCAGGACGATAGGTTGCTTGCAATCCAGCAATATAGATGCTGATATTGGTGATTTTCTGTTCTTGATTATCCATGATTAATAGGTTTTTTAAAAGATGATATATGTTGTGCAAGATAACGAAGGTTACGTACAATACGGAGACAATCCTTATCTGAATCTAAAACGGCTGGAATATCTTCGGCGATGACGATATCTATAACCTCGTTAATTTGCTTCACTGTTTCATCAACATAGTTTTCTTGCTGAAGAAACTTAATGGTTTGAATGGCTTCGGGAGTTATAATTGCTCCATCAACATTAGTGTTCATGGTCAGCCTCCTTTTCTTTTTTAAGTGCACCCTGTAATAGAAATACCACTTCTTCAGATTCTTCACGATTGAACGCTACAATTTCGTTTCCATCAATTTTGATTAAAAATGATTCAGATTTACCATTGATCCGATAGGTTTCAATCTTATCGACAGCTAATTCCTTGCCTGAAGTCATGATTGACCTCCTTTCAGACTATCAAGTAAAATGGTCTCCTTAGAATTATCTTCTGAAAATGCGTATGTGCTTTTTACGACGCAATAATTGAGATTAAATACAGTATCAGGACATCCACACGACATTACCCTCGCAGAGATGCAACCGGAAATCTTACTGTTATCACCACTGAAAATGATTGGTTTAAGTTTAGGATGTTCAGCATTAATTTCATTTACCTTAGCTTCAATTTCCATTTTCAAGGCATCGAGAGAACATTCATCCAGGATAAGAACGTGTTCGAACCGCCGGATCCAGTCAACGAGTTTCTTCCAAGCCCGGTTTTTAGGTGAGATGGTGGAAAGACTGTTTGTAAAGTACATCATGACTGACCTCCTTTCTGCATGGAAATGGTTAAATACTGACCTCGAGCGAGGCGGATGGAGGTGGTACCGTCATTGGAACGGTTAACGAAAAACTCGCTACCTTCTTGAGATAGCATACCTGAAAGCTCACTTAAGAACGTTTGGAGTTTAGATACCGGAACTTTGCCGGATTGCTTTTTTGTTTTCATCCTTACTGATTGTTTAGCATTTTAGCTGAGAACCGCTCAACCATCGAGACGCAGAAACGGCTGCCATCTCCCGTGTCGCTAAACAATCAGTAAGATTACTCCAAGAGCAAAATTACAGGGGAAAGGCAGCCGCCAATATTTAAATCCGGGCATAAAAAAAGCCCATCGTTATTCGTTGAGCGTCTTACACCGCCCTTGGTGATTAATCATCACTGATTGTTTAGCACTGCAAATATGGAAAGAATATTTGAGAATACAAAAAGAAAAGCGGAGTTTTTTAAACCCCGCTCAAGAAATTCATTTTCCATCATATACATTAATAATATCTGCCAATTCTTTAGAGAAATTATATATATCATTTAACGAAGTGATTTCATGTTTAGTCTCTTTTTTATTTTCATCAAACGTAGAGATATATTTTTTTGAGATACCATTAAAATACATACGGCAAATAGGTTTTCGGTTGTTATCATCCAACAAGATAGCGAAGTACGTTTGTGCATCTCTATAAACGATCCTTGATATATCAACTAAAGGTCGCAGAATAGATTTAACTACTAAATAACTTTCTATTTCTTCTTCTGTAGTAACTATTTTGTCATCTTTGCTCTCCACCGTAGATGGCTCAGTCTCAGAATGCATTTCTTGCTGTTCTTGAGCTACCTCAGTTTTAAGAGCAGATTTTAAACGGTCGGATATAAGATCATTAATATAAGTACTTATTGACTTTTTTGTAAGCATAGTAAACTGTTCAAGCAGTTTAGACGTGATCATTCCATCATAAACCTGCTTTGCGAAGAATTTTACAAAATCAGCAGATGGATTCGCAAATTCATTCGCAATAATAGCTTTCAGTTCCCCAGTATACTTCAACTCACTGGCAGAACTTAATACATTTTCTACGTCAAAATAAGATTTGTGAAACTTCTTCAATTCTTCAATCTGAGCATCCTTTATGTCTGTTATATCAACCTCAAGGAAAGGTTTACTATCCATCTTATTAGGTTCTATTAAATCGGTATAAAAACGGTAGATTATACCATTTGTCAATAGTCCAAACTTTGCTTCTGAAACATTAAAGTATCGAATCAATTGATTATCATGCAAGCTAAGATCTTGTGCCCAATGCTTACATTCAATCAGCAATATTGGCGTTCCATCCTTCATAACAGCATAATCAATCTTCTCACCTTTCTTCATCGCAATATCACAAGTCATTTCAGGAACGACTTCCAAAGGGTTAAACACATCGTAACCAAGTGCATTTATAAAAGGCATAATAAATGCATTTTTAGTAGCTTCTTCTGTTTGTATACTATCTTTGAGTTTTAAAACTCTATCAGATAGTTGCTTAATACTGTCTTTAAAATCCATAGTATGAGATAATTAAAAATCCTCTGCCAGCGTGCGCCCACTGGAAGTTACTCCAGAATCTGATTAAATGCAGATTACACGCTGGCAGAAGACCTAAACAAAACTTTTATTGGGCAATGCAATATGGGAATAATATCTGAAAAGGCAAAAAGAATATGACTATTTTTCCATATCATTCCAATTAGATAGTTCTTTTGCTTGATTATCCAAAGACTGAAACAATTCTTCGTCAATACTTTCTTTCACAAGTGTCCGGAAAGTCTTTAGATATTTTATATACTCCTTAGCCTTATACTTAGTTGGAATATCTTTTTTAATTATTGTCCCCCTAATCTGGCGTATTTGCTGATTTATGATATCAACAAAAGCAAGATTGTAACTCCGAGCATCAGAGGTTCTGATGTATTTTGACTTCAATTCTTCTGAGTGGTTTTTATCTAAATCTGCGTGCAAAACACGCAACCGATCCTTCATTTCCCTTGCAGCCTGAAGTAAGGTTCTTCTCCAATCCAATAATATTGTTATATCGGTTTGTTTGAGTACATCATCCGATGTTATATTTAAAATTTTGTTTTCAACCATATCATAAACAAGCAATTAGTAGTAAAGGTCGTCACTTCCTTTTTCATCTCTCACCCTTTCTTTGCGTTTTTTTTCCTTTTTAGATTGATCATCTTTAAAATCTCTACGAGTATATATACCAGAATCCATCTCAGTATCTCCACCGAGTTCCTTATTTAACAAGTAATGATAAACATTTTGTTTGGACACACTGGAATTCTCTGTTACCACGTATGCTTGCTCAAATCGCCACCCAAACTGAGACATATAATTGAGAGCATCAACCATAGAAACTAACTTTTCTCTATACACTACGTTCAGTTATCTTTCATCTACCCAATTAAGCTGATAATCTTTAGCAATCACAACAGAGCTCAATTTTACATTCTCATATTTATATTGTCTTAAACGTTGTTTTAGGGACTTTTTATTTTCTTCTGTACAACAACAGCCGAAAGCTATTTCAATTAATGAGGCTTTATTAAACTTAATAAGCCCCGCTTGAGTATGACTTTTAATAACCCTAATTTCTTGTTCAGATTCCCAACACTTGCCCTTCGTTGTGTATTGTTTTAGAATATGATCCTCGGCTGCTGAAAAGCGATAAGAAACACTTTTTTCTTGATAATCAACTGGATATACACTATGAAAGAATTTTACATCTTTCGTTATATCAAACTTGAGACATACCCCTCTATTATTATCAGAGTAATGAGCCCACATTGGTACGTTATCACCAGTTTTGGAAAAACAAGAAATAGCTATACTACGATCACACTTTCTAAAAAAATAATCTGATAACTTTTGCATTTCATCACTATCTGATCTTTTCTTATTTATCACTATTTCCTTCTGCGAGTCAGACAAGCTATGTAATTTAAAATAATCTATAATCCAATCATCTGGAAAATCATATTCAATATAAGCTTTACCATCAAAAGGGTCATTAAAATCCGTACTATTACTAAACTTAATTGAATCATTCGCTAATACTTGAAAAATAGAACGACAACTCATATATTTATACACGTATCGAGGTATAACTTCCTTTGCTATCTCATCCATAATAGCTTGCCTCCTCTTTTCTAAAATCACAGGTGTTTCCATCTTCCTACATCTTGATAATAAAACAATAATCGACTCCAAAGTTAAGCATTAATTCATCTTACAGTATAAAAACTACACTAAAAAGAATCACATACAAAAAAGGAGCTTCCAACTCGTGAAAGCTCCTTTGCTTTTGAAAGAAGATATTAGAATACCTTCTCCCACTGTCATCAAGGTCTCGCGATCGACCGAGAAGTATCGTTCAGCCTGGCTCCAAGTTCTGAAAGAGCCGAGGATAATGTGTTCAATTCATCGGAAGTAAATCCGACCGGCTTTCCATTCACCATATTGCCATTGATGCGTTGGTACAGCCACTGGCGCGTTTTTCCAAAATAATGTTTTGCAATGTAGGATATTGAAACAAAGTCCTGCACTTTCTCCAGTTCCTTCTTTACAGAAACGATTTTAATTACATCTTCAGCTTCGGCAATAGCTTGCTTTGCTCCAGCTTGGAAAGCTGCTGCAAAAGCCTTTTTATCTTCCGGAGACAAAGCACTGACGAAGGCTTTGAAACGCTTCTGATGATCAGCACGTTTTTCTGGTGTATCAGCAACCAGATAGTCCGCTTTCCATTTCTCTAATTCCTTTTGTACATCCATACGACCTAATATTTTAAAAGTGAAATGAAAGAGTAACCCCCTTTCGAGGGTTACCTTTCATTCAGCTTGTTTCTTGCATCAATTAAATCATCTAAGGTTTCATTGATACTTTCCTCAAGCTCCTCCTCTGTCGCAAATCCTTCTGCGAGGATTGCGTCAGAGTTGAGGGAAAAGAAGCTAAGATCTTTCTTTGCAGCTTCAATCCGAGCCTTTAGCTCTTCTTCATCAGTCATTTAAAGATCGCGATTCTTTCTGACACCACAAAGATAATAACCTTTTGGTTATTACACAAGTTTTCTGGAACTTTTTTTTAATCTATTTCTGAAATAAATCCAGCCTGAAGCAAATCGGATAAAAAGTGCTCGGAAGAATCAGCACGTACGGTGTTCCCAGACTGGTCATGGTATCGATCGGCAAAATGATACATATACTCCTGGTCGGTACACTCGGAGTCAAAACGGCTACTCTGACGGAGTTTGGTAACAAAATCGGTGGCGCAGGTGGCGGTAATTGTACCGCCGTCCTGCAATGTGTAGGTCTTATTCATTATCTGCTAAGTTTTTTTGTTCTAAGTTTGAAATACGTTTTTTGATCGCCGGTCAGGAAAGGCAAATTTGCCAAGGCCGTTCCGGTTGCGATATTGGTCTGCTGAGCAAAGGTAATCATGTTGGCGATAAAGCGTATCCAATTTTCCATTTTTATGAAATTTGTCGTACCTCCATGCTGGCGAAACTCAACCGTGCGGTGGCGTGAGTAGGACTCAAGGTTCAGTTTGTGGTAGCGGTCACCTCCGAAAGCGTTCTGTAAATCTCTAAGGCTGCCGGCATCCTGAATCCGCTGTTCTGTTATGGATTGTAGCCCTCTGCAATAGTGGTTATTGCGTCGAGATGGAGGCATAAAAGCGTCAATTATACGTTCAACTCTCCGGTAGGTAAGTATAAGGTTCTTCCAGGTGCTAAGGGTAAAGTTGGCAGCGTCCATATGGATGTGAAGCCCGCAGGAGTCGTTTACCTTTATCTCGCAATAGTCAAGCACCCAGCAAACTTTCTGTAGCTCCCGAAGGCCAGCCTCTCCCTCAAGTATCGGGCTTACAAGTTCAAAAGTATTCGATCCCGAAAGGCTGCCGTCTGTTACCAGTTTCCAATGATTGCGGGTATCGTGGTTGTATCCCTCGACTGCTACGCTTATGCCGGCTTCCCTAAGTTCTCGAGCGAGGCGTTCGCGGGTGCAGTTATAGGCTTCAATCTCAACTCCGAAGCGACGGTTGAAAGTATAATCAATCTCCGGAAGGTTATTTGGTACTACTTGGTTGCCAGGCTGGAAGGTTCCGGCTTCAATCATCCGCTTGTAGACGTTTTGAACAAAACCGTAGTTTCCGTTGGTTACCAGGTCGGCAACCTGGCGGCGAGTTAAGCCTAAAAGAAGCAATTGCTGTATCTTGCTTGTCTTCGTTATTCTTTGGTTAAGAATGTTGGTAATCTGCTCGTTCATAATGCTTTATCCTTTATTATTATACAGCTAAGATAACACTATAAGTGCGGACGTCGTAGCAATTACTCCTTTATTATCAAGCAGTTAGCTTTGTTTAGCTGAAGCTAAAAAAGGATAGAAAAAGGTCCAGAATGTATGGTTCCGGACCTTCAAAAAACAATTACCAGTTGAGTTGGTCCACAATATCTTGTGGTAAATAGTCATTTCCATATAAACAAGTGGCTATATAAACTCTATTGCCATCTTCACTTTGTGCCAATTCTTCACCGGCTTTCTTTTCTAATGGAAACTTGGGCTGATATGCAATATAAACTTCTGCTTCGGGATTCATTCCCTGTAATTCAATGATTAATTCTTCTACTGTCATAACGTTGTTTATTTTATTATTATACAGCTAAGATAACACTATAAGTACGGACATCGCAGCAGTTACTCCTTTATTATCAGCAAGTTAGATTTGTTTAGCTGAAGCTAAAAAAGGATACAGAAAGCCCCGAATCTCACGACTCAGGGCATTCCTTTTTCTCCATAACTAAATATGAAGAAACTCTTATTTGACAAATGTATCATTTATTTCCGATTTTCACGATCTCACTATACTTAATCTTCGATCGTGGATTGAAGTTCATTACTTCCTGACGGAAACCAACCACCTTCCAACGCCACCACAAAAATTTATGTTTATAAATAGCATGAACGATTTGTGTAATACTATCCCGGCTTTCAATCAGCATTAAACTGTCATTGATGCAGGCATCCACTCTCAGCCACTTATCCAAATAATGAAAACACCCAACTGTATCAATCTTGTATATAAGACTATCTTTGGTTTCTATCGTCGTATTAGCAATATACTCTACATCCTTTGGTCGCAGCTTTAGTTCTTTGATAAGTTTGGCATCTTCTGTCCGGTACTTTTTCAGTTCATCGACAGTCAATCGAAGACTGCCTACTGAAGCAACATTCAAACTATCACGCACTTTGTACTGCTTGACAGTGTCCATAAGCGTTTCCACATTCGCAAACTGTCGGTCACGTTCTGCTCGCAACTTCCGGTTCTGCTGAACCAAGGCACCAACTCCTCCAAACAGTACAATAAATACTATTGCAATAATCAGGTACTTTTTCATGATGTACCACTTTTCAAATACTCCATAATCCCGTCAATATGAATTTGTGCTACCGTCTTCTTACCGACTGAAGACAAAAGATACTCTACATCCTCTTTGTTGTCTTGGAAGAAGTTCTCTGTCAGCACTGCCGGACAATTAGTGTCTCGGCACATGGCAAGGTTCTGTGCCCAGTACATAAGATTTGGTGTCTGTCTACGAATGGCAACTCCTTGAGATGATGCTGCATTGCCTAAGCATGTAGCCAGACGCTTACTGTTTTCCGAAGCATTATTACTCACAAAAACACTCCAACCCTTTGCTCCCATCCAAGCAGCACCACTGCCGGCAGCATTGCAATGAATAGAAACAAGAATCGCCTTCTTACCTGTCTCTTTATAGATTTCATTAGCTCGCCGACATCGTTCAGACAAAGAAACATCTATATTCTCCCTAACAATGCGGTCTACATCAACTCCCAACCTGCGCAATCCCATTGCTACCATATCGGCAATCTCTCTTGTGTATGCCCATTCCATCAGTTGTTTATCCGGTGAGCACTTGCCCGGCGTATTCTCGCCGTGGCCATTATCAATCAATACTTTCATTTCTGTTCCTCCTTATTTAATAATTTATTCTGCAAGTGATTAAACTTTCCATTTATATATATGCCGACACCAAAGATAGACCCAGCATAAATCAGACATTGCGCAAATATCCATAGAACACTGTCGTGTATTTCCCCTACCGGATCGGCCAGAAAACCAGCAATTGCTAATCCTGTACCGACCATCAGCATACCCACTGCACTAAATAGTTGTAGATTTTCTTTTGATTCCTTTTTCATCATTCATTGAATTATATACCAAATTTATATCTAAAATGACATTACCGAAAGGACGTAACTCTTCCTTTGACATTGAACAGATCGGAACCATCTGCTTCAAACATCATAGTCCATCCGATAGACTTTAGCTCTTTGGCCACGAACGGGATGATATCAAGGATCTTTATGTTCGATCGATTTAGCCAGGATATCTTCCCACTTTCTGCATCAAACAGAAGATGGGCACGCAGAGTGTTCAGGTATTCAAGGCAAGTGTCTGAAGCAATGGCTTCCTCGACAAGATCCGAGGAGTCTGATAGTTTCATTGCGATTGTGGCCGCCAGCTTCTGGGTATCTTCTATTGAGTTCCTGTTGTCACTCCTGGAAGAAAACTCACCATAATCAATAAAGAGATAAGTACCCACCAGAGTATCAATGCGGGCTTTAACCGACTCAAAAGACTGTCCAAAAACATACGACTGAATTGTAGGGATCAGCGGATCCGGCATAGCTAAAATGGTTTCTTGCAATTCGGCATATTGCGCATGTGAACTACTACCATTGTTAAAGATGGAAAGCACGCCCTCTCTTGAGGGATACTTTGCGAAGTAAGAGAATAAATCAAGTATCATAATATTTGGTTAATGATATGGAGTGGTAAGCCTGTTTCCTTCTCAATGTCCATCTTTTCCATTTTCATTGCACTCATGCTCCGAACGGTTTCAATGATCTTCTTCCGGAGGATAGTCAGGTACTTGATGACGTTCATCTGCTCGATGGCTGTAATGTCACCAAGTCCATCATTGCTTAGATTATACAGTGACTCCAAAGCACCGGTACTGATAGCACTACATTTGCCCTCTTTAGCAGCAGTCAGTAACCGAAAGTCTGTTTGAGTAAACAGGTAGTTGTTGAAAGCCTGGAAATTGAAGGCAATGGCCTGTAATTCGTCCTCTGGAAGTTTTGCGAATACTGTAGCCAACCGGTGAGCTCCTTCTGAAGTGTATGTACCTGGATAATACAGGATCGCTGCTAATAATGGAAGCATGTCTACAGACTTACCTATCAGGGCACGGGCCTCGATGTATTGCAATGCCGTTAACGAGCAGGTCAGGACATTGAAATTGGTATCGATGGAATATGCTGAATAAATATCGTCATCAATAACCACTGCCGGAACCAGCTGCTTGCAAAAGCAACAATCAAAGGCAAATTTATAGTCCAAGCGTGAGAGATAGCGTGCGATGGGGAGACAAGTTAGTCTTTCCGGAGGAGTCTTTTTGCAAAGTTTTCTGGTTTCAGGATCCATTTCGCTTAAAGCCATATCGTTGTCCGGATACATAATGACGAATGGAAAGGTAACCTGTTCTGCCAGGAAAGCCAGGTTCTGGAATGATTCTTCTCCCCGGATCTTCTTTGGCTTCCACCCCATAACATTACACACGTAGTTTACTCTCACCATGGCCGGTGAAAGTTCTCCCTTCACCATGCGATTAAAGTCACGGATCAGACTAATGAATAAATAACTATTTAGTTGGTCCCAGGAATTGGGAATATAATACGTATTCCCATGGACCATAAACTCTATTTTGTCTTTCATGGCATCATTATGATTTTGTCGTCCGGAGTATTAAATGATGTTTCTGTATCTACTATACCGGAATCGTTGTTAGACAACATAAGATCGATGTTCTTGAGTAGTGATTGAGCTTCGCCAGTTAGCTGTTCAGCAAGTGCCAACATACGTTCCTGTTCATCCTTTCCGGATCGAGTGGTTTTAGAGTCATCGAAGAGATTACGAATGGTAGATGGAAACTCAAGAATATCCAATCGACGCAAGGCAAGAGCAATCGTACTTTTTGCAAGAGCATGCAGTAGTAAATCCTTCATCTCCTGATTATCAACGACACGTTCAAAGTAACTGGTCATTCCTTCATCCAACACTTCTTTCTGAAGTGGAATAATCCGGAAGAAAAAGAGATAAGAAAGGTCAATCGAATATAGGAAATCAAAGTCCTCTGCAGTCTGAATCCGAAGAGAAGAAAGTAACTTGCAATAACGGGAATTCTTCCATTCTTCCAGACTTTCCTCCTTATCGAGCAACTGAATCAGAGTATCCATGCCACTGAAGTAGTTCTCAATATAGGATCGACGCATGGCTTCCATCTCATACTTGTAGATGTCAACATCGGATTTTCGTTGTTTGACAACATCAAACACTAACTGTTTGGCAAGTGTTAAGTTGGCCATTGCAGTCAGCAAAGCATCATGTATTTCTCCATCCCTCTTGAGAACTATGTCATAGACTTCTTTAGAAAGTATAATGCATATCTGCTTCCGGGCAGAAGATGCCGAACTATTGAGGTCTTTAAACTCAATGTTTGTCTCTGAATAGGGTGCATAATGGCGGAACTCAGTCAGGTTTTTAAATAGTTCTTCTAAAATGATCATGATTCTTGCTGATTTAATCGTTCGTTTGGTTTAACATCTTCTTGACGGCTTGGAATTTCCCGGTAAAATCCAAGCCTATAACCTTGCTTATACAGTGCCGGGAAGTTGATTTGAATAGCCCAGTTAAAAGGCTCACAGCAGATTTCTTCGTCTGGAGTGAGAGACATCAGGTAGATTAGATAGTTGTAGTACGCATCGGATCCGGACTTGGATATCACGCCATCTTTTCCAACACTGGAGATAGAGGAGTCGAGTCCGACACTTGATAACAACACTTCATCAGCACGCTTATCATAAGAAATCAACGACTCAATATACTCTTTGTATTTCAGGTCGACAGTTTCGATTCTCCAGCGTTCTTCTTCATTACTACTGCTTTTAAAACTGATTGTTGCATAAGCCTTTCCCTGGTTATCGGCTCCGGAGAGATATTGTGAAATCTTGCGGAGCTCGGACTGGATATACTTGATCAGTGTAGACTCTTTGAATTCGGTACCTATATCGATACCATTAAACACATATAGCTTCACTCCGTCTTTATCCCGTTTCTTGTTCTCATCGCAAAGCTTCTGTATCTGAGTGCGCTTGGCGTTTATCCAGGCATTAGGGATGATGATGTGTATTTTGGCTGCCAGGCTATTACGTAAGAAGGAGTTAATATACCGCGCTGTCGCATTAGAACCTCTGATATATTCCTTAGTGCCTTCATGCGTTTCATTTACACCATAGAACTCATCGACTGACTTCTCCCGGTGATGCGAGATGGCAGCATACTTATAATTGGCAACTTCTGCCAGGTTAAATTTGGGGTAAATCTTGAAGTTGGATATCCCATAGTTCCAACGTCCAACAGCGATAAAGCGGAAATCACGATAGTACACCAGATCGGTAGCGACATCCTTTTTTGTCGTGGCCAGCCTACAATTTCTATTCTCCATTGTCTCAATACCGGCAACAGGCAGTGCCCCTAAATTTCGGCCTACGGAGAATCGCCATTTCACAAAGTAGTCACGAAAATAATAGAAGTCTTTAATAAGAGCTTTAGCCACCTCCTTATAATCGCTTTCAAGTCCACGGTCCTTCCAACTATCCAACCAATTCATGATCTCCGGGCACTCAACCCATTCACGCTTAAACTTGCCATCGGCAAACACAGTCTGGTACACTGCCGGTCCCTTTCCGTACAGCATATTGGCCTGTTTAGTGATAAGCCGAGGTAGCAGACGATTCTTCTTGAGATCAGCTGCCACCTCCTCACACTTCATGTTGTTATAGCCACGGCTACACACTTGATAGCCATTAATAGATTGCCACTGCATATCCGGTAATGGATTATAGTCTCCTACAGAGAAACCCGGATCATCCATACCGGTTCGGGGGTTGTCCCCAACCTGAAATGATATCACATTACTTTCATCGATGTAGCAACCATAGTCACCTAACATCTTTACATCACTCATAACCAGTCGATTTTATGTAGTTTAAAATTGTCCTGTGGAAAGCCCATATATCGAATCAGGATCCTGTAACACATCTTTGGCTCTCCATCACCATCAGTGAAGAGGAATAGATTCTCTCCATCGATACTAAACCTTTCATGTGGTAACTGAGTCCGAAACTTACATCCCTCTCGAATCACCAGTTTGGCCGATGCTTCACCCTTCTGCCTCGAGTAAGGGAAGAAAGCAATCGTAAAGCACCCATCAGGCAACTTCGATATCTCTTTTGCCCATTGCAGTGCATGCGGTCCTGTCATTGTCGTTTCCATGCTCGAAAATACCTGTTTCTGAACCTCCCAGAAAGGACCGGCGGGATGACACCCTCATATTTCCAGCCAAAGACCGAAGGCTGCACCTCATATCGAATTATCAGCGGGGCGTGGAGATAGGGAGCTGATGAAAAAAAAGAAATAAACTTTTGAAATGTGATAATATTCATTTTCAACAAGTTATCATATTTTTCTATGTCAAACAGGGCAATTATTATAGATAATACAAAGTTTTTCAGGTGCACCGAACTTATTATATAGAGAAATTATCAGGTAAATCAGTCGGAATTGAGGATAATTCAGCTTGAACACGGTCGCCATAACGTCCAAACAGCAAGTAAATAAGTGCACTTGGTATCTGCGTTGTGAGACCCGCTTGAAGTTTAAGCGGTACTTTTACCTCAGATGTTTTATCAAGCTCTATACGGCCATCCGTTTTTTTGAGGGGCGACAGCATGATAGCACTACAAAGGTTCTTACATTCGTTTTCATCAATAAGAATACGGGGCAATGCGTTACTGCGATTACCGAATATAAGAAGCAGGAGCTTAAACTGCTGCCAATGGTAGACAGTTGCCTGACCCTCGTTCATCAGCTCAACAGTAAAGCCATAAGACTCCAATTCCCGCTTGAGAATACGGGAGTCGGTGGTTATCTTTTCCAAATCTTCTTTTTTCTTGTTACCGGCACGGTCAGGATAGAGAATAATGTGTTTATTGACAGCATCCTGGCCGAAGAACTCGTAGAACTGGCGGGCAAGTTCCGGCTGTTCGTCCGGATAATAACAGAAGAACTCCTTCAGTATCCTGAGTTCCGAACCGTAGTCCTTCTCCTGGCCAACGGTCAGGCTGGAGAAATGTCCGGGATCATAACCGACGAGCAGCTCGTCGCGCTTATTATAGTGCTTCAGGTAACGTGCTGTTAAGATGAAGTGATCCCGGAGATCAAGTTTCAGGATGGACTCGTAAATGTAACTATCGGCAAACTGATGTAAGTCCTTTTTAAAGTTAGCAAAAAACTTGTTTACAACTTCTTTGTGCCGGATAGCACAGATAGAAGTCAGAAACTCGTCAATATCAAGGGTTTCAATCTGAGTTTTGAAGAATTTAGGACCTAATATGTCTTTGTTACAAAATGAACTGGCACGCACGTACAACGTAGCATTACGACGCATATCGGCAAGACGAGGTTTCCAGAGTGCGAGTGTACGTTCTACTTTCTGAAGCTCGAGGCGGATGGCTTCAAGAATAACCGGATTGGTAGTTTGTTTTTGTTGGGCAAACAGTTTGTAACGCTTGTACATAGCTGCATTTACATGAAGGGAAACTGTAGCTATTTCCTCAAGAAGTGCCTGGTCGATATTGTTTTCGTATTCTTCGAACCAGTCATCTTCACCAAGATCCACACGAGCTGTATCGGAAACACCGGTTACACCCTGATAGTATTGAGACATACGAATCTCGGCAGAGGATCCACGAAGTGACGGGAAGAGTCGTGTCTTCAGTTTCTCACCTTTGTTGTGCTTCATTTCCTCAATAAAAGCATGTACACCTGAACGACCGGCAACAGATTCCGGCTGGTCGGAACTCACCATCTGCAAATGATGACCATCGCGAAACAGGATGCTGTGTTTCGGGTATGCAATAGGATAACGTGGATGACGGAAGTGAGAAGGTATCTTTGCCTCTCCAACAACATAGTCTATCCCGTACTCCAACATCGGACGAACACGTCCGGCAACAGTTACCGGTCGGGAAAAATATGCTTGAATATTAGGCCAGACGTTTGTCATCAAAGCAATATATGTTTTGTGCACCAGGAAAGAAAGTTCTCCGGGCATATCATTGGCAACCCGGATAATACGTGGTCCCATAACTCCTTCAGTTTTGCCGACCGCACGGGCACCTTCAACAAATATATTGTTAGGATCCAGCACATTCACCTGAATCTGCATAGAGTTCATGTAGTAACGTTCGAACTCAACTGTAGCATCGAAGGTATTATCGCTACAAGAAAGACTGTCCCGGGATTGAGAATAAAGTTCTATCGACATAGTTATTCTTCATTGACTTCAGTAAACTCAGCCTCCTGGATATCGGCATCACGCAGGAGACGTTTTTTCTCTTCCTTCTCGATCGGAAGTTTATCAATCAGATTCAAATAGAATCCTTCGTTGTGTTTGGATGCAATTTCTTTCAAAGATTTCTTAGAATATCCAAGTTCTTCAGGAGTGATCTCTGGGGAAATAAGGAAGACAACACCAAGATCACGATCGGCTTCAGCAATCTCCGATGCCCGGCGACGACACTCGGCAGCAGCATCGTAACACTGTTTCTGAGTTTTGTAGTCACCACGGACAGCGGAGAGTTTAGCCAGGTCCTCGTATTTATCCGCATAGTTTGACTCCCATACTTTGATAGATACATTATTATCAATCGAAAAGTAGTTGATGGCAGCATATATACGTGCTTTACAGGTGCGTTCATCAAGATTAAGATGCTGTAAGGCATTAATACGCTGCTTTAATAATTTAGCAGCACGGGTAATGTTCCGTTCGTATTCGTATATTTCAGCAGCCCACTGCAGCTGCTTGAGGAAGAGTTGCACATCAGATGGTATGCCATCGCTCTTCCCGGAAACCAGGAAAGCAGATATCATGTCCGGATGTATCTTATCAAGTATATCAAGTTGTGTCATACGCCGAATAAATTCTTTCGAAGTTCAAGTTCTATACGTTCATTTTTGCGGGTTTCCAAAGCGGTAATAGCATCAATCTCGCCAGCTTCAGCACGTTTTGCCAACTCTGCATCAATATTATACTCACCCAAAGCACGCCCATTGCTGTAGGCATCGTTGTAAACATCACCAGGAAGACCGATACGAATGGTAAGAGCAATTTTCTCTTTACCTCGTAAACCAAGGAGGTTACAGATACGTTCTGCTGAGTAACCAAGTGCGCCAAATGTGCGCACTTGAGATACATATTCATCACCAATTAAAATGGCTTTATCCACATCGGAGGTTGGTGTCAGTTCTGATTTCATACGATAATTTTTAAAGTTTCCTCAGATGTAAGAAGTCCCCCAGAACGAATTACCCGGACGGGCTGTTCCGGGAACATAGACCGGTACCGATGAACTGTGCCTGAAACATAGCGAGGATCTATTTCCATAGCATGGCATATACGGTCAGTCTGTTGGCAAGCCATCAGAGTAGAACCGGATCCGGAGAAAAAGTCGGCAACGATCTGACCGGACACACTGGAATTACAGATGGGATAAGCCATCAAAGCAATAGGTTTCATTGTCGGATGGATGGCATTGCGTTGGGGTTTATCGAAGTTCCAAACAGTGGTCTGCTTACGATCGGAGTTCCAGTAGTGAGCAGCACCAGGTTTCCATCCATAGAGGCACGGTTCATGCTGCCACTGATAGTCCTGCCGTCCCATGACCATGGAGTTCTTTACCCAAACACAGCATTGGGCTATTTTGAAACCAGCTTTCCGAAGAGAGGCCCGGAAGTTCTCTCCTTCGCTATCGGCATGGAAAATATAATAGGATCCGCCAGGTTTCAATATAGAAAACATAACTGCGAACACTTGCTTCAGGAACGTAGCAAACAGATCATTCTCCATGGAATCGTTTTGGATAGTCAGTTCCTCCTCAGTCCCACCCTGATAGGCAACATTGTAAGGTGGATCGGTGACAAGCAAGTCAGCATGCTGTCCGTCCATCAACGCAGTGACATCCGATTTTGAACGGCAATCACCACACATTAAGCGATTCTTTCCAAGTAACCAGATATCTCCTGGTTGTGTAAAAATGGAGTTGGTATCGTCTTCTGTAGGAACAGTGAAGTCAATGGCATCTTCGTGGATATCGGTTGATTCGTGCTCGGATCCGAATAGCGGAGCAGCTGCCTGACCGAAGTCGATGGTCTTCACTTCATAACCCAGATTGAACCGGGAAAGAGTATCGGTATCGATATTGTACTTTTTGAATAGCAAAGTGTCCGGGTTCTTAGTGGCAAACTCAGAGTTGTAGGCAGCTATTTCCTCGACTGCTTCTTTTTTATCCGCTGCGAAGATTGGTTCATACGGAATCTCCGGGATGGTAAAACCGGATTTACGCAGAGCAAGCAGAGCTTTCCTCCGTTGATGGGCATCAATAATCCAGAGTTTTCCATCAGAATCCTTCCAGGCTTTAAATGCATACTTAAAGCCACGAGTGATGATTAGCATCTGCAACTTCGATAACTTGTCAGGATCCGACTTCTTGAAGTCCTCCTGAAGCTCTAAGAATGAATCCAGCGGGGCAGTCGGAAGGCCACCCAAATTAAATACTTCTATTAGCTTTTCCATGATTAATTTTTATTTGTTGTTGATTCGAGAATTGCTTTGAAAATGGCTTCTCGCTCTCGATGACGACGAAGGTTTTCTTTGTCCTGGGCACGCCGACTTTCACGGTCGACACGCTTCAGATAGGATTCGTATCTACGGATGTTATCAAGTACATTCTTGTGATATCGCAAGAATTCCTGCGGGTTCTTCCGAAGAAGTTCCTCCAGTTGTGCTCTCTCGGACTGGTGGATGATTAACGGATGTTTGTACTTAAACTTCCCAGTGTCGTTGAACGATTGCAGCTCTTCGAACGCCAGAAGATTCCGAATGCGGAGCTCTGCCATATCAGTGACAGCTCTTTCGGTCGGGTTCTTGTCCAGCTGCTCGTCGAGCTGCTTCATTTGTTTCCAACTTACGATTCGGTCGTTGTAGAGGATCGTGGCCGTTTGGATTTGTGGGTCAGAGAGGTTGTCCCAGTCGATTTTGGGGTACTCTTCGTGCTTTTGAACTTTACCATTTTTGGTGTAGTAACGGCTTTTTTTTTCTCCTCTTCAAGGGCAGCTTCCGCACTTTCTGCTCGTTCTTCAGCTTCCTCTGCACGAAGTTCTGCTTCCTCAGCACGCTCCTCGGCTTCTTGAACACGCTCTTCAACTTCTTCTGTATGAAGTTCCGCTTCCTCAGTGCGCTCTTCGGCTTCTTCTACTTGATTAGTTACCTCAGACATCTTATCAGGTTGTTCCGGATTAGGGTATGGAGTTTGCTCAACAGTACGCCGGTTATTACGAATTTCATCACGTTCTGCAACATCCAGCAGCGCATATAGGATATCATCAGCATACCGCTTCGGATTGCGTGAAAACATACTCAATGTTGATAGTCCGGGTTGCTTCTTACGCAGAAATTCAAGATCCTGCTCTGCAGCATCCGGATTGCGAAGCTCCGCATAATGTTTTTGTTTTTCTTTGAAGGAATACATATAGATAGAGTTTATGGGCGGATCACTCCGCCCAGGTAAGTATTATGCTGTCTGGATCCGGCTACCAGGAACCTCGACAAGAGTAGTAGTGTCCATGATTCGGAATGTAATCTGTGATCCTGCCTTAGCAGTCCATGTTGCACCATCCTCGAGGACGAATACGGTACCATCGGCAATAGTAGCCGCTTTATCGGTACCGGTTCCTTCAAGCGTGATATACCGGCCTTTATCGTTGGCAGTCACTCCAGAAATAGCATTGATAGCATAAGTTGCTGCTGATCCGTTCGGTATTTCATAACGGTTGCTCTCCGGTTTAATAGCCAGTGTCTTAGCATCAACTGTATGATTAGTTGCCGGGGCACGAACGATATCACCGACATATTTACAATACTGATCGATAGATGTACGTTTGAAAGTAAAGGTTACATAACGGCCATCCTTGTCATTCTTCGCTTCGAAAGATTGAAGGATCATCGGGCGATCATACTCACCGATAATGTACCACTGATCCTCACCTACTTCTTTAAACAGGATTACAAATTTACTGCCGGCATGCTCTTCGATGAAATTAAGCAATTGATCGCGCATGCCTCCCATAATTATTGCGAAGTTATTTTCACCGGAAGTAGTGATATCCCCTTTCTCACCGGTTGCGTTGTAAGTAGGAATATCGTGTGCTTCAAAGTATTGCATGTATTGTCCTGCCTTCATCGGAATAGTACTGACCTCTCTATTGGCATTCTTCTTCGGAAAGCGCACATTATCATTTATCTGAGAGAGTTCTATCAAGTAGACTTTATAGGCAATGTTAGAGCCATGTGTTTGACGATCGGATACGTCATTAACGTTACCAATTAACATCATTGAGGCAAATGTCGTACCACCTAAACCAGGCATACAGATATGTGCGGATGCTGCCGGATCCAAGAAGAGCCATGCAACGAATGCAATAGCGAATAGTACCATTAGCGAGAGAAAGAAGCGGGTTTGCAACTTGCGGGCAGCCCGGTATCCTTTCATTGAATTTGAAATTTTTCTTGCTTTCATATTTTTGAATTAAATGTGATTTAAAAAAGAAAGGGCGGGCATTACACCCGCCCCAACCAAAACTAACTAACCTATTGAAACACAGAAATGGAAAAGTATTATCTTACACCAGGAAGATTGGGCTGAAGGTCTGCATTAACCTTACGTACACCTCCGACACAACGTTCAAGTTCCCGGAAGTTACCACCCTTATTCAGTACCACCATAATATAATCCCCCACTGCTGTCGGTGTATATGCTTCCGAAATCTCAGCAAACTTGCCAGTTTTCGCAATGGTAGACGCATTGGTTGTGGATCCACACTCAATAATGTATCCAACTCCGGCTTTAGCTCCAGTGATATCAGTAATCACTGTTGCCTTAGAATTCTCGACTGTTTCTTGCCAGAATCCTTTCGATGCAGTGATTGTAGTGGCATCAGCATCAACATTGACAGATGGCTTGTTCATGAATATCTGTTGCCATTCATAGTTGTTAGCAACCAATTTTGCACGGGTATCGAATCGACGCCCAACGAATGCCGCAGCAAATCCTTCTTTCCATGTAGACCAAGCCTTGACAAGTTCCATATCTTCCTTGACCTTGATAGATAGCATTTCACCGGGAATGTACTCAAGGCACTGTAGGTTTCCGGGAACGTCCATCATCATGAAAGGTATCTGTCCGAGATAAGGCAGCCAGATAATGCGCTGACTCGTATCAGGAACCACATACAGATAGCTATTAGGGCCTGTAAAATCGGTATCCTTACCATACTTGGCACGTACATTCTTAATCCACCAGGGTTGGTGTGTCTTATTCAGATAAAGAACGTGTTGATCCAGATCCATATCCTCGGTACATGATGCTACAACATCGGCATGAAATTCCTGAACCGCATCCAACATATTAGCTTGAGTGTAGGAGCGATATGCTGCATCGTCATGCAACAGGATTTTGTTTTCATGATGATAACGGATCAATGTATGAAGGAGTCCCGTAGAAGAGTTCAGATAAGAACCGGCAATACCAGTTTCCGGTTTAACATAGATACCACGCATACGGCGTTTGTTCTGTTCAACTTGTGCCGTTTCCAAAGAATTCAAGATACAGAACTCGATCATAGACCACTTGATAGGATCGGAACCTTCTTTATTGAGGTAAGCAATGTATTTACGTTCCAAGTCCTTCATCGGACCGAACTTCATTTTGATCATTGCATCGTCAACATGGCCCATCTCGTTTTCAAGTTTCATGTCACCCTTGAAGACTTCTCCCTGCTGATAAGCCTGAGAAACTTCAGTGAAGAATGCATTGAACACAAGGTCATGATCCTGAATTCCATAGCGAACCGGGAAGTACTGAGTCAAGTCGCGTTTGCTTAACACCCGAGCAATCAACTGATCCTGACGCAAAATGACATGCTGGTTACCGACTCCGGCTGTATCAACACCTTCATAATTGGTAGAGAACTCACCCGCTGCGAGCTTCTTTACATCCAGCATATGGTTTTGATGCAGATAGCTATATCGTTTCTTCAATGAAATGGAGTAGCTAACCACTTCTTTACGGAAAGAGGCACCTTCTTCGTTCTCTTCCGGATCTTCCATAGCTGCAGCTATACGAGGGTTGGCAGCAATCTTATTCCAACGGTTGTTCATTGAGAACATAGGATGCTCAATTCCAAACAAGAACTTAGCGGTATTTCCCGGTCCATTAAACTGAAGATTGGAAGCTGTAGCAACTGATACCGGGATATCGGCTGCCGCCTGATTTTTCAAACCATCAACAATGGCCTTAACCAATCCTGCAGACTGAGCTACTGTTTCCGGAGATGCCGGAGATGCATTCTGAGGTTTGTCATTAGTGGAAATGCCATTGTCGCCTTCCGGTCCCGGATCACCGTGATGACAGTTAAGATCCTTGCGAACGATAATAGAATCCAAAATAGCCTGAGCCTGATTCATCGCTTCCTGATCAAGAGGGTTCTGATGTGAAGCCTGGTCAGCAGCCATGTCATCCTGAAGGGTAACTTGAAATTCTTTTTGATAAGCATCAACAATGGCTTTCCAATCTTCATTGGTAAGCTCCTTGGATGTTGCCTTATCAACCAGATTTAATGCTTCAAGTACCTTTCTAAATTTTTCTTTTACATTCATACTGAATAGATATTATTAATTATATTAAATTGAGAGCACGCTGTTTCAAAGCTTCATTAGCGAGATATCCCTGAGCAAGTTGGTAAGCTGCAACCAGGGCTTGTGGAAATGTGGAAATACCATCAATTAGACCATTCTCGATGGCGTGATTCGTATCAAATGTTTCTCCACGGAAGACCGGATCGTCTTCAGAAAGATCGGTCAACGTCGAACGGCAAGATCTTACCTCTGAAATAAATTGCTCTGCGAGAGGATTAAGTACATCTTTACGATACTGTTCCGGATGACCATCAATCAGGTCCTCTACCTTTTTATTCTTGAGGTCAGATTGATCCGCTTTAACTCGAACGACTTTAAGACCTAACTTTTCATAGTATCCCTGGAAATCAAGATACTCGAGCATGGTGCCGATACAGCCAATCTGATCGTTCCTGGTTAGAGCATGGATAGTTGTACCATGGCAGGCAATGTAATAGCCGGCAGAAGCACATACATTCTCAATGAAAACGAATACAGGCTTGGCAAGGGAGCGCATGGTTTCGGAGAGCCGGTCAAGATACCAAGCTTCACCACCTGGAGTATTCACATGCAGGAAATGACAAGCAATGGCCGGATTGGATTCCGCAACAAGAAGATCCTGCTCGAACTGTTTAGTAGAAAAGTACCAACATGAAGTAGCAGTAACGAAGCCCCAAACACGATGATACGCTATGCTTCCTTCAGGAAGATCGTCAGCGTGAAAGTCATCGGTAACATTGATACCCTGCAATTCAGAGTGTGCAGCAAGTTCCTGCTTCAATACATTCAGGACTTTTGTGGAGATCTCCTTATAAGTAGGTGGCTCCTTAACGATGAACAGTGCTCCTGGAACAGGACCGTCATTAGATAATAGAGGGAAACAGTCCATCATCGCAGAGTTATAGCCCTCTGCGGTGATGAATAGCTTACTTGAAAGAAGAATTTGTCGAAGGAAAGTTCTGTTCATTACATATCTTTTCAGCGAAGATATGGTATGAACAGAAGGCTATGAAGGACGGTATTCAGCGAGAAAATGGGGATTGAAGCATTTTGCATTCGATTTTCAACCTGGCCGAATTAAGATATGGGCAGATGGAAACGATTGCAGGCAGATCATTATTACCCAACACAACTTTCCCATTGGAAGTATCAGTGAGCTGTACAGTCACTTTTCGTCCCGAAGCAAACTCCTGAAGGGTATCTTTATCCGGTCTATCAATTACAATATCCGTACTACAATTAAATAGGTTGCCGGCAGATGAATTTTCGATGGTAGGAGCCAATGAAAATTCATCGGCAATAAACCGGTAGCTCTCCTTTCGCATCTTTGTGCATGGAGTTACTAAAATATTGATGGATAGTTCTTTCATATACATTTTATTAAATTGATAATCAACAAGTTCGCCACACGACGGACATTTTATCCCCTATTTATGGACAAAACAGGTAGTTCGGTCGGTGATTTTTCAGGTGTTTTTTAACTTCTTTTTATACTCTCGCCGTTTTTCCCGTTTTTTAAGGTTCTCCCGCCATCTATAGAAGTTCTTTATAAGGGCATCTTCTGAAATGGAGTCAATGCTATAAGAACACAAGAATTTGTGAACAACGTCGATGTTGTTATACTTATGCCCATTCTGGTCATTCTCCAGAAGTGTTGAATGTAACTCCCAATTCAACATACGTCCCACTTCCTGTTCAATAATCCTGGCTGATCTGGGAGAAAGGAAGTTATAGACTTTAGGATCCTTCCCAATGCGACGTTCAGGAAGCACGAAGGTCAGGTTTCCATTATCAACAGGGGATTGATTGCACTGTCTTTTTGCCATCAATGTCCAAACGATGTGATATAAGTCCGTATTATCTGGGATTTTTAAAGGTTCATCCGCACCATTGTTGTATTTTCCGCGCAAATACTCGGCTAAGTAAGGTTTGATTTGAATGCTCGTTGTAATCATTGCTATGTTCTCTTAATATTATTTTGAAATAGTTTTTATTAGTTTTTACGTCCAACTGTCCAACCGTCCAACATAGGGGTTGAATCACAACTAAAGTTACTGATATTTATTTAGTTACGCAAATTTACCCAACTAAAGTTAGTGTTGGAGGACGTCCAACACGTCCAACAAACACCTATTTTGTTGGACGGAGCTAAATTTTCAACGTTGGATGGTTGAAAACAGTAAATCCAACACGTCCAACAGCGTCCTACAAAACAACAGATATGTAGGATATATATATACTTTAATAAAAACATATACTACTATCCTACAGGCTTTTATATTTCAAAATGTTTTTTCTTGTTGGACGGTTGGACGGTTGGACGCACTTTCTGAAAAGTTTTCTTTTCAAAACTCTCGCTCCTTTGTTCTCTCTTTTTTTACTCAGGGGGTCCGGGGGATTGAAGTGGTATATCATAATAGTATGGTTTTAATAGGAATGGAAAATGTCCGTATATTGGAATAAGAAAAAACAAAGAAGCCCACCGGAGGAGGACGGGCTTTATGGTTCTATGATTAGGAAAACTCTTATCCGACAAAGGTTACATTACAATAATGGAATATAAACTCCGGGTAATGTGCAAGCCAAGACTCGTAATTTCGCTGACGTTTAAGCTGGCGACATTCGGAAACATAGTGGTGGTACTCTTTACGTTTGTCAACCAGAAAAAGAATCAGAGATTCATAACTGGTAGCTCCCGCAGTTTCTATGCGACCAGAGATATTAAAGATTCCGGTAATGATATTACCTTTAACGTTCGATTTGCGCAGATAGCGAATAGTACATCCGTGAAGATCGATACCATAAGCAGAAAGGTCAATGTAAGGATTCCCAGTAAGGGCAATGGGTGAATTGCTACCCGTTTCGTAGGTGGACGTTCCGAAACTGCGTTAGCAGCACAGCCATGAAATTGGTTTGATTCGTTAAGCATAAACAAATAGTTGTTAAAATGAAAGTATCCGTGTCTTTTCCGCTGCTTAACACATTCAAACCAAATGCTGTGATTCCATTACAGTCCCACACGGAGGTACACGGATACCAAATATGGTACACTAATAGTCCGGATACAAAGGTGCACAGTAACTACAAACTGGCCACCCACATTGGGTTTGTTATACCCATTGATGGAATTAAATATGCCCTAATCCCCCTTATTTTCCCTCATTTTTGTCAACATTGTGTCTGCAAACTTCAGTGCAAACTTTTTCAATGTTTCTACTGGTATTTCAGCTTCAAAAGTTGGTTGCTCTCCGCAGAGGTCTTTAAATCGAAGATGAGTAATCTTTTTATTTGTTCCACGGTCTTCACTGATAGGAATTACCCTTCCATGTGCAACAGAGTTTCTAATGTGCTTAACAATGTTTTTAATCTTATATCGCTTCTCCCCAGTCTCAATGCAAAATGATATATGCCCCTTCTCAATAAACCAATTTTCATCCAAATCACCTTTCGGAATGTTGTCATGCCACACTTGCTGGGGCACCACAAGAAGTCCCATCAAACAATTCATACACAAAGTTATTTCATACTTTTCTTCTGGTACCTCAGAAAAATCAGTCTTGTCATACTGCTCTAAAATTAATTTAGTTCTTTCGATAAAATCGAATTCTCCCTGTAAATAATGGCTCATTATTAGTTATTTTATACCCGTTAGTGGAAACTAAATTAGTACATATTTAATTCCACCAATAGATTTGTTATATAATCACTGCAATTTTACTGATCATTTTCGTCTTATACAATATTTATCCGAATTATTTTACTCTTTAGTTACTTCTTTTATTTCTCCTATCATTTCCTCAGTAGAAAATATACTTTTGAAATTGTTGATTCTTTCTTTTTTGCGCAGTTCGAGTAATTTCTTTTGTTTTTGCTCTGCTTTTTTCAGCTCTTCTATTTCCTTTTGTATGGGGTGAGTGGTAAGAAACTGCTCCTTCTGAGAAATTTGAGTTTGAATTCGAGCTATCTCTTTAAGGTTCTTCTCGTCATCAAGGTATGAGCCGAAGAGAATGTTGTCAATGGTGGTATATACCCACAGTTCAAAATCCGGGTTGAGCCAGGCAGCAAACTTGATAGCCAGCACACGGTGCATAAATGTACCACTTTTCTGACTGGAACGATACAAATCAGACTGTGAAAAAACCTTTAAATAACCGGAATTCCGGTTATTTAAACATGCTTTAACAAATCGTTTCGTTGATTCGTTTTCCATGAAACCGTTAATACTTTTACCAAATATTTTCGCCATTTGGGTTGCATTTACCATCACATTCTTATCTTCAACTTCAAAACCTACAGTTTCTCCGTTATACTTAAATTCTTTCTTTTCCATAATTGTAATGTTCAAATAGTCTATATTAATTTACATCAGAAATCAAGTTCTTGTTTGCTTTCATCGTCAGGCTTTCGCTGAAGGTCGATGTCATACAGTTCACGGAAGATATCGTAATTGAGAGCAATACAACTGGAGTTTGTTGATTGCTTCTCCATCTTCCGGACCATGGTGTTATCTACAGAGGTACCGGCTGCTGGATCAAATGGCAAGTCCTCTTCAAAACCTCCCCTGGGTACTTCGACTACATCATACCAGTTGAACCGCCGGGCATGAATCAGACCGATGTAACTCGGATGCGAGCGAAGGTTCTGCTCGATAGTAGATTGTGTTGAATCCTCACTGTTGTAGGAGCTACGAGCAAACTGAGTGTAAACAGGACTGAGCCGTAAGAATAGAATACGTGTGCCGGCAGCGAAAGCAACCTCTTTCTTTTCGCCTCCCGGTAACTTGATCGTGACCCGGTCTGGAGTATCAATAGTGAAGTCGCGCCCTTCACGCACAGCCTTGCTGTCGATCATGACATCCATGGCCTTAAAGAAGGTGGCCAACTTATCGGTCTTGCTGATCAGTTCAACCTGGAACTTGATTTTGCTGCAAGCAATTTTGAAAAAGTCGTCGTAAGTGAAAGGTAACTTTAGCTCTGTATAATCTTCAACCAGCCGACAAGTGGCCAAGAAGAGTGATGCTGTTTTCATTAACCGATCAATTTCTCCGGCATTAATAAGTGCTTCCTTCAGTTCATCGTAACACTGTTGCTTGAGTGACCGGAAATTCTCCATTACTATTGGCCGTAGCTTCAGAATCTCAAAAAGTACATTCGACAATCCGATCTTGGCCGGATCCTCAATCTCCTTGAGTTCATTAAATAGTTGCACCTCCTCCGGAAGACGGTTCTTAGGTTTAGGAACCTCGCAGACAATAATACGGGACATCAGGGCATTGTCGTCGCGCTGGGGCGTTTCCTGGCCACAAATAATAACCGGTGCGTATATTTTCTCAACTTCGATTTCTTTGCCGACAGTGCCCTTCCTTTTTTGTCGGCCATCACCATCATAGACAGCTCCCTTCAGGTACTGGAACATGATATCCTGTATATCCTTATTGTTGTATTCGTCAAGTACGGCAGGAACATCCCGGAAGGAAGAGAGCAGGGAAGATAATGCCGGCAGCGTACCGGTATTCAAGTTGAAGATCGGTATCTTCGGAGAGATGAACAAGGATCGGATTGAGATAGCGATCTGAGTCTTTCCGGAGGACATGGGACCCATGAAGAAAGGAGCTGTGAATAGGCGATCAATGTTATGAATGTTACTACGGAAGGCGCACATGATGGCAAAGAGAACAGCCCATTTACCGTTATCATTGATTTTATAAACCTGGTCCATCAAGCTGGCCCATCGTTCGAAATTACATTGTTTTTCTGCAGGAATATCCTTATAGACCAATTGGGAAATAAGCTCGTATTTATCGGTTTGTCTACCTGATCCGGCGTAAATGGTAGAGAATGCCGGAAGATAATAGTTCTTGTTATTGTGAGTGACAACTCCGAGCTCGTTAACCGGATCGAAACGGGCCTGCTCGTCGACAACATGAAAGATACCATTGGAGAAGGCAAAAAACATATTATCCTCCCGGCGGGATGATCCATCGGTTTGCTGATTTCCATAGGTCAATATCTCTGAGCAGGTAACAAAGTGCCGGGACATGTACTCCTTGATCTTTGTCCAGTGTTTTTCTTCTCCGGACGTGAAGTTGACAGCTTCTAACTGGATCAGTTCTTCCTCGATGGTGGCTTTCTTAAGAAGTGACCTGGAGGGAACCTCAATATAAAGGGGATTCTTATAATACCGGCGGTTAATTTTCAAAACTCGTTTATTGGCATCTTTGTCGTCTGAGTATATGTGCAGAAGGGGAGTCATGAAAAAATCGGCAACTTGTAAATGTCCCCCCTTCTCTTGCCGGAACATGTAGCACACCGGTTCACCTTCTTTATTCAACTTCGGATAGAAACCACATTGACGGTACATCTCGGCATACTCAGGATTTTCATCGACATAACTCGGCTGGCATTCCGGATTGTATTCTTCATCTGCATCATCATCTGTACGCTGGGCAGCGATGGCCATGCGTGATTTCCGCTTGGCCAAGTAAGGTTTTAAAATTTCCGTAAGCGATCCCTTGTTCAAATCAAGGGAATCATAGAAGTATTTGAAATTAACCACCCGGACTGAATCATCCGCATAACTTATCAAGTCGGCACAACGTTCGATAAAAGGGGTTTTCTCTCCATAATAAGCAACTAAAAATTGGCCATACAAATACACATAGTATTTAACGAAAGTATAACTCTTATCCGTTGACTGTACTTCTCTTTTATACCCTTCATCATCTTCCTCTTCTTCCGGCTCTTGTTCGTTCGCAGGAACAGTAACTGTTATATTTGTTATGCCGGCACGATATAACATAGCCAGAGCAGAAAGATAGTCAGATTCATTGCCATCCTTGTTAACTGATAACCCCAAAAGGTTCGTCGTAAAAAAGGTACATTCACGACGGATTTCCTGAATATCCGTTGTCGACGGAACGCCATGTATTAAAATAACCGGAGAATCACCATATAAATTCAGAAACTCGGAGAAATCGGAGGTCAGAATACATGGTTGGCCTTCCTTACGCAGTTCTTTGATTAAATCGAGTCCATAAACGCCAGGCTTCAATTCCTCTTGTTTTGGAGCCTCCTTTATATTCCGGCGGATATCACGTATTTTACGCTCAAGAACCTCAGTATTCAATTCGAAGCGGGTGGCCAAGACATGTATATGACTTAGCCGTGAAGTTTCCGAGGAGATACAAGAGATAAGACCACATATTGTATTGAGAATCTCTTCCTGTTCGTTTGGATCCGGAGAAAGGTTCTGTTCCAGAAAAACATCAGCGAAATAAGTAGGAAAATCTGTTCTACGATTAAGTAACCATCTACCCGTATTTTCCTTTTCCTCTAATGCTATGTTATCCGGGTCCTTTCCATCAGGAAGACGAACACAATTTACTAAGAATCCGGCACGTAATAGTTGTTCGCAATTCTTCAAAGAGGCTTTGAGACCAGCCGGATCAGCATCGTATAGTAGTGTAACAGATTGTGTGAAGCGACTGATCAGTCTTATCTGCTCCGGAGTTAAAGCAGTACCGGAACCGGCGATGGTATTCTCAACTCCAGCAGCATGCATCGACATTACATCGAATTGTCCCTCAACCAAGTAAGTGAAGTTCATTCTGGCAATAGAGCGTTTAGCTTGATAAAGTCCGAAGAGCTGTGTTCCTTTTTTGAAAACAGGAGTATCACCGGTATTCACATACTTTCCTGTATTTTCTTTCGGTGTGATAAAACGTCCGGAGAAACCTGTGATATTCCCATTCAAATCAATAAAGGGAAACATGATTCTATCCCGAAATACATCGTAGGTGTACTTCCGTTCATTCTCAGCCAGCACACCAACTTTCTTCAATATGGACTCCGAATAACCGGCTTGGATAAGTTCTTTATGTGCAAGATTCCCTTCAGGAGCATAGCCTATCTGAAAATTTTGAACCACTTTGTCTGTTAGCCTGTACCCACGTTGATCGAGATAATTCTGGGCCTCGGGAAGATGCTTTTGGAAGAAGACCCCAGCAGCCTGGAGAGCAATCCGCATGGCTTCTTTATCCTTAGCTCTTTGTACTTCTTCTTCTGTCAGTTCTCTGTTTTCTATTTGAATACCAGCTTTCCTGGCACACCATTCAACAGCTTCCGCGAATGAAAAATTTTCATGCTTCTCGATAAAAGCGATGACATCTCCTCCTTTGCCACAAGCAAAACATTTAAAAGTTTGTCTGGCCGGACTAACTTTCATCGAGGGATGTGTATCAGGATGGAAGGGACAGATTCCGACATAACCGGATCCCTCCTTCTTGAGAGAGACAAATTCACCGATGATATCAACTATATTTAGAGCTGACTTTACCCGGTCAATGGTCTGTTTATCAATCATAATTCATCATTATTAAATATATTCAACTGGCGCGCTTCGAAGGCTTCCTGGAGTGTAATCCCGAAATAATCACAGAGCGAGAGATATTCTTCATTTGTGATGGATTTACGCCCATAGTATAAATCCCAGAAACGCATCTGGTTGATACCGACTTCTTTATAAAATGGGCGATTGGGCATGAAGTTCTCCGGGTGTTTGAACTTCAGACTCAATATTTCTTGTACCAGGTTCCGTTTGACGACCTGGCGAATGACGATTTTGCGCCGATGCATGAATAGCTGGACCGCCAATTCGGACCGGCCAACGAATGCAGCCATCTCAGATAAGGTGAGTTTTCCGGCATTATCCCGGATATATTTTTCCTCTTCAGGAGTCCATCTACCGTTATTCATCTTTTGGTTCTATTATAAATTCGACAATTATCTTCAGTAAGTTCATAATCCGGATGGCTATCGATGTAGGAACTGCAGATGCCAAGAAACGTTTCACGTCTATAAACTGGTACTGAACTTACAATATCGTAGTAATGGTTTAGCTGTAGCTTATCCAAGGCAGTAAAGACGCGCTGTTTATATTCATTAAAGCCATCTATGCCCATATTGAAAACTGCTACTTCAGCCCAATCTGGACTAAGCGTTATCCCAGGTTCTTGAATTCTTTCGCTTGTTTTTCCCATTGTAGTATTGTTGGAATTGGTAAGTCATAATTTCGCTGACGTACATTAGATCTCTGCGAAAAACAATGGCCCGTAGCGTCCCACCGTACTTTCTTATGATAAATTGCCGTTTTTCGCTGGCCATCGATTGTTACTTTCTTGGAAATAGGAACTGTACCGATAACTTTCCGCACCTCTCTCGATTTATCGGTATATTTAATTTCCTTAATTGTGTAGCCACATATTTTAATGGCTTCTTCAAATATTTTAGTTGGGTACATAAATTATCAGTTATTAATCAATCTGCATCATATTCTACATCAATTATTTCTTCGGACTGATAAGCCACTGGCAATGTCATATCTTTCCGTAACATCCGCCACATATAGGTAATAGCGGTTTCCTCATCATCGGCATATACTTCCCGTATTCCGGAGTATGAACCGTAATAATATCTTATAGTGTATTTATTCATTTCTATATCGTTTTGAGGGTTATTTACTTTCTTCTTTGGCTGTTTCTAAAGGGCAATCTTTCGATATGGAAGATTCTACTTCATTGGCAAGGTAGGCAACTTTATTGCGACCCAAACAGACATCTTTCAATTTTCTATCAATGACTATTCTTTTGAAGTACGGACAATGTACGCAATCTTCTATTATCAATATTTTCTTCATATCTGTATAGTTATTATCAATTTACCTCTATCTTATCAGCTGACTCTCCTTCTCTTTGTAAGGCACCAACTAAGACAGATGCTATTGTACAATAAAAGCCCTTATGCTCTTTAAGGTTATTAGGACTACCAGTTATATTGATATCTAAAGTTTCCTTCTTCAAGTCATTACAGAGATTGATTATTATTTTTTCCCCATCTTCATTTTCAATGGTTACTTTACATTTTTGATTTTGCTTTTCCATGATTAATAAGTTTTATGTTAGTAACTATTTATTTTGCTCTTCCTTCAAAAAAGCACGTCGTTTCTTCGATATAATTTTATGCCAGTCACGCCGTACATGCTGCATCCACTCTCCTGAGAGCTTTTGGTGATTTATACGATAGTTTACTTTTGTTTCCATGGCAAGTTATAGTCAGGTGGTTGTTTAGAATAGACCGGGAGTTTCCCGGTCTATAAGTGATATCTAAAATACAAAACCTAACTGGGGCTGTCCCAACGGCTGTCCTTTCAGCCGGCATCTTTAATTATTATATATAAATTAGCACTCCTCACGGAGCATTGTATTCTAAGCTAAGTCCTTTGATACGATACAATGAATCGTATCTTCATCATTACAGATCAATTCGTCTACACAGTGTGAGCATACAGTATGATCCGAATCAGCCCACCAACAATTTCCATAATTAGGATTATAACAAGGATCATTGTCCGTGCAACCGCAATATCGGCAAACACCTGATACAAACCGTGGACGGGATTTAATGATATCCTTCAGAGAAAGATATCTCCTCTGTTTATGCTTTTTATTCCTTCTCTTTTTCATTTCATATTGTTATGATGCCAGTAATTGACCATCTGTGAGACACTTTTTACACCGATCTTAAATTTTATGTTTTCCCGGTGTCGATTAACAGTAGGTATAGATATGGCAAGTTCTTTAGCGATCTCTTCCGTTTGCATATTATCCACAATCAGCCGGAAGACCATCATCTCACGATCAGTCAACTCTGTAGTAAGTTTAGGCTTGCATACTACTCCTTCATATAAGCATTCGCCCCGGAGAGGGCATTTGACTTCCTCAAATTCATAATTACCAGACGCATCGATATCGTAATTAAATTGATCGTACTCTCCAAAATTACACCGGATAAAACGATGCACAATCCGAAATTCATAATAGAGCTTATTCCGATCACTCTTTGAGTAAATTTCAAGAAGTTTATTGTAAGCATCAACGTACCTGTCGCGAATAAGGGAAAGAACATTATTTATAAGCTCACGTTCCGATTCCGTAAAGACACGTGCAGGTTTATTTTCTTCCTTGATCATAACCTCACCATCAGGTGTATTATAGAATTCAACGTTTCGGTATATCATAATATTATGCCTTTACTAATGATGGAACTTTGTGATCTGATATCAGTTTCTCAAAAAGGTTCCGTTCTAATGGTCTAAAAGAATCAGTACGCAACTTCATATAAAATGTCGTATATGCCATCCCTGTAGCATCCATGTACTCTTTCCGCAATGCAATTTTGTCTTCTTCAGATAAAGCATCATAATGGTCTTTAAGTACCATTTTTTGAGATTCCTCAGTTTTCTTCATGCCAATACAATTTTTAGTTCTATATTTATACTGCAAACATAAACAATAGTTTTATATAATACAAACTATAATATATAAAACTACCTATCGTTTGCATTATTTAGACTAATTATAAACTGAAGTTATGTTTGTAGGAGAGAGAATAAATAATCTTTTGGAAGAGAGAGGAATTACTAAGGTAAAATTATACACTACTTTAGGTATTAGTGCTCCAGGATTAGATAAAATGATTGCAGGAGCCAATGTAAGAGTAGGTAGCCTTGAGAAAATTGCTGATTTTTTTAAGGTATCAATGGATTACTTCTTTGATAGAGAGGTAGATAATACATCTATCAATATTGGACATCATGTTAAAGGTAATGGAAATAATGTATCTGGAGATATTGCCTTGAGTGAATGTCAGAAAGAACTATCTCACTTAAAACAACTGCTTGAAGAGAAAGAAAGAACTATTCAAATTCTTTTAAAACAATAATAAAAGAAAAATTGAAGTTCTAAAATGTTTTCTGAGGACAAATCTCGGACAAATAATAAGATTACTAACATAGTTATGAAGGAGTAAGTAACTGATTCTCAAAGTGCAGTCCATCTATTTTTTAAAACAGGAAAGTCAGGCCTCCGCAACTAAATAGAAGAGAAAGGCTGATAATTAATAAATTATCAGCCTTTCTTGATTTTATATCAGAACCAAAGGGATCATGGAGGATTCATACCTAAATTCTTAGGGATTACCGTTTTTATCATTAAGTACCAACTTTAAGACAGTCACCAATAGCTACATTATTCTTAGTACCATCCCCGGATCAGAACAATCTCCCTCAGAAGCATTCATGAGTCCTATTTGTCGGATTACATCCCCCGGTATTGTCAAACGATTCCCCTTAATTACAATTTTGGAAGTAATATCCACCGGAGTTTCTCCTGCCAAATCCTGTGCATATACCGTACGATTCTCCTTTTCTATTGAGGAAGGAAATACCATCGTCACCTCTTTGAAATACCCCAGTAAACCGACAGGCACATCCCAACGATCAATAGATACGGTCACTGCAACTTCTTCTGTTACATATTCACGCCCCAAATTACGCCCTATTGTAACAACAGCTACAGCACCATTGGGATAACGGGACGCCAGCACAAATGGACGAACTTCCAGAGGAGCCCCGGAAACTTTCGGCAATCCCATTCCCCGGGCGACCCGTGCCGGTGCTACAGCTATCACGTCCGTACCAACCTTACGTCCTTTATTCCAGGTTTCGTTCTCCCATAGCGTCCAATGATCAGTAAGCTTCACGCTATCAATAGCATAAGCTGTATTTCCTACTGAGAAAGGTACTGCTATCCGATGCCATCTGACTCCACGTACTACTTCATCCAAACGTCGCTTTATATCACGCCCGGTCGGTGGAAATACAAAATCCTGTGTCCCATCCGGCAAAGTTCCTGCAAACGAATGACGCATCACACCAATAGCACAACCCAGCCCCACTGCAATATAAGGTTCATCTTCACAGTTGATAATTCCTTTTGCCCCATTAACGGTCTTATAAGGTAATAGATCACAAATACGCTGAATAGTAATCGGCTGCGCCATAATGTTTTCTACATCATACGTCCGAAAGACATCGCTGAATTCAATAAACTCATTTCGCAAAGCATGTTCTATATATAAATGAGGAGCATATCGTTTGCCCATAGAAGTTAATCTTCTCCTCCATTCTCCATTCCTATCCTCTTTCCCCCAATCCACTTTCCAATAATCAAAACCTGCTTCATTAGCTACCTTTATCCGTCGTTTCCAATATTCTTCCTCAGGAATATCGGCATACTTTTCTGCCTTCTGGGCACAAATCCATCCACCAACACCTTTCCAGCCTTTGCCTTTGATTTTTAAGGATAGCTGCCTTAAACGTTCCACGTCATCTCCACCAAAAGACGGGAAGCGATCCGGACTAAGTTCTACAGTTCCTAAATAAGGATTTGGTGAATCATTAACGCCTTTCGGTATATCCCATGAATCGTCCATTACAAAATAAAGATCTTTCCGGATAGCAGGATAACAATCTACCCAATTCTGATAGGGTCCATCTCCAAATAAATAGTCTTCAGTCATGGCGGCTCTGGTTAGTTCAGTACTTTTATAGCTGACCACATAGCCTTGCAAATTCCACGTACAAAAGTAATCCGGAGCTTTAGATGGAGTATCGGGCACAAGGCTTTTTACTGCACATGGCTGACCTGCAACAGAAATACACATGCTACAAAAAAACAATATCAATAAGTTTTTATGTCGTGTCATATAGGATATTTTTTAGATTAACAAAAACAAATATTGCAAATATAATCATTCTTCTCATCTATCGGACAAGATCATTTCATTCGTTTCATTAAATCTCTCCAAAACGGCAAAATACTCCAATGCCTTACCACTCCAAAAACACGCCATTACTATCGCATTTAGCACCATAATAGTCTACTGCATAAATGGTAAGTATGTAACAGAAAGTATAGCTTTCCACTTCTGATAACAAAAAAAGATGCAACAATAAACTAAACAGTTCTTTTGCTACATCCTTTTCTTCCTGATATACAATCTATCCACTCAAACTTCTCAAAGCCCGAGAAGCAATGCCTTTTTTATTCGTCTTGAAGTACTAAACACCCTTTTTCCTTCATCGTCACATGCAGCACGGCATCCTCCTTCTTAGGAGTCCAAATCATCTTCTTGCATTCCCCTTTCTGGAGCTCATTACGATGATAAGTCTCACTACCTGTCAAGTGTTCAGTACCAATTGTACATTCATGGACACCCCAGTTTCTGACGCCATCCAGATCCAAATAAAGATAGGGAATTATCGATTGATGAGCATTAAATGTCACGCCATCACCATCAACATAGAGAGCGCGAATCTCACAAGAATCTAAACGTACTTCCCCACTTTGGATATGCGTAGCCAAAGAGTCTGTTTTTATCCCGTTTATATTCGTACGCAATCCACGAATGGTATTGGTCAGAAAAGCCAGATTAGCATCCGCTTCTATAGTAAGCTGTAATCCTTTAGCCTGCAACCCTGGAATAAGATATTTCTTTTTCTGTTCAGGAAGATCATAATTAGTCAAATCCAGGCAAATCACCAAAGTATCCGCATCCTGACTGATTTTCAGATATTCAGATTCCGGACTAAATAATCTTGTTTTCCCATCAGTAGATGGCACTACATTCACGCAAGCCTGTTCCAGCCACGCATGACGTGTATCACTTGCATAAACTTTTACGGCACGAACACCGGAAAACTCTGTTTGAAGCAACTTATCCGAAAAAGTGAGTATGTATGAGTCTCTATCAGACTTTTGGAAAGAAATATAAACGACACCTGCCATTAGTATCACGAGTACCGAAGCAAGTATGCCAATAAATATATATGTAGTACGTTTCATAAGATTCTATTTTTTTATTTTTGTTTCATCATAAAGTTACGATACATAACCAGCAGCTCTTCATCCGAAACTCCCAGTGTGTAGAGTTGACGAAATACGTGCTCAAGTTCATCCTTCAAGAAGGTCTCCCGGCGAAGTGAAAGAATCAGATCTTTGGCACCGGCAGAAACAAAATAACCGATACCTCGTTTATTGTAAATGATATTCTGCGACTGAAGATAGTCGAACGAGCGCATGGCCGTATTGGCATTTACCTCTACTATAGCTGCATACTCCCTTACGGAAGGAATACGTTCCTCCTCCTGATACTGCCCGAGAAGTATCTCATCACAGATTCGATCTGCTATTTGCAGATAAATGGCTTTACTCTCTTTAAAATTCATAAACGTAAGAGTTTGTTACATTCGATTAATAATCTCAGATTCCTTGAAACGGAAATACGAAAGTGTCCAATTGATCAGTGTAAAAAGTATTACTATTGCTGAAAGACAATCAAAAGCTGCTTCCTCACTAATATCCGGATTGAAATTTATGTGATCCGACCATATCAATTTAGCAAATCCGCCAACAATTAACACATAGGCAATAAAAACAATCATTCCTGCAGAAAATGTTTTGACAAAAGAATTCTTAGGCCAGACAGTACTCCCTAATACAAAACAAGACTGAAAGAAAAAATAGCCTGCTATCATCAATACAAACGTATAGGTATGCCTGAACACCGTATAATAACCTGTATTATCACCAAACAAATGAGACAGCGGAGTAACCGCAATCGCATCATTCTCCGGATAAGCTAACGAATACACCAATACCTTTGTATAATCCGCCAGCTTATAGGTAATCAGAAAAACGATTAAGAAAACAACCGTAAATACCAGCCAGCGGGAAAAGAATTTTTCAAACGAAGTGGCAGGAGTCATAAGTACAGAGAGCCGCCCTGTTTTCGATTTCATCCTTTCCATCGTAAACGAAGCACTCAGGCAACCAAACACCCAAAGCCCCCATATAAAAATCATCAGATTAAAACTCCAGGTTATATCGCTATCCTGACTGGCCCGATAACTCAAATATCCATTCCATATCATTATCACCGCCATGGCACCATACATCAACGCGACACGGAGCAGATTTGACTTCCAGTTCTCGATCATCTCTTTACGGCAGAGATTCATAAAACGTGTTTGGCTGAAAAAAGTATCTCTTATCATAATTCTGTTTGTTTAGTGTGGAACAATGCAGATATCCTTTCGGGAACTGCCAAGGTAGCGTTAAAAAGTAATTCAAGATTGATCTCCGAATCATCGCCCGATTCATTAGGCAGAAGCAAGAAATTACCTTGAATAGACGGAGCGGAATATAAAGAAGATTGAAGCAATGTCCGGTCGTCACTCTCAGTAAAAAGCAGTTTATCACAAATGCCCATTACAGATTCGTTCAGTAGCACCCGGCTATTGTCCATAATCAGCACATGGTCCAACACCTTATCAATGTCACGCACCTGATGTGTAGAAATCAAGATCGTTTTATCATCTGTCATACCCGAAGCTATAAACTTCCGGAACTGGCTCTTACCCGGAATGTCCAGTCCATTGGTCGGCTCATCCATCAATAGTAAAGACGTATTTGTAGCAAGCGCAAAGCTCATGAACACTTTCTTCTTCTGCCCCATAGAGAGCGCCCCCAGATCAATATTGATATCCATCTCAAAATAGTGCAGATATTTCACCATATCCTCTTTACTAAAACGAGGGTAAAACGGACTGTTTAACTCTACATAGCTAATTAGCGAAACAGGGGGAAGGTCAAACTCTTCAGGAACCAGGAACATATCCTGCAATGTAACCGGCAGGCGACGGCGCACATCAGTACCGTGATAAAGCACACGGCCACTTTTGGGTGTGAGTAGGCCACTCATGAGATAGAGTAGTGTAGATTTACCTGCACCATTTTTGCCGAGCAATCCGTAAACTCTACCCTTCTCAAGTGATAGAGAGAAGTCATGCAATACGGCACGCTTCGATTTACGATAGAAAAAAGAAAGATTTTCTGCTGTAATCATCTTCATTTATTTATGAGCTTATGTGTATTAGTATAATAGTACACTGCAAAAGTAGACAAATATATGGATACTACAACAAATTCAGCAATATTTTTTCAAACTTTCTTATACAAATCTTATAATCAACACTATAAAGAAACACATTTTATATATACAAAGAAGAGAATAAGATCAACGCAAAAACTGAGAAGCATATGTCTCACTAAATATAATAAGGTGAAAAACAAGCAGACTTATAATTAAGCAAAGGTAGCGGAAAGCACTATAAAAAAGGAGGAGCTAAGAATCACTCTCCACTCCTCCCACACGACAAACAACTAAAATTATTACTATTTGATGCCATCCAATGCACGTTTAGCAGTAGCATTAGCGGGGTCTATAGCCAGAATTTTATTCCAATACTCCTTAGATTCAGGAAGTTTGTTAGCCACCAGATAATAATATCCCAGATAACTGTAACACTCAATCAGTGCAGAGTTATATCTCGGATCGTTTTTGTCAACCAGGAATGTGGCTACCTCTTCATAATAAGGTTTAGCCAATCCCTGAGTGGTTTCCGGGTCTAACGCAGAATTGGTGCGTGCCCTCCAGAAGTTACCCAAATAACTATCCGGAGCCACTGTAGCAATTTCAGTAAAAATAGAATCGGCAGAGAGAAGAGCAGCCCTCCGCTCATCTAAAGGAACCGTCAATGTATCCGATTGCGTACCTTTTTCGTAATAAAGCTTTCCAATCTGGAACTGTACGTCAGGGGTACGTTTATCGGCACTCAACGATTCGCTATATTTTTTATAGGCTTCTATCGCCTTCGTAAATTCATTGTTCAATTCATAAGAAGAAGAGACTTCACGCCACAAATCTGTTTTACTCGGATCGAGTGTGATTGCCTGCATATAAGCATCCACCGCTTGATCATACTTTTTTACAGCATTAAGCAAATGACCGAAATACATATAGTCAAGATAAGAAAAATCGGCCTTATCAGACTCTTTAAAGAAAGCATCTGCTGCTTTCATAGCTTCATCATAGCGTTTCAAGTCGGTATAGTTATACATAGCCAAACGGTTGAACGCGGCATCACGCGGATTCTTCTGCAATCCCATCAGAGCTATCTGTAGCGACTTCTCAAAATCATGGTTCAAAAAAAGCGCAAAAGAGTACTTCGTCAAATCATCTTCCGTTGCTTCCGGAGTATTGATGAATCGGGCATAAGCTTCAGCCGCTTTATCAAACTTATTATTCAAATAATAAATTTCAGCCAATTTCTTGTCGGCAGCAACACTCGAAGGATCAATGCTCTTCAGCTGTTCCAGTTTCTCTATGGCAAGTTGTGGACTGGCAGCCTTATACACATCAGCGAATTTCAAATAGGCCTCTTTATAATTAGGATCGAAATAGATAGCCTGTTCGTAAAGCTGACAAGCTTTTCCGGCATCTTTCTTAGCTACGGCTATATCGCCTTGCAGCACCGATACCGCAGCCGATTTGCTGTCAGCCTTTTGTCCAAGAGCGGCATAAGTTTCCGCTTCACTAATTTTACCAGCTTCCAGATATGCCTGACCAATAGCAGTCAGGAGATCGGTATTTTTTTTATTTTTCCCTTTCAGCAACTGTGCGGCTTCTTCGGAAGCCTGCGCCGGGTTGGTCTGAATCAATTCTTTTACTTTGGCAACCTCGCTGTGCCAATCAGCATCCGCCGATTGCGCAAAAAGCGGACCGGCTGCTACAAATGCTCCTACTAAAAACAGTTGAAATCGTTTCATTGTAATTCAATTTTAGTTATTATTCGTCTTTCACGTCCACAATACGAACCGGCTGGGTAGCCGGAACGAGTCCGGACTTTAATATAATCCGCTGCCCTCTATCAGAAGTGAGAAAAGAAGCGAATCCCCAGGGCAGTGCATTACGGGGATCGTTCAGTAATACATAAATAGGGCGTGCTAACGGATAGTTTCCGTAATACAGATAAGCTTGATAGGGCTTGTAACTGTTCTGCGGGGTAGCTATATCGTCTGCACTTACTGACATCACTCTAATCTCATCACGGAAAGACAAGTTTGTGGTATCACTCCGGTTTCCAAGCCAATTGACGCCAATCACTCCGATAGCATCGGGTGTACGTGCTACGTAATCAATCACTTGCTGATTTGTCCTCAGAGCCTTTACATCTTTATCGGATAAAGGAGCTCCTTTGCAGATGGAGTCAACTGCAAAACGTACCGTGCTTGAGTTCTTATTATCAAATACGAGTTGGATATCACCCAGCTCTGAGGTAGGATAAAGCTCTTTCCATGCATGTACCCTTCCTGTCAGAATACGCCGGATATCACGCACCGAAATCAGGGTATCTGTATTTTGCCTGTTGACAATCAGGGCTAATCCGTCAGTAGCCAGCTTTATTTCCCGAGGGAAGAATTTCCGGCTGTGGAAAGAATTCATCTCTTCGGGAGTCAATGTACGAGTCGTAATAGCCAGACGCACACTATCCTTCAGAAGCTGATTGATAGCGTCTACCTCAGTAGTATAACGGGGAACAATTCCGGCCAAAGGAAATAATCCCTCGAATACATCGATTTCCTCTTGAACAATGGGTTGAAAACTTTCGTCAGCGGTAATAGCTATTACTCCCGACGTATAAGTATCCGTCAGTCCGTCCTTGGGTTTTGAATTACAAGCAGATAATACAATCAAAGACCAGGCACTGATTAGCCAGAATTGTTTCTTAGTCATAATTACTGTAGTTTAAAGACAATAGGAACTGTGAAATTTACTGCCACGGCCTTACCGTTCTGTTTTCCGGGAATCCATTTAGGCATCGATTTGATAACACGTATGGCTTCCTTGTCGCAATATGGATCCAATGAACGTGCGATAGTTACATCCCGCACCTGTCCATCCTTACCAACCACAAAACGACAGATCACCTTTCCTTGTGTACCATTCTCGGCAGCAATGGTAGGGTATTTCAGATGTTCACCGATATACCTCATCAATTCTGTGGTTCCACCGGGGAATGTAGGCATCTGTTCTACCATATCGAAAACTTTTTCTTCGGCCGGCTCTGCCTGAGTAACCACTTGTTTCAAATCGGCAATATCCTTACCGTTTGCTTCATCGTTACCCTTCACGTCGGCAATGGATATAGCGACTTTGGTTTGTGTGAGTTCTTCCTGGCTTTTAATCTCATCATCCTCATGTACCTCCTCATCTTTTTTAATGACTGGAGCGGTAAACTTGATAGAACTCTTCAAAGCAGGTGGGGGTGGTGCCACCGGTTCTACTCTCTTCATCTCTTCCTGCTTTATTTCAGGCTCCTCCAATTGCGACAAGGTGGTGACTTCCGTCATTACCTCTTTTTGCTTCGGAGTGGCCATTTTGATTAAAGTCGGAAGACTAAAGCCCACTAAGGCGATTATCAACACAATAACCATTGCCACATTGTGACGTTTGGGTGAATCAGCACGCATTTTATACGCACCATAAGCTTTATTTTTGCCTTTAAAAATCAGCTCACACCATTCAAAAGAAGTTAAATCTATTTTTGCCATTTTAATTTTCTATTTTTTGGTGTTACATTTTATTCGGCAATATTCTGTGAAAGCTCACCCTTACTTTCAAAATTCTTCACCAGAAATTCGTCAGCCTCGGCAATATCCGTTATCACATACTTACCAATATTACATATCTGCATTTCATCGAGAGCATCAATCAGATTTGCATACGATGCATTATCCATCGCCTTGATGATGACTGTAGGCGTATCCTTTCCACTCTTTATTTCGGAAAGTTGCTTCGTAAATTCATCGTCTGATATCTTAAGTTCCAGCTTCTTCTGTTTCAGATCATTTACCTGTCTGACAGCAGCAGCATTCTTCTTCAGAAGTATTGCCCGTAATCCATCCGGTTTATACGACGTCTCTTTCAGAGAAGTATAATCCTTGTAGTTGGGTTCTCCTTCATAATAATATAGTTTGTCATCGGGTCCCAACAAGAGCGTGATTGCCTGTGAAGCTTTCACCTTGCTTTGCTGTTCTTCAGTGATGTTTTTATCATTGCTCGGCATGCTTATCTCCATCGTCTGAGGTTTGCTCAACGAGGTACAAAGCATAAAGAAAGTGATCAACAACATATTCATATCCACCATAGGCGTAAAGTCTACGCGAACCGTCATCTTCTTCTGTTTGCTATTCCCCTTCTTTTTACCGCTTTCTTGTACTTCAGCACTCATAGTTGTTCGTTTTTAGTTTTCAGAAGTCGTTTTCAGAGAAGTAATCAGGTTATACCGATTCTCCCTGAGGTCCTGAAGTGAATTCATAACATTTTTAATCACAGAATAAGGAGTATCCGCATCAGCCTTGATCGCAATACGCAAATCAGAATTCACAGCACGTGCATTACGCACCCATGACTTAAACTGATTATCAAGACTATCGCAAGGAATACCTTCGTTCTTCAGTACTGCATCCTGCTTGTCAGTCGGCAAGTCAAGATAAGTTTTCATGTTTTTCATCGGCACTCCGAAAGTGGATGCCAACATGAATTTCTTTTCCTGTTCCGGAGTGAATGTGACGCCATATTCCTGTCCCATGCTCTCCAATACCGCTTTCAAGTCGGACTGCTTGTCCATACTCATAAATATCTTTCCGTTCGGATCGACCAATATCTGAAGGATATTCTTTTCCGGAATCTTAATTTCCGAAACTGAGGCGGGTGTAGTCACTTGTACCGGCTCTTTCTTCACAAATGTAGAAGTTAACATAAAGAAGGTAAGCAACAGTACCGTAACGTCACTCATCGCCGTCATGTCGATGAACGTACTTTTCTTTTTAATTTTCGCTCTGCCCATTATTGTCAGAATTTAGTGGATTCCAGATTATTTATGAGTAGCTGCAAAAGTCTGCACAATAGAGAAGCCTACCTCGTCAAGGCTGTAAGTCAACTTATCGATTTTGTTTGTATAGTAGTTATAAGAGATAACTGCCAACGCACCGGTAAGGATACCGAAAGCTGTATTAATCAAAGCTTCAGAGATACCTTGTGAAAGAGCCATTGAGTCGGCAGAACCACCGGCAGCCAAAGCGGCAAACGAACGGATCATACCAATAACCGTACCAAGCAATCCCATCAAAGTACCCAATGTGGTGATCGTACCGATAATCGGAAGATTCTGTTCCATCATCGGAAGTTCAAGCGCAGTAGCTTCTTCCAGTTCTTTTTGGATAGCAAGCAGTTTCTGATCTTTCGAAAGAGAAGAATCATTCTCCATTTCTTCGTACTTCCGCAATGTAGAAGTAACGACGTTTGCTACAGAACCACGCTGTTTATCACAAACTTCCTGCGCCTTACGAAGATCTCCTGCCGATAGGGCATCCTTGATGTTAGAAACGAATTTAACCAAAGAACCTCTACCGAAAGCAGAGCGAAGAGCAAAATAACGTTCAATGCTCAATGCCAATACGGTCAGCAATAAAGTTTGAATAACAGGCACAATCACTCCACCTTTGTAAATGGTCCCCATAAAGTTTCCCGGAAGTGGGTGATTGTTAGGATCATTGTTCATAAAGTTCGTGGGATTTCCCAAAATGAAATGATAGATACACACTGCTATAATGAAACAGCAGATAATAACCAATCCGGCATTCTTGATACCTACAATCTTAGTCGACTTTTTTTGAGTAGTTTCCATAATAAAGTTTTTTTTGTTAAAGAATTTGTTATTAAGAATTAAAGTAAATACGATTAGACACACCGCAGTCCGACCCCTACAGCCTCATGCTAAAAATGAGGCTGCATTGTCAAACACAGCGAGTATATAAGATTGGGAATTAAATAAGGATACGTCTTAAAGCAAAGATGTAGTATTGACAGCTTATGGACGCATAATGTGGATCCTTATCCGAATAATAAGATTTACTTTGGTCTAATACCAACAAATTCTCTCTCAACAGGCACAATTTACGCATTGTGTCATTAAAAAGGTCAGAATCCTCAAGAATTCGACGAAGACGAAGATTATTAGTAGAAGAATATGTTTCAGAAACGGGTTTGAAACCTAATTCAACATCGGAGACAGACAAAGTTTGCGATTTATCAAAACCGGCAAAATCGCTACCACACCGATAAGAGTAATTAGCATCCAAAGAAGAGGATGAAACCTGGCAAGAAGTAACCGGGTTATGAGAGCATTCCATAATATTCAATGCATTGCCACTTATGCTAAATGATAGCATCAGTAGAACAAACATCAATATGAATTTTACAGAAGTTTTCATCGTTCTATTTTTATGGATAAACTCTCTTTTCGATTTTCGTGGCAAAAATAGTAACTTATTGTATAGTGTCACCATATTTCACATCTTTTAATTGCTAAAAATCGAACTCTACCATTAAAACACTCACAGCCGGTTTTTGTTTTAACTAAAAGATTCTTTCTTTTATATAAAAGATTAATCAAAGTAAAAAAGGTATAATGCAAATAAGTGATCCCCGCTTCTCCAAGCGCATGTCCCTCTTAGCCTATACCCCAAAAACAAGTCATCCCCTCGGGTCAGAAGACACGAGGGGATGAACTCTCTGAAAACGGCGACTACCTACTCTCCCACTGTTACGCAGTACCATCGGCGTGATCAGG
>ERZ791737.98-NODE-98-length-110109-cov-97.879023_pt1 | contig 110109 bp, 78 predicted proteins | sample MGYA00510042_ERZ791737 | MGnify/ENA primary metagenome ERZ791737 (study PRJEB30046, sample SAMN00791965) | human gut metagenome | study: EMG produced TPA metagenomics assembly of the A metagenome-wide association study of gut microbiota in type 2...
AGAGCACAACACTTTTAATGTTGGGGTCCTGGGTTCGAGCCCCAGGCGGATCACTTAAAGAAAACAGCTCCTCGATAATCAAGTATTATCAGGGAGTTTCTTTTTTGAGCAATCAGCAAAGGATATTGCCAGAAAAGAACTATATTTGCCACCGAAACCATAAAACAAACATTTTGGGCACAATTCTTAAATTTGTTATAGCTTAATATTAGCCTCACAAACCACAGGCTAATTTCTTTCGTTTAAGTAACCCTACTTGAACAGGTTTTTCATTTTATCATTTTTACTATTAACCATATTGCCCGTCAGGACAATTACCTCTGCTATCCGGCTTATTAAACGGACTTATTGTTACCGTTTAAGAGCCAGGTGGCTCAAATGCAAATGGAAAATTTCGTAAAGAACATTAAGCAAAGCATAGATATAGAAATTAAAAGAATTGAGCAGCAACAGATTGATACTCTTGATAAAATAAAACAGATCGTTGATTTTATACAATCTTCACTCGCCCTGTTAAAACAAGAAGTTTCAGAGTATCAGTTTGAGAGTCCACAAGAAGAAATTCTTTTCTTTAAAGTTTGGAAACCACAAGTATTCAGCCTGTTCATATTTTATGTCCGCCTGTATCAGATAGAAAAGAACCGCACGGAGCAGTCTCCCGCCGTTCAACTCAAATATCTTAAAACAGAATATGAGAGTCTGCAAAAAGATTCTTCGGATACCGGTTTTTATAACTATTACCAAGCAGGAAGAACAGAACTTGATCATCTTTATTTCATCAGAGGACAGTATGATATTTACTCCGATGCCCAATGCTATTCCCTGAACACGGACACCTCTTTCTCTACGATGCATGATTCCAGTGTTGCCCGCATTCTGGCAAAAGAGCATTTATCCCAATACCTATCCAATGAGATACAGATGCTTTCTGAAAAATCACACCTCAAGGTCGCATCCATCATAGAAAAGAAATGGTTGCAATGGACAGAGAGTAAAGTGGCGCTGGTAGAATTCATCTATGCACTGTATGCAGGCAAATGCTTCAACAATGGAAACACCAATCTAAAAGACATCGCTTTCTGTTGCGAAATCCTTTTTCATATCGAGATTGGCGACTTCTACAGAATATTCCTTGAAATAAGAAACAGGAAAAAGAACAGAACGCAATTTCTTGATAAACTAAGGGAGAAAATAACCAAAATGATGGATGAACTGGACAAATAATGACCGCACCTTGTGACATCTTGTGAAAAACACAAATGGCTAATATCCAACTTTGCAGAAAATTAAGCAACAAAGAAAATATTAGCTTTTTATAATGATGAATACAATACTCACATGGGAGATAAAGGTTAAGAATACGCCTTTACTAGTAAAAAAATGTAGTCATTGCGACAGTACCAGATTCTATTGCAGTGACAAGTTCAGAATGAATGCGCAGAAAAAGGACATAGACGTATGGCTCATTTACAGATGCGTGAAATGCGACAACACCTGCAATCTTACTCTATTATCGCGAAAGAAAACGGACTTGATAGACAAAGACCTGTTTCATTGTTTTTCTATAAATGATACCGAAACGGCTTGGAAGTATGCCTTCTCGCCCGAGCTGGAAAGAATGAACAACGCAACATTAGACTTTTCCGGCGTTGATTATGAAATCGTCAGCCCCATTTCAAAGGAAGAACTTCTCCATAGTGCAGACCAGCTTATCAAAGTCCGGATAAAATGCGAGTATGCATTCAGCCTTAAACTAACGTCGCTACTCAGAAGATATTTTTCACTATCTTCCGGTCAAACGAAACAAATACTTGAACAAAACGTTGTTTCTATTCCAGCAAATGGTTCACCTCAGAAGTATAAAGTAAGGAATGAAGACATTATCTCAATAGACATAAAGCGACTCCTGCAAAGTTTGCAATCATGGTCTTTTAAGCATAAATAATGCCGATAGCTTGCTCGTGTCTTCAATAATAAATACCTTTGCAACCTTAATTTAAAAAACAATGAATTTTCATATAAGCAAATATATATATCTGACGCTCCTGTTTATTTTATCTCTATCCATAGAGACCATACAAGCAGGAGAGCCGGACAGTATCCGGGCAGTTATTACTACAGATACGATACAAACTTATACCAGCGATTCCATCGTTATTGACTTTCTGAAAGAGTCCGGCATCCCTATTACCCGGAATAGCGAAATTAAATTGTTGAAAAGCGGCCGTGCCAAATTCATCGATTTATTTGAGGAAATACGCCAGGCGAAACATCATATTCACTTGGAATACTTCAACTTCCGCAACGACTCCATTGCCAATGCGCTGTTCGACCTGCTGGGCGAGAAAGTAAAAGAAGGTGTAGAAGTACGTGCCATGTTCGATGCTTTCGGCAACTTGTCCAACAACAAGCCGTTAAAGAAGAAACACCTGAAAGCAATCCGCGCCAAAGGCATTGAGATTGTGAAGTTTGACCCGTTTAAATTCCCGTACATCAACCATGCCTTGCACCGCGACCACCGCAAAATTGTGGTTATCGACGGAAAAGTGGGATATACCGGTGGAATGAACATAGCCAATTACTATATAAAAGGCTTGCCGGAGATAGGCGATTGGCGCGATATGCACGTGCGCATAGAGGGGGAAGCCGTGAGCGAATTGCAGGATATCTTCCTGACTATGTGGAACAAAAGCACCAAGCAGCACATCGGAGGTGCACAATACTACCCGTTCCGAAATGACTCCACCGATAGAGGAAACAAGAATGTGGCCATAGTAGACCGGGTTCCCAAGAAGGCGCCGAAAATAATGAGACAAGTCTATATCAAGTCCATTGATGCGGCGCAGGACAAGATACAGATAGTCAATCCTTACTTCACTCCTACCGCGAGCATCAAGAAAGCGATAAAGCGTGCTTTGAAACGTGGAGTGGATGTGGAAATCATGATTCCCGGAAAATCGGATATTCCTTTTACGCCCGATGCGGCTTTCTATACGTCCAACAAATTGCGTAAGAAAGGAGCAGAGATTTATGTGTACAACGGTGGGTTCCATCATTCCAAGATTATGATGGTGGATAGTTTGTTTTGCACGGTGGGAAGTACGAATCTGAACAGCCGCAGTCTGAGGTATGACTATGAGGTCAATGCATTCATTTTTGACAAAGAGACAACTCACGAGTTAAGCACAATGTTTGAGCATGATAAGCTGGATAGTACGTTGCTGACTAAAGAGGAATACAAAAAACGTTCCGGCTGGAAACGATTCGTGGGATGGTTTGCAAATTTGTTTACGCCGTTTTTGTAAATCGAAAGGAGCGATTTTCCTTCCCTTCGGACAGTTTCCTTTAATACCTTCACCCACCATAGGGGCAGGGGTTGCCTCATAGCCATCAAACTAAGGTTTCCATCCACTGTAGGGGCGGAATGCTTCCGCCCGGATACATCCACAAATACACCTTTCGAAGTGTTATCGGGCGGATTCAATCCGCCCCTACAGCTAAAGGATAGCTATTTAAAATATTCCTCCCCTACAAAAAACACGATACATAGGGACAAAGAAGCCTGTCTGAGCCGTCACGAATGGCTCCCCACAGCTATGAGGAGCGCTGCCCACGGCCGTGAGGAGCGCTCTCCACGGCTATGGGGAGCGCTCTCCATAACCGTGGGGAGCCATTCGTAACGGTTCAAAAGTAGTTTCCTGACCGTATCATCTCCCTTTTTATACACCGGAAAAGAAAATAAATTCCCCTTTCATCCCCACAAACTACAATATTTTTCTTATTTTTGCCCAAATATGTATTTTCGCCAAAGAAGGCACAAGAGAACGAGATAGAACAATGAGAGTAGTTGATTTAATAAAAAGCACAGAGAAAACGGCTTTTTCTTTTGAGATTCTTCCTCCGCTGAAAGGAACAGGTATTGATAAACTATATAAAACGATTGACACGCTGCGCGAGTTTGATCCCAAATATATCAATATCACTACCCACCGCAGCGAATATGTATATAAAGACCTGGGCAACGGGTTGTATCAACGTGAACGCGTGCGCCGCCGTCCCGGGACGGTTGCCGTAGCTGCCGCATTGCAAAACAAATACAATATAACTACCGTACCTCATATCCTGTGCAGCGACTTTACCCGCGAGGATACGGAATACATATTGCTGGATCTTCAGTTTCTGGGCATCACCGACCTGTTGGTGTTGCGCGGTGACAAAGCCAAGTACGAATCAAGTTTCGTACCCGCAGGCAATGGTTACACCCACGCCTTGGAACTGGAAGAACAGATAAATGACTTTAACAAGGGTGTCTTTGTAGACGGTTCGCCCATCAAGGTAACGGGAACCCCGTTCAGCTACGGAGTGGCTTGCTACCCCGAGAAGCATGAGGAATCGCCTAACATGGAACAAGATATTTACTGGTTGAGAAAGAAAATTGAGGCTGGCGCCGAATATGCTGTAACGCAAATGTTCTACGACAACCGCAAGTACTTTGAGTTTGTGGAACGGGTACGGAAGGAGGGCATCCATGTGCCTATCATCCCCGGAATCAAACCTTTCCGCAAACTGTCACAACTGAGTATGATACCAAAGACCTTCAAGATTGACCTGCCGCAAGAGCTGGCAGCCGAAGCCGTGAAGTGTCAGAATGATGAAGAAGCTACCGCCCTAGGCATAGAATGGTGCATTCACCAGTGCCGGGAGCTGATAGAGTATGGTGTGCCGAGCATTCATTTCTATACAGTAAGCGCGGTAGATAGTGTGAAAGAGGTGGCGAAAGCGATTTATTAAATAATGGTTAGTGATTAGCGGTTAGTGATGAATGCCATCCACTATGAACCACTAATCATTAACCACTAACCACTAAAAAAGAATGTTTTTTAAAGATGTAATAGGACAAGAAGAAGCAAAGCAGCGGTTGATAGCCGAAGTAAAAGAAGGAAGAATCCCTCATGCACAACTGATTTGCGGTCCCGAAGGCACAGGAAAGTTGCCTTTGGCGATAGCCTACGCCCGTTACATTTGTTGCGAAAACCGCGGCGAGCACGATGCGTGCGGAGTATGCCCCACTTGTGTGAAGTTCAACAAACTGGCACACCCTGACTTGCACTTCGTATTCCCCGTTATCAAGAAGAAAGCCGGCAAAGACACCGTGTGCGATGATTTCATCTCGGACTGGCGCAACTTTGTCCTGCAAACTCTCTACTTCAACCTAAACCATTGGCTGAAAGAAATGGGGGCGGAAAACCAACAGGCACAAATCTTCGTCAAAGAGAGCGACGAGATTGTACGGAAACTCAGCCTGAAGTCCAGCCAGGGCGGATACAAGATCATGATTATCTGGCTGCCCGAAAAGATGAATGTGGAATGCAGCAACAAACTGCTGAAGTTACTGGAAGAACCACCCGCCATGACCATCTTCCTGCTCGTATCGGAAGAACCGGACGCCATTCTGCAAACCATTCAGAGCCGCACGCAACGGTTTAACATTCACGGCATCGAAGAAAGCGAAATATCTAAAGTGCTGCAAACCAAATACGGATTGCAACCGCAAGACGCCGACGACATAGCCCATCGCTCGGAAGGCAACTTCCTGAAAGCCTTGGAAACCATTCACCTGAGCGAAGAAAACAAACTTTTCTTCGAGCTGTTCGTCAATCTGATGCGCCTTTCCTATCAACGGAAGATACGCGAAATGAAACAATGGAGCGAGGCGGTCGCCTCCATGGGACGTGAGCGCCAAAAGAACTTTCTGGCTTATTGCCAGCGTATGATACGCGAAAACTTCATGTACAATTTCCACCAGCGCGACCTGGTGTACATGAATCCCGAAGAACAAAACTTTTCCACCCGCTTCGCCCCGTTCATCAACGAGCGAAATGTGATGGGCATTATGGATGAACTTAGTGAAGCACAGTTGCACATAGGGCAGAACGTGAACGCCAAGATGGTGTTCTTTGACTTCTCTCTGAAAATGATCGTGTTGCTGGTGCAGAAATAATATATAATACCTAATTATGGACAATGAATTTAAACTAAAGAACGGAAGCGGCTGTATGTGTTGCAAAGGCTGCGGACGACAGGATAGACAACTGAATACTTACGACTGGCTGGCTGACATCCCCGGCAATGCCGAGGAACAGGAGATGGTCGAAGTTCAGTTCAAGAATACCCGCAAAGGATATTACAAAAACAGCAACAAACTGAAACTGGACAAGGGTGACACGGTGGCCGTAGAAGCGAGTCCGGGACATGACATCGGCACAGTGACCCTGACCGGAAGACTGGTTCCCCTGCAAATGCGCAAGGCAAACATCAAGCCCGATGCAGAAATCAAGCGTATCTATCGAAAGGCAAAGCCCGTAGATATGGAGAAATACGAAGAAGCCAAGGGAAAGGAACACGATACCATGATTCGCTCGCGCCAGATAGCCAAGAATCTGAACTTGGATATGAAGATTGGCGACGTGGAGTATCAGGGAGACGGCAATAAAGCCATCTTCTACTACATTGCCGATGAGCGTGTGGACTTCCGCCAACTGATTAAAGTATTGGCAGAGGCTTTCCGCGTGCGTATCGAAATGAAGCAGATCGGTGCACGTCAGGAAGCCGGACGCATAGGCGGTATCGGTCCTTGCGGACGCGAATTGTGTTGTGCTACCTGGATGACTAATTTTGTATCCGTATCTACCAGCGCCGCCCGTTATCAGGATATTTCCCTGAATCCCCAAAAACTTGCCGGGCAATGCGCCAAGCTGAAATGTTGCCTCAACTATGAGGTGGATGCGTATGTGGAATCACAGAAACGATTGCCGAGCCGGGAGATTCCTTTGGAAACCGTAGATGGAACATTCTACTTCTTCAAAGCGGATATACTGAAAGGCACGATCATGTATTCTACCGATAAGAACTTCATAGCCAATGCGGTAACAATTACCGCCCGCCGTGCATTCGAGGTGGTCAATATGAACAAGCGTGGCGAAAAGCCCGAAAGCCTGGTTGAATCAGCTAAGAAGAATGAGCCTCAAAAGCCTGTGGACTTGGTGGAGCAGGAAAGTCTGACCCGCTTTGACAAGCGCAAAGGCAATAATGCCAACCGCAAGAAGAAACGGAAACCGGAAGGTAATGGCGGTGCTAACGGAGGGAATAATGGCGAAGGTGGCGCTCCGAATGAAAACAGACGTCCACGTGAGCAAAGAGAGAATCGTCCGCAGCAACCGAGGGAGGCTAGAGAGCCGCGTGAACCAAGGGAACCGAGGGAAAACCGCCCGCAGCAACCAAGAGAGCAGAGGGAAACGAGAGAGCCAAGAGAGGCTAGAGAACTGAGGGAGCAAAGGGAACCTAGGGAACCGAGAGAGAACCGTCCGCCAAGAGGAGAAAACCGTCCTCAACAGCCCAGACAGCCGAGGGAAAACAGACCTCAGCAGCCACGGGAGGAAGGTGGAAACCGCAATCGCGAGGAAGGACGCAGCAGAGAGGAACGCAATAACAATCGCGAAGAACGTAGTAACCGCGAGGAACGTGGCAATCGTGAAGACCGTAGTAATCGTGAAGACGGAGGACGCAATAACCGTAATCGTAACAATCGCCGTCCCAATGCCGGAAATGCCGCAGGAAATGGCGGAAACAATGGTGGAGATAACAATGGCAGCGTAAACACTAACAGCAACGCCGGCAGCAATGAAAACAACGGTAACAACAACGGAAATAACAACTCTGCTCCGAATGAGAAACCGCAAGCTCCTGCACCAAATAAAGAATAAATGGGCATGGCTGCCAATCATGTTATTGGCAGCCTGTCAAAGTAATACTGCCTATCACTCTTACCAGTCCATACCTCTCACCGGTTGGGCAAAGAGTGATACTATTGTTTATGCCCTTCCCGCTTCTATCCCGGCGGGAGAGTATGAGGTGGAAATCGGTATTCGCTATCAGGAATGTTATCCTTATCGGGACATATGGCTGGGGATTAGCCAGAATATGCAAGATACATTGGTTTATACCACGGATACATTGCAACTGTTCTTGGCAGATGAGGAAGGGAATAAGATAGGGAATGGACCCGGAGGGCTATATCAATGCAGTTTGCCTTATAAGACGGCTTTTAAGATAAAGCAGGAAGGGAATACACGCAGTTTCCGCATTGTTCAGATTATGAAGGATGATGCGTTGAAAGGGATTAGTGATATTGGGATTCAGATTCAAAAGCCAGCAAAATAAGTTCCCCATAACGTTAACACCTACCGTAGGGGCAGGGTTTGCCTGCCCGAATACACAAAGCAAGCTGTCATCGGGCGACCAAACGTCGCCCCTACGGTGTATGTTAACCCTAGACTATTGCTAGTTAGTGCTTCCCCCGCCCCGCATCAATCCTTAGAAATACAAAAAGCAGAATGGTAAATCCCCATAAAGAAGACCCTCCATAACTAAAGAAAGGCAATGGAATACCAATAACAGGCGTCAACCCCAGCACCATACCTATATTAATAAAGAGGTGAAACAGAAAAATACTCAGCACCGAATACCCATATACCCGTGCAAAACGAGTATGCTGACGTTCTGCAACCGCAATCAAACGCAAAATCAGCCCTGTGAAAAGAAGCAGCACCGCCGCCGAACCTACAAACCCTTCCTCCTCACCTACCGTACAGAAGATAAAGTCCGTATCCTGTTCGGGCACATACTTCAATTTAGTCTGCGTGCCATTCAGAAAACCTTTTCCCAGCAATCCGCCGGAACCGATAGCAATCTTACTCTGATTCACATTGTATCCGGCTCCCGCCAAATCCTCCTCCATGCCAAGCACCACCTTGATTCGTATCTGCTGATGCGGTTCCAACACATTCTCGAACACATAATCGGCAGAAAACAAGAACCCCACAGAGCCCACAGCAAACAAAGCGATATAAAAATAATTGCGCAAACGCTCGCGCATGGACAGGAATATAAGATAGAATACCAAAGCCACACACAACCCGTACTGAAACCAGGTAATATCAAAAGGAATAACATAGTAAGAAAACAGCAAAGCCAGCAAAGTACCGCCTCCGCCAATCCCCAGTATATACCACACCACCGACTTCTTCTTGCAATAACTATTGACCAGCAACGCCGAGAGAATCACAATGAGCAACAACACCGAAAACTCACCGATGGAAGTGAGATCGTCCGCCATCATCTCCTGGCTGAAACGAATACCGACCACAAAATAAACCACCGCACAAATCCCGGCAAACAAAATGGAACCGGGCATACCTTCCCTGTAAAGCATAAAGAAGAAAGCAAGATACACCAAGGCCGACCCCGTCTCGCGTTGCAACACAATGAGCAACATAGGCAATAGCACAATTCCCACCGTAGGCAACGAATATTTCAGCTTGCCCATCGTGAACCCATACACATTCATGAACTTCGCCAATGCCAGTGCTGTGGCAAACTTGGCAAACTCCGCAGGCTGCAAGCTCACCGGACCAAACTTGATCCACGAATAAGAACCTTTCGTGTCTACAGCCAGAAACGGCGTGGCAAGCAATAGCAGCATCATTGCCCCATAAAGAATGTAGGCAAACATATCATAGAGTTTGTCCTCCAGCATCATCAGGATAAAACCCAACCCCAGCGAACAGCAAATCCAAATGAACTGCTTGCCGGCACGTGTGTCGAAACTGAAGAAATCCATTTCACCGTAATCATAACTGGCTCCGCACACGCTGAACCATCCAAAGATAACCAGCATCAGATAAATGCAGATCGTTATCCAATCCACTGATTTCCATATACTATCGTTCGTGTACGCCATAATCTATTCGTCTGCTTTGAATGTCCGCTGCTTTCGCCTCGCTCTCCGGCGAAAGTTCTCCTTTCAGGTATTTTTCCATAATCAATGCACCGATAGGCACACCATACGTTGCTCCCCAACCGCCGTTTTCCACATAAACCAAAACGGCTATCTTCGGATCATTCATCGGTGCAAATCCCATAAATGCCGAGTGGTCTTTACCACGGTTCTGGGCCGTTCCCGTCTTTCCGCATACTTCAATGCCGGGAATATTCGCCGCACGGCAAGTTCCGCCTGTCACTGCCGAGCGCATACCGCTTACCACGGTTTCATAATGCTGGCGGCTTACTTTTGTATAATGCTTGGTGGTATACAGGGTATCCAGCGCTTCATCTTCCACTTCCTTTACCACATGGGGAGTAATGTAATAACCACGATTGGCAATGGTCGCCCCCAGGTTGGCAATTTGCAAAGGCGTTGCCGTAACTTCTCCCTGCCCTATGGCGATAGAGATAATGGTCAGCCCGTTCCAAGATCCCCGATAGTTCTTATCATAATATTCCGCATTCGGTATCATACCGCGCTTTTCACCCGGAAGATCCACTCCCAGCGGATAACCGAACCCCATGGAAACCATGTAGTCGCGCCAGGTAGTCATGGCCTTTTGCACCGAACCGTATTTCTTTTTTGCACCTATCATGTGGTAAAGCCCCCAACAGAAATATCCGTTACAAGAAGTAGCGATAGCCGGAACCAAAGGCAACGGAGAAGGATGCGAGTGGCAACCTACGCGAAGTCCTGCATAGACAAAACCGTGATAACAAGGATAAGAAGTTTCGGGCACTATAATCCCTTCTTCCAAAAAAGTCAAAGCCTGAGTGGTCTTGAAAGTAGACCCGGGAGGATAGGCACCCATGATGGAACGGTTCAATAACGGTTTCCAGTTGTCACGCGATAATTCCAAATGATTTTTACCACGCTGGCGCCCCACCATCATGTGCGGGTCATAAGTAGGAGCCGATACCATGCAAAGCACCTCTCCCGTGGCAGGCTCAATGGCAACAATGCTACCTATTTTCCCCTCCAGCAGACGCTCTCCCAACATTTGGAGTTCTATATCAATACCCAGTTTCAGATTCTTGCCCGGTACGGGAGTCTTATCGTATTTGCCGTCCATGTAACGGCCTTGAATACGTCCACGGGCATCGCGAAGCAGAATTTCCACCCCCTTCTCCCCTCTCAACTCCTTTTCATAAGAGCGCTCCACGCCTTGTTTGCCTATAAAGTCGCCGCGCACATAGTAGTCATCGGCTTCTATATCTCCTTTGGACACCTCGGCTATATCTCCCAACACATGGGCTGCCGAATTATAATTATACTGCCGGATGGTACGCCGCTGAATATAAAAGCCGGGAAACTTGAAAAGCTTTTCCTGAAAGACTCCGCATTCCTCTGCCGAAAGCTGGGTCATAAAGACCTGATGGGTATAGGGCGAATATCCCGGATTGGAACGCCTGTCCCTTATTTCGCGGATACGCTTTTTGAAGTATTCGGGGGTAATATTCAATGTGCGGCACAGATCCAGCGTATCAAGGTTTTGCACCTCTTTCATCACCATGGTGACATCATAGGCAGGCTGATTGTACACCAGCAAATTGCCATTGCGGTCATACATCACTCCACGGCTGGGATATTGTGTTTTATTCAGAAAAGCATTACTGTCCGCATTCTTTTTATAATCCTCGCTCATAATCTGCAAGGTAAAAAGACGTATCAGGTAAATCAGCACGATAACAATGACCGACCCACCAATCACATATTTCCGCTTCTCCAGATTATAATCTCTTTCCACTATGTTTTCCTCCTGATTGCCTCAGCACATAATATGCAAACGATTGTAATAGAGGCATCTGTCAATATTTTCAATAATAAAACAGGCAGGTTAAAGAAGGAAAAGGTATCAATGACCAGTAAAATGGTACAAAACAAGAATGTACACAATAATATATACCGGAAGAAAGGTGAAAAGCCCATTGTCTTGATACTTGGTTCAAAGTCCTCGGCGCTATCGCGAAGGGTCACCAGTCGCAGTATGGGTCCACGCATAAATGCCAGTGCTGTGGCTGCCGCCGCATTCATCCCCGGAGTATTGCCGAATATATCAACGGACAATCCTATAAGGAAAGCCCATATCATCAAGACATTACGGCTTACTCCCGAATTATATTTCAGAATGAAATAGATGAAAAAGAAAGGAGTGGCATACCCGTTGATATGCATATGATTCAAAACCAGCACTTGCAACAGCACCAGTCCGATAAACCACTCTATTCTTTGTAGATAAGTCAACATCAGCCTTCTTTTACTTAGTCGTTTTTACCTGTTTTTCTAACTCCTGTTGTTCTTCCTGCCCTTTTTGAGCAATCACACGTACATCATTCAGACGGGCAAAGTCCGTGAATAGTTTTACCCGCAGCAAATAAGACAAACCATCGTGACTGTCCGCAATATCATCTACCGTACCCACCGGGATGCCGGAAGGGAAAACGGCGCTATGTCCGCTGGTCACAATCGTGTCTCCTAAAGAAAATAAGGAATGGCGGGGCATATCCTTTACAAAAGCGTATTCGGATGAACCTCCGTCCCATTTCAAGAAGCCGAAATAGTCACTCCGTTTTATTTTGCAGCTAATGCTGCTCTTGGAGTTCAGCACCGGAATGACGATAGAATAATGTGGAGAGGTGAGGTAGACAATACCCACTACACCGCTTCCGTTCACTACTCCCATTTCACTACGGATGCCGTCCGCTTCTCCTTTATCTAGGGTAATGTAGTTGTTGGCATGGGTCACACTGTTGTTTATCACGCTGGCCCTGAAAATGTCATAGCCCGCCAGTGCCTCCTGCTTTATCTGCTCTATTCCGGTGCTGTCTTCCGTCACTTCGGAGAGGGCCTTGCGCAGGCTTTCCACTTGCAGCTCCAGTTCTACATTCTTCTCTACCAATTCGTTATTGATTGTTTTCAGATGAAAATAACCGGTCACGTTATTGGCTACATCATACATGGCGCCCGATACGAAATTGGCGGATGTAAAGAAGGCGCTTCCCTGGTAACTGTTGAAACGGAATAATAAAGCAAAACTGATTACCTCTAGTAAGACAAAGAGGAACCAGTAGTTATACTTTAAAAAGAAATTCAGCAGATTTCGCATTACCTAATTCATTTTTCGCATTGAGGCTGTGTCAAAACTAGAATTTGCTATCGTTTTATTGTAGGGGCGGGGTCTGCCCGCCCGAAAACAGTTCGCCTTGTGTATTCGGGCAGGCAAACCCTGCCCCTACCAGCGACCATTTGATAGTTGCTTCGGAGTTTTGACACACCCCCATAATATAATATCACTTATCGCATCAAGAACGAGAAACGATCCACATTCTTCAACGCAATACCTGTTCCTTTCGCTACACTCAGCAAGGGATCTTCAGCAATATGGAACGGAATATTGATCTTGTCCGTCAAACGCTTATCCAAACCACGCAGCAACGCACCGCCACCTGCCAGATAAATACCATTCAGTACAATATCAGCATACAATTCGGGAGGTGTCTGTTCCAAAGCGCTCAAGATAGCTGTTTCCACCTTGGCAATACTCTTTTCCAGACAGTGCGCTATTTCCTGATAGCATACGGGAACTTCCATCGGAAGCGCCGTGATACGGTTAGGTCCGCGTACAATGTAATCTTCGGGAGCATCATCACCCAAGTCGGTCAAGGCAGCGCCCACGTGGATCTTAATACGTTCCGCCATACGCTCACTGACTTTTACATTGTGCTGACGGCTCATATATTCCTGAATATCAGCAGTCAAATCATCACCGGCAATACGGATAGAGTTGTTGGACACGATACCGCCTAATGAGATAACGGCAATTTCAGTAGAACCACCACCTATATCCACAATCATATTACCTTCGGGAGCCTCTACATCAATACCGATACCGATAGCAGCAGCCATAGGTTCGAAAATCAAATATACGTCGCGACCTCCGGCATGTTCGGCACTGTCACGCACCGCACGAAGCTCTACTTCGGTACTGCCCGAAGGAACACCGATCACCATACGCAAAGAAGGAGAGAAGAAACGATTACCCATGTTCACCTTCTTGATGAGCCCGCGCATCATTTGTTCGCAGGCGTTAAAGTCAGCAATCACGCCGTCGCGCAACGGACGGACAGTACGGATATTCGGATTTTCTTTTTCATACATCATTTTAGCCCGCTCGCCTACGGCAATCATCTTGTCAGTGCGGCGGTCGAGTGCAACGACCGAAGGTTCGTCCACTACAATCTTTCCATTATTTATTATGATGGTATTGGCAGTGCCAAGGTCCATCGCAATCTCTTGTGTAAAGGAGAATAATCCCATCTATTTTACTATATTAACGATTTACTATTTTAATGTTTAAAGTGACGGATCCCTGTAATAACCATAGCCACGCCATGTTCATTGCAGTATTGGAATGTCAACTCGTCTTTTACAGAGCCTCCCGGCTGGATAACTGCTTTCACACCTTCCTTGTCTGCTATTTCCACACAGTCGGGGAATGGGAAGAAAGCATCACTTGCCATAACGGCACCATTCAAATCGAACTCGAATGATTTAGCTTTTTCAATAGCCTGCTTCAAAGCATCTACGCGTGAAGTCTGACCTACGCCGCTGGCCAATAACTGCTTGTTCTTTGCCAGTACGATAGCGTTGCTCTTGCTGTTCTTCACAATCTTGTTTGCAAACAACATATCTTCCACTTCCTCTGCCGTAGGAGCTTTTTCGGTTACTTGTTTCAAGTCGGCAGAAGTTTCCACATCCAAATCCTTTTCCTGAACCAATACGCCATTCAGCAAAGAACGGAACTGCTTTTTAGGCAATTTGGCTTCTTTGCGAACCAGGATGATACGGTTTTTCTTCTGTCCCAGGATTTCCAATGCATCCACATCGTAATCCGGAGCAATGATTACCTCAAAGAATAATTTATTGATTTCTTCCGCAGTTTCCTTGTCAATCACAGCATTGGTAATGAGTACACCGCCGAAAGCCGAAACCGGATCACCTGCCAATGCATCTTTCCATGCTTCCAGTACGGTAGGACGTGAAGCCAATCCGCAGGCATTGTTGTGTTTCAGGATAGCGAATGTAATATCATCAAATTCATCAATCAAATCGACTGCTGCGTTGATGTCCAACAGGTTGTTGTATGATATTTCTTTTCCGTGAATCTGGTCGAACATGTTATCCAGATTTCCATAAAAATAACCTTTCTGATGAGGGTTCTCGCCATAACGAAGTTGCTTCTGGTCTTCCATAGCGCAACGGAATGCCGAGCCTTCGCCACCATCGAAATAGTTGAAAATAGCAGAATCATAATGAGAAGATACTGCAAAGGCTTCTTTGGCAAACCAGCGGCGTTCTTCGCGTGAAGTGGTAGCGCCGTGTTCCAGCAACATATCGCGGAACGGTTTATATTGTGCCTGGCTGGCAATGATTACTACATCATTAAAGTTCTTGGCAGCCGCACGAATCAGCGAAATACCACCTATATCTATCTTTTCGATGATAGCCTGTTCTTCAGCACCCGAAGCAACAGTTGCTTCAAACGGGTACAGATCGACAATCACCAAGTCTATTTCCGGAATTTCATACTTCTCTATCTGTTGCATATCCTGCTCTAAACCACGACGGCAAAGAATACCTCCGAAGATCTTGGGGTGCAATGTCTTCACACGTCCGCCCAAAATGGAAGGATAAGTAGTAAGGTCTTCCACCGCCTTGCACGGGAAACCTAAAGATTCAATGAACTGTCGTGTACCTCCTGTTGACAGGAACTCTACTCCTTCTTCGTGTAGTTTGGTTATAATTTCATCCAAACCTTCCTTGTGATAAACCGACACCAATGCGGTTTTTATTCTCTTAGCCTCTGACATTTTTTATAGATTAAGTATTTGGGCTACAAAGGTATATATTTTCAGCCTATAAATTCCACACATAAACGTGAAATATTATTTATCCCTTAATATTTATGCTATTTCGAGCATGTAACACAAATGTAACACATATGACATTCTATCATAATATGCTTCCCTTACTTTCGCAGCCATAAAAATAGAGAGACAAAATTATATGGAAACAATGTTTTTAGGAATTATCATATTCCTTTTTCTGCTAGCCATCTTTGACTTGGTAGTAGGCGTCAGCAATGACGCAGTGAATTTTCTAAATTCTGCAATCGGTGCCAAAGCTGCTTCTTTCAAACTAATTATCGCCATTGCAGCCATCGGCATCTTCTGTGGTGCCACCATGAGTAATGGCATGATGGAAATAGCCCGCCACGGAATCTTCCGGCCGGAACAGTTTTATTTCCAGGAGCTGATGTGTATTTTCCTTGCCGTCATGGTGACGGATGTCGTTCTGCTCGACATCTTCAATACACTGGGGATGCCTACCTCGACCACCGTATCCATGGTATTCGAACTGTTGGGAGGTACGTTTGTAATCGCCCTTATCAAAATAGCAGGAGACGAAACGGGGTTACTGAGCTTTGCCGATCTTCTGAATACGGAAAAAGCATTGTCCGTCATTCTGGGTATCTTCCTCTCGGTTGCTGTTGCCTTCTTCTTCGGAACACTGGTGCAATACATTTCACGACTGATCTTTACTTTCAACTATACCAAGAAACTGAAATATACAATCGCCTTGTTTGGCGGTATAGCTGCTACTGCCATCATTTACTTCATGTTGATAAAGGGGGTCAAAGACTCCTCGTTCATGACTGCCGACAACAAACATTGGGTACAGGACAACACATTGATGCTGGTAGGTATCTGCTTCGTGTTCTTCACCGTTTTGATGCAAGTGTTACATTGGTGTAAAGTGAATGTTTTCAAAGTCATTGTGCTTTTGGGAACCTTTGCATTGGCTATGGCATTTGCCGGTAATGACCTTGTAAACTTTGTCGGTGTTCCTTTGGCGGGATTATCATCCTATACTGATTTCATGGCAAATGGCAACGGGGACACAATGGGCTATCTAATGGGGGCACTAAATGAACCTGCCAAGACTCCTTTCCTGTTCCTGATGGCATCCGGAATTATTATGGTGGTTGCCCTAATGACTTCCAAGAAAGCACAAAATGTAGTAAAGACTTCGGTAGACCTTTCCCGTCAGGACGAGGGGGATGAAATGTTTGGTTCATCGGCTGTGGCAAGAAGCATTGTACGCTCTACCATGAATGCATCTTCCAGCATTGCCAAAGTGATTCCGGTAGGTGTCAAGCGATGGGTGGACAGCCGTTTTAACAAAGATGTGATGATCATGGAAAACGGTGCGGCATTCGACCTTGTACGCGCTTCCGTCAATCTGGTATTGGCCGGTCTGTTGATTGCTTTGGGTACTTCTCTCAAGTTGCCTCTCTCCACTACTTATGTGGCATTTATGGTTGCCATGGGGTCTTCCCTTGCCGACCGTGCCTGGAGTCGTGACAGTGCTGTGTTCCGCATCACCGGTGTACTTTCGGTTATCGGTGGCTGGTTTATCACTGCGGGTGCTGCCTTTACCATCTGTTTTGTGGTTACACTGATCATGTATTACGGAGGCACTATCGCCATGCTGGCAATGATTGCACTGGCTATATTCTTATTAGTGCGCAGCAATATCAGTTATAACAAGAAACTGAAAAAGGACAAGACCAAAGACGATTTATTTGCCCGCCTCATTGCAAGCAAAGACAAAGACGAACGTTGGGCATTGCTTCGCCAGCACGTCAACAATACTTTGGTCAACTCTATGGATTATACCATCGATGCTTACAACAAAGTGACCAACGGGTTCATTAATGAAGACCTGAAAAGCTTGCGCAAGGTGGTTTACAAGACCGACAATCGAAAAGAACAATTAAAGAAGCTGCGCCGTAAAGAGATTTTAGGCCTGCGCCGCATTGACAATAACATCGCCATCGAGAAAAATACCTGGTTCCACTTGGGAAGTAACAGTTGCGAGCAGATGTTATACTGTTTGAAACGTATCTGCGAGCCTTGCAAGGAGCATGTGGACAATAACTTCAACCCTTTGTCAGCACGTGCCATAGAGGAATTCCTTCCCGTACGTGATGAATTGACCACCCTGATGGGAGAAGCCCGCGAGGTATTGGCAAACGGTGATTATGAAAAGGCCGATGCGATTCTGAAAGAAGGTGACCGATTGAAAGAGAAAATCTCTATCCTGAGAAAGAGTCAGATGAACCGCATTCAAGAAAAAGATACGAATATCAAGACTTCTATGGTCTATCTGAACATCTTGCAGGAGTCACAAGAATTGGTTTCCACCTGGAGACATTTGCTCCGCGCGGGACGTATGTTCCAAAGCGACTTGACAAAATAAAAAGCTTTATATCGCCGAAAAAGGTTTTTTATGATAACTTCTTTTCTCTGTTTGGAGGAAAGAAGTTATCTTTGTCATTATATAATTTAAATAAACCTATGAAAGACCTCAATCAAATTATCAAGCAGTTCCCCGAAGTGGGCGAAGTGCAGGAGACAAAACCTCTAACCTCCGGTTGGATTAATCAAACGTATTTAGTAAAAACAGTCAATCCCGAAGAATGTGACTATGTGTTGCAGCGTATCAATCATCAGGTATTTCCGGATATAGAAATGCTACAGCATAATATAGAGGTAGTGACAAACCATATCCGCCAGAAACTGGAAGCTCAGCAAGAACAGGATATTGACCGCAAGGTTCTCCGTTTCCTGGCTGCTACAGATGGAAAGACTTATTATTACGATGGAGAGAGCTATTGGCGCGTTTCCGTTTTCATTCCGCGCTCCGAGACATTGGAGGCTGTTACACCTGAATCTTCTTACTTGGTAGGACTGAAATTCGGCGAGTTCCAAGCTATGCTGGCAGATGTGCCTCAGCAGTTGGGAGAAACGATTGTTGATTTCCACAATATGGAATTCCGCATGAAGCAGTTGCGTGAAGCGGTTGCAGCCAATGCCAGCGGCAGGCTGAGTGAAGTGCAAGATATTGTGGATGCTATCGAGAAGGATGCAGATGAAATGTGTTGTGCAGAGCGATTGTATCGCGAAGGGAAATTGCCCAAACGTATCTGCCACTGCGATACGAAAGTCAGCAATATGTTGTTTGATGAAAATGGAGAAGTGCTTTGTGTCATTGACTTGGATACGACTATGCCAAGCTTTGTATTCTCTGATTTCGGAGATTTCCTCCGTTCGGCAGCCAATACAGGGAAAGAAGATGAGCAGGATTTGAATAATGTACGCTTCAATATGGAGATATTCAAGCCGTTTGCTAAAGGGTATATCCAGTCGGCACGTACATTCCTTACTCCGATAGAAATTGAGCATTTGCCTTATGCTGCTACTTTGTTCCCTTATATGCAGGCGGTGCGTTTCCTTGCTGATTATATCAATGGGGATACTTACTATCGCACTACTTATGACGGACAGAACTTGGTGCGTACCAAGGCGCAATATAAACTTTATCAGGAAGCTAAGGCTGCCATTCCTGAGATGAAGGCTTATATCAATAGCTTATTGTAATACATAATACCCACCGTAGGGGCGGATTGAATCCGCCCGAATACATACACAAATACATTTTTCAGAATGTAATCGGGCAGATTCAATCTGCCCCTACAGTGGATCATTTTAATATTATCGTTTCGGTATATCTACAAACTTCTCACTCTTCCCTTTCAGGTGTTCCGAGAAGTAATCCACCAATCTCCAATAGAAATACTCATTCATATCACCAAATCCGTGACGCTGTTGCGGAAGAATCAACATATCAAAGCGTTTCCCTGCACGAATCAACGCATCAACCACTCGAAGTGTATTTCCCGGATGCACATTATTATCAATATCTCCATGAATCAACAATAAATGTCCTTTCAGTTGTTTCGCAATCTGCGGATTGGTAGCAATCTTATAAACAAAGGTCGTATCTCCCTTTTCACTGACTACTTCCTTCACACCATGATGTGTTTCACTCCACCAACGGTTATAGATGTTATTATCGTGATTTCCGGCACAAGACACCGCTACCTTAAAGAAATCAGGATACTGGCAAATAGCAGCAGTACTCATAAATCCGCCACCAGAGTGTCCATGAATTCCCACCTTATCTATATCAATAAAGTTATAGCGCTGTGCCAACTGCTCAATGGCATACTTATGATCCGCCAACGGATAATCACGCATATTTCCATACCCATAATTATGATACCACTTAGAACGGCTGGGATGTCCGCCACGCTGTCCCACAGAAATAACCACAAATCCTGCCTGAGCCAAACGGTCTGTACGGGGGCTCATACGGGTAAACGGATAGTAAGTGCCTTCTACCTGCGGACCCGGATAGACATAATCTACAATAGGATAAACCTTGGTAGAATCAAAATTAAACGGCTTATACATTACTCCGTAAAGATCAGTCACTCCATCGGCAGCCTTTACTTTAAATATTTCCGGGAACTTGTATCCGGCAGCAAAAAGTTGCGAGAAATCACTCTCCTGAAGATCCATTACCTTATTTCCGTTGGTATCCAACAAAGTAGCATTGGGAACGGTATTCACACGTGAATAGTTATCAACTACAAAGCGTGCATCATCATCCACCTCTACGCGATGGAAATAATCCCCCTTTGTCAGGAGTTTCAAACCGCTTCCATCCAGATTCACCCGGTACAAGTGTTCATAGTAAGGATGTTCCTTCGGATCCATGGCATTGGCTACGAAATAAATAGCACGTGCCTTTTCGTCTACTTTCAGCACTTCCTGTACGTGCCAAGGGCCTTTAGTAATCCTGTTTTTCAGATTCCCCTGATCATCATATAAATAAAGGTGTGCCCATCCGTCACGTTCACTCCATTGAATAATTTCTTTTCCACCGTTCAGTACTTGCAAAGGACGGGTTTCCTGATACGTGTTCATTCTTTCTTTAATAATAGGTACGATAGAATCCTGCCCTATCGTATAAGAACAAACGTCTATGCGATACAAGTCACGACTGCTGCGAGTCACAAAGAAACGGTTGTTATCACCTTGCCAAACAACAGCTTGTTCCTCCATATCGCGTTGCTTTTGCAACATCGGTTTATATTCTATGCCTATTCCCTGATCTTTATAAGCGGCAACCTTTATCTCCTTGCGGCTATTGTTTGCCATATCAAACAGGTACAGATGTTCTACCGGAGATTCCTTTTCTCCAGGCATCTGATATTTATAAGTCTCTAAAGTGGGACGGGGCTGAGCCATCGAGTTGATAACCCACAATTCCTTTACGGCACGGTTATCAGAAACAGTCATGGCAAAATAACGTGAATCCGGTGACCATAATCCCCAAGCACCACGACGCTTGCCATTGCATAGAGTATCGGTATTCAGCATATTGTGGGGAATGCCATAACCAAAGTCCTTCATACCGTCCGTGGTCAACTGGATTTCGACAATCGTGCTGTCTTTTTCGTCTTTCTTCGCCTTTTCATAGTCTTCACGGCTCATGCGATACAGGTTCAAATCCTTGGCATACACCACAGTCTTGCCATCGGGAGAGATAGAACCCCAGCGCAGTTTCTTCGGTTCTTTCTCTTTATCCTTCAGGTGCGTAAGTTTGCGAGTGGGGTAATCATAAGAAAAGTAAAAGATCTCTTTTTCATTCTTTTTGTCTTTCTTATCCTTATCGTCCTTCTTGGGTTTTGCATCTTGCGTAGATGTTACCTCGAACGTAAATGTACGTCCGTCTTCCTTCGCCTTCAGGTTGGCAATGGGCAGATGTTGTGCTTCGAATGGGTCTTTGACTATTTCGGTCAGTTGAGCAGCTATTTCATCACGGTCAAACAGAAGTCTCTTGCTTCTGGCAGCCGGATCGACTACATACCAGAAGGTTCCTTCACTCGTTTTGTACTCGAACCAAAAGTTATTTCCTTTTTGGAACCAGTGGGGATCTACTACTGTTGAAAACAGCATGGTGTTCAATTTCTGCTGCGTGTACTTCTCTGCCTGCAAGTATTCCGGCAAGCGTTCTTGCGCTTTTACGGCATGGTTTGTCACGCACAGCCCACCCATCAAAAGGGTGATGAATAGCATTTTTCTCATACTTTAGATTTTATATCGTGTTTATTGAAGACAAACATACGCAAAAAACTTCATTTAACAATATTATACGAACAAAAAGATTTGCGTTTATTGCGTGTTTGCCACCTTGCCATACGCCACAGATTCACTGCTATGTATTTCAGAGGCAGAATATATTCATTATACAAAAGCAAAAGCAGCAACCCTATCCTTACGATAACGATTGCCGCTCTTAAAAAAATCACATTATAATAGATAAATCAGTAAAGTCTTGATATTAATGCAAATAGTCAAATGTAATATCCCAAATTCTACGTCCCTGTTCATCTTCATTCAACATCACCGGCTCTCCTTTTTTGACTTCTTCAATACTTCCGCGCAAAAAATAAGGATTCACATTCTTGTGAGACACCTGTTCATTATCCATAAATGCATAATACAAATGGAAAGGCATATCACGATGGTAGCTTGAAATCATATAGCCCAAGAAACAATGCTCAAAGCTATGCAAAGATGTCTTCCATGCATGTACTTTGGGGAACTTCAGTACCGGCTTATTCGTTTTTCCATCCACCATGTGCCAAATTTCACCATATTGTTTGTCTATCATCACATCAAACCAATATTTATAAGTGGTATTAGTGAAACGCAAATAAGAAGGGTCATTCAGTGACAGGATAGCAGCAGCCTGATCCAGTTCGGCCAATCCCCACCATTCTTTATCAATGTCCAACGAACCATCTTGGTTGTAGCGGCGTGCCCATGTACCATTTTTCTTAATATAGGCACGGTTCAGAATCACCTTTATCTTTTCACGGGCAAAATCCACATAAGTCAAATCATCTGTTATCTTGCCTATTTCATAAATCACCCACATGGCTTTTACAGAGTGGCCAAAGTCAGTATGATCCGTACCCAATTCCTTAGAAAAATCATCAGTTGCACTTCCCCAGAAAGTACCATAACGTGCGCTATAGAAGTGATTGATCATCACGTTGGCAAGTTTCTTCAGGTCAGCTTTCCATTCTGCCTGATAAGGTTCCGGCAAAGCGGGAGTCACCCATAACATATAAGCATAGAGCTGATCCAGTTGGGAAACGATCTCCACATTCTTATTATTCTTCTTAACATCTTTCGGCAACCAAGTCAGGAAGTCCTTTCCCGGGTCAAAATAAGTATCAAAGATATACTTGCGTGCAGCCAGCAATTGTTCCAGTACAGATTGGTCATGCGTCAGATAATAATAAAATCCCAATCCGGTAATACCATAGGCCAAGTCTTGGCTGTTGCGTTCATTTCTTGCATCCATCCACTTGCCGCTACTAATTTCCTGCTTGTTATACAAACCGTTATTTTCATCCATTGCTTTTAAAATAGCCATTGCACCTTGGCGACATTTTTTCAGGTAATCCACCTTACCTGTCATATTAAAAGCGATGCCATAGGCAAAAGTCTGGCGTGAATGGGCACGGATATAATTATAGATGCCTGCATCGGCTACCAAACCATTTGTTTCCTCATCATAAAGGGCATCTTGATATTCCTGAGGCCAGTCAGCTGCTTTTCCTGACACCACTGTACCGTCATTAGCTCTGAAAGTAGGGAAAAAGTCACTCTTACCTACCGTATTTGCTTTATTACCCCAGAATTTCATCAAATCATTCTCCAAATGATCCATCCATACTTGCGGGTCATTATATTGATTTGCCACTAATTCTTTTACATTGTAAACATCAATTTTACGTTGGGTAATAGGTGGTTGTGCATCTGTAGTCTCTTGTGCTTGCAGCGATACGGATAAGAAGCCGGGCATTAACAGTATGCCCATCATCAAACAAAATACAATTTGTCGTTTCATTTTTGTTGATTTTTTAATTATTGATATATAGAGTTCTATATTTATCTGGAAAAACAGTACATAATAATCATTATATCAATTGTTTATACAAATATCCTCTTTCTTCCCGATCTTCAACAGAAGAAATATTTTTGCAAAGGTATGGGAAAAAAGAATCAGATCAAAAGATTTAAGATGTTTGCATGTACCACTTTGTCCTTTCTATATATCACTTTGTCCATTTATGGGCCTGGAATGCTCTGTGGGCTCTTATGTTACGATAATCTTTCAATATCATATCTGTTTGCTGTAAGTCTATGGTGATAAATATATTTAGGAAGCAATCTTGTGTAACATGATCAATTATCTTTTATTTCAAATGGACTTTAAAAATGAGACCAGCGGAAAAGTATTGGCAGCGGTTAAGTTCAATCACTGCATTGATATAATCTTGCCAAAAGCTATATTCCATACCGATATTCATCTGATATTTTGCCCCATCAGGATTAAATGTCAAATCCTCCCTTACATCCGTATATCCGGGGACTATTTCTGCCATCAGGTTAATGCTATTCACTGCCTTATTTACCAAAGAACCATCCTCTTTTAATTTAAAACGAAAATTAGCACCCAACGCAGGATTATTCACTTTATTATCAAAACGTTCGCTGTATATCCAAGAAAGATGCACGCCTAACGTGCCTAAATTATCGAACTCAAAGTGTTTAGTCACTGCCAGATAATAGCGGTTCAAGAAACCATTACCATAATTCAACTCCGAAGGCTTTGATAGTGATCCACCATTCCACGAATCGCCAAGTCCATCATTAGCTCCTATAACGATTTGTGGAGTCCATACTTTCCACCAGCCTTCTTTCCATGCTCTGAGGCGAAAATGAAAGGAACGATCTTGGTTGATGAATTTGCCATAAGTAGACGGTACCCAATAACCGGAGCGGTTGCCATAATCTGTAGGTACGGCTTTATGCCCCATACACAGATAACCTGCTTCCAGCCATGGGAAAATAGTTATATTGATACTATAATTCCATGTATCATACCACCAACGGGGAACAGTAGCATGATGATTCAGCCAATTGGCTCCAATCATGAAGGTTTTATCTCGCTGCATATCGGCGGTGGGCATGTTCATTAATCCGGTGGTGCCGTAGTTGATTTGAGATTTTACCGTACTTGCCAAGCAAAGAACCAAGAGAAAGAACAATAAAGTTTTTCTCATTTCAAATACTGATTATCATTATCCTTAGACCAATCGGCTATAGCCTCTTCAAAAGTATAATGAAATTTATAGCCCGAATCAGAAAGCTTTTTACCACAAATATTGGTAGAAATCATTAACTTCTTTACGCGTGCAGGACAAATCCCCATCGGTGCACCTAGACACCCCACCACGGCTGCTGCTGACATTAATATCCATGCAGGAATCAGAGGAACAGAATGCTTAATTCCTGTCACCTTCTTCATGGTCTCCACAATCTGTTCAATGGTATAAGCAGGTTCAAAAGTACAGTTATACAGTTCTACTCCTTGCCCGTGATGTTCCAACTTGTATAGCATAAAACGAACCAACTCTTTTACATAAATACAGGCTTTAATAGTATCTTTTCTACCAGGATACATAAACTTGTGCCCACGAATTCCCCAATATAAACGAGTAAAATTGCCATTCTCTCCTTTACCAAACACCACACCGGGACGAACAATTATCAATTGTCTTTCTACCGGATTCTTTGCCTGCCATATCATGTGAATCTTCTCTGCCACCAACTTTGATATTCCATAAGCTGTATTGGGAGTGGGCAATGTCGTTTCAAACTTTTCCTCCTCTGCCGCACCATAAGGAGCAATAGATGAAGTGAAAACAATTTTCTTTATTCCATGTCTTTCGGCAAAAGCACACACATTTTCTGCTCCACGAATATTAGTTTCAAAGTACTCATGATCAAAATGACCGGGAGTGCGATGCACTGCCGCAAAGTTGAAAATTATGTCGTTAGGGGTAACACTTATCCCATCAAGAAAAATCGGTTGGCGAACATCACAGCGGATAAAGGTAGAAGCCAGTTTCTGTCCATCACGCAGAGCAGGTTCATAATCCTTCACTGTTGGCAACGGAGTCCCGGGAGATACGATGTCGAGATTATATACATTACATTCCGGGTGCTTTTCTTTCAATAAGTTCGTAAGATGAGTACCGATAAAACCGGTACCACCAGTAATAAAATAGTTCATTATGAATATGCTCTTTTGATTAAGATAATTTTGATTTAAATTCTTCCTTATAGATTTTGCTGTACTTTTGCGCCATCAAATCAATATTATAGTTGTTGACAACATCTTCAAATGCAGCTTCAGATAACAATCTTCCGTCAATCTCACCATTAGCAATCTTTCTGATAGCATCAGCATAATCACTTGCAGAATTACAAATCAATCCATTCTCACCGCTATGTATCACATCTCGATTTCCAATCACATTGCTTACCAAACATATTTTTTTCAGGTACATTGCTTCAAGTAATGAAATAGGAAGACCTTCCCACATCGAAGGCAATATAAAGAAATCTACATCTTTAATTATGCTCAAAGCTTCTTCACGCTTAATCCATCCCGTTACCTTGATATTTGGAGAAGTGAGTGCTGTTCTTAATTCGCCCTCACCAATCCACATAAATTCAGCGTCCGGAAGAAGTTTGGCTATCTCATTGAATAGAGAAGGATTCTTTTGACAAAGTATTCGTCCGCTAGTGCAAATCTTCAACGGTTTCCTTATGCCATCTATCGGACGGACAAAAAATTGAAGTTCTGAAGTGTCAATCCCATTGTTTACGAAGGTAGAATTTTTCGAGAGTTTAGCCGCCTCTTCATATTCACCTTTACTACAAGCAATAGTCTTGGCAGAACGTTGGGCAGACAGATATTCTATCAACCAAAACATGAACCTCTTTATCTTACTTCCATCCTTCATTAAGAATGAATAGCCATGGGGAGTGTAGAAGGCAGGAATCTTACCACAAGGCAATGCCCATCGTCCCACAAATCCGGAAGCTGAAGAATGGAAGTGCACTATATCAGGCTTTATTTCTTTATACCATCCGTATACGTCTTTATATGCTTGGGGATTAACCACTGTACCAATCGCACCTCTGAAAGAATTAATCTTTATCAGATGGATTCGTTTGTCAAACAGGCTTTCCACATTGTGGGGAGTCAACGGACGAATGCCATACAATATATAGATTTCATACTCTTCAACTTGACGTTTGGTTATGTCTATAAGAAAACTTAATACTCCTGTTGCAAATGGCTCTGCAATATGCATTAGCTTCATCATGCCACTACCCTCCTTCCTTCTTGAAGTGTGAAAGCAATATGTTCACAGAGAGAATTAGAGATATAAACATTCAGTCCACCTATCATTTGACCGATATGCAGAATTTTCATAAATATATAAATTAATTTCAATTTAAAAAGTAAAAAGGTTAGATATTCATTTTCCCCAAATAAACAATACTTAAGATAGTACCCTCACCAATGCTTATTGATCTTCAGTTACTGGTCAGCGAACAATCATGGTTAAAGAATACACCATTATTAATATTTATCTCACCCTTGCAAATAGTAAGATTGAACCGTTCCCTAAAGGTGATTCTTCCTACTTTCAAGCGTTTTCCATAAAGTATCTTATAAAAGGCAAGTTTTATCATTGCTTGCAGATGCCAGTAAATTTTCTGTAATATCATTTACCAATAGTCTTCAATCATTAATTGCCGTCAGATTATTTTCTCGACTTGCCATGATCAGTGAATATATTTATCACCCACATTCCTCCCATTGACAACAGGCAAGCCGCCCTAGTTTTCTTCCTCGCCTGCTTGTCAAGCAACACCTGCACTCTCTTTTGTCTTATTATCTTCAGCAGATGACAATGCATATCTACCCTTTCCTGCGGAACCTCCAGCAAAATATGGAAAGCAAAACTCACTATGCGACAATCCAACGCCCGCTGCACTTGTTTGGGCATCTTTTCTCTATCCGCTTCAAGTTGACGGATTATCTTTACACAGCTTTCATATTTCTGTGGTTTGAATGGCGCACCTTCTATACTTGTGCTACGGAGCAAGTAAAAATAGCTGCGATAACTACTGAACGCTATATAGTCACATTTCATCATCAAGCGATATGTGGTAGACAAATCCTCATAGAGCCACCCTTTAGGATAACAAATACCATCGGCAAACAATGAACGATGATACATCTTCGCCCATGCTGTTGTATCAAACATCCGTTGATAGAACATCCCTGTCAAAACATTTCCCATATCAGAAACATCCTCCACCACCGATCCGTTGCAAACTTCCGGTTCAGTACCCTCTTCGAAGGTCTGATGACAAGTAACTGACATCCGCACATCATTCTTTGCTATGAGTTTATAAAGGAACTCCACATAATCATTTGCCACATAATCATCACTATCTATAAAAGTAACATACTCTCCTTTCATAATGTCCAATGCCACATTACGCGCATCACTCAGCCCTCCATTTTCCTTATGAATCACCTTAATACGACTATCTCTAGCAGCATAATCATCACATATCTTTCCACAATTATCGGGACTACCGTCATCTACCAAAATTATTTCCAAATTCTTATAAGTCTGCGAAAGAATACTTTCCACACACTTCGGCAGATACTTCTCCACATTATAGCAGGGGACAATAACTGAAATTAAAGGATTATTCATTAACACACAATTTCCTAACTATTTATTTTCAATAAACTCTGACCAATGGTATCACCATTATTAAGTTTTCTCTTCCATGACAGCTTATTGAATTGCTGTTGAAATAGTTTCATCTCTAAGTCTTTAGAATATGGCGCATTCAAATTTTGGAACATTTCATAAACATGTTCATTATCAAAAGGAATCCACTCTATCCACTCCTTGAATTCCGGGATATTCCTATAAGCTAATGCCAAGGCATAATCTACCAAAAAGTAATCTATCATAGAATTATATTCGCTCCAATAGTAAATAAAGAATCTATAAATAGTATTTACTACAGGATTATTCTTTCCACTAGCAATAAAATAGGCAGTCCATTTATCCCCCCTTTCGACAAATCGTTTATTTTCTGTCCTCTGTTTAATGGAATAAAAAGGGAGATTATATTCCCCAATTTCAGATGTAACAAAAATAGTTGCATCTATCCAAATGCCACCATATTTATTAAGGAGAGCCATACGAATAATATCAGAAAAATGTGTATATGAAATGATACCTTGGTTCAGCTTTTGAATGACAAAGGATGGAATATCGACAAACTTTGATAAATTTCCCAAACTTATAAAATTCACAGGATGAACACCCGCATTTCTTTCAATAGACCTTACACATATATCCACAAGCCGAGGCATCTGTTCACGTCCTTGAAGCCAGCACACCCATAAAGGTGCATCCCCTCCTATGTCTTGGCATTTGGCTTCAGGCATAGATTTTACTTTTGTATACTGATTCATAAAACCTTTCTCTAATTTATTAAGGATAACTTCATGTTTTCTCTCCATACCTATTCTTGTATAGGGAGATAAAGTAAAAACAAGAGCATCAAATGGATTAAAGAAATGGCATTTGTCACCAAATTCTTGAAAAAGTGACATTAATTTCTTCAATAATCTTTTCATAATTTTATTTGATTTATTCCAGACTCATTTTTGATTTCGCACAGAGGTCAGACGATTTCCTGATAGAGAGAAATGTTCCAATATTAATCTCATCGTTTTTTTAATATTTCGTTTGAAAATTCCATCACCTCAAATCCTTTCATTCTTCTGAAACTCCTCCAGTTGCCGCCTCAGACGCTCATTCTCCTCCTTCAAAAAATCGATCACCCGCGCCTGTTCGTGCAGCACCTCCATTATCTCCCGCGGATTGAATCCGACATCTCCTTTCCTCTCTGATGCCCCTCCACTATCTGTTTCCTGATATGTTGGCGAATATTGCTCGTGCTGCTGCCTTTCGTAAACCGGATGAAGACCCGGAGGGCATCTATGAAGTGAGTTTTAACCACAATACCATCATTCAAAATAGTATGCTCCATCATATCATTTACCACCAGGTTAGCCAGATCGGAAGCATCCTTGCAATTACCGATACGGACAATGATAGCTTTAAGCAAAGCTCCATCCTGATAATAAATGCGAAGCTCACCCTCGGCTATCATCAAGCTATCAGGCTCTTCATCATCCGATTCTTCACCCTCCGATGAATGCACCTTCGTACCACTACCTACCGAATGTCCGGTTTTCAATGCAACCCCGCCAAAACCATCGCCATAGAAGTTCTGAACAGACTCCGTAGCGTTGGGCATTATCTGGTTGTTGCCTCCTGTGATATGGAATATACAGGTGGCCTTTTCTCTCTTATTTTCCATGATTCCTGAATAAAACAGTTCTTTTCTGTCCGATAACAGCTCATTTCAGAACGCTATCGGGTGTGTGACGCGCAGATGTTAGTTTTGCCGTCGGATTTATATATTAATTTAATTTCTAAATAGTTTATGAGACAAAGTATCATTACCTTTTTCAACGCTCCCATCACCAACAAGGTGCCAAGCAGCGTGTGCAGCCTTCAGGCGCTTCATGCCTACATTGTAAATAATCCACAACTGGCGGAGAAGACCGAGCGGGTGAGAACGGAACTGTCTGACCCCAAGCAATTCAGACGGGTAAAACAGCAGTTATTGCCTTATGTCACTCCCGCAGGAGTGTTCACTTATTGCCGCGAACAAAGCCTGCTGATTCCCAGCGGTGACTTTGTAATCGACCTCGACCATCTGGCATCGCCCGAAGAGGCCCGGAACTTGCGCGACCGCTTGTTTCAGGATGAATTCCTGATACCCGACCTCGCTTTCGTATCACCCAGCGGAACAGGCGTGAAGCTATTCATTCCCTACCGCCTGTATATGGACAAGACGGTGGAGGAATCCTTCGACATGGCCATGCACACCGCATGGGACTATCTCCGGTTGAAGTACGAACTGAAGATTGACGAGTCAAACATCGACCTGTGCCGAGCATGCTTCATTTGTCATGATAAAGAGGCGAAACTTAGATGATTTTCCATAACCCCAAAAAACTTATACCATTATGAATGATTCCATTAAAAACTTAGAACAACTAGTCGATGCCATCGAGAGTGCGGAAGCCAACATCGCCCCCTCCTACCTGGAGTACATGCCCCTGGCTTTTGCCATAGCCAATGATTGTGGCGAAGCGGGAAGAACACTCTTTCACCGCATCTGCCGCCAGTCAGAAAAATATGACCATGCCGATGCCGAAAAGATGTATTCCAACGCCATTCAGAAAAGCAACGGCAAGAATACCTTGGGCACCGTGTGGCACCTGGCAGAAATGGCGGGAGTGAACATGAAGAAACTTTCTTTCACCCCCTCTCTCCCTTCACACGTGCGTGATACTTATAATGCGCCGAAAAAGAGTGGTACCACCGGCAACGGGACACCGGAACCTTCCTCCGCCGCCGAAAAGAATGAGGCAGCACTGCCGCCCACATTCCCCGAATACCGATGGCCCCGTTTCCTGCAACAAGCCATTGACTGCGGAGAATCCAAGCCGCAACGCGACATCTTGCTGCTGGGTGCCATCACCGTATTGGGTGCCACGCTAAACAAGCTGGTTCGTTTTAACTATGGTCATAAAGACCATTACCCTTGTCTGCAAACTTTCGTTCTGGCTCTCCCGGCATCGGGTAAAGGCGCCCTGGCATGGACACGCCAACTGGCAGAGCCCATCCACGACGAAATGCTCTCTTCCTATCTGCAGAAGATGAAGGCCTATCGCCAGGAAAAAACCAAATGGGACTACATGGGCAAGGAACGGGCCAAGTATCCCGAACCCGAACTGCCCAAGATGAACCTGTTCTTCATTGCCGGAGACAACTCGGGCACCGGCATGCAGGAGAACCTGATGGACAGCGATGGCGCCGGAATGATTTGTGAAAGCGAAGCCGATACGGTAAGCACAGCCATAGGCACCGACTACGGTCACTGGAGCCACACATTGCGAAAAGCGTTCGACCACGACCGTCTGTCTTACAACCGGCGCACCAACCATGAGTACCGCGAATGCACGCAGTTGCAGCTCAGCGTACTGCTCAGTGGAACGCCCGCCCAGTTATGCCCGCTCATACCTTCGCCCGAGAACGGGCTCTTCTCCCGCCAGTTATTTTACTATATGCCCGCCATTCAGGAATGGGTCAACCAGTTCAACCTCACGGGTGAGGACTACAGCCGCTTGTTCCGCCAATGGGGCGAGCAGTGGAAATCCGTTCTTTATGCCATAAAGGCCGAAGCAAGCGGTTTCCGCCTTCAGCTTTCAACAGGGCAACAGGAGGAATTCAACAGCCGCATGGCACAGATATTCAGCCATGCAGGCATCGCCCACGGCAGCCATATGCGGAGCACGGTGGCGCGTATTGCCATCAACGTATGCCGAATGATGTGTGTAGTGGCCCTGATGCGTTCGCTGGAAGACCTGCTGCCTGCGGATTCTTCTATGGATCGCACGGATTTACCAAAAGAAGAAAACGGTGGGCGTCTGCAACCCTCCATGACAAAGAAGCTGCTGGCATATCCCGGTCTGGCTCCTTGCGCTGATACTCCACGAGAAAATATAACTGACGGCATGGTACCCTCCTTCAACCTCACCATCACACCGGAAGATTTCGAAGCGGTACTGAATCTTGTAGAACCGCTTTACCGCCATTCGTGCTATGTGCTGATGTTTCTTCCCAACACAGAGGTGGAGAAACGCCAGCCCTCACCCCGGGAAGTATTCCTGTCATCGCTCCCCATGAAGTTCACCCGCAAGGAGGCCATGGAAATAGCACACCGGAACGACATTTCCGAAAGCACCTTCGACACCCTGCTGAAACGCATGACCGACAAAGGCGTGATAGAGTGTACCGGCAGGGGGCAATATCAATTCTCCTCGCGCATACGTGTGAAGGGAGAAGGGGTATGAAAGAAAGTTTTATTTATCATCAATTCTCCATTTAATAAAAACGACAGCAATGAAAAAGAATGAATTAGCGCTCCTTTACTTCCCCGAATCCACCCCCAAGGTGGCTACCCGCCACCTGATGCGATGGATAAACGGATGCCAGCCTCTGATGGAGGAACTGAAACTGACCGGATATGATCCCTTGCAAAAGCTGTTCACGGTGCGGCAGGTGATACTGATATACCACCATTTGGGCAATCCGGATTAAGCAGGCCGGGTACTCCGGATTGACCGGAGCCGGATACTTCCGGTTGATCCGATTAAGCACCCCCGGCTGCTTTGACAAGCGGTAAATCCCGGCACATTTCCCGTAAGGTGCCACAAGGGGTCATAAGGGGTCAGCATGGATTTCACGCAATCTATCTTTGCAATGTCAACGATAAGGAAGCCGACACATTACTGATCTTAAGGCATACACATTATAATGTAAAGCCTCACACATCACTAACGTTAAGCCCCACACATTACTAATGTGCAGGCCAAGAGTAAGGCAAGTGTCAGTTTCCGAATCAGTGACAAGTATGTTTAAGTATTCATTTTTAAAACCTGATGTAATTATGGTAAACTACAGTATTGCAATGCGTGGGAATCCCACACTCAAGGATGCCCCACAGAAGGCATTCGCCACAGCCCAGTATTCACAAGTGATGACGCTGGACAAGTTCACGGAGCACATCGCCTCCCACGGCAGTGTTTATTCACGTGCCGATATTCAGGCAGTACTCATTCTGGCGGTGGACTGCATGCGTGAACAGCTTCTGGCAGGCCAGCGCATCCAGCTTGGTGATTTGGGCGTGTTTGCCGTAACCATCCGCAGCAACGGTGCCGATACTCCGGCAGAGTTCACTGCTGCCCACATCACCGAGCTCAATGTATCGTGGCGACCGGGCGAGCGTTTCCGCACCCTGTTGGAGGCTGCCGAGTTCAATCTGGTGCCTACCCGAAAAGCTGCCGCATTGGTGGTGAAAGCCGTAAAGGCAGGTCAGACTACCGTTGACCTCACCGGTTATGACTCAGCAGCGTCCGAGTCTGCCGAGTAGCGTCCTACCGCCTCAAAGGCGGACCATTCACCGTAGGGGCGGACCTGTGTGTCCGCCCGATAACATCTGCCCGATGCACATAGGCGGAAGATTTTCCGCCCCTACGGTAATTTAAATCCATTAAAAAAACATTCAATTATGAGCGAATCCAATAACAATTCCAAGAAAATCACCTGGGCGCAAATCCTGCACGCCGTCATTCAGGCAGCAATCGCTGCATTAACCGCCCTTGGCGTTACCAGTTGTGCACCCGTAATATTCTAGCTTATGATACAAGAAACATTCCCTATGATGGTCGGCGGTGAGGAGGTGCTCAATGAGCGCCAGCTCCTTGCCGAAGAGGATGGGCCGATGATGGCTTCCTCAAAATCGGTGCAATATATCATCCTTCACTGTTCCGCCACCCGTAGCAACCAGGACTATACGGTGGAGCAGATGCTACGTGATCACAAAGCGCGCGGGTTCCGAACGATCGGTTATCACTTCTATATCCGCCGCGATGGCACTGTGACACAGCACCGGAAGCTCTTGGAAGTGGGTGCTCATTGCCGCCCTTGGAATCGGTGCAGCATTGGTATCTGCTACGAAGGCGGGCTGGATGAACAAGGACGTCCATGCGATACTCGAACGCCTGAGCAGACGGAGCAGTTTATTTTGTTGCTGATGAGACTTGTGAAAGTCTTTCCTGATGCAAGAATACGGGGACACAGGGATATGCGGGGGTGTATTCCGAAAGCTTGTCCTTGTTTTGATACGGAAAAGGTGTTTGGGTATTTGGAAAGGAGCTAGCTTTTAACCTTTCACTCCTTTTTTTTATCTTTTTCGACCACAGCTTTATTCTCATGGCATCACGTCCTTGATTCTTTGAATCAGGGGCGGATGCAAAGGGAAACGAGTAGCAAAAAACTCTTCTACCTCTAATGTGTTTATTCTATCGTAGATATGGTTCCGAATAGTATCCACTCTTTTTGTCAGTGATTTCAGATTGTGATTTCCTTCTACTGCATATTCCAATTTACTTTCTCGAAAATCAAACTCACCTTCCACACACGTCCCCCAATTATAACCTTTAGAGCTATTGATTAGCACCAATGAAATACCCTTTGTACTGTAAACCCTGAATGATACTTCTCAATTCCCCAAAAATCGGCTATAGTGGGATGTCTATCACGATACGGACGGAATCCAAGGAGGAAACAGCCGGACCGGAAGAGTCAGGAGAGAGGATCATCTTGGGAGGATAGATCCACTTGGACTGAAACTATTTGGTGACGAGTATCACGATACCATTTCTCAAACAGATTATAAGGGATCTGGTTGCGTTGGCAGAAAGACTCTGCTGGTTCTCCTGCAGGACGGACTCCGTTTTATAACGGATAAAAAAACGTTCAAAGTCGGTGTTACTGTATATAATCTCTATTGGGTTTTATTTATAAGTAACAAAGTAGACTATATTTAGGGGAATTCATAGACGGCAAAATTGGACGCTAACGATCATTTAAAACAATTACTTATATGGATTCTTAAATAAAAAGCAAAACCTTTTAATGCCCCAATTAAAAATAGTCAGAATATGAGAAAGGATAACAGAACAAGTACCTCGATGCAAATAATATCGAATATAAACTTCTACAGATTCCATGTCTATTTTCAAAGCATGCCATTTGGTACATTTAGCATTAGAACCTGTAGATTTTCCGCCTTCATGTTGTACCTTCTCTGAAGGTAAAAGAAGAAATTTATACCCTCTTTCTTTAACCTTATATCCAATTATCCGCTCTTCTCCATAGAGAAACGTACGTTCATCAAATAACTCCAACTCTTGAAAAATATCTGTTTTTATTATAAAAAAAGCACCACAAGGAGTTTCAAAATCTAATTCCTGTGTATAAGGACGATATTCAGCCAAGATCATTTTATTATATTTTTTTCTGAATATCAATTTTAATAAACGGAGTCGGCCTATCAAAATATCACCATAGTCTTCAGACATTTGACAGATATTCTGGCATCTAGCATCTCCCATATAAGGTGTCCACACTAATGGTTGAATACCACAATAATTTTCTGGAAGCATTGCTAATCTATTCAAGAGACGATCTATTGTTCCAAAATTCAGAATTAATACATCAGGATTCATGACAATGATATATTTAAGATCATACTTGGAGAGCAAAAACCGAATAGCTTCATTATTGCCTCTAGCATATCCCCAATTACTTTTAATAGATAATACCTCGCAGCTATCCGAACATAAAGTTTCAAGCTTTGCCACTTCCCCCTCCTTTGATGATGCATTGTCAGCCAAGCAAATAATAAAACGATGGCTTTCAGCATTGTTTATCACACTTTGTGCCGCTAAAATAGCATCTTTTGATACATTATAATTTAATATTACGACACCATAATCAAACTTTTTCATTAGCAAACTGCATATTATATATAATAATTTAATTATTTAATCTACTAGGAAAAGCAGTATATCGTTTAACCAGTTTTGAAAAAAGCACTGTAAACAGCAGAATCATTAAATTCGTTTGATATATTGCTACAAAATCAAACAAGCTTGTAAAACATACAATATAGATAAAAAATATATACCCAACATCACACAATTCATAGTTGGATTTCTTGAGAGATTTCCTTATCCAAACTCCCATTAACAGAATCACAATAATTGCAATAAATGCACCAAACTCAAAATACAGATCTCCTAAAAATGTTTTAAACCACCAGTAGTGTACATCTGTCTTATAATACCAGTATGCATCATAAAGTTCTGAATCCGTAAAAAAATATCCAAACACTCTTAATCCCATAGGATGCATTCTTGCTTGCCCCCAAACATCAATGCTTAAATTAAGCCACATTTCCCCTAAATACCGATATACACTTTCTAGAGGAGTCATTGTTTTAGAATTTTCAAACCTTTCATTGGTTATTTGAGATGTAACAGATATTACAAGAATGAGGAATACAGTTCCCCAAAAGCAGATAACACGCACAAGCTTATGAGGCAATTCATGCTTAAACAGTATAAAAAAGAATATCAATTGCAGAATAGTAAAAAACATCTGAGCACGGCTTCCTCCCACAATACCTACTGCAAGAGATGCACTTATATAAAGGAACAGGCAACGAATCAATTCTGATCTTCTTATATATTTTTTCAGAAAACCATTGATTATATACACAGTAACAAAAGGCATGACAACCAAGGTTATGAAACGTCCTAGATAGTTCAAGAACTTTATTATAAAAGAAAATGTACCAGAATACAACAACTTGTCGGGATCTTCCATGTCATGCATACTGCCAAAACCAACTTGAGAAACCAAGTATGCCTGATACAACTTTATCAATATATAGACAAATTCAACTATATAGCAGTTCACGCAAAAATACCGAATAGACCTATTTCTATAAATAGTATTATCTATTATAAAATTTGAGAATCTTATTCTTTTAAGCGGAATGGTTATATAAAGAAAAGACAGATATAATATTATATATGGCGACATTGTCATATTCTCGATACTGCTTTCACTAATATACATTACTCGAAAATATAGATTGTCCCAAAGAAGGAATACTGCAAACACTGAAAATATAGCATAATACAGCCATAAGAAACCCAATAAAGAAAATTTGTATTTATGATAAAAATATAAAAATGTAACCCAATAAAACAAAGAATTTACTATCAAAATAATCATAAATGCAAGTCCTCTAATTTTATAATAAAAGCAAATTCGCCTTCAAATTAAATAAGATAAATATTACTATAATACTCATTTCGTACATCATAACAGTCCCAATTTGTCTACCACTTTCTTTAACTTCAGCTTTTATCAAATATACAGCTATATAGTTTCTTAAAGCTATAGATATAGACATTGATGCAACAACAGCATTTAAACTATGAAAAAGATAAATAGAGATAAGTGTCAATATTACGCAGACCATAAATGCAATACAATTACACTGTAACAATTTACGTTCTAACCGAAAAACTTTATATATTGTATTGTGAACTAATTGCATCTTTATTTCAAAGTAGCAGAGAGGCAAAAGATATATTAAATAGTATGATGCATCCAAATAATCCGGCAACCAATATTTTATAAACATAACTATTGGCACATACAACATCATTAGTAGTGGTAATAAAAAGTAAAGCACTTTATTCAAACGATAATAGACAGAAATAACACGAAAATCCTCTTTCCTTCTCAAATGGGGAAATAAAACGAGTGAGGCTTGGCTTATAAACATCATAAAAAAGTTAACAAACACCAATATAAAAGATACTTTACTAAACATTTCTATTCCCCAATTCATATCTACTCCTAGACGTCCAACACCTACAATCAACATACCTGTCAGATTAGATACTAATAGAAAGATACCAACTTTTAAGTTATTTAGTACATCATAGAAATAAGACCTTTTTATTGGTAGAAGAAAGCAATACGCCAATTCTTTTAGATTAATAATGTAATAAAGAGAACTAAAAATTTGACCTATAATATAAACAATTACATAAGGAATAAAGACTTCTGATTTAAAAACAATCAGAACTATTAGCGAAAAAGAAAAAAAAAGAATATTTATAATCCTACCCCAAGAAAAAGCTTTGATGTGATTTATGCTTTGTAGAATATAAGAAAAATAGGTGTAAATATTAGATATGAAAATATAAATAGCACTGGCTATGATAACAAAAATTCTATTAGAGTCTTCGCTATATAAACCTAATATAATGAATGGGATTAACAATAATAATTGCCATATTACAAGAAGTTTCAATTGCCCAGCCAATGAAGAAAAATTTAGGTCTGCATACCTTTTTCCTCCATTATTTAAATATATACCATCTATTAGCCCAAGATGAAGAAAACCTCCATATTGACTATAAAAAATAAAAAGTTGCCAGAATCCGAATTGTTCTACTCCCAGCAGTTTGGGTAAAACAAGTGATACCAAAATACTTTGCAACATTTGCATACATTGACTACCAAATGCATACAGCATATTTTTTTTCAAAGATTCAGACATATCCCAAATAAAAAAACGAGTATCTTCCAATAAGAGGGCATAAAAGAAGAACTTTCACCCGCTCTGCCGAGTAAGTAAGAGAAGTTTCCTCCTAAACTTCTCAACAACCCATGTATGAAACTTCCGCTTCACATTGCTTTTATTATTCAACTCTTCTGTTAACTTATTCATTTATTTAATTGACTTCCTTCTAATTGAGATATATTCACACATCCAATAAGCAAACAGATCGGGTAGTCTATTGGCGATAAGCTCTAGGATTCTTTATTAGCAGTTTCCCAATGACTCCGCCTTATAAATAAATCCATGGATTTTCGTTCTCGGGTTCTGCTGACTCTTGGAACCATGCGTATATACAAGTTTTATCTGTTCTTTCAAGTCACACAAGCGTTAAATTTTCCGATTTGATTTCTCTTTAAAAAGCGTATTGAGACTGGTCAATCCCAAGAGGCTATGGACACTAGCTTTTAAAACAAGTCTTCAACTTATCATAAATTCCCAAAAGCACTTCGACTTTCGCCAACAATTCATTCAATATAGTTACTACATCATTCTCCAATAAAGGATAATCATGGGCTATTTCATTCCTTAGTTCGCGTATGTAAGTCCATTCACTGGTACTAGGAAGAATAGAATAACGTTCCAAACGATTCAGAATGTCACGCATTGGCAAAGAAGAAACATCTTCATCCAAGTATTCCAATATATAACGAAATATCTTGGCTCCCATTGCATCTTGCAATTTTGAAAAACGGAAAATAAACTGATCAATACAACGAACCTGCTCCGAATTTAAATTTGCATAACAATCGACCGACATGGGCAAATCGACTCCAAGACTCTTCAAAGCCTCATCAATACGAATGATATGCTTATCGCAAATATCAAATTCGCGGTACAGCCGTTCTATCAATTCTTGTTTCCTAACTGTCATACTAATTGTACTCCTTTCTTCAATGCCTCACGTACAACCGGGGAATCTTCATGGTCTCCAATAACATCTATTTTCTGATCTCCTAAATATTCTTTCAACCGTGAAATCAGACGAATGCGAGCCAATACGCCTTTTTTTTCTTCTGTAGTACGAACCAATAAATCAATGTCACCTCCACGCTTGGTGTCATCTAATCGGGAGCCGAATAGATACACCTTTACACCTTCACCGTAAATTTCTTTAGCGACTCGTATAATAGTCTGTATTTCTTTTGCTTGCAAACGCATTACTCTTCCTTTTCTACAAAGAAACATTCTTTTTTCTATTTTTCCAAGACTATAAGGTACAAATTACACAAAGTTTCACAGCCATAACATCCGGGATTGAGCATAATCTTATAAAAAAATGTATTACAAAAGTCTAAAGAGAAGAAGAAGAATCAACCCTCACCCCATAAAACAAAGATGAGGGTTGAATACACAATTCTTACAACACAACTCTTTCAATCCCCATCAACTCCACCTTACCATCAGCAGCCTTAAAAACCTTCAAGATTACAGGAAAACGATGTTCCCCAACCACTGCCGGACGACCATAGCAGAAGAAACGATAATTAGTGCCATTCACAATCTGTTTAGAAACTTTCTCGGGTATAAAGGTTACTCCGATCAATGTTACTGCGGCATCAAAAACTTCCTGATCTTGTTCTTCCAAATCATCAAACTGAGTCCAGCTACCCAAGAATTCTGTTTCCTGAGGTTCTACATCAAAAGTCATTACTTGTTCATACATAGCATCTTCAGGTTCAAAAGAGCGAAAACGAGCTAACTGAACCTCGGCCTTTCCGGCACGAAGGAATTGGAAAGAAAAATACTGGCCTTCCAAACCACCAATCTTTAGTTGATCGTCGTCACCTCGTTCAACTTCTGTCTTGCTACCCAACAAAGCTACACCACCTGTTAATAATACCGGATAATGATAATAACCGGTACCGCCTTGAATAAGGCGATCTATTGTAATAATATCTCCAACTTTCATAATTTCAGTTTTTTTGAATGAATAAAAAGATAAAGTTAATTTTCCAATCTCACAGAAACAGACCAAATAGTTCCGGTAACACGATAGTTAGCAGTATCTTCACTGGTACGCGAATAAATGACATGTTCCCATGATGCTTTGTTCTTGCCAAGAATAGCATGAACTTCAACCCAAATTTCAGCACCTTCAGGAAGATGTAAATCATTCAAATTAACAATACGGGATTGAGGGTTGGGGTATTTATCGGTTTTATAAACAATGTCACCATTACAAATAATTTTAACTTCCTGAATAAAGCCACCATTATTAAGGCAGTTTATTCTTGATACATGTTTCATAATTTCTTAAATTTAATGTTAGTAATAATTCTTCCAAATAAATTCCAGAAGCAAAAAAATCTTATGATGGATTATACATTCCAGCCACCTAGAATGCGCGTCTGAAACTGAAGACTAAAACTCTTCAACATGATGGGAAGGCGACCATGCCACCTTCCCACAACTCTGTTAATTAGTTTTCAAGATGAATTTTGTAAGTCAATGTTGCACCCGTTGTTCTATAAATAGCTGCATCATTACTTTCCGGAACAAAAATGACATGATCACTAGCTGTTTTTTTCTTTCCCAAAACAGCATCAACTTCAATCCACACTTCCGTATTAGCAGGAACACGATATTCTGCCAACTCAAAGGACTTTGATTGAGGGTTAGGATAAGTGTCGCTCCAACCTGTTTGACCACCGTTCCATACCACCTTAAATTTCTGAACAAAACCTGCATTATTAATGCAAGTAATTTTTTTCACTTGTTTCATAGCACAATAAAATTTTTGATTAATGTATCGCATTCAATTTCTCCGGATACAGTTAGCTGAATGCACGACCGGCTGCTCCTTTATATGATATAAGTAACAAAAACTTGGAAAATATTTAGTGGGAAACTTTAAAGGGTGTCCCTCACCGCCTGTATATGCCACTGATGAAACTCCCCGGCCGGAAGCGGTGAGGCCATCAGTACTTTATATCCCTGTTCATCCTTACAAACAATATGTTTTCGAAAACTAGAAAATAAATCTTCCTGACGGATGGAAGTCATTACAATATAATCCGAACCATCTTTAACCCGAAAAAGGGAGAAAGCACACTGAGGATATACACGGCTCAACTGACAAGCGGATTGCTCGAATGCCACCCAGTAGACGCCTGTGTTATATAGGTGAATAAACTTATCATTGCCTTTCTCTTTGTTGAGAATATCAGCAAGATGGTGCTGCATCAAGGTCATCAAGCAGACGCCGGACTTTTCAATCGGCAAATGATGGGTAAATGTATTCGGATTTTTCATTTCATTCAGAGGGACAAAACTGATGAAAATTTAAGCAGCCTCTTTATCAATATATTTTTCTAGTGCCCTAACCAGTTATCATAATCGACCAAACGGCTGATGAGTTGCTGCTTGATTTTCTTGAGATCGGCTTCCTTTCTCCACGGGTCAATGATTTTATGAGCCATATCGTAATAGATACTGCTATCCGTACACCCGTAAAGCGTAGTGAGGATAAGCGCAAGTGACTGCTCCGCCTTGATAAGAGGAAGCATGCCCTGCACAATTCCAATCAATTGCTCCGCTTCTTCTTTCATATCCAGTATGGTATAGGCAGGAAGCAGAATGGAGTAAAGTTTACATCTCATTACATCCGTATCCATACGTAAATTGCCATACTCTTTCAGAGTGCGGGTTGCCAGGTTACGATCGGCTTCACTTACCCCTTCTTTAGAGTAATATCTTTGGAGAGCCTCATGCAAACCGGTCAAAATACGGTCATTATCCAAACGGGTATATACATGCTTGTTTTCCGTTTTCAAGGCGATAACTTCGTATTGACCGGGAAGCACATGCAGTAGCGGAACCCACATCCAGTTTTCCACACTCACCATAATCTCTTTCTTTCCGGCGCCGGGAAGGGCAACAACGCTCGCCTCCACTCCATTGAACTGTCCTTCAGTAATACGCACCCTGTCTCCCTTTCTCAGTTTCTCTGATTCGGGTACATAAACGGGGACGGCATTGGCATAAGAACGAGCTACCCATTGAAGATTCTTCATGGCGGTATCCGTAAGAAAAGGATAGTATTCCTGCTTTCCATCCCTGATGCGGGGAAGAAAATTATACCAAGGTAATTGACGTTTCATACGGAAGATCTCGTTTTCCGAAGCGTGGATAAACACATAATTAAAAAGCAAAGTGCGGTGGGTATTGACAAGTTGACCATTTACACGTTTCACCTCCACATACGAGGGGGCAAAGAACTCAAATGGCGCTTCTCCGTTCTTGATACGACGATCCAATTCCTGCTGCAATCCCTTAGCCGGACCTCTGTGGCAAGGAGGAAGCACCATGACGTACCATCGGACGACACGGCTGTTCTTCATACTTTCCAATTGGGGCAGAATATTAGGGACGGATTTCGACTCGTCAAGAAAAATAGAATCGTTTTTCATCCGGATTTTAAAGAAGGAACCTTTTGTATAAGTAATTCACGGCCATATCAGCCCTATTTCATAATAGACTAATAAACAGCAACTTACGATTACAAAAAGGAAAAAACTGAAAACTTTTTATTCCCTTTATTTTTTGTTTTAAAGAAGTATTGAGTCTGTTTTTTAGACCTATCTTCCTTCGCGGGAAAATGACCTTTCGTTAATAACAAGATCATTTAACTGCACAAAAAACATCAATTTTGATCCGCATTTTGCCCTACTTCTATATTAGAATACTCCTTTGTAGAAATAACTCATATGCTAGATCGGTGCAAATATAATGCAATTCGTCGAAATAAAACAATATTTTTGCTTTATATTTTTAAAATTTTTCGTTGTCCAATAGAGCCCTGTTCTTTTAATTCATCATTTTCAGTACTCCGTCCCATAAATATTAAATCCCCTTGACGGATTATCGCTTTCCAATCGTATTCTCCTTATACTCAGTAGGCGTCATTCCAAAACGCTGTTTGAAACACTTGCTGAAATAACGCGGGTCATTGATACCGACCATATAGGATATTTGAGTCATATTAAAGTCCCCACTCTCTATCAGTTGGGCAGCACGCTTCACACGCATTTCCTTGATAAACTCGATAGGTGCAAGTCCCGTCAGTGTTTTCAACTTCTTGAAAAAGACAGAACGGCTCACCGCCAATTCCTTCACCAAATCATCCACAATCAAATCTCCGTTATCCATGTTCTTTTCCATGAGCTCAGTCAGTTTCTCCATAAACTTACGGTCATGGGAAGACATTTCGGGCTGTGATTGCTGTTCCTCTTCCGGAACAGGCTGGATATTCATCAGATTCTCACAGTAAAGCTGCTGCAATTTGACACGCTGAGCCAAGATGTTTTCTACTCTGGCCTTTAAATATGTAGCACTAAACGGCTTGGTAATGTAGTCCTCAACACCCAGCTCCATACCTTTCAGTTTGCTGTCCATATCCGTCTTGGCAGTGAGCAACACCACCGGGATATGACTGGTCACCATATTGGCACGTAAGTCTTGCGTCATTGAAATACCATCTTTTTCCGGCATCATAATATCGCTGATGATAATGTCCGGAACGAACTTCGATGCCTTGTCCAAACCTTCCGCCCCGTTAGTAGCCTCTATCACATTAAAGTCCGAGATAAAGATACTGCGCAGGAAGAAACGAAGTTCCAGGTTATCTTCCACCAGCAACATGGTCTTGCTTTCTCCAGTCCTCTCTTCCTGTTCCGGGACATTTTCTCCTAACTCCTCCGGTTTCACTTCAACAGAATCGGAAATTATAAATTCCACATTCTCTGTATAATGATCTTTTCCTTTCAGAAATTCCACAGTAAAGCAACTGCCCTCTCCCTCCTTGCTGTCTACACGGATGGTAGCCTGATGCAATTCCACCAACTCCTTCACCAATGAAAGGCCGATGCCGGAGCTTTGCTGGTTGAACAGATTCTTATCCAGCAGAGTTTCAAAACGGACAAAGAGAGAAGCTTTCTTGCTCTCGGAGATTCCGATGCCCTGATCTTGCACACCTATCGCTATATTCTTCTCATTTTCATGGATAAACAGGGTAATCATCTTGCCCTGAGGCGTGTACTTAAACGCATTGGAAAGCAGATTGAACACAATCTTCTCCAATTTATCAGCATCCACCCACAACTTCAATGAGGGTATTTCACTCTCGAATACAAAATCAATACGGTGTTCCTCTGCCAGCGACTCAAAGTTATCCATGATATGACGCACAAAAGGAACAATATCAATCTGCTCAATGCGTAGTTTCATCTTATTCTTCTGTATCTTGCGGAAGTCAAGTATCTGATTGACAAGGCGGAGCATACGATCCGTATTGCGTTCCACCACCCGTAACTGCTCGCGTGCATCATCGGGCAGGTTCTTATTTTGCAACACATATTCCACCGGACCCGCTATCAATGTCAACGGAGTGCGCAGTTCATGGGAAATATTGGTGAAGAAACGCAGTTTGATGTCAGAAACCTGTTGCTCTACGGAAACCTCATGCTTCAAACGATAGATAGTAAACAGGATATAAACGCCCACGAACAGAATGCATAAGAAAAGCAGCACATAAAGCACCATCGCAATAGGGGTTTCCCAAAATGAAGGCTGAACGGTAATCTTCAAGCTACGCTCATTCTCCACCCACACGCCATCACTATTGGTTGACCGGACTTTGAAAATATATTCTCCTTTCGGCAGATTGGTATAAGTGGCGGTACGCTGTTTATCTATATAATTCCATGTTTTATCAAACCCTTCCAGCCGGTAAGCATAACGGACATTCTCGGGATACACCATATCCAATGCAGCAAAGGATAAGGTCACAATATTCTCTTTATGAGATAATACCAGATGCTTCGTATTATTAAGGGATTGTTCCAACAGGCTGCCCGTTACTCCCGGAATCACCTCCTGATTGGATACCTTCAGGCTACCCAGAATAATAGGCGGTACATAATTACTTTTCTTTATGTTTTCCGGATCAAAATAAAGTACCCCGCTGCTGGTGCCCAATAAGATAGTATTGGAACTTAAATGCAAAGAAGTTCCTTCCTCGAAACGAATCTTATCGCCAAAGTCACGTTCATTGTAGTTTTCAAAACGCTGCTGGGAAGGTATGAATTTGCTTAATCCGTTTTCCGTACTCATCCAAAGATTGCCACTGTTATCTTCTTCTACCGACAACAGGATATCAGAAGGCAAACCATCGTTCCGGGTATATGACTTGAACACCGCTTCTCCATGATCATCCATAGAAACCAGTTGATTCAATCCCCCTCCGAATGTCGCCAGATAAACATCTCCCTGAGAAGTCGTGACTATGCGATATACATTATTATTACTCAGGCAATTCATATCATTGGGGATACGCGCATAGAGATGGAAATCAATGGATTCGGGATCCTTGAAGTCTTCTTTGAAGCAAAGTGCCCCGTCACTGCTTCCCACCCATATATTTCCTTTATTATCAGAAGTAATATGGCGGACGCGGTAACAACGGTCGTATGGGAAACCTTTCAAATTATTCCTGTAGTTGATAAAGGTGTATTTTCCTTCGGGAGTCTTTTGGATATAATTCAAACCTCCTCCAAAAGTTGCAGCCCAGATACGCCCATGATGATCTTCGTGCAACCAGTAGACGCTATTGTGACTCAAACTATAAATATCATCCTCGTCATATTCAAAACGGGTAATTTTGAACTGCCCGCCTGCTTTTTCCGCCAAGACGACACCGTCTCCTTTCGTAGCAATCCAGATATTCCCATGCGAATCCTGCATAATATGATAAGCAACCCCCAAAAGCGGTTTTCCGGTTTTGGCAATCGCTCCACTCTCTGTCAGGAATCCCAAGTATTCAAAATCATGTGTATAGATTTCAATCCTTCCGTCTCTTTTTCCCAGCCAAACGCGATGTTCACTATCTTCAAAAAGAGCGCGTACCGTATTGGAGTTCAAGTCATAGCCACGACCGGAACGGGGATAGATATGGAACTGCCCGCCCAGGAAGGTTATTTTCTCCAATCCCTTAGAGTGGGTACACAGCCATAGATTCCCCTGCTTGTCGGACAACATGGAATGTAGTTTATTGGAAAAACGCCAATCGGGAGAGTTGGGGTCATTATAGAAGGGGAGCAGCTTATTATGTTCCCTGTCATACCAAGATAGCCCTCCCCCCTGCGGATGCACCCATAAGTTACCGTTCAAGTCCTCACATATATGAAAATTAGGCCAGGAACGATCAGCACCACGAGGTTCCACCTGCATTTTTTCCTGTTTAAAGACTCCGGTAAACGGATTGAAATGGCAAACTTTTCCCCATTCCGTCATTTCAAACCAAGCTTCCTGTTTACTGTCTACATATACAGAATGGAAAGCATCCGAGGGAAATTCCGGACAATTGGATTTATCATAGATTTTACATTCTTTGGTAGCCGGATCATATAACATCAAACCATCATGGGCAGTGGTTATCAACAAGCCCACTCCTTTGATTTCATTCATAGCTACTACCCTGTCCTTTACGGGAAGTTCCCAAAGATGAAACACCTCATCTTTCAATGAGTAGCACCATACACGTCCCTTATCCGAACCAAAATACAACTCATCGCCAAAACTGCAATAGGAATGAAAAGCCTGTACGGATTCATCTTTGCCGGGTTTGACATTTGCAAAATAAGATACCGGTTCTTCCTTATCATCTACAATTTTCAACAGTCCGTTGTTGGTAAGCACCCATTCCTGATTGTGGCTGTCACAGAAAACATGATAGATACGAGCAGCATTTCCTCCATGTCCGCGAGTGGCATATACGCGGGTGGTGATGGAGTAATCCTTCGGATCGGTTTTTACACGGATAGCTCCTTCGGTATCGGATAATAACCACACGATTCCATTGGGAAGAATCTCAATGTCGGAACACCGCATTCCTTCTTCCATCCCCTCGGCAGGGACTTGCTCAAATTTCTCCGTCTTTTGGTCAAAACGATACACGCGGTTATCGTAGGTTTGTATCCAGATATAATTGTATTGGTCTACTTTCAATAAGTCCACACGGTTATTGGTCAGCGTAATTTTATTTCCCTGCCTTGCCTTGTAAACTTTAAAGTCATATCCATTAAACCGGTTTATTCCATCCCAGGTAGAGAACCATAGAATGCCATTATGATCTTGCGCCATACTCATGATAGAGTTTTGGGACAGTCCGTCTTCCGAAGAATAATGGGTGAAGATACAATTAGGCTGACTTTTTACACCTAAGAAGAACAGCAAAAAGAATATAAGTATGATGTGTCTTTTCATATCCTAGATTTTCATGTGAGTGATATGACAAAAGTAGGCAAAATACAAGGAATACCGAAGCGTAAGCTCCTAAAAAAATAAAAGGAGCAACGTTAAATTGCCCCTTCCATGCATTATCTCTTTAGATTTTGCAGCAATGCGTTCCCATCCTTTACAGGATTCCAGCCGTCATCACCGGCAAGTATCTGAGTCTCACTGTAATTCTTAGTATCCTTCAGTTGCTTTCCGAATGAGGCACGGGCACCGGTATCGGCGCCTTCCCCCGTATTCTGATATTCGGCATAGAACACTGTTTTCTCATTTTCCGCTTTTCCCCAGTTGTTCCAACCCGCCGGAAGAATATGTTTTCCTAAATCACAATGGATGAATACGGCTTGCGCATACGGACGCCAAGGACGGGAAAAATAGACTTTCCGCGCCTCATCCGCACCTGTGAGTTTGCAATTTATAAAGACATATCCGTATTTCTTCCCTTTGTCTGTAGATGGAGCCGTGACATACCCGTCACCCAAACTATGAATGGTGCAATCCTTGAATAATGCCGTAGACCAACCGAAGATAAAATCGACCGTTCCTTCTATATAGCAATGATCATAGAACTGGCGGCTATTTTTTCCATAAGTATATAAGGTATCCTGATTACCCAAGAAACGGCAATTCTTGAAATAAGCACGGTCACTGCTGACGAAACAAGCAACAGCCTGACCTACCCTGCCTGCACTGTTCTCAAAAGTAATATTCTCTGCATAGAAATCAGGAGCATAGATATAACAGGTAGAAGAACCGGAGGTAGACATTTCTTCTCCGAAACGGTTCTTCCTGGAAGCATAATCATCATTAGTCAAGACAGCCCCGTCCTCACCAATCAGCGAAATACTGATCTTGCTTTCGGGTACAACAACCTTTTCCTTATAGACTCCCTTACGAACCAGGATTGTAGTACGTCCCGCTTTCCGAAAATCGGGAACGGCATTGATCGCCTCCTGAATGGTAAAGAAGTCACCGCTTCCATCTTTTGCCACAACAAAGTCATAGTGGCGGACAAACGGAGCCAAGGCAGGTACTTCCTTTGCAATAGCATCTACCGTCAATCCGGCAATAGTGCGTGCACCATACTCATTCAGGTGTGTATTGTCTTCACGACCTTTGGGGCAAGCGGCACAAACTCCTTCCGGAATCCACATAAAGAGTTTCTTTGAAGGCTCTGCACCCAGTCCTTCAACCAAGTCATGAGTGATCTTGTTCATATCCACAAAGGGAACATTCAATTCCTTTGCCACATTGCGGGGAGAATCCAAGTATTTTCCATGCGTATCAATCAGGACATCCCCATCTTTCGGAGCCGCATCTTTCGATAAATCCTTGCGTACATCATCCTCGGCCACTGCATTCTTATTATCGCGAAAGTTACGACGGACAATAGCATTGAACAATACAGGAATACCACCCTTCGCCCGTGTTTCCTTCACAAAACGGCGCAAATTATCATCAAAAGTCGTCCCAGGATCCGTATGGCGTTTTTCATCCGCCTTTTCATCGTTATGACCGAACTGGATAAAGACATAATCGCCCGGTTTCACTCTGTTTATAACTACTTCCCATAGGCCTTCATCAATAAAACTTTTAGAACTCCGGCCATTCTTTGCATGATTCTCCACACGGACATCTTCACTGAAGTATCCGCCAAGCACATGTCCCCAGCCGCGTTCCCGGTTGCCTCCGCCCAATGACTTGTTCGCCATGGTGGAGTCGCCTATCATGAAGATAGTAAGGGTGCGGTCGGTGGTAAATGCAGAAAATAACAATATGGCAATCAATGCCATCAACATCTTTAGTTTCATCTCTTTCTATTTTAATTTTTTATTAAAGAATTCCAGCACGTCAGCCTGTATCTCCTTACTACAGAAATGAGGCAAATCATAAAATTTAGTGGTCAATTCCTGTTCTGCCGATTGGCTTTTCCAAACATCATTCATAGTAGAGAATGCACTTTTCACTCCATCAACAGGAAAAAGCTTGTCGCGCAAGCCATTGATAAACAACATCGGTTTGGGACAGGCGATGGATGCCACATGCGGATAATCCATCCGGTTGCGGATGCCGGGGATAATCATGGAATAAGCGGAACCACCTTTGTTCTGGTTATTGGTCAGTGTCATCAGGCTGTCCGTGGTGTTCATCCAACAAACAGCCGCGCCTGCCTTTACCACATCCGTAGCGGCACTTACCATCCAAGCACGATGCGCTCCCATCGAGAAGCCCATTACACCTACCTTATTCTTATCAACTGCCGGAAGTTCCGCTAGAAATTCCGCACTGCGAATATCATCCCAGGCAATCAAAGCTCCCCATGACATTCCCATCTGTAACAGATTGGCAGCCAATGCTTGCTGGGAATCATAACGTACACCTTCCGTCCGTCCGCGCTCTCCCCAGAATAATGCATCCACAGAGAGTACCACATATCCATTGGCAGCCAAGTAATCGCCCACATATTGCTGATCATAACATTTTTCCGCCCACTCATCAGCGTCAGCCAGTACGGAGTCCTCTACTCCGAAAGGACGGACCATCTTTTCTTTCCCAATGGAGAAATGTGCGCCGTGATCGTGAAGCAGCAACACTGCCGGAAAGGGCCCTTTGCCCTCAGGAACCAACAGGTAGGCAGGCACACGGGAGTAGCCCGATACATTGAATACGATCTTTTTTGCCGTATAGCCGGGACGTTGCTCTGTAGCGGTCACCTCCATATCAAAAGGAATTGCCGGAGGAGCAGGTTGCATGCAATCCAGCAATGTCTTTCTTGCCTCTGCACGCCATTCTTTAAAATCTTTAATGGAAGAATTGCCCCATGCCATGGGATAAGTGAGACTTTCTTTCAACTGCCGATAGAAAAGGGGCATATCATTTTGAATCTCATAGCCTTTTTGAGCAAAGGCTATGAGAGTTATTCCCAAAAACAAAAAACTACATACGGTTCTTTTCATATATCCATACCTATTTATTTATCAAGGTAATTAATCAATTTCATCATATTATTAATGTAGTCACCCACTGAAATGCACAATTCTCCGGTGGTACACGGATAAGGCGATGTATCATTATCATCTCCCACCATAGTGCTGACATATTTGGTTTCATTGCTCGGGCCGGAAACGGTATAAGGTTTATACGGATTGGAAGTAGTCTTGAGAGGAGTGAGCCAGCAACCCTCTTTCGATAAAGCCTTCACCAGTTCCTGTGCCACATCTGCCGATGCTTCGCCACGCAAACGAGTGTAATATTTAGGCAAAGGTACTAAATGATCTTGCAACAGGGGCGAGTCCTTGGCCAATTCTTCTACAGGAATTTTCTTCACCTGTTCATAGCGGCGGCGCAACTCGGACGGATTAATGAAAGCTGCCGAACTATAATGCCCTATTGTATTTGCTATATCCTGATCAATATAATAGGTACCGTTTTTCACATTAGTACCTTTGCGATGCACGTACAATGGTTTGCCGTCATCGGGATCTACAAAACGGGGAACCAGAATCACTTCCGGATTATTGCTCTGTTGTTTCCACTTCTTTACGTCGGATTCGGGCAGTTTCATGGATTCCAAAAATTCGATAGCTGCCGGTATGCCTGCCAAGAAACGGGTATCGGCAGTCAATTTATAATAATCCATCAATTTATAAACCATATCTGCCGTAGTACGCGTATTGACACTACGCGGTTCATAGGAACGGGCATGTGCAGGTTTCAAGTCGTCTACCGTATATTGGTCTGACCATCCGGCGTAGGGTTTGCCCTGTTGCAGAGTTATAATGAGGTACATGGCACGCATCACCGGCTCTTTTACTCCCTGCAATCCCATAGACTGATAACATTGAAGCAGAAACTCGGTAGCATCAGGAATAACATCATCATTCAGAGTGATGAAAGAAGAATAGTCTTTCTTGCCTTGGAAAGGATGATCGTACATCAGCGGATAGCGCTGTGGCCATCCTCCTATCGGATATTGGCTCTCTAATACGAAATTTATCACTTTATCAAGTGCCGGACGAAAAGTGGGATCATTCTTTTCCACATACATACGAAGCAGGAATTTAGCAGCTTCCATGGTTCCCGCATCATCATAAGTGGCATTTCCGTAATAGTGCTGAAATTCTTCCAGGCGCCAGCCGTTCTTTCCTACCGTATCATACCAAGATTTCAGAGAATTTTCACCGGCGAAGTCGAATACATAGTTCCATCCTCCGCATTCCAGTTGTCCCCAGATTAAAGCGTTGGCAACCTTCTTGGCAGCCTCATAATAATATTCATCGCCGGTTGCATGATAAGCATCGAGCAACAAATGTCCTACAGAGGGAGTTCCCGGCGGCTGAATCCATACCATGGTACGTTTCGCTTCCATTTCACCCCATGAGCGCGACATGTCCGGCAAATAATTCCAAACAAAACCACCGTTGTAGCTTACCTTGTCCATCATGAACTGAGTGGCAGTCTTCATGGTCTTTACTACTTGCTCATCCAACTTTTTATTAGTCTGGGCCATGCCCGAGCAAGCAAAGTTTGCCATGCAAAGGCAAAGGGCAACCTTTCCCCAATTTTTCTTTAATGTGTTTTTCATTGTTACTTTAGCGTTTTTGATTTAAGTTTGAATTTCACTATGAAGCAAAATAAGCCATTTTCCGGGGTATAGGGCTGTAATATTTGGTCTTTTCCTCGTATATTTTAGTCACGGTGAAACATCCTCCTTATATTATATATATATTTGAAGAAAAGTTTTAGTTATTCATTTTTTAAAGCAATATACTATGAATCGAAAATTAAGAACCGCATTGTATGCTTGCGCCTTGATGGCTCCGTTGATGCTGCAAAGCTGCAATGCACAAAGTGAGAAAAAAGAGGGTAACACGGAGTGTACCGAAGAAACAAACCAAAACACAGAAAAGAAGGTTATGACAACAGGTAGTGAAAACTTCATCTTTGCGGAAGGCAAAGAATGGGAACCGGCAGGCGAAGGTGTAGTGCGCCAGATAATGGGATATAATGACGACATTATGCTCGTTAAGGTAAAATTTGAAAAAGGTGCCGTGGGCTCCGTACATCACCACATCCATTCACAAGTGACTTATGTGGAAAGTGGAAAATTTGAGTTTACCATCAAAGGGGTGAAGAAGATTGTATCCGCAGGAGATTGCTTGTATAAAGAGCCGGATGCCGAACACGGTTGCGTATGTTTGGAAGCCGGTATGCTGATTGACTGTTTCAGTCCGATGCGTGCTGATTTTTTGGAGAAGAAATAAATACTTTCACCCACTGTAGGGGCGGAAAACTTTCCGCCCGATGACATAAAGCCTAGATTTTATAACTTTCGTGAATGTATTCGGGCGGAAAATGTTCCGCCCCTACAAGTGGATGTTATTTCTTAATCCACAAAACGAATAGCACGTCCGCTTAACCGCATTAAATCCGGTAAATCATAGTATTTCAATACACCATACAGAACATTGGAGTACATATCCCGTTGCATCGGATTCATAATGAAATCGTTCCACGTCTTTACACTGCCTGTAATATCCGCACTGCTTATTCTAGGATCCAAGTAGGCTGCATGGATAACAGCCGGTCCATAAATTCCATTAGCATACACCTTTACCCGGTGTCCTTTCAAAGCCTCATGCTCCGAACAGAAATCGAGCAAAGTCAATAGATCTACCACACGCTGTCCCATAATAGGACGCCCGGTATGCAGACTGATCATCGCATTACGATATTCCCGGTTCCAATACTTGGATTCATTATAAAAAGCAGGATCGGTTGTTTCTCCCATTCCACGTAAATCTGCCAACAACAGGATTGTTCCTTCCGTCAAAGCTGCCGTGATATTAGTATATTCACTTAAATACGCACCTTTTCCTTCTTCCTGCAATCGCAATACGACGGGAGAATCTGCATTGGCTTTCGCCGGAACAATAAGGATACAAGGAATAGGCATTTCTCCTTCTCTGATGATTTGGAATTTATACTGTTCATATTCCCTCATCGAACTGTGTCCGGTGGGTTCTATTCTTATTTTAGTAGTAGGCAATCCTTTCAATCCTAGTAGTTCCAGTACTTTTGCCTGTATTGCTTTCTTTCCCTTGGCAAGAAAAGCCTTGCGCTGTGAAGCCCATCCACTCACCAAACGGGCATTATCTTCCATCGTACTGATGGCAGAGGGAAGCGAAATATTTACCTGACCCTTTTCCGTACAAAGCACATCTGCCAGTTGGAAACGCTCCTGTGGCGCTTCTTTTACCGGAGACTTGTCATTCTTCAGCCAAAGTTTAAACCAGCTTACCAATTTTTGCTTCTTCTCCGCACCCAGTCCGTGTCCTGTTTCTACTGTCAGCATATCCACTTTCCCGGGACATCCCAATACCTTATAGCATTGCTGAAGTTCACCGAAGCCTTGTTGGGCTCCCCATAGATCAACAAAATCATATTTACCACTTAGGATCAGCAAAGGACGAGGTGCCATCATCATGGCAAAATCAGGAACTTCCAGTTGCTCACGACCTTCGTAGGGAATGTGTTGGCAACCATCCGACGGTCCTTGCAATTCAAGAGTACGCTCGCGGGTGGAGAAGAAACTACAGATAGCTGCCACTTTTACACGCGGGTCCAGTCCTACATAATAGGCCGTTTGCGTGCCTCCTCCCGATGAGCCGTAAATTCCGATATGATCTGGATCAATATCGCTGCGGGTCAACAGATAATCCAAAGCCCGATGGTTATCCCAATATTCCTGTGCCGCCAGGCTGGTTCCAACTAAATTGAAACCTGCATTCAGCAAGGTATGTTCCGTTGTGGCTCCACGGGTCAGCGGTTTTCCCTCTCCATCTATCAGTTGCAGACGTTCCCCTTGTCCTATCGGATCGACAACGAGTACGGCAATGCCGTTGGTTGCCATCAGGATGGCCGAACTTGAAGACGGTCCTTTTCCGTTCAATCCATGTCCGCAAAGTTCCAATGCGGCAGGAACGGGTGCGGGTACGTGATCCGGCATATAGAGATTTGCCGTAACATACCGCCCCGGCTTACTTTCAAATATGATTTTCTCTATATGATAACCTGTACCTTGTACCCTGCCCACGATCTGCGGGTTCAGGTCACCTTTCTCCGGGAAATCTCCTACGATCTTTTTATAACGCTCGCGGCAACCTTCCAAGTATTTCTGCATTTCTCCGGAAGATGTAAATGCCTTGCGGATAGCCGTCTGCCGATCAGCAAACTGTTGATGGACATCACGCATCAGATAAGAGTTGTAAGCATTGCTCTGGCTCCAGGTCAATGCCCTGAACTCGTTTTGGGAGAATGCTGTGCATACACTTGCCAAGATTCCCAAACCGGCACACCATGTGCGAAAATTTATTATTCTTTTCATCATTTCAGTCATTAAAGTTATCGGGCAATTATTTCTACTTTCTGTCGATTATCTCCTGCCGTTTTTACATACAGGCGCTTGTGTTCGCCATCATAGAACCAACCGGTTTTAACATCCGTATCGGCCATAGATGCCAATCGCGAAAGCGGTTTGCCATTCTCTGTTACAGATCGGGGAGCATTCTGCAAATATGCTTTTACCAGATAGGAATGGCGGGCAGGTACATATTTCCCCACCGGACAGTCTGCTGTAAACGTCCAATCGTTGTCATTCAGCACGCTGGTAAAACGGGTCAAGGCATTTATCTCTTTTTGATAATCCATAGAGATGCCATCATCTTCATACATCTCATAAGAAGATGTTCCCGAAGGGTAAACATCCAGTGTAATCACATCCACCGGCTTCTGGTCTATCCACTGCATAGCAGGCTGCATAGGAATAATGGCTCCCGCTTTTATATAGATAGGCAGCACATCCAAGGGAGTGAGGAAAGACTTATACTGACGTCCTTCATAGCGTTCACCTGTTTCATAATCAAACCATTCTCCTCCGGGGAAATAGACATGCTGGCTCAGTGCACCCTTAGTAGTCACCGGGCAAACCATCATCCACGGGCCGAACATATATTGACGTGTCAGTTGATAGGTGTTTTCATCCTGGGGATAGTCCATAACCAGTGGAGTCATCATAGGGCGGGCTGTCTTATGAAGTTGGTAGGCATTACTATAGATATAAGGTATCAGCGTGTAACGCAGGCTATCATATTTTATGAAATTAGCCAAAGCCTCCGGCCCGTAGGTCCACGGTTCATGATAGCGGGGGTGATCCATGCCGAATACCATGGCAATGGGGGACAACATTCCAAACTGTACCCAACGGGTGTACAACTCCGTGTCATAGGGCGAATATTGTTCAAAGCCTCCCATGCAATGTGTCCAGTTGCCCACGCCACTCATGCCGATGTTCAGTCCGGCACGTATCACCGGTTCAAACCATTGCCATTCACTGCCCCAGTCTCCTGCCCAGATATAAGGATAACGCTGAATGCCGGCATATCCTTCACGGGTATGGGTCAGCCCTCTCATATTATTATACTCTTGAAACTTGCGATAAGGAGCCTCAGCGTATGCCAAAGGATAAACATTATGCAGATCTTTCAGATCCATGGTGCCACCCACATCTGTCTTTACGAATTTGGCGCCAATGGAGGCTACTTTCATGACTCCGTTCTCCCACCACCAGTCCACAGCTTTCGGATCAAAGAAGTTCACCAACCCTTCCGATTTTGCTCCGGGATATAAGACATTCCCTTGTTCGCGGGCTTTGTCCAGCAAATGATACTGAGGCCCATTATCCAATATGGAACGGATATGCAATCCCACCATCTTCACATTCTGGGCATAGCAATCATCGAACATGGCTTTCGGGTCTTTGAAGGTTTCACGCCATTCAAAGCAGCAACCGCCATTGCCGTAAGTGGTATTGAACAATCTCCAGGTAGAGTCCAGCCAAAGCAAGTCAAAGGGAACTCCCTCTTCACGCAGGCGTTTACACAGGGCAGGCGGATATTTATCGGAAGTCATCTGTTCATTTTTCCAAGTGCCACCGGCATAAGTACCTACATGCAACCCCATTGCAAAGCGGGGAAGCATAGGAGATTTTCCTGTTAAATCCGTGTAACGGTCAATCAGGGTATAAAAATCCGGACCGTAAATAAAATAGTAGTCCAAATCACCTCCAAAAGCTTTGAATGAATAATACTCGCTGCTGTCCCATCCCATATTCCACTCTGTAGCAAATGCGGTGTGGAAGAATACGCCGTATCCCTTTGTACTCATCATAAAAGGTACCGGACAATAATTGGCACGCAGAATATCTTTTCCGCCTACAGCGGGTTTCACTCCTCTGCCCAACTCTACATTCAAGTACACCTTGCGTCCTCTCTGATCCATAAAGTCCATACGCTCTCCGAATCCGAAGAAATGTTCATCGGGCTGCAAAGCTACTTTCGTCTTTACGGAGTCTGCATACAGTTTCCGGTCTGCCAGTTCGGAATACAGGACAGTACCGTCCTTCCCGGATACAGTGAGGCAAAATGGGGATTTTGATGCTTTTATAATCAGCTTATCAGTTGTAATCACCCATTCCGCTGTCTTTTCTTCTACGGAATAATTTACGGGGGCAAAATCATATTTGCGCACCATCCACTGTTCATTCTCAGGAAATTCCTTTCCCTGAGTGTGGCGCACACGGAACATGTCATCCGTACAGAACTCCAGTTTCACACTGCCTTCCGGCAACGTAAACAATAATTCATTTCCTTTCTTCTGAAAAGAAGTATCAATAGCCCATATCCCTATACAATACAAGCATAAACCTATACACAAGGCAAGTTTCTTCATGGTATTAGTTATTTTTTAATTTATCTATTGGCTTCCTTTACTAAATTCAACAATAATTGTTGTCCTACCACATTGGCGCGGTTCTCACTCTTAGTATTAAAAGTATTCATGGATTCATTCATGCCATCCATATCCACAGGAGCCACATAAGCTTTGACATCCTTTATGCAGGCAGGTATATCCAATGTGGTAATAATTACTTTTCCGCTTCCGGCAGGAATAACACTCAGGGCAGAATACACTTCTTTCTTATGATCCGAGACACAGCCCACCAGCGTTTCACCATTGAAACAGCGCAATCCTACGCGATGCCGGTTATAAGTTGCAAAGCATTGATATTCCCAGTTGAAGGCACAATTCACTGGTAAACCTTCGAAGATGCGATGTTCTCGGTTGAAGAAGTTTCCGCCATACCAGGATGTACCCAACTTTTTGGAACCGCGATAATCCAAGACTTCTTTATCTGCCAGAAACTCAGCCCATCTTTCGGCATTATCGACTATGATTAGTGTATGACCTTTGTAAACCCACTCCATGATGTCACTCATTCCGCTTCCCCACTGGGTAGGTTCATAAGCGCCGACCAACAGATAATCTCCGGCAGGAGTTCCTCCTGCATAAACAGGAATATCAAGACCTACTGTTTTCATAAAGTTGGACAAGGTACCCGTGGTGTCAGCAATAGAACCATTGGCCGTTATGCCTTGTGTATTCAAATCCACGGCAAACAAGGCATCTTCACCTGTAGCCAGAGTAGTCTTACCTTTCATCAATTTGGCTTCAACAGTGATATAGCCTGTTGTCGGGGGAACAAAACTCCATCCGGCGTGCAGGCATTGCCCGTATACATTCCCTCCTTTTACCTGTGCACGGACGGTGTGGGTAGCCAAGGTCACTCCTTTCTCATCTTTAGCCGTGAGATGAAGCGAATAAGCCCCTTGCAGGTTCTTTTCATTGACAATATAAGTATCTACCGTAGTGGTATCTCCGGCACTCAATACTTTCCGATTCATTTTCACTGCCAGAAACAAGGGTTGGTTATAGCGTGCCATCACTTCCACATCTCCTTTAGGGTAGCGATAATTATCCACTATTCCCGAGTGGTTTTCCAGCTTCATGCTTTCCCATCCATTTACAGCATAGGCATCGACCGTATTGCTGATACGAATATTCTCAATCATTCTGCCTTGATAGTAGAATGACACATTTCCCATAGCACGGGTTAAATCATCCACCGTGGGGAATGCCTTTTCAAACCCGTTTTGTTTCAGGAACGAATCATAGGCATCATACCATTTCAGATAGTCATCGGCTTCCCATCCGGTTGTCTTACCGGATTTCAGTATTTCGTCACGGATCAACTGCAACCGTGGAGGAGTGCCAATGGCTCCGTCTTCTCCCCAATAAACAATCTCGTCTTTATGATTCGAGAAGCGATGGTAATTATCCTTACCTAGATACAGATTGTCGTGATAGCATCCCGGTCCCCCAGCATGATGCCTGTCATACCAACCGTAATCATAGAAGGTCGTATCATTAGGCATTAAGTGCAATTTGAAACGGGCATTCGCTTCATTCTCCGGATTCTCTCCATTACTGGAATTGTAAGTAAGAATACGGGTGGGATCTAAAGAATGGGCCATGCGCATCTGTGCATAGTCTTGTGCCTGGGGCCATGCTCCGCGTTCATTATGCAGATTATAGATTATCAGGGAAGGATGGTTACGGTCACGCTTGACCATACGTGCCAGCTTCTCATTACGATAGGCAAAATAGAAATTGCTTTGCATATTATTGTCATCGAAATGATTGGCCGGATACTGATTGCCTCCCGGTTCTTCAAAATACAATAGACCTAATTCATCTGCATAATCCAATACATTGGTATGCCCGATGGTGCGATGGAAATTCAACATGTTAAGTCCCAGTTTTTTAGCGATTTCTACCTGCCGCTTCGCCAGTTCATCCGATGGAGTGATGCCATTATCCGGCCAGAAGCTCCATGAAATGGCTGTACGAAGAACTATTCTTTTTCCATTCAGGAAGAACTGTTTATCTCCATTTGTGTCTTTTACTTCAAACCATCTGAACCCGAAACGTTGTGTATAGTTATCTTTATCCAGCGATACTGATAAATCATAAAGATCAGGCGAGTCTACGCTCCATAATTTTGCAGAAGGCAGATGGATGCGATAGGTTTGCTTATTATCTCCTACAGCCAGACTTTTAACCGGATATGCTTTTTGATAGAGGATCTTATCGCCTTTATGTTCTTTTACTATCAAAAGGATTTTCTGATCTGTTACCGGCTTCCCGGTTTTATTGCAAGCTGTTACTTCCACCTCTATAGCATGAGGGTTTGGCTGGTTCTTTACAAATACATCTTCCACATACAGTTTGTCGGTTGCAAGCAATTCCACTTTCCCGGTTATGCCGCCGAAACCATGAGACGGATTGGTTCTATATTCTCCCCAAGTATAAACCTGGGAGTCTTTCCAATTGAAGTTTCCATTCGGATCGGTGATGCGGAAAGCGATTACATTTTCCTGACCAGGGTTTATAAATGGAGTCACATCAATGGTAAATGGGGTACTGTTCACCAGATCATATCCCGCCAGTTTTTTATTGACAAAGATTTCTGCCCTGAAACGGACGGAACCGACATTCATCACGATGCGCTTGTTCTTCCAATCAGCAGGCACATTTATCTTGGTATCAAACCAAGAGACTCCAACATAATTTCCGGTCACTCCGAATGTTTCTCCATTCCATCCCCATAGATGCTGCTCTACTGTGGCCGGAAGCGTTACTCCCTTCTTATCCGGAGTATCCAATAATTGCCAGCCGCCGGTAGGTTCATTGACTGGTAACCCACTCCTATCAACCGGGGGGAGATGAAGTTTATCATTCTGCCATGTGGCAGAATGGTCCAATGTTATATTCCATGGACTATTTGATAAATCAATACTGGCTCTTTGCCCCTTTATGGAAGGTATAGCCAATAATAGATAACTTATTAAAACGAGCACTATTTTTATTGTAAACTTCATTTTGCCTCTGTTTTTCATTGTTTTATAGTGCAAAAGGAGTATATCGAAGTATCCTTCTTATAGCATACTCCTTTTACAATTATATTATTATTTCGTATAACCCGGGTTCTGTTTAAATTCCTCTTTATTAGTTACCGCATCTAATTGATTTTGAGGTATCGGTCGCAGCATATGATATTCTTGGATATTATCTTTAGCATCCATATTATGTAATTTCACATAATCCACCAACTTTTTTGTGCGTTTCAAGTCAAACCAGCGTATTTGCTCTCCACAAAGTTCTCTGGCTCTTTCATCCATAATAAAATCAAGAGTCAACTGCGCTTCAGTAATTCTCATATCATTCTCCTTACCCGGCAAAGCACGCTTTATCAAGAAATCATTCATTAAATCTACTGCTTCTTTCTTATTGGTTTGCATCAAAGCCTCAGCAGCAATGAAATACATTTCCGGCAAACGAATCACAAAAGCGTCCCGTTGGCACCAATCCTGATTGTAAACAGCTGTAGGATCAGCAAATTTATGCATCTCTACATATTGGGATCTTAATATGGCCTGACCATCTGAAGTATATACATCATTGACATCCAGCAAACGATAGCGTTTGGATGCCCAGTTTTTTTGTGCACCGGTTGCAGCCGTTTTCATTATATAAATAGCCGTGTCACCTGTAACCATTAAAGGATAAACTTTCAAATCGCTCTCCGACAATGGGTTTTTATTGGCATACCATGCATCTTTAAATGTCACCTTATAGCGTTGGTCTATTTCCTCATTATACAGTTGTAAAAGATACCTGGACGGCATATATCTCTGGAATGGACGTGCATTCAATATATCACGTTCCATGCCGGCTTCCTTATCATATTTCATCACAAAGTCTACAATTCCTTTATTACCGCAACCTGTAGCTGTGGCATCAAAAGCATTGTTTGATAATTCAGAATTTGTATAATTTATAGAGAAAATAGCCTCTTTATTCGTTCCTCCGTCACAGTTGGCAATATCCCACATATCATTATAATCATCATAGAAGGAATAACGCTGGCTATTTATAATATCTTTTGCTAATGTGGCAGCCTCTGAATAAAGTGACGCATCTCCTGTTGCACAAGCCCGTGTCAAGCATGCTCTGGCTTTAAATGCTTTCGCCACATCTTGAGTAATTCTACCATCCACAGATTTACCGGGAGCCAACTGACTGATAGCTATGTCCAAATCATCAAAAATGACTTTGTAGAAATCTTCGACTGATGAACGGTGCGCCTCAGTGACTGCTCCGATTATCGGTTCCGTATTCAGCACAACATCTCCCCAAGTCTCCGTAATCAGCCACAAGTAAAAAGCTCTCCAGAACTTAGCCTGCCCTTCATATGATTTATTCTCTGCTTCCGTCAAAACATCATTGGGTAACAAAGAAATGGCCTGATTACACGCACTTAATGACAGATACAGATTCTTCCACACATTTCCAATTGTTGATTGGGAGCCATTTAAATCAATCGTGTAATCTGCCAATTGGTTAGCTTTATTATCTCCGCCACGCAGAAATAAATCCGTACCGGATTCAGTCATGCCAAATCCATCCTCCTGGCCATAATAAGTTCTGGCACCGGAATAACAAGAGTTCAACGCACTTTCTATACCTACTTTGGTTGTCATAAACGGATCGGATGTCAATCCGCTTTTATTTGTTTCTTCCAGAAAACCTTCACAGGAAACACTGCACAAGCCAAGAAACAATATGCTGATATAAGAATATATTTTTGTTTTCATAATGATCAGATTTTAATATTACAAACTAAGATTGATACCGAATAATACCTGCTTTGCCAAGGGGAAATCCATACTTCCATTACTTTCCGGATCATAATTGGGGAAATCCGTGAAAGTGATAAAGTTGTTCAAGGAACAGTAAATACGTAGTTTCTGAACCATCATTTTGGATGCCCATTCCTTCGGCAATGTATATCCCAATGTTATATCACGGATCTTAACAAAAGATGCCTTACGGAATGCCAAGGAAGATTGCAGCAAATAACTATTTGTAGAATAACCACTATTAGGACGAGGATATTCATTACTAGGATTCTCCGGAGTCCAGTAATTTACAGGAGCACTATTTTCCAATGCACTTGGTTTGTACAACTGAGTATAAGCATCTTTCACATATTGACCGATACGGCCATAGATGAAGAACATCAAATCAAAATTCTTGTAAGTTATATTATTGGTGATACCAAATGTGTACTTAGGAACCTTAGAGAAAATCACACGGTCGTCTGTTGAAAATACACCTTCTCCTTCCGATCCCTTCGGAGACATATCTGCAACCTTAATATCACCGGGCTTGAATCCTCCAAAAGCTTTAGCCTGTTCTTCCTCACCCAGTTGCCAAATACCAATCTTCTTATAATCATAAAAGACCTGAGTAGGAGAACCTACAAACCATAGGTTACCTTCATCACGAGTTACACCGCTATTCAGCGCTTTAATCTTTTCACGATTCAAACTATAAGTCCAATCGGTGTTCCATGTAAAATCTTTATTTTGGAACCAGATAGTATTCAAGGTAACTTCAATACCTTTATTTTCTGTTTTACCTATATTCTGCATGACAGATGTGTATCCGGTAGAACTTGGCAACAAACTGGGAAGCAGTAAATCGGAAGTCTTAGAAATGTATGCATCAACTGTACCGGAAACCCGATTATTCAATATGGCAAAGTCCAATCCCAGATTCCATGTGGATGTTTTCTCCCAAGTCAAGTCTTTATTTGAAATCTCACTGGGATAATAACCATAAACAGTATTGCCGAATGCATACACAGACTTTTTAAGTCCCCCTAAAGTAGCATAAGCATCAATCGCACTATTGCCGGCAACACCCCAACTCAGACGTAGCTTCAAATTGCTAAAGACATCCTGATCGGACATAAAACCTTCTTCGGAAATACGCCATGCAGCAGATGCAGATGGAAAATATCCCCATTTATGACCTTTTGCCAAAACAGAAGAGCCGTCAGCACGCAGAGAAGCTTGGAATAAATAACGTTCATTAAATTTATAATTCAATCTTCCAAAGAAAGAAACCATCTGCGTTTCAGTCAATTTGCTTGTCGTTTCTTTAGAGTCTGCATTTGCACCCAAATCATGGAAGGAAGTTAAAGCAGAAGGCTGATTGGCTCCACTACCCATAACATCATCATAACCATATGCAGTGGTACTACTACCCACCATTGCAGTTAAACTGTGTTTCCCCAGTGTTTTAGAATAATTCATGATATTCTCCCAAGTATATCGCCAACTATTATCAGCCTTTACCGAAGAGGTGGATTTTACCCCCAGATTGGCCACTGTATTCTTATCTTTATAAATACCTTCACGGTTATCAGTTATGTCAATGCCTATTGTAGACTTAAAAAGCAGGTCTTTCATGATGTTCACATTCAGATATCCGGAAGCAAACATACGTTTGGTGCGAATATTATCCTCAAAAGCACCCGGTTGCTCATCACACAGAGGACTAAATGCCGAACTGTTGCCCGGAGCCGGATTTAATATAAAGTTGCCATCATCATCATAAGCCCTACCGATACAAGGAATCTTATTTGCCAGATTCAGCGGGTTTTGTCGTTTATCCTGATCCTTGAATGTATAAGAAACATTCACACCTACATTGAATATGCTATTTATCTTATGATCAAGGCTTACGCGTCCATTGTAACGTTTCAAAATATCATTCTTCAATAAACCTTGGTCATCCTGAAACCCAAACGACAAAGAGAAGGAAGTCTTTTCCGTTCCGCCGGACATGCTTATCTCATAATTCTGAGTTACCCCGGTTCCTAATAGCAAGTCTTGCCAATCCACCCAATAGCCTTTATCCAAATACTCCAATTCCTCGGCATTAAAGATTAATGCATCATCCATATACTGATCAGGAGCAGCCGAATTAGTCGTTCTATACGCCTCTCGCTTTAACTGGGCATATTCATTTCCATTCATCATGCGGGGATATTTAGCCTTGTTTTTAATAGATATATAGGCATTAAAATCTATCTTGGTCTTTTGTCCTTTAGCCCCCGATTTTGTTGTGATAATAATAACGCCGTTAGCACCTTTTGTACCATAAATAGCTGTAGAAGAAATATCCTTCAATACTTCAATGGACTCGATATCAGTGGGATTAATATCAACAAATGAACCGTAGTCAATACCATCAACCAGCACCAAGGGTTTATTATCAGCTTTCAAAGAGCGGTTTCCGCGCATAGTCAAAGAGACCGAAGCTCCGGGTTGACCGCTGGATTGTGTAATGTCCAACCCGGCAACTTTACCTTGCAAAGATTTCAGAGCATTCGTTGTCGGTGTAGAGGTAATGTCTGCCGGCTTTATAGATGAAATAGAACCGGTCAAATCACTTTTCTTTTGAACGCCATATCCCACAACAACCACTTCATCCAAAGATTGAGTATCATCTTTCATTACCACATTAATAACCGATTGCTTTCCCACCTTTATTTCTTGGGTTAAATACCCAATATAGGTAACGACTAAAACATCCGTATCTTTCACATCAGCCAACGAATAATTACCATCAAAATCAGTGATTGCGCCATTCGTGGTTCCTTTTACCAATACATTCACTCCAATCATGGGTTCACCTGTATTGTCTACAATCTTTCCTTTTATGATATTGGATTGTTTGATTCCTTCCGAAGCAGCTTTTTTATCAGCAGTAGAAATTAAGATATTATCACCATCAACCTGATAAGTTATGTTAGTACCCTGGAATAATTTATTGAGAATCGCATTAATATTGCTATTCTCTACCTTTATACTTATCTTTTGTTTAGTGTTTACCTTATCATTCAAGACAAATAAATAACTTGATTGCTGTTCTATCAGATTAATCACATTTTCAAGTGTTTCATTTTTACATGAAATAGTGATATCTGTCCGATCTGCCGCTTGTGCATACATTGAATGGAATGAAAGACACAAGAGCAACAATGTAGTCTTCAGTAATCTCCCGACAGACCGTCCAATAATCGGCCTACCGCATACGTTCAAATAAGTTGTTTTCATGTTATTAGATTTTAGTTTTTAAAATATAAGTGTGTTTTCAGTATTTACTTCAATCTCATTTGATATAGATTATTTGTTTTTCTTCATCTTGCTCTATGGTAAACGGAGCGTCTTTTTGCAATAACCGGAGAGCATTAACAACTCCGCTGCTTTGCCTGAATTTACCGGTATATTTATATTGCTCAATAGTTTTGTTTTGAACAACAATGCTATCACCAAAGTATTTAGTAAATGTTTTCATTATATCCTTAAACTTTGCACTCTTTATGCAAATCAGCCCTTCACGCCACCTGAACTGATCATAATCCTCTATTGTCTTTAAATGATTCCTGCCATTTCCATAACAACAGACCATCTGACCGGGTTTCAAATAAATATGATCACCTTTTACTTTGACTTGCACTTTCCCTTCAAATAAAGAAGTTTTAAAAACATCAGTACCAGAATAAGCCTCCAAGTTAAAATGTGTTCCCAATACTTTCACTTCTCCCTTCGAGGTATATACATTAAATGGTTTCTCTTTATCGGGAGCAACTTCAAAGTATGCTTCTCCATCAAGTTTCACCCTGCGTTGGTTTTCAGCAAAGACCGAAGGGTAGCTAAACGTCGTATTTGAATTGAGCCATACCGATGTTCCATCAGCCAATATTAGATTGATTCTTTGACCGGCAGGTACATTGATAGTCTGCAACATGGCGGAGCTTTCAGCCAAATTTTGGTATCTATAAACCAGGATTGTTGTTATTAACAAAAGAATGACAGCAGCTATTCTTACTGTATAATTCACCACCCGATGCAAAACCGGCTTATGCTTCTGACAAGACAGTTCTGTTTCGTTTACTAACAATATGCCGGCATCAAAGATTTTCTTTTCACGGCATAAAGTCTCATAGTTAGCCGGTGAACTTTCCGCCCATTGCTTAATGGTTTCTTTTTGCTTATCTGAAGCTCTGCCGGCAAAGAAATTATAGAGTGATAATAGTTCCATTTGTTTCTTTATTTACCTTATAGGCACATGATGGAAGAAACACCCTAAAAGAAAAATAAAAAAAAGATCTAAATAAGAGAAATCAAGCAGGAAAGATAGTCTTTAAGAACTGAACGCAGTAATTTTAGCACCTTACTAATATGATATTCAACGGTTTTTTGATTGATAGCCAAATGTTTCGCTATATCCGGATAAGACAGATCTCCATACCGGTTCATTAGAAAGATTTGCCGCGTCTTTGGAGATAGTTTTTTAAGCGTATTGGTAACAAGTTCCTGAACCTCATTCCGATAAAGTTCATAAGGATCACAGGCTGATAATGCTGATATTTTAAAATCCAATTCCCATAAGGCAAGTTCAGACAGAGAATTATTCTTTTCGATGTGAAAACGCTCCTGCCTCAAGTAATTCAAGCATTTATGCTTGATGACAGTTAATAAATAGCTTGGAATGCTTTCATCATTCCGTATTTCTTTCCGATGCTCCCAGTAATATTCCAACGCTTCCATTACAATATCTTCAGCCATAGAACTATCAGGGATATAAGTTTGCGCAAAGCGAATAAATCGTAATCTGTAATCAGTATACAATTTATTAAAAGTTTCAGTTTCCAACTTTAATAGTTCATCCATACCTTACTTTTAGTATTTGTACCTCAAACACTCATTCTTGAATATATCGATTGCGCAAACTTATCCGTTCTATTTATTTTTTGGGTTTGCTAACGTAACTAACAGGTTGCCAACCTTTAAGTACGAAAGCAGGATTTCTATAATTATTAATCAGTTCTGCATCCATAGGTTTAACTAGTTGGTGGGAATATGAATGACGTTTCGACACATCTACAGATTCGCCGGTTTCCATATCACATGTATTATACTCATACATTTTTGCTGTCTTCGCTCCTATTGCGCTCCATCCTTCGGGAATAAGGTTTTTTACCTTACAATCTATTAATACAAATTCCGCATCAGGATAAGCAGTTCCATGATTGGTATTAGTACGCCCATAACTCGCTTTTTTACCATCTTGCGTAGAAAAAGTGCACTCTACGAACACATCCCCATGATTTCCCGCTGTATTTCTTACCCATGAAAAAGGGCCGCCATCATTACGGAAGTTACTCTTATAAGCAAACAGGCTGCCACGTCCCAAAATGGTATCGCCACCGCCATCCATTTCACAAGATTCCATATAGACAGTTCCATTGGCCTGCAATGCATCTCCGGAGCCGATAATATGGACACGATATAAAGCAATCCGTTCACCATTTATCAGTAAGCCTTCTGCCTGCCCTTTCAGATCTGTAGCAACCGTTATATCTTCCATAATTATGTCATTGCAATTATCGAGCATAAAAGCTGCCCGGCGAGATGGGAAAGTGCCCGGCCACTCATTGGTTTTTAGTGTAAGAGGATGAGGATTGAATACTTCATTATTTGCATAATGCACTATTGTATTCTCCATGCCTGATCCTTTAATCTTTATATTCGATTTATTTCTGACGTACACCAGTTCCTCATAGTCTCCCGGTTCTACCAAGATAACTGTTTGTTTCTCACTGAAATCAGGAATAAGATCCAAAGCTCCTTGCACGGTATTGAAGTCTCCGGTTCCGTCTGCATCTACTACTAATGTATCTATTGAAGCAGGCGCTACGGATTTAGTAGCAAACGTCCACCTATCACTTTTACTTATTCCATTAAAGCTGCCATCAGCCAAAGTTAAGACACCTTTATCTATAGTTACGTAGTAGCTATGTCCGTACTCCAACATATTATTATGCAAATAGATAGTGGCTATGGAATCATGGACTATCACCGGATAGAAATGGAATGCATCTGTAAAACCTCCTATAATGTTAAGCTGATACTCCGGAGGAGTAGGCTCCGCCATACCCGAAGGAGTGCCCGGGCGCGTATCTTTATTGGTAGGCATTTCACTCCGGGTATAATCATAAGGTACTTTGGTATAGTCACATTCCGGTCCGTAAGTGCGGCTTTTTGTTGGTCCGGCAGGGATGCTCAGATCCAGGCTGTCTATTAATTGGTTAGTAGCTGCATCATATACCCGTATCATACCCGAATCATTAAGGACAGGAGTGTCCGGAAAGGTAAGAACTAAATGCGTATCAGGATTAACATTTTTCGAGCCCGAAGCGGGAAAAAGTTTAGCACCAACAGATTCCGCATGGTTACATGCAACCATAACAGGAAGTGCCATAATCATCAAAAAGAATGATTTTGTAGTGTTCATCATTAATTGTTTCATTTTTATCAGATTTAAATTACTCTAGTCTTGCCACTCTACTTTCAGATAATGCAGCATGGTAGTACTTTCACCGCAGCTACCCGTATGCTGTATACCGGTGCCACCAAAAGTATTCGATGTAATGTCTGCTTCAAGGTCTACAAAGAGTTTCAAGTTCGGATCTGTAACAGGGGCGGGCAAGGGAGTGGTAGTTTCGGCATGAGCTGTCAACTTTCCACCTTTCGCTTTTAGTGTTATGGTGCAATCAGTACGGTAACAGGTAGAAGAAACCGGAACTGTAATAGCTTCAGTCTTGCCATTCTCATATTTCATTAACATAAAGTCAACGGCATTGCTATACTTTGTGGTACGAATAACCCGTAACGCATAACCGCTCAAAGTGCGGGTATCGAACTTGATATATAAATCCAAATACTGCCCCGTAGCACTACCAAAACCTTGTCCGGCAGTCTTACTGGCATCTACATTCAAAGTAATTTCCATGTCACCATAGGTTCCATCCAGTGGAGTATAAAGCAAGCGAGCTCCCTTTTGATCTTGCAATAATCCCGTGCCATGAGAACCATTCATGCCTTCACCATAAACCCAATAGTCCTTATCGGGATATACTGCCCAATGATACTCTGACGTATCCAACGGTTTATATCCTCCGACAGTCCAAAAGCCGGGTAATAATTGAGGTTGATTTTTGCACGGGAAATTCTGAAAATCTGTTTCATAAGTATGGCTGATATTCACCTGCCCCTTTTTAACGGGCGATTTAGAAACAACAGCATGCTCTTTCCCCGGCAAGCAACGCAAATGCTTCGGAGCAATAGTTGCCATTAAATAATAGCCAATATCTTCTTTTACTAATTGATAATTGTATTCCGGTTCACCCAAACGTGACACAGATACAGGAAGTGCATTTGCACCATTTTTATCTGTACATCTGTACCAGGTTATCAGTGATTCATCCTTACGTCCATTTAAATCCAAGGTATAGTTCACACTAGCCCCCCCTTTATGTATACTTAGTTTAGGACTTTCAATAAAGTCCGGAGCTTTTACAAAATCCGGAGCAACCGTAAGTTCCGTCGCACATTCCAGTCCATCTACTGTGTAAGCTATTACAGTAAAATGCTTGGTTTCATCATCCTTATTAATTGCTGTTACGATACACTCATTGCCCTCTGTAACAGAAAGTCTCACATCATTCTCATAGCCTTGTTGCACTTTCCATTTCACAGGTGTATTATTTAATATGTAATTGCAATGCCTTTTTACCTGAGCAGATAACTTCACCGGTTGACTGCCGGTCTGTATAGAAGCTGTTAGCGGAGTCACAGAAAGGCAAGTTGCCATATTACCATAGTCCCGACCATCACGCATAGTTTTCTTCACTACAAGTTCTTTCACCTGTAACGGGTCCCAATCATCTTCACCTCTCAACAGATTATAGGTATTATAAACTACTTTTCCATCCTCTTCAAGCCTGAATGCACCTAACAGATTCAACTGATCCATACAAACCGTGTTATAAGGTTTATCGGCACCAATTACATAAGGTTGTCCATTCAGTTTTACATTATATTGATAACACCGCAGCCAATCCGTAGGATCATGAGTCCATCCGGCATAAACCGATTTATTGGAATGGTAACGACAATCAACTACGCTCACCGGACCTACGGATTTACAGAAATACTGACGGTCTTCATCATGACAAATATAAAAATCACTGTTCAGGAAAACCGCACCTCCCATATCACTTCTCCAAAAGGGTCTTTGACCGTAAAACCGGAGTGTACAATTGAGATACACCCCTGTACCCGTCAATGCGTCATCGGTACTTTCCATATGGCAGTTATTAAATAGTATGCGCTTGGCACCATTCAGCGGGTTCATATTCAGACGACTGATAAAATGAACATTTTCGGCTATAATCTTATCGCCATGACAATAAGCCACATGAGCCTGGGTGATGGCAGACATCCTTTTCTTGCGACTTAATTCCTTCTTCAATGGGAATTCCAAATCCACATTGCAAAAGTTTCCCATCGTCAGGTCTTTCACCAATAATCCGTCTCCCCAAAAATCAAACATGGTAAAGTTACCAATAGCTCCCTGCGTCTGTCCCCGCATGGAAGCCAATATTGTATTTCGTGGATCAGAGTTTAATCCGACCAAGTGGAGGTAGGGACATTTTACAATCAGCCCGAAAGGTTCACGTCCATTTTTGCCTACACGGATGGTGGGATCATCAGGATCATCTATCCAATACACATAAGGAGCGATATAAACCGTCATCGGTTCCTGTTCAGTTCCTGCCGTGAATTTCGTTGCAGCATCATTAAACGTATTAAATACATAGGGATACTTGGCGACTTCTTCATTAGACAACTGACCGTCAATAAAGAACGTTTTCGGACCTAGAATTATTTCCTCGCCGGCATAACGAATACGGTCTCCCATGAATTCAATAGGTCGTGAAGAATCTAATGAAGTGTAATTACAAGCAGATTGGGCATATGATGTACTAACCAGCATTATTCCACAAAGCCATATAATCCAAGCGTATAGCTGTTTCATTTGGTATCAGATTTAAGAGTTATGAATATCCAAAATTAGTTCCTAACTTCTCAATCATGGTGCAAAAAATGATTTATTATGTGTACTTTTTATCCAACTGAAGCATCACTTCCCTTCCAACCAAGCCAAATTGAATTTATAATAGAAACGGCTTGTTACCAGATGAATCATATTATCAGGTGTCTGCGTTCCCGCCAAATATCCTCGGGGTTCTGCATGGTTTCCATCCATCTCAAAGAACTGGGTCCAAGCACCTCCGTTGAGGAAACGATATACTCCATCAGTAAGCAAGTGCTTCACCGGCCAGGTTTTCCCTTCATCATAGGACACAGCAGCATACATACCATATCCCTTGAAGTGTTTTCCGGATGCATCAGTGAACATCATACCACGATCTTCTTTGGGAGTTCGGAAAGGGTGGTCAGTGAAAGAAATCAGCAAGATAGGCCCCTCGTTTAAACGCATCAGCACAAGACGCTGTCCACCGTCAATAGGTGGAAACTCTGATGCAGAATAGTGCCATGTCTTCCCCATGTCATCAGAAATACTCATGGGCATACGCAGATGTCCTTCCTTGTCAGGAATACTATTGTTACGTCCCAATGCCATCAGTCTTCCATCTTTCAGTTGCACAACTCCGGCATGTATTCCGGCAATAGTCGTTCCTACACTCCCCTCTTTAAAATCAGGTAATGGCGCACCGTCCCAAGGCTCTGTCCAAGTCTTACCTTTATCTTTACTGATATGGATAGCTGCACCATCTTTACCACCGGAACCGGCATCACAAGCCTGAATAAACCATCCTTCCTTAGTAATGGAAGTTCCGGCTATGACTTGATGCCGCTTGGTATGTTCGGGTGCAATGATACGGGGTTTAGTCCAAGTTTTTCCATTATCCGTACTGGTACGCAGAGTCATCATCAAATTCTGCCAATGTCCGGCAGCTTCCACTCCATTGATATGGTAAAGTGTTCCTTGACCATCATTCAACAAAGCCGATCCTGTCAGATTACGGTCAGCTATCTGATAAAACAGGCGAGGCTTCTCCCATTCATGACTTCCGGCACGCAAGCGGGAAGAAAGGACTACCATTTCCCTGCCCTTTTCTTCGTCCGTAGAAAACCAGATAGCCAGCAAATCTCCATTATCACACCAAGTGATTGCCGGTTGATGATTATGTTTAAAGAAAAGTACTCCGCTATCGGCATCCGGTTCGTGAATATATACTAAAGGGGGAGTAAAGATGGGTTTCTTTATACACCGGGAAGCCCAATCCCATTGGGTTTGTGAAACAGTATATTTATCTTTGGGTTGGACAAGCGGCATTGTCTGCGGATAATCTGCCTGCACAACGCGAAACCCTGTCATTACATGCTTGTCCTCGGGCAGCATAGCCATGCGGTTTGCTGAACGGAGGTATTTCGCAGGAGTATTATGGCTTCCCCCTCTTGTTACTCTCGCCATTCCGTCAGCGTAACCTACAGGGTCTGTCTGCTCCTGGTCCACATAAGGTCCATACCAATCCAAGCACCATTCCTCCACATTGCCGCACATATCATATAGTCCCCATTCATTGGGAGGAGTCTGTGCCACCTTTAGTGATAATGGTTGAGGAGTAGCAGTAATCACTTGGTTTTTCTGATAAGCTGCCGGTAATTTATCGTCCATATAGAAATTCCAATAACGCCCTGCTTTGCATGCGTATTCCCATTCGGCTTCTGTAGGCAGACGATAGGTTTTACCTTCTTTTTCCGTCAGCCATTTACAAAAGTCTACAGCATCCTGATAACTGACATATACCACGGGCTCATCATCCTCTGTTGAAAAGCCATTCTTACCACGCAAGGCTTTATGTTCAGGACAGAACATTTCATACTGGGCATTGGTGACCTCTGTGATCCCCATTTTAAACGAATGGGATATATGCACCCTATGCAGAGGGGCTTCATCATAATTCTCACCTTCGCCTAAAGTGCCCATATAGAAATGTCCCGCAGGTATCTCTACTGTGGGGATTAATTCTGTTTGCGCCTTTGCAGGCAGATAATAAATGGTTATACCGATGATTAAGCTTATAAGTGTCTTGCTTTTCATTTTATATCAGATTTGGGATTCATTTGATGTCTTGATTACAAAATTAAGGGAATACCTTTATAGAAGGAGGGAAAAATTGGTCTTTCATGTGCAAATTTAGCCTTATGCTATAATAGCTCACATTCGACCTCTCTAGAGAAAAGTTTTTTTCGTTTTTATCTCTCATGCTCTCATCAACATAGCCAAAGTTACGATGTATAAGTCATTTCAATGATGAGAGCAAGTATGAGAGATGAGCTAAATGATGAGAGCAACACTCTCATTCTTCACTAAATAAGTCCTGTCTTGTACCGAATTGCCCGATACGTTTTTAAAAAACATATTGAAATGTTCCTCCATTCCATGCTGAGAGATGAAGTGTTTCGCACTATTGAACAAAGTGTTTCATACGGTCAAACAAAGTGTTTCATGCGGTTGGAACACTTTATTTAATGCCTTGAAACAAACTGTTTGAACGCTTGAAACACTTTGTTCCTGACTTACTGGAAACAGACAAACAGATGTGCGTCAGATAGTTCTGGATATGAAAATAGCTCGTATTATACGCATTTATAGCGAAGAACATAATGTTCGCTCGAAGAAGCAACAGATACATATTATACCCCTGCAACAGCAAGGAAGATAGAAGAAGGAATTGCCGACCTGCATTGTCGCATCGACAAGTATCTTGTCGATGAATTGTGGCTGGAGGTACAAGAAAATAAGAAAGCAGAAAAGCAGAAGCCCTGACAATGAATAAAGGAATAGCCCCTAAGTTTGTGCATTATGAATACAAAAGGATGACCCAGGCATGATAGGAGGTCTGTGCGAGTCAAGGTTAAACAGTTTATTTTATTGAGAGTCCGCACTAGAGTTGGAACAAGCATAATCAGCCACGTATTGATTAAAGTTCAGTACGTGGCTGGGAATAAAAAATATATCGTTCTAGCAATTATTCTGCGTAAAAATCAGTACAATCGTCTACATACCTATCCAATCGACCCAAAATACTAAAGTTCTTATTATCGTAAAGGAAGAATAGCACATACTCAATGTCATCCAAAGTCTTACCAGGAGCTAAATGCACTCCTCTTCTTCTAGAATAAGTCTCATTATATGGAATAAACCTAGCAGTTTCCCCATCTTCCAGGCATTCATCCCATTCTTGAATTACAATCCCATACTCAGCAGGTATAGTTTCCGGCTGATAAAGCCCTGTACGCCAATCATAATTCCAACCTATTGAGTATCCACCATAATAACCATCATAAGCGCCTTTGTATAAAAAGAGTGTATATAATGAATAACAAGCATATGTCTGATGTTCTGTATTAGAATAGACCAAATCATAAAACATAGTATCACCAGACATAGAAGCATTAAGAATATTCCAATAATTAGGAAAATTTTCCGTTCCGGCACTTCTTGGTTGTATAGTAGAGACATCAGTACCTATATCTTCTACATATCCAGCACATGAGGCTAAAACGAACAAAAATAAGCAATACACAATTTTCTTCATAACAGTAAATTTAAAAGTTTTCATTAAACGAATAAAAGGGAACTAGCCTAAATATTAAATAGATTCCACTCCTTCAGCAGAAACTAATGAAAGAGTAGAATCTATATTTAATATTTTGTTGCTTTTCCTACCTCATTATTTACTGTTGCTTGAATCCATAACCATTAGTGATTCCACCTGCAGCAACCGCATTCGGAGTAAACGGCCATAAGTAGATTGGAGCACTTTCATAGTCATAATCATAGAAGAGATATTTGTAATATTCATCATAATAAGTAACCAGATCAACACCCCAATTTTGCTTGGTATAACCATCTGCTTCCAAAGCCTGTGCTTCTGCACTGCCTTCTGCAATATGCTTAAACAGACCCTTGATGGCTAAATTTGTGGCAGGAGTCATTGTCCCATAATTACAACCTTCTTCTTCCCAATTATCTTTCTGACCACGCCATCCCGGATAAAGGACCGGATCATCTTTCTTATCTTCCGGGCACTGAGCTGTCAACCTATGACCATAAAGTGTTTTGGCATCGACCTTTTTAGTCCATACATAAGAAGAGATAACGTTTCCGTTCTCAAATTCATAATACCCATTGGAAGCCAAGCCATCCAACATCGCTTTTGTCAAATCTTTAACACGTCTGACTGCATCAGAGATGAAACCGGTACGAATCAAGGTCCAACGGCGGTCACCTTCAGCAGCGAACTCAAAACCGCGCTCCTCAATAACAGCTCTCAATACACTACCGCAAGAAGAAATAAATTGGTCAGTCTTAGCTTCTCCTGCCGGGAATGAACGTTCACGGACAGTTCTCAAATATTGCCTAGCCGATCCATCTTCACCTAATGCTGCACACGCCTCTGCATAACCCAAATATATTTCCGCCATACGCATATATGGACCATTAATACCTGATTTACGTTGAGCAGCCACCCAAGTAACCTTCTGACGATTTTCATCCCACTTATTTAGAGAAATACCACCCCCCTTAGCCTGTGATGCTGGATTAAATGGAATTAAGACTTCTGTACCGTCACCAGCACTACCTGTTACAGTACAGCTAACATCCCTACGCATATCTTCAGGATCAAACAATCCATAATAAAATGCAGGGTTGACACGTCCTTGCCCATAAGATTTACAAGGATAGGCAGTTTTACCGCCGCCATTTGACACACGACCGAATGAATAAGGACGAGAATCATTAGGGCCACCTTGCTGCATTGGATATTCATAAACAGATTCATCCGCATATTTTGCATCATCTTCATGCATCTGTTCAAAGAAATATTGATATGGATTACCGTAGATACGTCCATTGTCAGTCGTACGTGGATCTATCAAATAGAATTTGGCCGTACCCGGATTATCAATAGCCTTCTTGAAATAAGTCTGGGCAACAGTATAGTATTTCTGCCAGTCACTACGACGTCCATAAACTGCATTTTGGGCATTGGCATTAGGTTTACCTTTTGTTTCAAAAGTCAAGACATTCCCCTCTCCATCTTTATAGAAGTCTGCGCCTAAATCTGCACGACGGGTTTGATAACCAGCGGCATCCATAGCCATACGCCCTATTAATCCCTGAACATAAGTTTGAGAAAAGTAGTTTTTACTCGTTGCCGACAGCCCTGGAATAGAACCAACAGGATACATCAAAGGTTCCACTTTCTGCAACTGCGCTAATAAAACATCATAAATAGAATCACGCGGCGACAGTCCGTCAGCAGCTATACCATAAACCATACTGAATGGTACGTCCCCCCAAATACGCATCAACTCACGATAAGTTGAAGCACGCATAGCTACTGCTTCACCATACATCTGGCTCAAGGCCGTCGGCTCAGTAGCATTCGTAATGATTTCATCGAAATTAGCAGCTTCTTCCATGGCAGTAACCACTGCATTAGCCCTACCTATCACATCATAACCCTTACTCCAACGAGCTTCACTATTATCATTGTTCACTGTTGCATACTGACTGGTATAAGTACCATTCTGATAAAAACACTCCGGATAATGCCGATTGGGTTGTTTATCAAACGATTCAGGATGGCGTTCTATATCCGAACCTGTAACGTCAGCTCCATAATATTGACCATCACCAAAAGCTACATCGGATGCAAAAGAGCGCCATGTTTCATAAGCTCCGTCCATTGCAGAACGAGTGAGTGCACTATTAGAGAAGATAAAATCTCCATCTACGACAGACGGTGAAGTGGTCTCCAAAAAGTCACTGCAAGAAGTAGCAGTCAACAGACCAGCTACGCATATTATTGAATATATATTTTTTCTTTTCATAATCATTTCACTTTTCTATTAAAATGCTAAGTTAATACCAAAAGTATAAGTTCTTGCCTTCGGGTATGCGCAATAATCATAATTGGGAGTTGGGAAACCATCTGTTCCATCTTTTGCCGTATTGACATCTGGATCCAAGCCGGAATAACCTGCCAAGCAGAACAAATTACTACCTGTAAAATAAATACGGCAGTTAGAGACTCCCACTTTCTTAGTCCAAGCCGAAGGCAAAGTCCATCCAAGTGTCAATGTATTCAAGCGTAAGTAAGAAGCATCTTCAATAAAATCGGAAGATACAATACCATATTCAGAATAAGGCAAAGCATATTTTGCATTTGCGTTCAATGCACGCAAAGCATCCGGCTCAGTCACTGCATACAAATCACCACTGCTATTTACATCATAGATTTTGAAACAATCTTTGATAATAGCCAGACGATTGGCACCAAATGAAGTATCCTTATTTCCCATCATCGTATACATTGAATTCGCATTATAGACATCACCACCTATCTGATAAGTAAAGCCTAATGAGAAATCAAAGTTCTTGTAATTTCCCGAGATGTTGAATCCACCAGTATGTTGAGGCATTGTTTTCCCAATAATAGTCTTATCATCATCGTCAACCGTACCATTACCATCCGTATCTTCAAACTTCATAACACCCGGAAAAGCAGTCTGACCCTCGGGACGTGCATAGTTATCTCCTCCAACATAATTCACAAGGCCTTGAATATCAGGCACACCTGGTTTTAATGTCCATATTCCATTAGCATAATTAAAATCATCTACAGTATAAAAGCCTGCCGACTTGAATCCCTGAATAATACCGACCGGATTATCTACACGGATGATGTAGTCATAATTAGGAACACGCATAGAAGATCCCCAACCAGTATGCACATCCGCCAAAGCTGCATCAGTCAACTTATCAATATTATTCTTGTTGAAATTATAAGTCAAGCCAAAATTCAAGTTAAAATCTTTAGTATGAATTAAATCGGCACCCAAAGAAAGTTCAAGACCTTTATTGGAAGTTTGTCCTACATTTTGAAACTGGTTAGCATATCCCGCTGATGCATCTACAGGCACTTTCATTAAAATATCCTTTGTTGTGTTCCAATAGAAATCTAAGCTACCACGAATACGGTTATTCAAGAAGCCGAAATCCAATCCTAAATTTCTAGAAATAGTAGTTTCCCATTTCAAATCAGGATTAGGCTTCATCTCACCCGGTTTATAGATTGGGGTAACCACACCATCTACAGTTACCGTACCCGGTTCCCATGTACCTTTCCACAAAGAAGCATCAATATTATCAGATCCTGAAGTTCCATAAGAAAGGCGTAACTTCAAGTTATCCAACCAGTCTTTAGCATCTTCCAAAAAGGCTTCGTCAGAAAGACGCCAAGCGACCGCGGCAGCCGGGAAATACCCCCAATGATTATTAGGAGCAAACTTAGAAGAACCATCCGCACGGAAAGTAGCTGTCAACAGGTATTTGCCTTTGTAAGAGTAGTTGGCACGACCAAACCAAGAAAGTGTGTGTGATGGAGTTCCTATCGTATTACTAAAATTGTCTTTACCCAATGAAGTATTTGTCATATTTATCATACCAAAAGCATCATCCATGGTAAATCCTTCCGGATAACCGAAACCATTAATAATAGATTTATTTGATTTGGAAGCGAGCACTTCATTGCCTACCAAGAACGAAAGACTATGGTCTTCACCCAAACCTTGCACCTCATAGTTCAAAGTTGTAGCCCAACGTACGCCATAGCCATCACTTTTCGTCAATTTTGCCTCACTATCACTTCCTGCATAGACACCATCATTCCAATATTTTTCTTCCCCCCAGTTACGACTTAAAGAAAGTTCCGTTTTAGCTGTCAAGCCTTTAATCACTTTCCAAGTCAAACCTGCTTTTGCACGCAAACGCTGCCTATTGGAAATATTCTGATAACTATTAATTTGATCGATAGGGCTATTTCCACCTTCCACATTGCTTGATCCCATACCCAAATCTGTAGCATCTGCACTACCCAATGGATTGTCAATCGGACGATATCTATAAGCAGAAGTTGCCACTCCAAAATCACGTCCTTCAAGACCTATTTCTGAATAACGAACATCAAAATTGACACTCAGATCATTAGTAATCTTCTGATCCAACTTAATATTAGCATTCCAACGCTTATATCCAGAATTAATACGAGTACCTTCATCATCAGTATAGTTCACAGAAGCATAATATTTAGTTTTATCAGTACCTCCGGAAAGAGAGACATCGTGATTCCAAGTACTGGCTGTACGCATAACATCATCCACATAATTATGAGATTTTACTTCTCTATACTCATTCAAGTGATTACCATATTGTGAACCCAAACCGTAATAGCTGGCGACACCATCTCCATAACTTTTACCATAAGCTGTGCCATAAGACCAATTCCAAAGAACAAAATCATAAGCATCCAATACATCCAAAGTTTCAGGGGTTTCCTTCAACTGATAGTACATATTATACTTTACTGTTGTTTTTCCTTCCTTACCACCTTTAGTAGTTACCAAAATTACACCATTTGCACCACGTGCACCATAAATAGCAGTAGAAGCAGCATCTTTCAAAACATCAATGCTTTCAATATTATCAGCCGGAATATCATCAATACCGCTAACTTGTACACCATCTACAATGAACAACGGATCATTAGACTGAGTGATAGAACCACCACCACGAACACGGATAGACATACCAGCACCCGGACGACCATCTTGAGAAGTTACAGATACACCTGGCAAAGCTCCTTGCAAAGCTTGTGCCACATTTGCTACCGGATTGGCGGCAAGTTTATCACCAGATACAGATGCTACAGACCCTGTCAAATCGCGTCTTTTCACCGTACCATAACCAATAACAACCACTTCATCCAAAGTCTTGTTATCTTCTTCCAATACAATAACCAAATCTTTTCCGGCCTTTACCTCTTTACTAAGGTATCCGATATAGGATACCACCAAAGTAGCATTGCCCGGAACATCCGGAATTGAAAATTTACCATCAAAATCAGTGATTGTACCATTGGTTGTACCCTTTACAAGTACATTCACACCAATCATAGGTTCGCCTGTTTTGTCTTTCACCAAACCTGTGGAGGTCTGGGCAAAAGCAACTAAACAAAGCATACTCAAAAACAGAGCTGAGATAGCTTTCCTAGCTAATTCTTTTAGATTCATAAGATGTGTTTTTATAGTTATTAAAATGTTTAAGGCTTATATAACGTCTACCTTACAATCGCAAAATTACATCAATGGTAATATTTCGATGTGTAGTTTTTATCCTTTTATGTGGATTAATTAGATTTTTTGCTTTATAGTAAAACTAAAAGTCCCACCTCGAAAGTATTTCTCATACTTTCAAGATAGGACTTCTCCACTTCCAAATAATACTTGTAACTATTCTCCGGGGAAAGTGCTTTCCACCAAACTATTCAAATAGACCTCCAGATTAGTATAATCCGGACTTAAATTATATTTCGCCCCATCAGTGCCATCTTCCGGATTTAAGCCTTTACTCTTCTCCCATTCGTCAGGCATACCGTCACCATCTGTATCTACCAAGGCTACCGTAGCAATATATTGTGGCCAGCCTCCCACATCCTGTTGGCTGTCAATCAATCCATTGGTACTTCCATTAATAGTGGTCACCTTATTATAAGTTCCTTCTTTAACATCTTTAATGATACGAGCATCTACCGCATCACGTTTTAAAGAGGCTCCTACATGAGATAATACCGATGAAAAAGCATCTTTTGGAGACTGGGTAAATTCGTCAACATCGGCACTCATCACAAAGGGTACGGTTGATTTGATATGATCTATATTTCCCTCAGGCAACTCACCTTTATTTAAATTGGGCTGTATTCCCACCCAATTATCATCATTAACAGCCTGAAGGAGTGGCTGATATTTACTATCCAGATAAGGAGAGGTACCATCAAAATAGTTCCCGGCAACATAGAATCTTCCCCATACACCTTTAGGATTATTCTGAGTACCATCATCCGCATTGGGCTGAAAAATGCGATTCACCAAAGACTTCTTTGTATTGGTAGAAGCACCCGGCTTATAATAATTGTTCACAAAATTGTAAGAACCACCTTCACCGGAATAGCCTCCATTAGTCGGTCCCCAATTATAAAAAACATTGTTACGCAGATCAACAGCCTCATGCAAATAGTTACCTGCCGAGCGTCCACCATCCAAACGGGGTGTACGACTGCTATGATGTGCCATCAAGTTATGATGGAAAGTAGCATTTGTTCCTCCCCAAATAGCACCATATCCATGGTTGCCTTTTGCATGAACGGATTTCGTAAGACTCTCACTAAGAATACACCATTGCATTGTAAAATTAGTATTGTTATAGAAAGAAGCGCATTCATCCGTACTCCAACTAAAGGAACAGTGGTCTATAATCACATTGGAACAACCACGTCCCCACATAGCATCGTTTTCCTGTTTAGCCTCATCTCCCATGCGGGAACGAATATAGCGAACAATAACATTATCACCATCTACCTGAAAAGAATAATTCTTTAAACAGATACCATCATCGGGAGCCGTTTGTCCTGCTATAGTTACGTTTCCGGCATCCTTTTGAATCTTCAAAGTAGACTTTAATTCTATAATACCACTCACGGCAAACACAATGGTCCTTTTTTCTTTCTTATTCAATGCCCAACGAAAACTACCCTCTCCGGAGTCATTCAGATTAGTCACTACATACACTTTTCCGCCTGCTCCACCGGTGGTGTAACGCCCTGCTCCATAAGCACCGGGGAAAGCAGGTATCTGGGTACGATCAGGAACCGGATATTCTTTCAAATCCGTATGATCATTTGAGCTTCCAACCGATTCTGCGGAACAAGCTACTTGGGGAAGTAACAATGTTACTATCCCCAAGACAACTAACTTTTTTTTCATTGTTCTATTCAAACTTTTTATTCGCTTAACCAACGTGGGTCGCCTGCATTCACAGCACCGTTCTGAATATGGAAATCTCCATTAACCGGATCTACAAATAATTGAGCCGAGGTCTTTTCCAAAACTGTGCCCCAATCATAACCACTGGCATAAGGACAGTCGCTTGTGGTATAAACATCATTGGCAGTAGCAATATTCTTCACACTATAAGCTTTAATCGTGCTACCGTCAGCATAGTTATACAGTTGTCCAATGACAGTCTTGTTTACAGACACAGTTACGCCGGACATTTTATTGATATCAATGAATGATTTACCGGTCGTTACACAGTTATAGAATGTACAGTTGTCAATGTTCATTGCAATATTGTCTTGTTGCGTAATGATAACACCTCCGGCATTGACCGTATTAAAGGTAGAATTGCTGAAATTAATAGTCTTCCATGCAAATCCGCTCAACTTGGAATTCACTATAGCATACGAACCAATATCAGTCAATATTGTATTACTGATCGTAAAATTATCAATAGATCCTTGTGCCCCATCGCCCTGTACGCGCAATACACCACGTGTTTTGCTAACCGTACAGTCTTCGATGCTCAAGTTTGTAATGGTACCATTTACATTCTGATTGATTACATAGTCCCCACCGCTAGATTCGTTCTGAATATCAAGATTATAGAAGCGCACCGTTTCATGTGTGCCTTCAAAGCCCAAACCTTTCGGCATAAATACAGCCTTGTCCCCTCCGGCTTCACCCCAAAATATAACAGACTTCAATGCAGCAGGTACTGTGAGTATATTTCCATCTCCTGCCATGTTGAGGCTGCTTCCCTTCGGGAATACGATTACCATATTTCCATTATTTCCTGTAATATAATCAGCAGGATTAGTAAAGAGATCATTCAAAGCGGCAGTGCTTTCTACAGTCACTACGTCATAGCCTTCAGGATAAGCCTCGGTAGTGGTAAATTTAAGAAGACCTCTTTGTACTTCATTATTCCAGATGGAAACAACATAAGCCGTCTTCGCTTCCAAATCGGTCAGCTTATAAGTACCAATTGACTTATCAGCATCCGTCAGGGTAATTCTCTGCGCCTCTGTCGCTTCTGTACCTTTATCTTTATGGATCAGCAAATGAGTAACAGCCAAGCTGCTATCCCAACTGACGATAGCACTGCGTCCGGTAATAGCAGTTACTCCATCCAGTATTTGCTCTGCCTTTGTTTCGAATGCGTACTTTTCCAAATAAGACCATTTTGATTCCGCTTTTGCAGAAGACAAAGCCTTGATACGAATGAAATATTTGCTGTCGCTATCCAAATTACTCAATGTATAAGGAGAAGTCACAATTGACTTGTCTTCACCAAAAACAGTAGCATTACCAGTATTCATAGGTATTTCATCATACAAAGAGTCTTTGCTTACTTCAATAACGTAATACTCTGTATTCGGAGTCTTTGCCCATTTCACCTCAGCAGTTGTCGTTTCGGCAGAAACCGACAATGAAGAAGATACGACACTGAACAAACGGTCATAAGAACCATCCACATCCCAATCATTTCCATCCGTACATGAAACGGAAGACAATGCAGTGAAGAGCATTAAAGTTCCTGCACCTGCTATATATTTTAATTTCTTCATCTTATTCGTAATTTTAAGGTTAACCGTTAATCGCTATATCCATAAGAATTATGCAACTTGCCATTGGAAGCGGAAATAGTAGTTGAAGCAATCGGCATCAAATAACGATTCTTCACCGATGCATTCAAGCCTGATGCAATGGAAGGCAGATTAGTCAACAGTTGAGTCTGCTTGGAATCAGTGCGTTCCGCACCGAAGAAGCCCTTATTATCATCATATTTCTTAGCTGTTTCCGAATCCAGTGTTTCATACCAGGTAACGCTGGACATATCAATAACCGTTTTTGATTCATCCGTATAATTAAAATAAATCTTTTCAGGGTACTCATTCTCCATCTGGTCTTTATACAACTCTTTAAACTCATCAATTTTCTTGCTCAACAAGTTCCAGCGAATCAAATCGAATTTACGGAAACCTTCACCTGCCAATTCCCAAGCATTTTCATCGACAATGGCATTAAAGAAAGCATCTTTATCTGCCTGAATAGCAGCAATATATGCTTCTGCATCCGCTTTATTATCATAATCAAAGGCACGGCAATGCACAGCACTCAGAGCCTGACGAGCCGTCATACCGGCAGAACCTGCATAACTTCCGTCGGGGCCGGCCAGTTCGTTCATTACCTCTGCATACATCAACAAAATCTGTGGATAACGCATTCTCACCACATTAATACCACTCATCCATTTAGCATTTCCAGTGGCAATGGCAGCCTGGCGCCATTCTTCGCTCATCATACGGATGTCCCACTTTCCACAATAAATACCAAATGGGGTATTACCTACCATTTCTTCTTTCAAAACGCCATTGGTTTCTTTCAACTGCAAGTTGGCACAAGTAATATCACGGCGCAAGTCATTCTTATCAAAAGACCAGAAGAAAGGAGCTGTCAGTTTCAATTTTCCGGATGAATTACCTTTTGCTCCATATTTTGCACTCGCCCCATTGATACGCACACCCACCGTGTAACCTAATTCACTGCTCACACCTAATCCCATCGGTATTTCAAAAATATTTTCCCGATAGTTTTCGTCCAATTTACGCTGGTTCAGCAAATACCATTCATTCTCTACCGAAGGATTCAATTTATGAGTTCCGTTTGAGATAACAGCAGACAAATGTGTCAACGCCAATTCATACAGAGATTTACGGGTTGCATCATTGCAGCGCTGAGTAGGGTAAGCAGGATCACTATTCTCCGTAGCCGTCACATAGCCCTCTTTTGCTTTTTCACGGATAGCCCATCCACCACGTGTCAAAGCAATATTTGCCAACAAAGAGTGTGCATAACCTTTCGTGATGTGTTCCGTTGTATAAGTCGAAACTTCTCCTGCCCAAGGAAGATAATCAATTGCTTCCTCCAAATCCGAAATCAGTTGATCCATAATTTCGTCACGATCTGTTTTTGCCAAATAAGCATTACTCAGATCCGCCTTCGAAGATTCCAGTTTCAAAGGCACATCGCCAAAGAAACGAACCAGATCAAAGTAAACCATAGCACGCAATGTCAATGCTTCTCCTTTATAACGGAGCATCGTTTTTTGATCACTGCCTCCTGACTGTGCCAATGAACTGCCTTCAATACCTTCTATCACCAGATTAGCATTCTCTATAATACCATACAAAGCATCCCAAAGTTTTGCGATGTTTCCCCAACCCGGATTTGCATTGTAATTCATATTACCGCGTTCATTAGAGGTATTGGTTGCATCTGCTCCCAATCCATCAACCAGCTCACAATCCGAATTAGTTCCCCATACAATAGGAATATATTGTGAATAAGTTTGATCTTGCGTTAACCCGCCATAGATCTTATTTACCGCCAAACCTGTATAATAGGTAGATTCATAAACAGTTTGTCCTGTTTGTTCTGACGGTGAAGTCTGATCCAGAAAATCAGAGCAAGCCGAGAAGCTCAATACACCGGCAGATATTATTATTGCTTTTACTATATTCTTCATAATCTATTTATCCTTTTAAAATTAGAATGTAACATTAATACCGGCTACAAATGAACGGCTCTTTGGGTATGATGCGTAATCAACACCCGGAGTCATCGCATTTCTCTTACTACTTGTATCCACTTCAGGGTCAGAGCCTGAATATTTGGTGATACACAGTAGATTATATCCGGTCAAGTAAACTCTGATATTTTGTATAAACACTTTCTTCACCCAGTCTTTCGGCAAAGTATATCCCACTGTCACATTATTAATTCGCAAGAATGATGCGTCCTCCACTGCATAGTCTATCAACTGCATGGTAGTAACCGCAGCCGGATTATACATATTAGCACCGGCATTCAAAGCATTCAATCGTTGAACCAAACCTTCAGCGCCATAATAATCAACTGTAGAGCTGGCAGGTTTACCGAGGTTCAAACCTGTAGCGGGATCAATCCATGTATAACGATTGTTCAAAGCAAAGTCGTTATTAATGTTATAACCTTTAGCAGATCCTGTATTGAAAGCTAGCGCCAATTTATTACCATTAATAATTTTGTTTCCTACGGAGTAATTGCAGAATACATTAAAATCAAAGTTTCCTACATTACCGTTAAAACCAAAACCACCGGTTACAGGAGCGACAGTATTGCCTAATTTTTGTTTCAAAGGATCACCATTTTCATCACATTCCACTTTTAAGGCACCCGGATAATATTTACCACCGGTAATAGTGGAACTGTTATCTTTCAATCCTTCTCTCAGTTCCCAGTTTGTACCTTTTAGTACCAATTCACCATTAGGATTGCTCACTGCATCATAAGCCGTAAAGTATCCATTGGTTTTAAATCCCCATATCTCTCCCAATCGACCGCCTTCTTCTACACGGAAATCTTCATATTTGGAGATCGTACTTCCAGACCAGCTACTGCTTTGCCAAGGATTCTCTGTTGCCAATTCATCAATATGATTTCTATTATAAGATATATTGAAGTTAAAATTCAAGCTAAACTTTTTACGATCCACCAATACGGCATTCATAGCCAGTTCAACACCCTTATTAGAAGTTTTACCGAAATTCTGATATTGATAACCATAACCTGTATTTGCCGGTATTTCAGTTCTCATCAATAAATCTTTGGTAGTGTTCCAATAAAAGTCCAATGATCCTGAAATACGGTTATTCCAAAAGCCATAGTCAATACCCAAGTTACGCGTAATAGTCGTTTCCCATTTCAAATCGGGATTGTACAAATTGCTACCCAATTCTAACATACTGGCACGGTCACCGTTAAAGAAAGGTGCCTTTGATGAATTACCAGCCATAGAGTAAGTAGTATACATCAAACCGGAACTGATACGATTGTTTCCGGCAGTACCATAACTCAAACGAACTTTCAAATTGGATAACCAATCCTTAGTGTTGTTCATAAAGGCTTCATCAGACATACGCCATGCCAAAGCAGCAGACGGGAATATGCCCCACTGATTGCCTTTTGCAAATTTACTTGAGCCGTCGGCACGAACCGTTACGGTCAACAAATACTTATCCATCATTGTATAGTTGGCACGCCCGAAGAAAGAGAGCATATTTTCTTTTGCAGAAATAGTAGTCGCTGTAGGCAATGCAGTTCCTGCTGCCATATTGGCTTTTACTTCATCAATAGTCATGGATGTGGGGAAAGCTACGGAAGTATTCTCCACTGCTTTCTTCCAACTGCTTGAAACTTCATGTCCCAACAAAACATTCAACCGGTCACGTCCGCCAAACAAATCCTTATTTTCATAAGTCAAAGTATTGGCATTACGCCAGTTCTTGGTCGTATTTCTCAATAATATAGCCTGAGGCTGTCCGTTATAGCCTAACTTTGAGTTCTGAACTGCATCCGAAGACCATATTTGATCTGTATCTTCATATTTCCATCCGTATCCGAATTCAGAACGGAAAGTAAAGTTCTTGATTGGTTTCCAGTTCAAACCTACGTTGTAATTCTGATTGAATGTAGTGCGCTGTTTGTAGGTAGCCAGCAAGCGTTCCAACGGATTCTTCTGAGAAGAAGTATTGTTTTCGTCATCGTCAGAGTTGCTGTTCAACGGATCAATAGGACGGAAACGGGCAGAATTAGCAACGATAGAGTTTGCTGCATTTGATTCATTGGTGTCGGCACCGCCACTCAATCCGTCTACTGTGGTGTAGCTCATACGGGCATTAAAATCTAAAGTCAGCCATTGACTCAAATCCGCATTAATCTTTGCATTGATATTATCTTTATTAAAGCCGGATCCCAACATAATACTCTTTTCATCATTATGGGCATAGCTCACATTATATTTCAAGTCTTTGCTTCCCCCACTTACATTTACATTATATTGAGTCTGGTTTCCTGTACGCCCGAAGATCTCATCCTGAAAGTCATTGCCTTCAATAGATTTCCAGATATCCAAGTCATTGTAGTTTCCATAATCAGTAGATCCTAACTCGTACTGATAATAAGCATAGTCATACGGACTCAAGACCTTGTTCATCTTGGCCACTTTTTTAAAGCCGTATGATGCACCAAAATCAACCATTGTCTTACCTTCCTTGCCACTCTTTGTAGTAACAATGATTACACCATTCGCACCACGGGCACCATAGATGGCAGTAGACGATGCATCTTTCAATACGTCAATACTCTGAATTTCGGAAGGAGCAATATCACTGATACTGGAAACCGGAAATCCATCTACTATATATAAAGGTGAATTGTCCTGTGACAGAGAGCCACCACCACGTACACGAATTTTCACGTCAGCATCAGGAGAGCCTTCAGTAGTGGTGATATTTACACCTGCCAACTTACCGGTCATAGCCTCGGTTGCACTCGATACCGGAATAGAAGCGATATCTTTTGCACTGACAGAAGCTACAGAACCGGTCAAATCTTTCTTCGACACTGTTCCATAACCGATAACCACAACTTCCTCCAAGGCCTGTGTATCATCTTGAAGAACGATTTCAAAATGCTTCTTACCCTTCACATCAATAGTAAGCGTTTGCATACCAATGTAAGAGACTTCAATCGGACTCTTACCGGAAACACTTAAAGCAAAGTTTCCATCAAGATCCGTCACTGTACCGTTAGTCGTACCTTTCTCTAAAACAGATGCTCCAATAATAGCTTCACCAGTGGCATCCTTCACTGTACCGGTAATAGAAATTTGCGCCATAGCGCCTAATGAGAATAAAGAGAATAGCAAAATGCATATCAGTCTCATGTTTCCCATGTAATTAGATATTTTCCTCATAGGTTATTAAATATTAAATTCGTATGCAAAAATAAACAATGAGAACAAGCCATATGTGCAGGAATTGTTTCTTAATGTCTACAAACTGTTCACCATTCAGAATACAACAAAAAATGGAGATACCCTTAATTTTTCATAAAGGTTCTCCATTTCATCATCTATATAACACTGATATTCTGAGATTTAGTCTTTAGGACTCCAAGTGCTATGAGTACAAAAAATTGCATCATTCGTCACTGCGTCCGCTTCCTTCTTAGTAAGTTGTTTACTCCACTTTACTCTTTCCGAAACATTTGCACCTTCACCGGTATTTTTATATTCCATATAGCGTGCGGTTTCCTCATTGGACTGTTTTCCCCAGTTATGCCATCCCGCAGAAACGATATGATCTCCCAATTCACACTCCATAAATAAGGTATAGCCGTATGGACGCCAAGGACGCCCCAAATACACCTTATCCACACCGGGAGCAGCCGTCAACTTGCAATGCTTAAACACATAGCCATACTTAGCTTCCTTTGGAGTAGAGGCCGCTGTGACATATGAATTTCGTTTGCTATGAATGGTACAGTCTTCAAATAAAGCAGTAGAAGGGCCGAATATAAAATCAGTAGTTCCTTCAATGTAGCAATCCTTAAAATACAGGCGCGTAAATGGCATACCTGTATAGATTGTATCCTGATTACCCAATATCCGGCAATTAATAAACTTCAAGCAATCGCCTTCCGTATGCAAAGCCACAGCTTGCCCCAACTGGGCTGCATTATTCTCAATCGTCAGATTTCTGAAAGTAATATGGTTCCCCTCTACTTTCACGGTATAAGTGCGGAAAGTACCCATCTTATTGATATTCGCATGATCATCATAAGTAATAATGGTCTTATCACGATCTTCTCCTATAATATCTATATTCTCCAGCCAAGAGGGCACTATTAGCTTTTCCTTATACACCCCATTCTTCACATAAATGGTCACCGTATAGTCCATAAAAGCACGTGCGCTTTCTATAGCTTCCTGCAAAGTGCGGTATTTTCCTGTTCCATCACGAGATACAACAATAGTATCCTGCCGTTGCTGTGCCCATGCACCGCAAACTACCATCAGAAAGAGCAATAATCCTAAAGTCCTTTTCATCCTCTTCCTCCCCTATTACTTGCACGCTGATCCACAGCCGCCTTTCTGAAACAAACGTTCCCATTCCAAGCTAGCCATAATAAATGGAGCTACAGCTTTTGCATCATTGGAACGGATCTTTTCAGTGATATAATAATTATAATCTCCTGTGCGATAAGTCGGCTTTCCGCCCAGTCCTGCAACGGCACAAGCGTTGGTTATGGAAACCAATCCTTTATCATCCACTTCGATAAATTGTCTCAAGATGCCTTCATAACCTTTCTTTGCAACTGCCATATAAGACGGACAGATATACCCTTTACGGAGCGCTTTCAACAAAGTATAAACAAACATAGTAGAACAAGAAGATTCCAGATAGTTTCCTTCGTCACCACTACGGTCAATTACCTGATACCAAACTCCGGTTTGTGAATCCTGAGTACGTTTTATCTGAGCTGCCAGTTTATTCAGAATAGCAATCACCGAATCGCGTCCGGCTTCATGTTCCGGAAGGAAGTCCAATACATCTACACAAGCCATTGCATACCATCCCATGGCACGTCCCCAGCAATGCTGTGATTGTCCGGTAGCCTTATCCGCCCACTTTTCTCGTTTGCTCACATCACAAGCATGGCGATACAAATCTGTTTTGGGATCGTAGCAATGACGGGCTACAGTAACAAACTGATTAATAATATCGGCATAATCACCTACACGGCTGTTGCGATAGGCATACTCTGCATAGAACGGTTGTCCCATATAGAGTCCGTCCAGCCACATCTGATTTTCATAAATCTTCTTATGCCACAAGCCGCCATCGGCATTGCGCGGATGGGTATCCAACTGGCTACGCAGCAAATCCAACGCTTTCTTATACTTTTCATCCTTTGTCTGTTCATAAATGCGGAACAGCATCTTGCCGGAGTTCAGACGGTCAATATTATATTCATCCAATTTATAAGTGACAATAGAACCATCCTTATGTATCATCGTATCGGCATAAGCCACAGCATAATCAAAGAACTTCTTATCACCATATGCGTCATACACATCTAGCATGGATTGAAGTTCCAAGCCATGACAATAATCCCACTTCAAACGAGTCTGAAAGTCCAATTGCCAGGATTCTGGGCAACGCGCCATCTCCGACTCTGCCATACGGACAGACCAAGGCTTATTCCCACAAACACTCTGTGCCATACTCACCAAGGGAGCAGCCACAAGTAAACCGGACACAATAAATTTACAAATAGATTTCTTTTTCATGAAGACTTTTATTTTTAGTATTAGACCTACTTATTTTCTATCTACAAAAGTAGCATTTTATCCGAAAGTCCGTGTGTACTTTTCAACCAAGAGGGTGTATTAATTGGTATTCGTGTACGGAAACGATCATTTTTGTGCGCGATAACGATAAAAATCGTTCAAAAATTGTCTTTTTACTAATTATTATGTCTTTCATGTTTGATAAGTTGAGAAAAGGTTTTATTTTTGGGGCAGTTTTTAGTTTATACTATTGTAGAAACACAGTCAATTACTATTTAATTCACAAGAGAATGGAACAAGTTTTTAGTTATATCATCGGTTTAGGAGCAGCGGTGATGATGCCTATAATCTTTACAATCTTAGGCGTTTGTATCGGAATCAAATTCAGCAAGGCTTTGAAAAGCGGTTTGTTGGTAGGAGTTGGTTTCGTAGGTTTATCAGTGGTAACCGCCCTTCTGACCAGCAGTTTGGGTCCGGCATTAAGCAAAGTTGTCGAAATATATGGCTTGCAACTGAAAGTATTCGATATGGGATGGCCTGCCGCAGCAGCCGTAGCCTACAACACTTCCGTAGGCGCATTTATAATTCCGGTTTGTCTGGCTGTCAACATCCTGATGCTATTAACCAAGACCACCCGCACAGTCAATATCGACTTATGGAACTACTGGCATTTCGCTTTTATCGGAGCCGTGGTTTATTTTGCTTCCGATAGTATCCTGTGGGGATTCTTTGCAGCAGTTATTTGCTATATCATTACTCTAATCTTAGCCGACTATACAGCAGATAAATTCCAAGGATTTTATGATAAGATGGAAGGCATCTCTATTCCACAACCTTTTTGTGCAGGATTCGTTCCTTTCGCTATCGTTATAAACAAAGTATTGGATAAGATTCCCGGATTCAACAAACTGAATATCGATGCCGAAGGTATGAAGAAAAAGTTCGGCCTGTTGGGAGAACCTTTGTTTTTAGGTATCTTGGTAGGTTGTGGCATTGGAGCCTTATCTTGCAAAAACGGACAAGAAATAATAGATAAAATCCCTTATATCTTAGGTTTAGGTATCAAGATGGGAGCTGTTATGGAATTGATTCCCCGTATTACCAGCCTGTTTATCGAAGGTTTGAAACCAATCTCGGACGCGACTCGCGAACTGATTGCCAAGAAGTTCAAAGGGGCTGTGGGTCTGAATATCGGTATGAGTCCTGCTTTGGTAATCGGTCATCCGGCTACATTGGTAGTATCATTGTTATTAATCCCTGTAACCATATTATTGGCAGTTGTCCTTCCGGGCAATGAATTCCTGCCGTTGGCTTCATTGGCCGGTATGTTCTATATATTCCCGTTGGTATTGCCTATCACCAAAGGTAACGTACTGAAAACCTTCATTATCGGTTTTGTAGTATTGGCTATCGGTCTTTATTTTGTAACCGACTTGGCTCCTTACTTCACACAAGCTGCCCATGATGTATATGCCAAGACACAGGATGCTGCCGTAAATATCCCCGAAGGCTTTGAAGGTGGCGCATTAGACTTTGCTTCAAGTCCTTTCTCGTGGGCTATATTCCACATGACTTATTCATTTAAGATAATTGGTTCTGCTATTTTAGTGTTGATTACCTTGTTCCTTATGGTCTTGAATCGTCGCGCTATCGTTAAATACCAGAAATCAGTAAAAGAAGCACAATAAAAGAAAGATAATTAATAAAATAAGAACGAATATGAAAAAATTTGCAATCGCCATGATGTTGGGTGTTGCTGCATTATCAGCCTCAGCCCAAGTGAACTACAACAAGATGATAATAGCTTGCCATCCGCAAGACGTGAAACATTATGATACAGACATGCTTCGCGACCGTTTCCTGATGGAAAAAGTAATGGCTCCGGATGAAATCAATGTGACTTACTCTATGTATGACCGTTTGATTTTCGGTGGTGCAGTTCCTGTAAATAAAGAACTGGTATTGGAAACCATTGATCCCTTGAAAGCAGAATACTTCTTGGAGCGCCGCGAGTTAGGCGTAATCAACATAGGTGGCGAAGGTATCGTAACTGTTGACGGTAAAGCATACACTTTGAACTTCAAAGAAGCTTTGTATGTAGGTAGAGGCAACAAGAAAGTGACTTTCAAGAGCAAAGATGCCAGCAAACCGGCAAAATTCTATATCAACTCAACTCCGGCTCACAAAGCATATAAGACTCAGTTGATTACCATTGACGGACGCAAGGGTTCATTAAAAGCCAATTCATTCCCTGCCGGAAAAATGGAAGAAAGTAATGACCGTGTTATCAATCAGTTGATTGTTTCCAATGTATTGGAAGAAGGTCCTTGCCAGTTGCAAATGGGATTGACAGAATTAAAGCCGGGTAGTGTATGGAATACAATGCCTGCACATACTCATAGCCGCCGCGTAGAGGCTTACTTCTATTTCAATGTTCCCGCAGGCAACGCCATCTGCCACTTTATGGGTGAACCGCAACAGAACCGAGTGATCTGGATGCAGAACGAACAAGCTGTGATGTCTCCCGAATGGTCTATCCATGCTGCTGCAGGCACCAGCAACTATATGTTCATTTGGGGTATGGGTGGTGAAAACCTGGATTATGGAGATATGGACAAGGTTACATATACTGAAATGAGATAAATGAGTAATATCTTTCTCGTTTACAATAGTCGGGATTATTCTTATCCCCGCTAGAGATTACTCTTTCTATATATTCCGTTAACATTTACCGTAATTTTTTCATCCACCGTAGGGGCAGATTGAATCTGCCCGAAAACGATTTACTTTATGCATTACTCCCAAGGTCGTGACCGTTGGTTCGGGCGGATTCAATCCGCCCCTACGGTAAGTGTTAACGAGATGTGTAGAAAAAGTAGCTCCCCAAAAGGAGGCTGCATATTATAAGTTCCGATCAGAATTTATCACATTACCAAATAGTGAACGAGTTTAACCAATTATTACGCAAAGACTTAGTACAAATACATTATTTTTGCGTCTTTCAGAAAAACATTTATTTTTAAATCTATTATCATGAGTACATTTCAAAAAGCAGGTGAGAAGATGACGAACTTCAGATGGATAATCTGCGGACTGTTATTTTTTGCCACTGCAGTCAATTACCTCGACCGTCAGGTACTTTCATTAACATGGAAGGACTTCATTGCTCCGGAATTCCACTGGACAGATTCAAACTATGGAGATATTACGGCAATATTCTCTATTGTATATGCCCTTGCCAACCTATTCGCCGGTCGTTTCATTGACTGGATGGGAACCAAGAAAGGTTATCTTTGGGCTATCGCCATCTGGTCTGCAGGAGCTTGTCTTCACGCACTTTGCGGTTGGGCTACCGAGCATACATTAGGCATTCATAACGCAGAAGAAATGATTTCGGCAACCGGAGCCGTTGCTTCCACCATTGCCATCACCAGCGTTTATTACTTTATTGCAGCCCGTATCGTATTGGCTACAGGTGAAGCAGGAAACTTCCCCGCCGCCATCAAGGTGACTGCCGAATACTTCCCTAAAAAAGACCGCGCATACTCTACCTCTATCTTTAATGCCGGATCTACTATTGGCGCTTTGGCTGCTCCCATCTCTATTCCTCCTTTGGCACGTTATTTCCAAAGCATTGGTGTAGGTAACGGTTGGGAAATGGCGTTTGTCGTAATCGGTGGTTTGGGATTTATCTGGATGGGACTTTGGATGTTCCTTTACAAGAAGCCTAGCGCTAACCCACGCGTAAATGCAGCCGAGCTGGAATATATTGAACAAGACAACAATAATCCGGACGAATCAGCAGAACAACAGGCTGCGGCTAATGAATTTGACAATAAGAAAATTTCATTCCTGAATTGTTTCAAATACCCACAAACATGGGCTGTATTCGTTGGTAAATTCATGACCGACGGTGTATGGTGGTTCTTCCTGTTCTGGACTCCGGCTTATATTTCGGACGTATATGGCTTTGCATCAGATACTTCCACTGCCCAAATCCTGATTTTCGTATTATATGCCATAACCATGTTGTCTATTTATGGTGGTAAATTACCTACTATCATTATCAACAAAACAGGCAAAAACCCGTATGCAGCACGTATGCAGGCAATGCTTATTTTTGCATTGTTTCCCTTGCTGGCACTGTTTGCACAGCCGCTGGGTAACTATTCATACTGGTATCCTATCATCATTATTGGTATTGCAGGTGCAGCGCACCAGTCATGGTCAGCCAATATCTACTCTGTGGTAGGTGATATGTTCCCCAAGAGCACTATCGCCACAATCGTCGGTATAGGTGGTATGGCAGGCGGTCTGGGTTCTTTCATTATCAATATGGGTTCCGGCAGATTATTTGACTATGCAGCAGAAACGAATATGACCTTTATGGGATTTGAAGGAAAACCGGCCGGTTACTTCATCGTATTCTGTGTTTGTGCCGTAGCTTATCTGATTGGTTGGATCATCATGAAAGCATTAGTTCCCAAATACAAATTGATTGACGCATAATCATTCAAGTCTATATAGAATCAATCCCCCTATACCAGAGCTGATATAGGGGGATTCTTTGTTTAGTTTTAGTGTTGTAATCCTAAAAAAAATATATCTACATTATATAAGTTCTATCCAATAACTTCTCTGCCCAGGTATGCTCAGCAGCAATCCATTGGGCATCTTCCTCGCTATGCGGCTGCTGGAACATAGCATCCAATAAGCTTTGATATTGATGCAAAAGATCTACGGCATCCATCTGCTTATTTTCTCTAAGCAACAATAAGATTCTCATCTTACAGATATTCAGGTTCGTTACTTTCGCAACTTCATCCGCTTTATCCAGATAAGACATACATTCTTTATTCGCTTCCGGTGTATTCGAGAGCTTCATAATGCTACGTGCCACCATCAGATAATCATCTGAACAAGCCATCCCATTATCTATATTCTTCATTGCCAACCGGCGTGACTCTTTATAATCCTTATTATAGTCCAGCATAGCAGCCTCAAAACTAACGACTCCCGAATTTTTCTTTAGATAATTCCGGTCTTCCTCCAGTACCGGAGCTTCACCCAGCTTCTCCAATCTCTTGGACAAAGAACCATAGATGCCATACTTAGACAACGCTACTGCATCCCGCTGGCGTTCATAATAAGTATTTATCTTGGTTAGAGCAGACACCAATGCTTCTTTATTCTTTCCCATTATATCCATAAATGCCATAGCAACCCTATCAGCCTCCCGTTCCTGCTGAGCCGAATAATCCAGACCCATGCGGTTCATTATATCATCATTGACCAGTGCCTGCACCACATCGTTAGTCACATAAATCAATCCGGGAACATAATAATCATAACGCTCTGTGAGGTATTCCTCCGTTGCAGCCACCACTCCATCCATCACAGCCCCCCAGAACTCGGCACGACGGGCGCGAGCTATATTTTTATTCACTGTTATCATACCATGATCCAGCACATAATGCGCCACCTCGCGGGAGAGAATAGCATACAATTCTTCTTCGGTATCCAGAGTTGTCAACATCCCTGTGGAAATCAGCAGGCAATTATTTGCCAGCATCAGCATATCCGGAGATGGAGATTTCAATACACGGATTTGTGGAACTCCTTCCCTTTTCACAGCCATTTGTTCGGGGATGATGGATAGCAACAAACATTGCAAGTAGTCCTCTACCGCCGCATCCTCATAAAAGAGTTTTGACTGTTCCAGTTCTCTCAGATAATCATTGGCTTCCTGAGCTTGTTCCTTGCGCAGTGATTCCTGATAACCTTTCTTTTCATAATATGTAATCAGTTCATTAGAAAGCTGCCTGCTTTGCCAAAAAGAGTTCTTATCATCCGGCTGTAGGCGCACAACATCAAACATATTCATCGGCAGTCCCAACTGGACGCCATTGACTATCAGTACAGCCTGAGTACGCGAAACACCTTGTTCCGAAGCATTTTTCAATTTGACAACTCTTTGAAGCACAAAAGGAGTTCCCTTTGAAATGCCTTGATATTCTTTTCGGAAAACACCTTTAATGTTTACCGTAGGGCTCAATGAAGTGCTCTGCGCAAAAAGAATGCTGCACCCCAACAAGATAAATGACAGGAAAAGAATGGATCGTTTCATAGCGTCTTATTTTTAACACTACAAAAATAAGGAGGGAAAAAGATACCTTAAAAGGAAAAACCCTAATAATAAGTAGGGTTTTCCCTAATAGATGGTTTCAATAAGCCGGCGATAAATGGAGTTATGGTTCAATATTTCGGGTACTCCGGTGATGAAAAGTTGCTTACGGGCACGGGTTAACGCCACATTCAGCTTACGGTCTATCTGCACTCCGTTTTCTTCCGTCAGGTTGGGAAGAAACCTTAATTGATAAAGGTGGTTCACACAAAAAGAGTAAATAATCACATCCCGCTCACTCCCCTGGTAACGCTCTACCGTATCTATGGATATTTCGTTCAGGGCAGGAATACCCAAAGTCTGAAGCTCTTTGCGTATCAACGCTATCTGGCTGCGATAAGGAGTAATAATGCCCAAAGTGCGATTGGGAACAAACCTTTCCTTATAGATATGGTATATTTCTTCTGCCAACTCAGTTACAATACGCGCCTCGCTTTGGTTGGTCTTTCCCGAAGTACTATTCGCATCGCGCGTAGAAGGTATAAACCGCACTGGGCATTCTATCGCCTCCAACTGATGGGGAAGTCCCAACGGTTCCAACTTTCCTGCATAAAATGCCTGATTGGGAAACAAGGCCACTCCCGGATGCATCCGTCCCTGACGGCAAAGCATATCCACCGCCTTAGACTGGGCTTCTTTCAAATGGAAACGATAGAGACGTTCAAACAAAGAATCTTTCAGATTAAAAAGTCCTGCTTCTCTTAATCCTTCATCACGCACTTCGGACTGTTCCCCATTTTGCAGCACCACTGCCGGCAACTGCTTATGGTCACCTATCAGAATGAATTTCCCTATCGCATTCCGTCCGTCTGTAAACCGCGCACAGAGAATGCCCAATAACTGCGGTTCCAATATCTGAGTAGCCTCATCCACAATAGCCACATCAAAATGTTTCAGTTTGAACAGTTCCGTTTTGGCAGCAATGGAAGCCACCGTGCCCACATATACCCGGCAACCTGCCATACGGATATTCACTTCGCGCCGACTATTGCATTCCGCCAATATATTCTCCAATAAATGTGCCCTGAAACGTGTGTCGCAAGACAGTTCACTTCCCACCCGTATATAGTCTATAGCAGGAGTAATGGAAGAAAGCGACTGGCAGATTTCGTCCACAGCCCTGTTTGTATATGCCAGCAATAAGATTTGCTTGGAAGGCACGGCATAGAAATGTTCCACCATTCTGCGCAATGCCCGCGAAGTCTTACCTGTTCCCGGAGGCCCTACCAAGAGGAAATAGTCATGGGCAGCTTCCGCCTTCAATGCCACGCGTTCAAAATCATCGCTTGCCCCGGCTATTTCTGTATCAAAGGCAGAATCAAAACGAGGAGAACGCTGCCCCAACAATAATTCCCGCCGTTCCGGATTAGCATCCAAGAAAGCGGACAAACCTAGATACATACTTCGGAATGTAGTATCCATCATATCATGCTCCACCGCATAACGGCTGTCCAGAGGAAAGACAGACGAATTACGCTGCGTTGCCCGGAGGCGGATGCGCAATTCATGCTCCGTAATCAATTCGATATTCCCTTTAAACACCATTTTATTGGTCACATTGTCCGAAGCCTTATTACGCTCATACAGCACCACCACATCACCCGTGCGGAAATTGGGAAGGAATGTTTCATCATAGCGGGGAATAGACAAAACGATATAAGCCTTGTGCGCCTGTGAAGCTCCATTCTCCGTAATTTTCAAATCATACAGGATTTCCCCTGCTTCCCGCTTTTCATCCAGTGTACTGAGCCATAGTGCAGAAGCTCCGGTACGCCCCTCATAATCCACATCACCGGATTTAGAGGTATAAAGCTCTTTGGTTATAAAGTTATAGAGCGTGTAAAAGTAAGCCTGCTCCAAAGGTTCCAATGCACACAACTTTTCCCTGAAACGGGAAATAGAAGGTTTCAGGAATTGCTCCCAGAAACGGCCTTGCAACTTCTTTTCATTCAATGTTTCCGGAGTGATCTGCAAAAGTAGTTTCTCTGTAAAATCCGGATGATTGTGAAACTGAACTCCATACTCTGCCGCAACAATGCGGTTACGCAGGTTAATGATGCGCCGCACTTGCGCCCATGATGCCCTTGCCGGATAAAGCAATGGATAACGGGTATATAGCAGATAAGGATGCATCCGCCGGCGATCCTGCCCCATGCTATATTCCAGCACAGCCATATATAGCAGCATTTGCACCTTGTTATTCTCTTTAGGTTCTATTTTTCCCTGCATGGAATATTCGTCCGCTTTACCCGATTTCATTTCAATAAAGCTGCTCATATCCCGCTGCATATAGTCCAAACGTCCCTGAATACCGAGTGTTTCACAAATATACGAGGGTTCCAGCACAGCATCTTTTTTATCCAGATTATAACCCGGTTCCAGGAAAGTGCGCTGCACAGTCTCCCGTATATGATCAAAGTGCTTCCGGCAATCCTTGGCAAACTCTTTTTCTTTTGCCGGATCACGGAGTTCCTCGCAGGCAGCCAGTTCGATGGGATATTGGCGGAACGCTTTCTTCATGCAGGCTATATAGTCCGGTTCTTCATCTCCGGCATGTATCCACTCGTCCAAGAAAAGATTAGCAATATTTCCCAAGAGCAAAGGGCGGGCATTATCTATCGGCACCAACCGGCTCAAGAGATAATTGCCGGGATGGCTGCCATAATCTTTATAACATTCTGCCAAAGAACTAATATCGATCAGGTAATCGGGTTCCAATACGATAAAAGAAGGGGTGTAAATGCCGTCCTCACCTACTGCCACATCTACCAGATTGAGTTGGGCATAGCGCCAAAGCCCCTCCACCGTTTCTTTAAATTCGGCATTCACTCCGGTTTTATTATAAACCACCCTTATCGGTTCCTCGGTTACTACATCTACGGGATGCACATATAAATAGGTGTCATCCGCGTAATCAAAACAGACACGGATACGGCGGATTTGCTTCACTTTCTCCTGCTGTGCAGATGGTGTGAAGTCTTGTTTAGGTAACGCGGAATACAATTTCGAGGGAATATCCTCTTTGAACATCTTCCGATAGGCATAAGCCACGGCACGCAAGTCGCGCAGAAATTCTTCCTGAACGGGAGCTTTTCGGTGATTCAGAATATCATTGGAGGTAAGGCGGAAAGTATGAAGCCGGTTCTGTTCCTTCGTATCCAGTTCATATTGGGTTGCCACATAATTAATGCGGGCTGCCAAGTCGGTAGTCTGCAAGCTACTGCCCTGCATCCGTTCCCGCACCACCCGTTCCAGTGACTCACGCAACTGCCTGTAACGACGCTCTAACGATTGTTCCTTTTCTATGTAGAGACTATATAATTCTTCGTAATATTCCGCTATTTCCTCATTCATGCGGTAAAGATACACATTTTATTATTTATAGACCATCATTTCAACACAGGCACTAATTTACGAAGCATCTTTCTTGTCATTACCCGCTTATTCAGAAAAGTAACAATGTATCCCGTTATACACGCTGCAATCAAAGATCCTTCGCGCACCCCTTCGATGTTCCGGGTAAATACCAAAGACAACAGCACAGCCAGTGTAACCAGAGTTACATCAAAATAAACTTTAAACTGTCCGAACTCCTTGTTATAACGCTGTGATGCATATTTCACAAATGCCTCAGCACTCATCATCGCCACTTTAGGCTTTATTTCGAGCACTACCCCAACGGACTGTACAAAGCACCCCACAAGCAATATCGCCAATGCCATACCATAATTGGAAGGATGCAATTCTGCCGCCAATGCCATATTAAGATCTATAAAAGCCGAGAAAATAAAAGAGAATGGAATCTGAAGCAATATTTCAATAATATCCCGACGGTTTTGATGCCCCCGGATCAACCAAAATTGCCCCACGACCATCAGCATATTGATGATAAACGTACACGCACCTAAAGATAAAGCAGTATTCAAACTCAAGACATAGTTTACACTTGAAATAGGAGTAGTACCCAATGCCGAATGTATGATCAAAACAATGCCGGCCGCAAGAAAATATAACCCTAAAATAAATACCAAATACCTTCTAAAAAGTTCTGTTATTCTCATATCCCTTATCAATTTAAAAATGCGTCGCCATACCCTCTGTATGACGACGCACAAAGTTACTCTTTTTTTTATTACGCTAGGATAAAAAGAACTTAAAAAGAATACTGTCTTATTGATGTACTACAGGAAGTTCAGACCACTCTGTAGAAACATAATCCTTACTGGAATCAATAGCAATCAACACGTTATCACTATCCCTGTTGTAACTGCCATCGTAGGTAAAAGGAGTGACCTTGCTATCAAATTCCCCTACAAAAGAAAGTTTTCCATCTTTCGGACTATACCACCATACCTTCTTCTTTGCACCGCTTATTTTAGTCAGATCTATCGACATGGGACGGCCCGAATAATTATATACCAGCAAATAATCTTTTCCACGGGTAGCAATAACCCTGTCATAACGCTCTCCATTGTTACCGGCAATCACACTCTGATCCGGTACACGGTCAAAATAAGGGAAGGTCAGTATCAGATTCTTCAAATACTTCATCTGGTTGAAGCCCGGATCTTGCATCGCCATATACCAAGGCTTCTTTATTCCATCGGCTCCATAACCGCCCGGTGTACCCGGTTTCACAAACTGCATGATGTTATTATGTCCATACGTGTGCCCGCAAGAACCCGCAAAAACAGACCAATATCCATAACGCCGCACATCGCATGCACGCCAAAGGGGTTGACTGGGGTCATGCAATCCCTGAGGAATACCCTCATAACTGGGTTCTGCATCCAGCACAGGTTTCAACGGAGTCATGGACAAAGCATCTTCCACATACTGCCAGTTATCCTCCTCCGCACCGGTCACGGAAGTATCTCCATCTCCTTTCTTCTGTCCGTAACGTCTGTGTCCGCTTTGGAACATATTCAGATCCATCCATGCAGCACTGTTCAAGTGTGTGGCACTGGAAGTACGGCCAAAGGGATGGAAAGTCATCACATGGTTCTTGTCCACGGCGCGGATACTGTTTGCCAATGTTTCCCATATATCCTGATTGCGATCAGCGTACGTGTCACCGCCTATCACCCAAATGATATTAGGAGAATCTTTATATCTTTCCCCCAGGAATTTACCATATGCTTTCGCTTCGTCCACATTCATCAAGCCGGAACGTACCAAACCTCCCCAGATGCAGACCATAGCTATATAAATGCCGTTCTGCTCGGCCTTCTGAATAATATAATCCATGTGATCCCAATATCCATAGACTCCCTTTTGATTGATATTCTTAAAATTAAAGCCATCCGGGAATGAATATTGACCGTAAGTATTCATGGCAGGCACTCCATTCACAGTCTGCACTTGTACCACATTGAATCCTGCCTGACGGCAATGTTCCAAATAATAAGAAGCCTCATCCCTATCCAGCTTTTCGGGCAATAGCCAGCCGGTTTCCCCCAGCCAAAAGAAAGGCGTTCCGTCAGCATTCATCAAGTAACGGTTTTCTTTACTCACTTTCAATGGCCCGTGGCTCCAAGGCTTGTAAACGGTGGATTCACTTTGCGCTGCCACCCGGCAGATGCTTCCTTCTATTATAATAAGGAGAAGCAATGCTAAATTCCTGATTTTCATATTATCACATTTTATTAATTTCAAAGGTTCAAAATAAGCTATAAAATCAATGATACTTGGGTAAAAATTAATCCTTTTGGGGGAATCTTTTAGCTTCCTCGGCTTTTAGGTTCAAAAGAACGGATTCGGGAACTTTAAAGATAGTGCCGTGCTTATGTCCTTTCGGAATAGAAATCCGGTCATCTATCGGCGTAAAGTTCTTGAAATCTTTTGTTGACACAGCCCCATAGCGCCCTTCGCGATACACATCAAAATAAATCAGCCATTCATCTCCCACCTTTACAGCACAAGGACCTTCGGAGTAAGTAGGAGCAAAATTCACCGAAGGTTCCGAATAAGGACCTTCCGCCGACGTGCCAAAGACACAGAACAAATCACTGTAACCCGGTTTTCGATTATCCTTTATAATCAACACATAGTCACTCTTGTCCCGCTTCACAATGAATCCGTCTATTGAATTGAAACCCGGATCATAAAAAGCCTTTGCCGGAGTAAAAGTTTGGAAATCTTTAGTCGTAGTATAATAAGCCCGATGGCTCTTGTTTGCTCCCAAACTATCGGCAGCCGTATATCTCTCTACCGGAATAGCCGAAGACCATGCAATAATAAATTGCTCCTTTTCATCATCATAAAAGACTTCCGGCGCCCATACATTATTGGTCAGGGAATCTGCCATTACCTTTATTTCGCGCTGTTCACTCCAATGGATCAAGTCTTTTGAACTGGCATAGCCAAAACCTTGCTCGCCGTTCCAGCTGATAGTCCATACCAGATGGAAAGTTCCGTCCGGCCCCTGGGTAATGGAGGGATCGCGCATCATGGAATTGGGAGAGTATTTTTGTTCCTCGGTCTGTTTGGTGAAATAATTATAGTAAGGTGTTTTATTTCCTATTTCCGGTTTCAGCCATGCCCCTGCAATGCTATCCCAGTGATAGCCGTCATAGCTATAGAGAAAATGCAGTCCATCCAATGCCGGTTCACGATGGGAGGTGAAGATATACACTTCCTTTTCGGGTTTCGTACAGGCGGTGAAAGCCAAGATGGCAAATAATAAGGAGAAAAGTAACTTCATAGCATGCTATATTATTTATTGATTATGATTCCTTCTTTTTAGGGAAGACGGAAAACGGACGGGCATGTACTCTGTTTTTTCGATGAAAACAATATCTAAAAATGCAAAAGGGAAGAAACATAATAAGAGAGTTTACTACAAAGCTACAAAAAAAATAGCTCCATCCATCAAACGAAGAAGATGGGTGGAACTACAATTACTGTATATTGATCAGGTACTCTATTTTTTAGCGTAACCAACAGGATTATTCATAATGGGCATGGCATGCTCCCCAAGACTCAAGACAGCCCTGATACGAGCGATGTTCATTGTGGCACGTGGCACGGTAGCCAATCCTACCGATGCGCAATAGAGATTGATGTTCTCTGAGACATTACCTGCATCAACGGCAGCCATCAAAGCAGAACGTTCTCCTGCCACATCCATAAGTTTGTCAAGATTGGCAACCATCACAAGAGATACCGGTGCTGACAATACAAACTCTTGTGGTCCTGCCACAAGATCTCGATAGTCACCTTCTGCTTTTTGTTCAAGTACATGTTCTTGAGCATTATATAGAAACACTCCTTCTTGAAGAAACGCATAGACATCAATCTCTTGTCTATTCATGCCTGATGGCGCAGTACGATTACCATTATCACGATTAACACCATTGGCAGCCCAAAGCAAATCACCAAGTTGTTGAAGGGAAAGTGCTTTTGTATCAAACTCACGGATAGAGCATCTTGATTTTAATGCACTCATTACTGTCATTCCTTGTTCCAAGTTTGGTGAAGGAAGTTCTACTATCTTCTGCCCATTAGCTGTAATTGCTAAGGTTAATCCTATTATTGCACTCATAAATTTTGTTTTTATCATCGTTATTCTTTGTCTGATTTAAGCATATCTTTTAATGTCTTTTCTCCAAAACCATACATGCGGTCCTTGTCGAATGGATATTTTGTGGTACGAGTCGCTTGAAGTTTGACAGGACCAACCCATAATACAACCATAGTGAGCAGAGAACCAATTGCACCGATTACATAATCACTTGTAGTTGCAAGATTATTGCTTGCCACATAGTATATATAATAGATACCGAGAGGCCAATGCAAGAAAAGTACTGCTGCAAGTCCAGGATTATACCATGTGCCAAGCAATTTATTGTTCTTATAGCCATGATTCCAAATTTGCACCATCCCTTGACCAACTTGAATCAGTCCGAACCAAATGCAACTTGGGAAAATTATGCCGATAATATAAAAAGGATAGCAAAGGAATACATTGTTTACCATAGCAGTATTGGCATTGAATGGGTAGCTATCAATTTGTTTGCGTTCTCCCCAGAAAGCAATGTTGAAGAATGAAGGAAAACCACCCGGTAGTCCATATTCCTCAAACTGATGTACAAGCATGGCCATGAAACTGAAAACCATTATGACCTGTAAGTGTGACATGTGGTTGACACCCCAAAATGCCATGAAGTAAGACAGTATAACGAAGAGCACAGCTCCTACATAGTACCAATTTCGTCGATAGAATCTCAACATAGTCGTCATTTTAAATAATTAGTGATTAGCGTGAATTTACTCTCTTTTATTTGGTCTGTACCAAGTTTTGTCTCAAATTCTTTCATCTCATTTGTTTCTTTGAGTGATGATACCATTGTTTCTCATTAATGATGCAAAATTACAGTGATTATTCTATAAACCCGTTATCCATTCATTTTGAAAAATGTTCTATTCATTGATTACCATAATAAAAACAGCAAATATTTGCACATCTATCCTATATATTCACTAATTTTGGACACTGTAACCAATAAAAGGAACATTGTGCGACCACTTTCACTAACATTTGATTATATTAAAGATATTGTAAGTCGACGTGTAGGGAAAAACAATCATAGTTGTTTTTCTCAAAACCTTCTCGTTGTAACCAATAATCAACATCTTCTTAGTACAACATTCTTAGGCAACGACCCTTTTATGTTGCACTACACCTTGTTTGGCTTTGTAAGCAAGGGACAAGCAGTCGTAACAATTAATCTACAACCACAAACTGTAATGCAAGGATGCTTAGTTGTACTCAATAGCGACACAATTTATGAAGTGGAGTCTTGTACTGATGATTTCACTTTCGACATTTTTATCATGTCAGATAGCCTAGTAAATATGCTATTTCAAGAACATAAACCCAAAATTCTTGATCGCTTATCTAATAATTTAATACCATTAAATAGAGAACAGGAAGAAATAGCCGTATCACTCATTGATGTGATAATACGAGTATTTAAATCATGTGATTGTAGAGAAACAAGCGTTTATGACCTACTTCGTGGTATTATTAAATATTGTGATGACATACGGCAGACTATATGTCTTATAGAAAAGCAAGAGCTATCACGCGAACAAGAGATTTTTAATACGTTTTTGAATCTGCTAAATACCTATGCAAACCGAGGAGAACGCTCCATCTCCTTTTATGCCGACAATCTTTGCATATCTAATAATTATCTTAGCATTGTGGTCAGCCGTGTTAGTGGCGTTACTGCAAAAGAATGGATAGAACGAGCTGTAATCATGGAAGCAAAAGCACTGCTAAAATTCTCCACCTTATCTATAATGGAGATTGCCGACAAATTAAACTTTGCCAATGATAGCTTCTTTAATAAGTATTTTAAGAGGAATGTAGGATGTACCCCTCTACGTTTTAGAAATAAGGTTTAGAAAGATATTTCCTAAGCTGCTTATATCTAATCAATTTGCATTTTCAGCAGAGTAAATGTGCAGAATCCACTCCTTTGTTGACTATTATTCTTTTACACAAATCAAGAATTAGCAAAAATTTCAGTCTGCCACATCCAAACAAAAGCAACAGTAAAGGTAAATAACGTACTTATTGAATTCTATTGGGGATTGGGCAGCGAACTTGTATGAACTGCAAGGAATAGATAATCCTACCATAGGACTGCTTATCTGCAAAAACAAGAACAACCTGTTGGCACAATATGCACTGTAATCAAGCAGCCAACTCATTGGCATATCAGAATATGAGTTACCCCAACTTTATCCAACCGAAGTGGAGGGTACTATACCGTCCATTCGGGAGATTGAAACGAAGTTAAGCAATAAATAAAAAACAATTTTGTGGATTACGATGGATTTGCCAATATTATGATAGAGACCGATAACTTCTTTATTTGTTTTCCTGCAAAGTGAAACACCGGAACATCGCCTTACCTTCTTCCCCGCTTTAAAACTCCTTCAAAAGTTTCAGCCTTCCCACAAACCTTGTGCAGAAAGGCATTCCGGCTGAAAGATCACACCCGAAAAACATTTCAGTCCAAAGAAGAATCTTTCAGCATCACCAACCGATACACATTACCATACTCAGTATGCACCCGCTTCACCCCCAGGGAAACCAGCATGCGCCCCAAACGGATAGGAGTCACCCCGCGCATGGCAGCCGGATAGCGTTTCTGCAAATAATTGAAGATATCCGTAGCCGTATAGAGCACCGACTTCTCCCCCTCCCGGGGCACACGGTAGCAATGCAAAAACAATTCCTGCTCCGCCGGTGATTTATAGAACTCCCGGTTATTACGTTGAATTTCCGCTTCTTCCTCCGACGAAAACCAATAACGGGCACCTCCGGCAAGTTCAGCTTTCAGCTGGGCAAAGAGTTGTGCATGGTGCGGAGGCGTGCAGTCTATCTTGTCATTCACCTCCACACACAGAAAGCGGCGGCTGCCGGAGGGGTCAGTCAGCAAGTCCGTCATGTTGGAAGTGGCAATAAAGGAGGCGATGCGGGGCAAACTGCTGAATGACGGACGATGCGCCTTGCGGAAAGTCAGCGAAGTCATCTGCATCAGGTTCTTCAAAGTGGGCATCTGACCGGGACGGTATTTGTCAAATTCATCCATGTTGATCAAACCAAAGAGAGACAGTTTCTGCTCGCAACCACTCTCGCTCGTCAAGTCGAACTTATCTATATAATAAGGTGTAAGTGCCTTTGGCATCAATATCTTACAAAAAGAAGATTTGCGTTTCCCCTGCTCACGACTCACCAACATGGGAGCCAACGCATTGGCACACTCCCCCGCCTGCCCCATCCATTGGGCGGCAACACCCAGCATCCAGTGATGGAAACCGTTCACCCACAGCGGTTTATGAGAGACACGTTCTGCCAACGGAGTGACCCTGTCCGTCCCGTCCCATGCAGGCAAAGTATTCATATAATGCAAAAAAGGATGATAATTCTTCACCATGCGCGAATTGAGCAAACGACTCACATCCTTGTCCCAACAGTTGATATGCTCCACACGAGCCTCTATACAAAAAGTATTCAGATCTCGCTGATTTACAGGATAATAAGTATCTTCATCCGCACACCGGCGTTCCTGATACTCCGGCTGCTCAGAAAGCAGATTATAACGGAAATCATATCTATTATAAAGAAACTTCTGCAACTCATCCAGCACCGTATTTTTGGGTTTATCTTTTGATTTACAAGTAGTTACTTCTTCCTTTTGCACTTCTGTAGGCTGTTCATCACTCTTTTTCACTGATTTACACCATTTCATGAATTCTTCAATCATTTTTTCTATCATTTCTCTTTCTTTTTAGTTCTTCATTGCCACAAAGTTAATACCAAATTATCCGTTTTGCAACAGTTTGAGTGGCATTCGGGGGGAAAAGTGATTAAGCTAAAATAACAGGAAGAATATTCTTTTTTATCCTTTCTTTTTTATATTTTTGCACCGTCAAATTTATCATTTCACTAAAGTGATGATATTTCATCACTTAGATAATGAGAACTCATCACTACGGTGATCTGTTCTCATCAATATAGTGAAACGATAAACTTGAAAGGAGAAAAACCGAAGAAAGTCCGGAAGAAAAAGGATAGTAGTAACTGAGAAAAAGAAAAGCCATGGCTATACAATTTGAATTTTACCAATCGCCCAACACAATAGGGACGAACAGGAAAAGGTATCACGCCCGCGTAGTCAATTTTCAGCGTGTCA
>ERZ791737.99-NODE-99-length-108636-cov-8.320295_pt1 | contig 108636 bp, 89 predicted proteins | sample MGYA00510042_ERZ791737 | MGnify/ENA primary metagenome ERZ791737 (study PRJEB30046, sample SAMN00791965) | human gut metagenome | study: EMG produced TPA metagenomics assembly of the A metagenome-wide association study of gut microbiota in type 2...
TGCACGATGCCTTGGGACGTTACCATGCCTCCGGCAACGTATCAGAGGAGGATACTCGTTTGGCCCGTGAGGTGTTGAGATCCTACGGTTCGCTCCGTGCGGAGACGGACGTGATGCGTTGCAAGATCTACTCATTGCTTCTTTCTGCCTACAAGTTGTTGGGCGATGAGGAGGAGTTCACACGTTTGCATGACACGATGCGTGGTATGCTCCCGGTGGTGAAAGCTCCGCAATCCCGTGCCTTGTTGCTGGTGACGCTCTACGGTTGCACGGACAGCGCCCTTTACCGGCAGATGGCGCATGAGGTGGTGGATCCGTGGCGGGGTGAGTCCTCGCCCAAGAAAAGCAAGTTATCCTTGATCCGCCGGCTGGACGATTGCGATCGGTGGCTCAACCATGAAATAAGTTAACAGTAGACAAGTGACAGTTGACAGTTTAAATCATAAATCAAAAATCAAAATGTCTTCCCTTCCTTCCGGCGTTCGTTTGGTGCGGTTGCTGAACGAGCATTTTAGTGAGATCATGAGCCGCGAGCGTACGAATATCGCTTCCATCCACCTGTATTGCACGGGTCCTTACTGGGTGGCGTTCGAGTACTCAGCCTATCAGTTGCGCCGTGCGTTCCCGGACAGCGAGGTTACGCCGATGCGCTTGTTCGGCTACCCGTTTCCTGTGGTGATGGTTTCCGTGACGGATCGTTCGCTCCGTGCGTATGCTCGCAGGCACATCTTGAGAAAGGACGACAAAGATTACAAACAATTGACCGTCCCCGAGTTTTCCTTGGCCGATTACCGTGGCTGGCATAAGAGAGAGGTGGAAGGATTGCCATTGCTGAGCGAGACCGTATGATTGTAGATACATATAAGCGTACCGTCTTGTGCGTATATCGGCATCGCCCCACACGTATATCGGCGTTGGCCTCTGCGAACGTAGGCGTGAGCCGCTGCCGGTATACGTGCGGGATGGAACTGGCACCGGGGGGAAAACAGGTGCAAGTAATGCAAGTAATGCAGCACCTGTTTCCCACACACGCACGTGTACATTATATACGTCGAATCAAACTTTCATACGGCTATCCGGTGTTTCTCATCCGGATCGTTCCATGCCTTTTTTGCGATCGTTTAGTGTAAAATTCTTGTTCTATATTAATGTACGCACGTGTGTGGGAAACAGGTGCTGCATTACTTGCATTACTTGCATTACTTGGGGCCTCCATAAGGACATAGATGTATAAAAATAATAACAGACCAGATATGTATCACAGACAATCATTTCCCCGTTTGGGCGATTACATCGCCACGGTTTTACAAGTCACCAGACTGACCAAGTCCATTATCCGCGTAAGCGGAGGCATTGGCAGTGACACTTACAATTCTTTTAAAAAGGCAAGGACATGCACTTTAGCGTTTACTATCGTTTGGTAGATCTCCTTTGGGACCATCTGTCGGACGAGGAACTTTTCCGCCGTCTGGCACGTGAGGCCTTGGAGCGGTATATCGATTACAAGAAAGAGGGGGAGAAAAATAGAGGAAAGAAATAAATTAAGGGTGGGCTATGCGAATGAGATTCGTTTTTGACTTCGTGCCCGCCTTTATAGACAGACAAACAAGCCATGCTTATAAAAGAGAGTGTTGATAAATCTACTGATTTTATCCCGGATGGGATGACCGCCTTCGAGCGTAACGTGAAGCGTATAGGGGATTGTCTTTTGGCCTTTATCGCCTTGGTCGTATTCTCCCCCTTGTTCTTGATCTGCTACATCGCCGTGAGGCGCGAGGATGGCGGCCCTGCCATTTTCAGGCAGGAGCGGATTGGCCGTTTCGGCCGTCCGTTTCATATCTATAAGTTCCGCAGCATGCGTTTGGACGCAGAGAAGTTCGGCCCCGCCCTTTACAAGGGAGGCACTGATCCCCGTATGACGCATGTGGGCAAGTTCCTGCGCGAGCATCATTTGGACGAGCTTCCCCAATTATGGAATGTCTTCATCGGTGATATGGCCTTCATCGGCCCCCGTCCGGAACGGAAGTTCTACATCGACCAGATCATGGAACATGATCCCCGCTATCGTTTTTTGTACCAGATCCGTCCGGGGGTGACCTCTTACGCCACGCTCTACAACGGCTATACGGATACGCTGGAGAAGATGCTTCGCCGCTTACGCTATGACTTGTTCTATCTGGAGCACCGCTCGTGGTGGTTCGATTTCAAGATATTGGTGAAGACTTTCTTGAACATTGCGTTCGGGAAGAAATTCTAGACAAAGAAAGCAGGGAATGGTGATTCCATTAAAATATCATGAAGGAAGTTCTGAAAGGCTGGCTCATTGACAATGCGGTGGTGACAGTGAAGGTCCGGATGAGATCTGACGGACTTGGTAAGTCACTATTACCTGATTGGGTAAATGGCTTGGAAATGTACCGTATTCCATGCCTTGGGACAAATTGAACGTAGTAATAAATCAAACAACAATATGTCGAAAGAAATCAAGATCGCTGTGGCCGGAACCGGTTACGTGGGATTGAGTATCGCCACTTTGCTGGCGCAGCATCATCCGGTTATGGCGGTGGACGTGGTACCGGAGAAGGTGGAGCAACTGAACCGTAGGCAGTCTCCCATCCAAGATGAGTATATCGAGAAATACTTGGCAGAGAAGGAATTGCGATTGACAGCTACATTGGATGGTGCCTCCGCATACCGTGATGCCGATTTCATTGTCATTGCGGCTCCCACAAACTACGACCCGGTAAGGAATTATTTCGATACGCACCACATAGAGGATGTGATCGACTTGGTGTTGAGTGTCAATCCCCATGCCGTGATGGTGATCAAGTCCACCATTCCTGTAGGCTATTGCCGGAGCCTTTACCTAAAATATGTCAATAAGGGGATTGAGAGTTTCAACCTGCTGTTCTCCCCGGAGTTCCTGCGCGAGAGCAAGGCTCTATACGATAATCTCTATCCCAGCCGTATCATCGTTGGTTATCCGAAGCTGATCGCCGACGAGCGGTTCAAGGAAGAGAACGAGGCCATCCGTCGCATCGCCGATATTTCGGCCTTAGAAGAGGCTGCGCATACCTTTGCCGCCTTGTTGCGGGAGGGGGCCATCAAGCAGGACATCCCCACCCTGTTCATGGGCATGAAAGAGGCGGAGGCGGTGAAGCTGTTCGCCAATACCTATCTGGCTTTGCGTGTCAGCTATTTCAATGAGTTGGACACCTACGCTGAGGTGAAGGGATTGGATTCGCAAGCCATCATCCAAGGGGTAGGCTTGGATCCCCGTATCGGTACGCATTACAACAACCCCAGCTTCGGTTATGGGGGCTACTGCCTACCTAAGGATACGAAGCAACTGTTGGCCAATTACCAAGACATACCCCAGAACATGATGACCGCCATCGTGGAGAGTAATCGTACCCGCAAGGACTTCATCGCCGATCAGGTATTGCGCAAGGCCGGCTATTACGGTTACAGCGACCGGAACGACTTTCAACACTCGGAAGAGAAGGATTGCGTGATCGGAATCTATCGCCTGACGATGAAATCGAACAGCGACAACTTCCGTCAGTCTTCTATCCAAGGCGTGATGAAGCGTATCAAGGCGAAAGGTGCCCGTGTGATTGTCTATGAGCCAACACTGGAGGACTGTAGCTCGTTTTTTGGCAGTACCGTGGTGAACGACCTCGCCCGGTTTAAGGAGATGAGCCACGCTATCATAGCCAACCGCTATGACAGCTGTCTGGATGACGTGGCGGGGAAGGTTTATACGAGGGATATTTTTAGGAGGGATTAATCCGTAGCTAATAAGATGTTTTTTTTTCAAGACAAACTGAGTAGGAATAAGACCGTATTGGCCAATTTCTCCTACTTGAGCCTATTGCAGGTATTTACGATCCTATTCCCCTTGCTGACCTATCCCTATTTGCTACGGGTCATAGGGTTGGAATTGTATGGAGTGATCGTATTTGCCCAGACGATTATCAACTATGTATCGTTGGTGATAAATTTCGGATTCAATATGTCCGGAGCGAGGGACGTGGCGGTTCATAAGGAGGATAAGGTACGATTATCCCGGATCGTATCATCCACTTATTTATGTAAATTCATCTTATGGATTGTTTGCCTTATAGTCTATTTATCGGTTATAAGCATCGTCCCGTTTTTCCGGGATTATTATTGGGTTTATCTCCTCTCTTTCTTGCTTACATTAAATGAGCTTTTGCTTCCCATCTGGTTCTTTCAAGGGATCGAGAAGATGAAGTATATCACGATCGTGAACCTGTCAGCCCGCCTATTGTTCGTGGCGGCTATATTCTTGTTTGTTCGAGAGCGGGAGGATTACTTACTGGTTCCGTTCTTGAATGGTATAGGCACAATATTGGCAGGTGGCCTGTCTTTGTATATCGTGTTGGGAAAGGAGAAGATAAATTTATTTGTGATACCCATAAAGGATTTAAAATCGGCTTATAAAGAGAGTTTTCCTTTATTCGTTTCAAGCTTGTCTACACAGATCTATGTGAATGTGAATAAGTTGGTGATCGGTTCATTCTTGGGGATGTCAGAGGTCTCTATTTATGATATGGCGGATAAGGTATTGCATTTGATGAAGCTCCCCATCTCTATGATGGCGCAAGCTGTTTTCCCGAAGATTTCCCGGGAGCGTAATATCCGTTTCGTGAATCGGGTAATGTTCTTGGTGGCGGGAACCGTGCTGCTGGCTTATATCTGTGTGTTTATCGGTAGCGACTGGATCGTGTATCTTTTTACCGGGGAATATATGGAGGAAGCCTCCATTATCATGCGGTTATTGGGTGTATCTGCGATCTTGGTTTCTTTCAATGGCTTTTTGGGAGGGAATCGGCTGGTTCCTTTCGGATATTCATCGGTCTATATGAAGACTATGGTCGGAAATTGTCTGTTTTTCCTAGCTGGGACAGGCTTGCTTTTGCTGACGCATACTATAAATATGTACACGGTTACAGTGATGGCGGTAGCGGTAGAGGTATTTTGTTTTGTATCGTTGATTTATAGGAATTGGCGGTTGGGGCTGTTAGGGATGAAATATTTTTTCATGTCATAATAATGAATAGCCAATATAGAAATGAGATTGTTCGTAATAATTTGCGTTATATCGACTGGACAGACAGAGGGCGAGGTGAAGGTCTGCCTTTAGTGCTTATTGAAGATGATTTTGAACGTATAATGACTATGGAGAATTGTTTTTTTGTAGGAAAAATTCAACCGGGAATATCAGATGAACTGATTAATATGATTTTAAGTAATGGATGATAGGATTAATTATAGTATAATAATACCTCATCGAAATATCCCATTATTACTTCGGCGCTGTTTAGATTCTATACCGCGACGTATGGATATTCAAATTATCGTAGTGGATGATAATAGTGATCCGGGTCAGGTGGATTTTGAACATTTCCCGGGACTTGATGAGCCATGTGTAGAGGTGTATTTCACAAAAGAAGGAAAGGGAGCTGGATATGCTAGAAATATAGGTCTTAAGCATGCTAAAGGGAAATGGTTGCTTTTTGCTGATGCTGATGATTTTTACAAAGAGTCTTTGCTACTTTCCCTTGATCCTTATATAGATGCTACTTTTGACATAGTGTATTTTGGAGCGGATTCTGTGAATTCGGAAACATTAGCTTTTTCGGATAGGAGTGTTGTATTGAATCAAGTTATAGATATGTATAATACATCTGATGTTCATTCTGTAGATTTGCTTAAGTATACTAATTGGGTTCCATGGAATAAGATGTTTAAACATGATTTTGTAAGGAAGTATTGTTTGAGCTATGAAGAGATAAAAACAGGGAATGATGCGTTTTTTGTTGTAAAAGCAGGGTGGTTGGCGAAAAATATTTCGGTTATTAAAAAGAAATTGTATTGTGTTACGTATCGTACTGATAGTTTAACGTTCTCTGTGAGTAAAGAATCCTTTTTTTGTTCTATTGATATGCGTCTTCGGTTAAATGAATTCTTTCAGTCTATAGGTAAGTCTGATTTTCGTGACCCTTTATATGGAGCAGCATATTTTGCCTATTCAAATTTCGGATTTGTTGTAATCCTTGATTTTTTGAAACAAGTGAAGAAACATAATCAATTATTGTTTTTAATGAAGAGTTTGATGAGAAAAATATTTAGTTATGCCTTTGCGAAGAAATAAACTGTTAGCCCTTCTTAGTTTGTTTACAGTCCCTTTGTTTGCTTTTCCTTTTTTATTTGTAGAGATCTATAACAAGCGAAAATATGCGATGTTTGCATTATCCTTTTTGATGGGATTGTTAGCAATGCAGGTTATGCCTGTAGCTGATTTATACAGACATACTCTTGTGTACTATGAGTTGAAAGAGGCGAGTTTATCCGAGTTCTTTGATTTTTTGAAATGGCATGTTGATTACGTATTTTATATAATATTATATGTTGCTGGAAGGCTGGAGATTGATTTCTCTATTGTTAGATTGCTATGGGTATCTGTTGCTTATGGTATTTACTTTTATATTTTTAATGATGTTGTCTCACGAAAGACTTCGTTATCCCGTAAGCATTATATGCTTGTATTCTTGTTTTTTTATTTTTTTATTCCTCTTGTGGATTTGGCGGCAGGCATGCGATTCTATTTTGCCAATACTTTGATGGTATTGGCCTTTTATGAGTTGTATATAAAGAAGCGAAAGGTGGCTTATTTCATTATGTTTATATCTTGTATGATTCATTTTGCTATGTTACCATTGGTGCTAATTCTTATTCTCTTTAATAATATTGCTTTGTCGCAGTTTAAAATGTTTATACTTATTTTATCATTGTTTTTTTATTTTATTCAAGAAAGTGTATGGAACTTGTTGATGAATATTATACCTTTTGGGGAAAACTATGTGCGAGTACTCAGTGGATATATGGAAAATCCTGTTGAGGTTGTGAATAATTCGGTGTATACAAGAGTTTTTCAATTTACTTCATATCTTCCATTTATATTATCATTTTTAATGTTGTTGTTTTCGAAGGATGTTTCTCGGGTATCGAATATGTTAATCTCTCTATTCACTTTTATAATGCTGTTTTCTTTATTGCCAATATCACAGAGGTATTATTCTTTTTTTGTTATAGTAACGTTTATTGATTATTGGGATACAGGAGATGTTTGTCGACAAAAATGGTATTTTATTTTGATTTTTATTTTGGCTTTATTTCTATTTGTAATGCGTTTTTATTATTGGAGAATGCTTTTACCTATCCCATATATCTTAGAATATTTGTATACTCCTACCTGTTTGCTATTATCTCATCATTTCAATGAGATAGATATATTGCTGAATGTAGATACAGATGGTACGTTAATTAAACAATTTTGATATGAAGAGAATTTTGTTCCTTGTTAGCAATTTGGATTGTGGTGGTGTTCAAAAGAGCTTTGTGAACTTGATAAATGCCATGGATAGAAAAAGGTATGAGATAGATGTCTTCTTGTTTGTTCATGGAGGTGCATTTATGAGATTCATGCCTGCGGATGTGAATTTGATTCGATCGGATTATACGGAATATTTGTTCTATTATTTTCCTAAATCTATAAAAGCCTTGATATCTCATGGATATTACGGTTTGGCTGTTAAGCGATTGTTTCAGTTCCTTGTATCTCGATTTAGTCGTTCTTATGGTGGTTTTCTTATGTCTAGGATGATAAAGCCTTTAGATAAATATTATGATGTGGCTATAGACGAGGGTGGGCAGGCTTTATTGTATTATATGGTTGATAAAGTAAATGCGGATAAAAGGTATTCATTTTTCCATAGTGATTATGCTCAATGGGATTATTATTATAGAATGGATAAGAAGTATTATCCCTTGATAGATGGCGTGTTGACGATCTCGGAACAATGTGTTAATTCTATCAAGAAATATTTTCCTTTTGTTTCCGATAAAACCTATTTAATGGAAAATATATCATCGGTTGATTTTATCAAAAGTCTATCTTTAGACGTAGTCTCTGATATACCTTTCTCTAGAGATCATCGGATTTTGATGACATTAGGTAGGCTCTGTGAGGAAAAAGGGGTGGATCTTGCCCTTGATGTCGCCAAGGAATTAAAAAACAAAGGGCTTAAATATCGCTGGTATTTCATAGGGGATGGTCCTAAAAGAGCATTGTATGAAAAGAAAGCCCATTCTTTAGGATTAGATGATGAGGTCTTCTTTTTGGGCATGAGAATAAATCCATATGCTTATATAAAATTGGCAAACCTTATAGTTCACCCTAGCCTATATGAGGGGAAGTCTATTGCATTGGATGAGGTTAAGATTTTGTGTAAGCCATTGGTCATCACAAACTTTTCTACAGTGAAAGACCAATTTGAAGACAGAGTAAATGCTTCAATCTGTGATTTCACGGTGGAATCTATTTCGGATGCAATTGTTGAGCTTTTGGATAATGAATCTTTGCGGAATACTTATATAAGAAATCTGCGGAATAATATTTATGATAATACAGATCAAGTCAATGTCCTTTATGATTTGATTGATAAATGATAAAGAAACTTGTTTAATTGTTGATTTATGAACAACGATCAAAAGGTAACTATCACGGTTTTTACACCTCTGTATAATAGGGAAAAGACTATTTATAAAGTATATGAAAGCTTGTGTAAACAAAGTTGTTGGGATTTTGAATGGCTTGTTATAAATGATGGAAGTAGTGATGGAAGTGGTGTTATAATGGAGAATATCTTGAAAGATCATCACTGTCCATTTCATATTACATATCTATCTAAAGAAAATGAGGGGCTAATGCGGACTATAAACAAGGCTATTGATTTATCTAGGGGGATTTTATTGTTTAGGTTAGATAGTGATGATTTTGCTTTGCCTGAAGCTATTCAAACTGTATTAATGAATTACCGATTGATAAAAGAAGATGATAGCATTTGTAGTATTACTTTCTTATCAGAGAAATATAATGGGAAAATAAATGGTTTTCACCCGTTTAAAGAGGTGAGAATAAGTAATTTTAGTGCCTATAGAGATAAATACAAAGCTACAGGAGACAGGGCTGAGGTCATGAAGGTGGATGTGTTTAGGAAATTTAAATTTCCGGAAATCGAAGGTGAAAAGTTTTGTCCGGAGGGATTGATATGGAATAGAATTGCAAGACAATATGATACTGTATACATACCAAAACCTATATATGTAAAAGGTGATTGCGATGATAGCATTACATCTAATGTGTACCAATATTTGAAGTGTAATAGTAGAGGTACTTCGTTATATTATAAAGAAATAGCATTGAATACAAATTTTTCTTATCGTTATAGGGTAGTTAATGCTATTAAATATTATCGTTATGCATTCTTTGCAGGGGAATCAATATTTGGAGTTATGCGATTCTCTGTTTTTTTAGTTGCATTTCCTTTAGGAATGATTGTCTTTATTTTTGATTGGATTAAAAATATGCGATATGGTGATTGGTTTAGTGCCTGTTATTGCCTTTTCAACTTCAACTAGGCCATGAAGTAATGGTGGTTCGCTTGACTACAGGTGAATTTGACGTTGTTAAGCGATTGGAAAAAGCGGGAATTATAGTAGTGTCATTGGACAGGAATGAAAATGATTTGTATAATCCTTTATTCTTCGTTAAATTATCCAAGTATATTGAAGGGTATGATATCGTGCATGTACATCTTTTCCCTTGCCAATATTGGGTGGTTTTAGCGGCAGTATTTACTTGTTCTGAAGTAAGATTAGTAACAACTGAACATAATACGGATAACCGTAGAAGGAATATAAGAGGCTTCAAGTAGATGGATAAAATGATATACAAACGTTATGATGCGATCATTGCTATTTCTGATAAAACTAGCAGTAGACTATCTGGATATTTTGGTTCTAAAGATCGTGTATAAACAGTTTGAAATAGTATTGATATATCGCAAATTAGAAGGGATAATCCTATAGATAAAAGGATTTTACACTTTTTGTAGGGAGTTGTGACAATATAAATAACCTTCTTTTTATCTGGATAATATTAAGGCATTTGTTAGGATGATTTAATGTCTTTATTTCAGTTTTATCAATAATCGTTAGTTAAGATGATTCCTAAAATAATTCATTATTGCTGGTTTGGTAGAAATCCTTTGCCTTCCTTGGCTATTAAGTGTATAGCCTCATGGAAAAAGTACCTTCCTGATTACGAGATTAAGGAATGGAATGAGGATAATTTTGATGTGGATGTTATTCCTTTCACTAAAGAGGCATATGCCGCAAAGAAATATGCGTTTGTGAGTGATTATGCCCGTTTTAAGATTTTATATGAGGAGGGTGGTCTTTATTTTGATACAGATGTGGAAGTAATAAGGCCCTTGGATGATATTATATCCAAGGGAGCATTCATGGGGTGCGAATGTGATGCAAACGACACGAGCGTAGCGAGTGTCGCTCCCGGCCTCGGCCTAGGGGTAAACCCCGGCCTCGGCCTATATAAAGAATTATTGGATTTATATGTGACATTACGTTTCTTCAACCCGGATGGATCCTATAATCAAAAGACCGTGGTGCAATATACGACTGAATTATTATGTAGGCATGGTTTGGAAAATATCAAGGAAATACAAGAATGCGCAGAGATATGGATTTATCCCCGTGAGTATTTTTGTCCTATATCGGTGGAAGATGGTAAGCTAAGGCTTACAAATAACACGCGGTCTATACATCATTATAACCAAAGTTGGCAATCACCTATGCGTAAATATGGACGCAAATTAATTTTAGCAGTCGGTGGTGTAAAGCTGAAAAACTTTCTAAAGAAAATACTATTTAGATAATCTAACCAATGCGAATACTTCAACTAATAACTCTCTCCGAACTTGGAGGGGCTCAATCCGTTATCGCTAATTTGGCGAATCAATTGAGTGAGATCGGCCATGAAGTGATTGTTGCCGCCGGTGAAGGTGATGGGAAAATGTGGTCTATGTTAAGACCGGAAATAGAGCAGGTGCGGTGCAAGCATCTGAGACGAGCGTTATCTCCGTTGAATGATTTCCTTACGATCATTGACTTCTTGAAGATTTATTATCAATATAAACCCGATATTATCTATTTGCATTCCTCAAAGGCGGGGATGTTAGGACGTGTGGCTTTCCCTTCTGGAAAAGTGATTTATACAGTTCATGGTTTTGATTCTATTCGTCTTGCTTATCGTAAGTTCTTGCCGATTGAGAGGTTTATGCAACGGGCGTGTAAGGCGATTGTAGGGGTAAGCCGATATGATGAGCGACATTTGAGGGAAGAAAGGATAACGTATAATGTAAGTACGATCTATAATGGGATCAAAAAGCCTCATCCTTTACTTGTGGATCCATTTGCTCGTATAGTGGGCTATAAGGCTAAAGTGTTGTGTATCGCCCGGTTGTCTTTCCCAAAAAGAAGTGACTTGTTTGTGGAGATCGCTCGGAGTCTTCCGGAATACGCTTTTATCTGGATCGGGAATCAGCATGAGGTAGATGGTGGTTTGTCGGGAAATGTCTTTTTCATGGGAAATCTACCGAATGCGGGTGCTTATAATCAATTTGTGGATTTATTTATACTGCCAAGTAATTATGAGGGGCTTCCGATGGTGATTATTGAGGCGATGAGTTTTGGATGTCCTGTGGTAGCCTCTGATGTAGGAGGTATTAGCGAGATCGTGGTTAATGATTGGAACGGATATACCGTAGAGAATAATGTACGATCATTCGCTGATAAAATAAAGTGTATTTTGGAAAATAGAGCCGTTTGCGAACGGTTCTCAAGGAATGCCAAGGAGCAATTTGAGAAAAAGTTAACCGTTGAGAAAATGGCCTCTGCTTATATTATGATTTATCGTTCATAGACAAATCGTCTTGTAAAATAGAGGGGCGATATTCTACTTTCCATAAACGGGAAGAAGAATATCGCCCTTTTTTTGTTAAAACCTATCCGTAAGAATCTCGGTCAATTCTGCCGTGATCAAAGACATTATTATCTGAAAAAAATCGAGTATTCTTGATTGACGAATATGATAAACCTCTTTTGCAAACGATTCATAACGAACCCTTGCAAGAGGCGTATCGACATATCATGAAAGCGTTTTATGGAGTGCTCAAGAGTGCGGATCGTTATTTACGTTTTGTCTTTCTTACCGGAGTTACCAAATTTGCGCAGGTGAGTGTTTTCAGTGATTTGAACCAACTCAATGATATAAGTTTAGACTATGACTATGCGACCCTTTGCGGGATTACCCATGCGGAGTTGGTCGATAATCTAACACCGGAATTAGAGCAGTTGGGACAGATGCAGTCCTTATCAAGGGAAGAGACCGTGGAGACAATGGTGCGGCAATATGACGGATATCATTTTCATCCGAGCCGAGAAGGTGTCTTTAATCCATTCAGCGCATTGAGTGCCTTGCGGAAGAGAGAGTTTGGCGATTATTGGTTTCAGACCGGTACGCCTACGTTTCTTGTCGAATTATTAAAGAAAAGCGAGTTTGATCTGCGTATCCTGATTGATGGCGTAGAGACACAAGCTTCGGCCTTTACCGAATACCGTGCGGAACGGAATAATCCGATCCCCCTTCTTTATCAGAGTGGATATTTGACCATAAAGGAGTATGATCCCCGTTTTAAACTTTATAAACTCGAATTTCCCAATGAAGAGGTTCGCTATGGTTTTCTGAACTTTATAACTCCTTTTTATTCATCTATATCTGATGAGGAAAGAGGCGTACGCTGAAAAACTGGAGGCTAAATGCGAGGAGAAAGATTAGGAGCGTCTTTTATGTCAAATCCTATCCGTATATGAGCGAGTTTTCCTATATTTGTGTTGACTTTAAATGTAAATAGATTATATGGAAAAACAAAAACAGCAACCCCAGCGGTTGCAATCATTGGATGCCCTTAGGGGTTTTGACATGCTCTTTATTATGGGCGGTGCTTCTTTATTTGTCTCTTTGGCGACATTGTTTCCGAATCCTTTTTTTCAGGCGATAGCCGGGCAGATGGAACATGTGGAATGGAACGGGTTGGCGCATCACGACACGATCTTTCCATTGTTTCTCTTTATTGCGGGTATCTCGTTTCCGTTCTCACTAGAGAAGCAACGAGGAAAAGGTATGACGGAAGGGGCGATTTACAAGAAGATCGTCCGTCGGGGGATTACCTTGGTTTTCTTGGGATTGGTATATAACGGACTATTGTCGTTTGAATTTGACCACCTGCGTTGCGCAAGCGTGCTGGCGCGTATTGGGTTGGGATGGATGTTTGCGGCCTTGTTGTTTGTCCGTTTCGGTTGGAAAGTGCGTGCGGGGATAACGGTTCTTATCTTGGTTGGCTATTGGCTGGCGATGGCTTTTGTGCCTGTGCCGGACGCCGGTGGAGCGGGGCCGTTCACGCTCGAGGGAAACTTGGTGGGGTATATTGACCGCCTGTTTCTTCCCGGACGTTTGCACGAGACTGTTTTTGATCCGGAGGGTTTATTCTCCACCGTCCCCGCAATTGCCACGGCAATGTTGGGTATGTTCACCGGTGAATGGATTAAGTTACGGAAAGAGGGGCTGACCGACCGAAAGAAAGTGCTTTGTTTAGTAGGAGCGGGAGCTGTATTGTTGATCGTCGGCTTGTTATGGAGCTTGGTCTTCCCGATCAACAAGAAGCTATGGACAAGTTCCTTTGTCTGTGTGGTAGGTGCTTATTCCGTTTGGATGTTTGCTTTGTTCTTCTATATCATAGATGTATTGGGGTGGCGTAAATGGACCTTGTTTTTTACCGTGATCGGCATGAACTCTATTACGATCTATTTGGCGCAGCGTTTCATCCGTTTCTCCTATACTTCCGAGGCTATATTCGGAGGGTTGGCGAAGTTGATGCCCGAGACCGCCCAGCCTTTGGTTAGCGCTATCGCATATATCGCTGTTTGTTGGGGATTCTTGTATTTCTTATATCGCCAACGTATTTTCTTGAAAGTATAATAAACGGATGGAGAAGAAGAAATTAAATCGGTTGGAGTCATTGGACGTACTCCGTGGCTTCGACCTTTTTTGCTTAGTGGTGTTGGAGATGGTGTTGCATCCGCTGGCCCATGCGATTGATATGCCTTGGTTTAATTCTTTTATGTGGGGATTCTCGCATGTGGAATGGGAGGGATTTTCTACGTGGGATCTCGTGATGCCCTTATTTTTATTCATGGCGGGAGTTTCCATGCCTTTCTCTTTGTCTCGTTATAAGGATATGCCCGATAAGATGGCGGTATATCGGCGGATCGGGAAACGGGTGCTACTGCTTTGGGTCTTCGGTATGATGTGCCAAGGTAATTTATTGGCTTTGGACCCGGACCGGGTTTATTTGTATTCAAATACTTTGCAGTCGATCGCTATGGGGTATTTGATTGCTTCTTTGTTATTCTTGCATGTAAGGATACGGGTACAGATCGGTATAGCGGCGGCTCTTTTATTAATCTTTTGGGGAGCGATGGAGTTTATTACAGTCGGTAACTATGGGGGAGGTTCGTACACACCGGATAGTAATTTGGCCGAATGGATCGACCGCACCGTACTGGGACGTTTCCGGGATGGGGCGACGGTGGAGAACGGGGAGGTGATCTTCGCTACTTGGTATCGTTATACATGGATACTGAGCAGCTTGAATTTCGGGGTAACCGTGTTGACCGGGTTGTTCGCCGGATATATCCTAAAGAACAAATTATATTCCGAGCGGCTCAAATTACGGATGTTATTCGGAATAGGTCTGGGTATGGTTATTACCGGATGGCTTTGGGGGATCGAGCTTCCCGTTATTAAGAAACTGTGGACCAGTTCGATGGTATTGGTGAGCAGTGGGTTCTGTTTCTTGCTTATGGGGTTGTTCTATTATTGGATCGACTATAAAGGGCATCGAAAGTATACGACTTGGCTGAAAGTGTATGGCATGAATTCAATACTGGCTTATATGCTTACTAATGTGGTAAGTTTCAGGTGTATCGGCGAATCCTTGTTTTTCGGAACCCAGCAATATTTAGGAAATTATTATCCGATGCTCATTGCCATGTGCAATGTATCGGTAATTTATGTACTTTTGTATGCGTTTTATAAACATAATATTTTCCTTAAAGTATAGAAACAAGAAAACTTAGATCGAAGAAAGATGGAATCAATCAAACAAATATACCGGATTGGTCATGGCCCTTCAAGCAGTCATACCATGGGGCCGATGCGTGCGGCACAAATGTTCTTGGAACGTAACCGGGGCGCTGTTCGTTTTAACGTAACCTTATATGGTAGCCTAGCGGCTACGGGAAAAGGCCATATGACGGATGCCGCTATTCTTGAGGTATTACAGCCGGTAGCGAAGACAAATATTACTTGGGAACCCAAGACTTTCTTGCCGTTTCACCCGAACGGGATGTTGTTCGAGTCGTATAATGAGAGTGGCGAGGAGCTGGATACGTGGACCGTATATAGTATCGGCGGCGGTACCTTGGCGAACGAGTCTTTCAATGAGTTGAGGACGGAGCAAGTATACGATATGCATACGATCAAGGAGATACAGGCTTGGTGTGAGAAGACTGGCCATTCCTATTGGGAATATGTCGAGCAGCACGAAGGCCCTTCTATCTGGGATTATCTGGCTGAGGTATGGGAAGTGATGCAGGATGCGGTTCGTCGTGGTCTGGAAGCGGAAGGCATCTTGCCGGGAGGTTTGGGCATTCGTCGTAAGGCTTCCGATTATATGATTCGTGCGAAAGGCTATGGCAGCAGTATCAAGAGCCGGGGAATGGTGTATGCCTATGCCTTGGCGGTGTCAGAGGAGAACGCGTGCGGTGGGAAGATCGTGACCGCTCCGACTTGTGGTTCTTGCGGTGTAATGCCTGCGGTCCTTTATCACTTGAAGGAGACGCGTGAGTTCCGTGATTCCCGTATATTGCGTGCGTTGGCTACGGCAGGCTTGTTTGGAAATGTGGTGCGTACGAATGCCTCCGTATCGGGGGCAGAGGTAGGTTGCCAAGGTGAGGTTGGCGTGGCTTGCGCTATGGCTGCCGCTGCCGCCAGTCAGTTGTTTGGTGGTACGCCCGCACAGATCGAGTATGCCGCCGAGATGGGATTGGAGCATCACTTGGGATTGACTTGCGATCCTGTTTGTGGCTTGGTACAAATCCCTTGTATCGAGCGAAACGCTTTTGCCGCCGCCCGTGCACTTGACGCGAATACGTTCTCGAACTTCTCCGACGGAAAACACCGGGTAAGTTTTGATCAGGTGGTTGAGGTGATGCGCCAGACAGGTAATGATTTGCCCAGTCTTTATAAGGAGACCTCGGAAGGTGGTTTGGCGAAGAACATGGAGAACTCGAATAATTAAAAGATACTATTTGATTTACTAATAAATAATCTACTATTGATGATAAACGGAAAGAAAAGCCTGTTTTACACGGTATTGATGGCCGGTGCCTTGATGTCCTGCGGGGGCCCTAAACAGGCTCCAAGCGAAGAGGTAGCGAAGAGTGGTAATCCTGTATTCGAGGGTTGGTACGCCGATCCGGAGGGAATTATTTACGGGGATACCTATTGGATTTACCCGACTACGAGTGATTTATATGAGAAGCAAACCTTCTTCGATTGCTTCTCTTCCAAGGATTTGGTGAATTGGACCAAGCATACCGCCATTCTTGATACGGCAGAGGTGAAATGGGCGAAGATCGCTATGTGGGCTCCTTCGGTAATCAACAAGGATGGCAAGTATTATCTTTTCTTCGGGGCGAATGACGTGCATGAGGGAGAGATCGGAGGCATCGGTGTTGCCGTGAGCGATCGTCCGGAAGGGCCTTATAAGGATTTGCTGGGTAAGCCGCTGATCAACGAGATCGTGAACGGGGCGCAGCCGATCGATCAGTTTGTTTTCCACGACGCTGACAATGATGAGTATTATATGTATTACGGTGGTTGGAAGCACTGCAACATGGTACGCTTGAACAAAGACTTTACCGGACTTATACCGTTTGAGGACGGAACGATTTATAAAGAGGTAACTCCCAAGGATTACGTGGAAGGCCCGTTTATGTTTAAGAAGAATGGTAAATATTACTTCATGTGGAGTGAGGGTGGTTGGACCGGACCGGATTACAAGGTCGCTTACGCCATCTCCGATTCTCCTTTTGGCCCGTTCAATCGTATCGGGGAGGTCTTGCGGCAAAATTTCGATATGGCAAACGGAGCGGGTCACCACTCGATCATGCATGTGCCGAATTCGGAAGATTACTACATCGTGTACCATCGCCGGCCGGCCGGGGTCAAGACACGTGACCACCGGGAGACTTGTATCGAGAAGATGACGTTCAACGAGGAGGGATTGATCAATCCCGTGGAGATTACGACCGAAGGAGTTGAGGCTCGCACGATCCAATAATTACTTCCGATAGAAATGAAAGGCGGGTTCGAAGGGAATCCGCCTTCCTCTCGAAAGGAATCGTATTTCCTCTCGAATGAAAAAAAGAAGGATTACATAGCAAGAAAACTTAGGTTTTACTTGCTATGTAATTTTTTTATACTACTTTTGACGCATATGTCAAACTATAATGACAAACGATAGTGACAAAACAAAAAATAATATTTTATTATGGAAGCGAAAGATATGAATGAGATGGAGCCTCGCATCATAGAAGCGGCGAAGCGAGTGTTTGTCCGAAAGGGGTACGAGGCGGCTACCATGAGTGACGTGGCGGCAGAAGTGGGTATTGGCAGGACGGCCTTACATTATTATTATAGGACGAAAGAGATTCTGTTCGACGCTATTTTCGGGCAATTGCTTTCTTCATTGTTGCCGAACATCGATCGGGTTTTGGATGAGAAGAGTACGATGCTGGAGAAAATGCCGGTGATCGTTGATCTGTATATGGGAATTGTTCGTGCGAACCCGATGTTCCCGAATTTTGTGGTGGGCGAGTTAAATAGAGATCCGGAACGTTTATTCCAGACCGTGCTGAAAGATCCGAAAAAAATACAGCCCATCTTGCGTCTTCGTCGTCAGATAGAGGAGGAGATGGACAAGGGGCTTCTACGGAAGATACCGGTCATAGATTTGGTTTCGACCTTGGTGAGCCTAGTGGTCTTCCCGTTGTTGATCCGCAAGCCACTAGCGGCGGCTTTTTTGGATAACGATATGGGGCGGTTTGAGGAATATATGGATAGGCGCAGGGATTTGATCGTCGAGGTAATAACCCAGCTGATGGTCCCGGATGCCAGATGATGGATTTGTTCAATTTAATAAACATATCATAGAGTATATGAGAGGTGTATATGTATTATTGTTAATTAGCCTGTTGGGTTATACCGGAAGGGTTAGCGGACAGGAATCGGTCACGATCACCCAATGTTACGAGTGGGCGAGGGCGAATTATCCGCAGATTCATCAAATGGGTTTGATCGATCAGACGGAGCGTTATAGCTTGAGCAATGTGGGCAAGGCTTGGCTTCCCCAGCTTTCGGTAAGCGGTAAGGCAAGCTATCAGAGCGACGTGACGAAGTTGCCTTTGGATGGCGATAAGATCTCCTCGCTTCTTCCCGGCTTTGAGATCCCTAGCTTGAGCAAGGATCAGTATCAAGTCGTGGCGCAGGTGGACCAGACGATTTGGGACGGCGGTAGCACCCGTTCGGCCCGTGCCTTGACTCGTGCCGAGGCGATCGCCAACCGGGAGCAATTGGAAAGTGAGTTGTATGCGCTGAACGACCGGGTGAATCAAATCTACTTCGGTTGCCTGCTGCAAGACGAGTTGATACGTCAGAACGCTTTGCTTCAAAAGGAGTTGCAGGTCAATATCGAGCGTATCAAGGCGATGATAGACAATGGCGTGGCGAATCAATCGGATCTGGAAAGTATGGAAGTGGAATTGCTGAATACCCGCCAAAATGAGATTGAGCTAAGAGCGTCTCGCACGGTATATCGGCAGATGTTGGCGACCTTTATCAATAAACCGTTGACGGATCAAGTCGTCTTGAAGACTCCGGAGTCACCCGAGCGTTCATTGTCCACGCAAATCAACCGTCCGGAATTACGGGCCTTGGATGCTAAGAGCGAATGGATCGAGACGCAAAACAAGCAGGTAACGGCGGGCTTGATGCCTCGTATCGGAGCTTTCGTACAAGGTGGTTACGGGCGGCCGGGCTTGAACATGCTGGAGGATAGTTTCGAGCCGTATTATGTGGCCGGTGTCCGTCTTTCTTGGAATCTGGGGAAGTTGTACACGCTGAAGAACGACCGGAGGAAGATCGAGGTAAGCCGTCGCCAGATCGATGTGCAGCGGGAGACCTTCTTGTTCAATACCCGCCTGCAACTTTTGCAACAAAACACAGAGATAAAGAAAATGACGGACTTGATGCGTGCCGATGACGATATCATCCGTCTGAGAACAAGCATCAAGCAGGCAGCGGAGGTGAAGCTGGAGAATGGCGTGATTTCCGTCACGGACCTGATCCGGGAGATCAACGCCGAGGACATGGCCCGGCAAACCGCCGCAGCGCACCGTGTACAGCGCTTGATGACCATTTATAATTATATGTATACAACGAATTAAATAGAGTATGACAAATACAATTAATTTATGAGACATTTGATTTTTATCAGCTTATGCAGCCTTCTATGGACGGCTTGCGGTAATACAGACAATGATTTTGACGCTTCCGGCACCTTTGAGGCAACCGAGATATTGGTATCTTCGGAAGCCAACGGTAAGATCATGGAACTGAATATCGAGGAGGGCGATCGCTTGGATGCCGGCGCCATCGTGGGTTACGTGGATAGCACCCAGCTTTTTCTGCGGAAGATGCAACTCTCTGCCAGCCTTCGCTCGGTAGATATTCGCAAGCCGGATATCCGTAAGCAGATCGCTGTCTTGGAACAACAAATCGCCACGGCTAAGACCGAGCAACAGCGACAGGAAAACTTGGTGCGTGCGAAAGCGGGTAACCAAAAGCAACTGGACGATATCGTGAATAACATCAAATATCTTCAGAAACAACTGGATGCCCAATACTCCTCCTTAAGCAAGACGACGGGAGGTGCCGACGCCGAGGCGGAAGGCCTGCAATACCAGATCATGCAATTGGATGATCAACTGATGAAAAGCCGTATCCTCAATCCCCAGACCGGTACGGTATTGGTGAAATACGCCGAGCCGGGAGAGGTGACGGCGGCAGGCAAACCGCTTTACAAGATCGCCGATACGGACTTGCTTTATCTCCGCGCCTATGTGACGGCGGATCAGTTATCCCACCTGAAACTAGGGCAATCTCTCAAGGTCTTCGCCGACTATGGGAATGATCGCCGGGAATACCCCGGTACGATCACGTGGATCTCCGATAAATCCGAGTTTACCCCGAAAGGTATCCAGACGAAGGACGAACGGGCTAATTTGGTATATGCCATCAAGATCGCCGTCCGCAACGATGGTTATCTGAAGATCGGGCAATATGGGGAGATTAAATATGAATAATGAGATTCATATAAATCATATCACCAAGCGTTATGGCGATGTCGAGGCCCTGCGGGATCTGTCGCTGGAGATCGGCTCTGGTGAGTTGTTCGGGTTAATCGGTCCGGATGGGGCGGGAAAGACCACCCTGTTCCGTATCCTGACCACGTTGTTGCTGGCCGATAGCGGTACCGCCTCTGTCTGCGGCTTGGACGTGGTGAAAGACTTGAAGGAGATCCGTCGGCGGGTAGGATATATGCCCGGCCGCTTCTCGCTCTACCAAGACCTGACAGTAGAGGAGAACTTGAACTTCTTCGCTACGGTCTTCAATACGACGATCGAGGAGAACTACGATCTGGTACGGGATATCTATAGTCAGATAGAGCCGTTCAAGCATCGGCGGGCGGGGAAGCTGTCCGGTGGTATGAAGCAGAAGCTGGCTTTGAGTTGCGCCTTGATCCATCGTCCGGATGTCTTGTTCTTGGATGAGCCTACGACGGGGGTCGATCCTGTCTCCCGCTCTGAGTTCTGGGATATGCTGGATCGTCTGAAACGGCAAGGCATTACGATACTTGTCTCTACGCCTTATATGGATGAGGCCTCCCGTTGCGACCGTATCGCTTTGGTGCGTTCTGGGGAATGCCTATCTATCGATACGCCGGTAGGTATCCGTACCTCATTCGATAGGCGGCTATACGCGGTGCGATGCGCGTCGATGTATAAGTTGTTGGGAGACTTGCGGGAGTTCCCGGATACAAACTCGTGTTTCGCTTTTGGAGATGCTCATCATCTTACGTTGAGGAGGGATGGGGAGGATGTCATGAGGCGATTACAGGAATATCTGAAAGGCAAAGGTTACGCAGATGTAAGCATCGAACGCCTTGAGCCAAGCGTTGAGGATTGTTTCATGGCCTTGTAAGAGAGGGGATGTGTCGCATTTCCCCAAGATTCGACCTCGCGTCGGGTGCGAAGTCGAATCTTGGAAAAATACGGGGCTTGCGTCAGGCGCGAGGTCGAATCGCGGAAAAATGCGAGGGCTCGCGTCGGGCGCGAGGTCGAATCTCGGGAAAATGCGGGGCTCGCGTCGGGCGCGAGGTCGAATCTCGGGGAAATGCGGGGCCTTGCGTCGGGTGCGTGGTTGAATCGCGGAAAAATGCGACATTGTAATTATGAAATAAGGATAAAAAATGAAAGCGATAGAAGTAAAACAACTGACCAAGCGTTTCGGCACCTTCACCGCCGTCGATCATATCAGTTTCGAGGTGGAGCCGGGCGAGATATTCGGCTTCCTCGGGGCAAACGGGGCAGGGAAGACCACCGCCATGCGTATGCTCTGCGGCCTGTCGGTCCCGACATCCGGCGAGGCCCGGGTAGCCGGTTTCGATGTCTACCGGGAGAGCGAGTCCATCAAACGGAATATCGGATACATGAGCCAGAAATTCTCCCTATACGGCGATCTAAAGGTATGGGAGAATATCCGTCTCTTCGGCGGTATCTACGGCTTGTCTAAACGGCAGCTGTCCCAGAAAACGGATGAGTTGCTGGATATCCTCGGGCTGGAAAAGGAGCGGAATACCTTGGTCGATTCCCTGCCCTTGGGGTGGAAACAGAAGCTATCCTTCTCCGTGGCGATCATCCATGATCCCAAGATCGTTTTCTTGGATGAGCCTACCGGAGGCGTCGATCCCGTCACCCGCCGCCAGTTCTGGGAGTTGATCTATGAGGCCGCCGCCCGGGGGATTACGATCTTCGTCACCACCCATTATATGGATGAGGCGGAGTATTGTAACCGTGTCTCCATCATGGTAGACGGAAAGATCGAAGCGTTAGACAGTCCCTCCGCCTTGAAGCGGGATTTTAAGACAACGAATATGAACCAAGTCTTCCACGCCTTGGCTCGAAAAGCAACGAGAGGAGAATAAACGATGAAACAATTCATATCCTTTGTTAGAAAGGAGTTCTATCACATTTTCAGGGACGCACGCACGACAATGATCCTCTTGCTCATGCCCGTCATCCTGATCATCTTGTTCGGATATGCCATCACGACCGAGATCAAGCGTGTGCCGATCGCTATTTTCGACCAAAGCCGGGATGAGCTGACACTGAAGATGGCAGACCGCTTGAATGCCAGCGAGTACTTCGAGCTGTATACGACCGTCGATAGCTATGAGGATGCCGGGGCCTTGTTTCGGCAAGGAAAGGTACACGTCATAGTTGTCTTCCCCCCCGGGTACGCTTCCACGGCCGATGCCCAAGTACAAGTCTTGGCGGACGCTACCGATCCGAACGAGGCCACGCAGCTAATCGCCTATTGCTCGGCGATCATTGCGGAGCAGTTGAAAGGAGAGTCGGCGGTTGAGGGTAAAGCCGTGACCCCGGTTACCACTTTGCTCTACAACCCTCAAATGAAAGGCGCCTACAACTTCGTTCCCGGCGTGATGGGCTTGATCCTTATCCTTATATGCGCCATGATGACCTCGATCGGCATCGTGAAAGAGAAGGAGATGGGAACGATGGAAGTCCTGCTGGTCTCCCCGCTGAAACCCATCTACATCATTCTAGCCAAGGCGATCCCATACCTATTGCTGAGTATGGTGAATATCGCTACGATCTTGCTACTATCCTATTTCCTGCTGGACGTTCCGATAAAAGGCAGCCTGCTGTTGCTGGTTTCCGTGTCCATCCTGTACGCGATCGTATCCCTCTGCCTGGGCCTGCTGATCTCCACGGTAGCCGATACCCAGCAGGCGGCTATGTTGATCAGCGGTATCGCCTTGATGCTTCCGATCATGTTGTTGAGCGGCATGATGTTCCCGATAGAGAATATGCCGGATATCCTGCAATGGTTCTCCCATATCGTTCCGGCCAAATGGTATATCATCGCCGTGAAGGACGTGATGATCAAGGGGCTTCCCGCCGTGTCGATCTTGAAGGAGATCGGGATACTGTCGTTCATGGCGGTCGTGCTGGTATTCTTGAGTGTGAAACGTTTTAAAATACGATTATAAGCTATGTTACGATATTTGTTAGAGAAAGAGTTCAAGCAGATCCGTCGGGACCGGTTCATGCCGAAGATTATCTTCATCATCCCGATCATGCAGTTGATCATCTTGCCTTTCGCCGCTAATTTCGAGATGCGAAATATTAACCTTAGCATCGTGGACAACGATCATTCCGTCACCTCCATGCAATTGGTAGATAAGGTACTATCCTCCGGATATTTCCGCCTGACAGACCGGTCGGATCGTTACGACGAGGCGCTGACCTCGGTGGAGAGCAATGAGTCCGATATCATTCTGGAAATCCCCTCTGATTTCGAGCGGGACTTGGGGAAGGAGGGCAGGGCGGACGTGATGATCGCCGCTAACGCCGTGAACGGAACTAAGGGCGGCTTGGGTAGCTCCTACCTCTCCTCGATTATACAGGATTTCAATAGGGAGAAAGGTTTCGCCTCTATGGGATCGGGCAGGGGAGTGGCTTCGATTAACCTGTTCAATCCCCACTTGAGTTACAAGATCTATATGGTTCCCGGCATCATGGTATTCTTGCTGACGATTGTCGGGGGATCGATCTCCGCCTTGAATATCGTGAGCGAGAAGGAGAAAGGGACGATCGAGCAGATAAACGTCTCGCCCGTACCCAAGTCCCTGTTCCTGCTGTCGAAGCTGATCCCTTTCTGGGTGATAGGCTTTGTCCTGCTGACGGTGGCGATCCTTATCGCTTGGCTGATCTACGGCTTGGTGCCGGAGGGGAGTTTCGGGGTGATCTATTTGTTCGCCGCCGTATATTTGATCGCTTTTACGGGATTTGGCTTGGCGATCTCCTCCTTCTCGTCCACGCAGCAACAAGCGATGCTTACGGCGTTTTTCTTCTTGATCATTTTCGCCTTGCTAAGCGGATTGTTCACGCCGATCAGCAGTATGCCGGAATGGGCGCAGAAGATCACGCTGGCGAACCCGGTGCGTTATTTCGTGGATGTGATGCGTATGGTCTATTTAAAGGGGAGCGGCTTTGCCGATTTACGGGGACATTTTGTGATTGTCTGTCTATTTGCTGTTTTTTTTAATCTGTTAGCGGTAATTAGTTATCGTAAAAAGGGGTAGTTCGGAAATAAATGTTTTCTTTGTATCCCGTTTACGGATTATAAACTAATACAGCGAAAAAACATGTCATTTATCATTGTCGTACTTTGTTTGGCCTTATTGATTGTCTTGATATCCTACTTTAAGGTGGATGCTTTCATCGCGTTTCTGATCTCCTCTATCTTGGCGGGCATCGCTTTGGGTATTCCGTTGGAGAAGCTGCCGGACTCGGTGAATAACGGTATCGGGAGTATCTTGGGTGGGTTGACGTTGATTATCGTATTAGGCGCTATGCTAGGCAAGTTGGTGGCCGAGAGCGGAGCGGCACAGAAGATCGCTTCCGTGATGGTGTCGCTTTTTGGTACTAAGCATATACAATGGGGGCTGATGGTGACAGGCTTTGTCGTGGGTATTCCGTTATTTTATGGGATCGGATTTGTGTTGTTGGTGCCATTGATCTTCTCGATCGTGTATAAATACAAGCTTCCGGCGGTCTATATCGGGTTGCCGATGTTGGCGGCGTTGTCCGTGACGCATGGATTCCTGCCCCCGCATCCGTCTCCGGTAGCCTTGGTGGTACAATTCAACGCGAATATCGGCCTTACGCTGATCTACGGTTTATGTTTGGCGATTCCGGCTATCATTATCGCCGGGCCGGTGTTCGGCAGTCGGTTGAAACATATAAAATCCGGTCCGGTCACGTTGTTCGAGCAGAAAGAGGATAGCGGGAGATATAGCATGCCGGGCAAGGCGAATAGTTTTATCAGCGCTACGTTGCCTGTCTTTTTACTGATTATCGTGACGGTTATTCCTTATTGCTTTAAGGATATGGGCGAGATGGCGAGCGGGATAGTCTCTTTTATTGGTGCTCCTTCCATTGTAATGCTGATCGCCTTGTTGTTCGCTACATATACGCTGGGCATCCGGCAGGGACGTAGTATCAAGTCGGTTATGGCAGTCTATGGGGAGGCCGTGAAAGATATCTCTATGATCCTTTTGATCATCGCGGGTTCCGGTATCTTCAAGCAGATCATGGAGGATAGCGGGGTAAGCAATGAGCTGGCGACAAGCCTAGAGCAATTGCCCGTTCATCCGTTGATCTTGGGTTGGTTGATCTCTGCCGTGATCCGTTTGTGCGTGGGATCGGCTACGGTGGCGGCGTTGACGGCGGCGGGCGTGGTGATGCCTTTAGTTACGCAAACGGGTGCGAACCCGAACTTGATGGTTTTATCTTTAGGAGCGGGTAGCTTGATGTTCTCGCATGTCAACGATTCCGGCTTCTGGATGTTCAAGGAATATTTTAACCTAAGCATAAAGGATACGATCTGCTCATGGTCTATCATGGAGACGATCGTGTCGGTTGTAGGATTGATCGGGGTAATGATCTTAAATATGATTGTATAATAAAAGAATGATTGAGCAATGAGAAAGAGATGGTTGCTTAGTATCGTTATTATGCTTTTCCCTTTCGTCGCCTCGTTTGCGGCGGACCCGGAGGAAGGTACTTATCCAACGGTCGGGAGGCTTTTTCATATAGCACGAAGCGTGAATAAGAACTTGGTTTGTTACGATGTGAATCTGAGGGATGGTAAGCTGGATACACATGATCCCTTGAACGTTTATTGGGTCAATCGGGAAAAGCATCCGGGGGAAACCAATGGCTTGAGCTATATACAACGGAAAATGGCTTATGGGTATAAACTGATCTCGGCGAGTGATAATGCTTGTGTGTGCTCATTGACCGCTTATCCCTCCCGCCAGTTGACGATTACCAAACGTGATTCCCGCTATGTATGCTACATAACGATCAACAACCAACAGGCGATTCTCCAATCCCTCTACGTTAAAGCCAGCTCTAAGAATCCTTTAAGCGTCGAGTATGTAGAGCTACAAGGAATCTCTGTCGCCACGAATCAACCGGTAACGGAAAGAGTCAGGAAATAGACCAATATATTTTTTTACTAATCATATAAATGAAAGAAATTATGAGCATGATTAACGCAGATGAGAATTTTGAGAAATTAGGGTTGACCTTACCTCCCGCACCGGCTCCGGCCGGAGTTTACAAGCCTTGTGTGATAGATGGTAAATACCTGTATCTTTCCGGTCACGGGCCTGTGCGGAATGATAAGTCCTTGATCATCGGACGTATCGGTAAGGACTTGACGATGGATGAAGGCAAACTCGCCGCCCAGCAAGTAGGACTTACCATGTTGGCGACCATCCAGGCGAACCTTGGTAGCTTCAACAAGATAAAGAGAGTGATCAAGGTATTGGGTATGGTAAATTGTACGCCCGATTTCGGAAAGCATCCTTATGTGATCAATGGCTGTAGCGAGTTGTTCGCCGCCGTATGGGGGCCGGATAACGGTGTAGGTACCCGTAGCGCCGTAGGATTCGGTTCTCTTCCCGATAATATTCCTGTAGAGATAGAGGCTCTGTTCGAATTATACGAATAAGCCATGGGCGATTGGTACGTCATAAGTAATGTAGACCGGATAGACTCGCCTGCCTTGGCGTTCTATCCGGATCGTATTTCCGGCAATATCGAGTTGGCCAAGAGGATCATAGGCGATACGAACCGGCTTCGTCCGCACGTGAAGACGAATAAGGCGGCTGAGGTATCCCGCATGCTGCTGGATGCCGGAATCCGGAAGTTCAAGTGCGCTACGATTGCCGAGGCCGAGATGCTGGGGCATATGAATGCCCCAGATGTATTATTAGCCTATCAGCCGGTAGGTCCGAAGATTTCCCGCTTATTAGATTTGATAAAGGCATATCCCGCCACCCATTACTCCTGCTTGGTAGATCAAGCGGAGAATGCCCGTGCGATCTCGGCTCTTTGCGAGGCCGGGAATATCACCTTGGATGTCTTTATCGATCTGAACGTGGGAATGAATCGTACCGGAGTCCTCCCGGAGAGAGCGGAGGCGCTGGTGGATGCCATTCTGCCGCTGAAGTCTCTGCAGATTATCGGGTTGCATGGCTACGACGGACATATACATGACGCGGAGCTATCGGTACGTTGCCAAGGCGCGGATGCAGCGTACGCCTTGACCGAACGTGTGTTCCGGGAGATATCCCGCAAGTTTGCCTATCCATTGGTAAAGGTGATGGGAGGTACTCCTACATTCCCGATGTACGCGAAGCGGAAGGATTGCGAATGCAGTCCCGGCACGTTTGTGTTCTGGGATTGGGGGTATGGAAACGCTTATCCGGATATGCCGTTCAAGGTAGCCGCCTTATTGATGACTCGGGCCATTTCCGTGCTGGATGAGCATCATGTTTGCGTAGATCTTGGTTACAAGGCGGTAGCCTCGGAAAGTCCTTTGCCCCGTGTGTTTTTCTTGAACCATCCGGAGGCGAAACCTATCTCCCAGAGCGAGGAGCATCTGGTCTTGGAAGTCCCGGACAGTCGGCTCTATCCATTAGGTTCCGTATTCTATGGCATTCCCGTTCATATTTGTCCTACGGTCGCTTTATACGACAAGGCTTATGTGATCCGGGATCGTGAGGCGATCGGCGAATGGCCTATCATTGCCCGTTCACGCCGCATCACCTATTAACGGTAATCAAATTATCAATTATCAACTCTCAATTAATAAAATGAATAAGCCATTTATTATCGACGCCCATCTCGACCTTAGCATGAACGCTTTGGAGTGGAATCGGGATTTGCGTGAACCCCTAAAAGAAATCAATCGGAGAGAAATCGGTATGACCGATAAGCCCGACCGTGGAAACGCCACTATATCGTTTGAGGAACTGCGTAAAGGAAACGTCGGGTTAGTAGTCGCCACCCAGATCGGTCGCTATGTAGGGCCGGATAATCCACTTCCCGGTTGGCATTCCCCGGAACAAGCTTGGGCGCAGACCCAAGGCCAACTCGCTTGGTATAAGGCGATGGAAGAGGAGGGCCAGATGGTCATGATCCGGGATAAGAAGGCCTTGGAAGCGCATCTGGCTCTTTGGAAAGACGGTGAACCCGCCGACAAGAAGCCGATCGGTTATGTATTAAGTATCGAGGGCGCCGACTCGTTCATCACGGTGAATCATGTGGAAAGGGCGTATGCTTATGGCTTGAGGGCGGTTGGCCCGGCACATTACGGCCCCGGAAGGTATGCCAACGGTACGGATTCTACCGGTCATCTGAATGCCATGGGGAAAGAGTTGTTGCGTACCATGGATCGCTTGGGTATGATTCTTGACGTGACCCATTTATGTGATGAGGCTTTCTGGGATGCGTTGGATTTGTATAAGGGACCGATTTGGGCGAGCCATAACAACTGTCGGGCCTTCGTAGATCACAACCGTCAGTTTAGCGACGAGATGATCAAGGCGTTGATAGAGCGTGGCGCCGTGATCGGTATCGCCCTAGACGCTTGGATGATGGTACTGAACTGGGTGCGAGGCGAGTCTACTCCAAGAGGCATGAACTGTGGTATGGAGATTATGGCGAACAATATCGATCATGTCTGCCAATTGGCTGGAAACGCGAACCATGTGGCTATCGGCAGTGATCTGGATGGTGCTTTCGGTACGGAGCAATGCCCGTATGACCTAGTAACGATCGCCGATCTCCAAAAGATATTCCCGATCCTTCAATACCGTGGCTTTACGGACGATGCTATCAACCGTATCGCCTCTGGTAACTGGATTGAGTTCTTACGGAAGCATTTGCCGGAATAAGCTACTGCAACCCGGGTTGCAGTGATACCGCGATGTGGATGCAGTGTTACTGCAACCTGGATTGCAGCGTCACTGCATCCGCATCGCGGTAAAAAGACAAACACGGTGAGTCTATTTTATATCTGCAATACCAAGACGAACCGGCATCCCTTCTTATATTCCTTATCGATAGATAGGGTTCCGTTTAATTTACTAGCCATCAGTGCGCAGATGGGTAATCCCAAACCATCGCCTTGCGCTAGATCCTTCGCCTCATTGAATGGCTTGAATAAGTTCTCTTTTAGATCATCCGGTATGCCTGTACCATTATCGGTAATGATAAATTGGCAAACATGAGCGCCTTTCCGTTTAAATTCCAGACGGATGTTACCGCTGGAAGTATATAATGCGGCATTCTTTAACAAATGCAATAAGACTTGCTCCAGATGCTCGGCGTTCGTCTTAATCTCCAATTGGGGCACGTCTGTTACGAGATTGACCTCCGGCTGAATATCCCCTTTAACCTTCTCCACGATTTTCTTACTGAAGTTTCCTACATTAAAAGAACTAACCTCATACGGTTCCATCAACGTATTCTCCAAGGAGGAAAGCTCTTGGATATGAACCGTAAACTGTTTCAAAGCCTCTACCCGTGTCCATACATCCTCGGCCTGCTTCGGAGCTACCGCCTGTAATTCTTTGGCGGATGCGCTAAGCTTGTTCAAGGTAGGCTCCATCTGAACCGATATGTTTTGGATGAATTGGGCTTGTTGTTCGCTATGCTCGTTTGTCGTCTGGATGATTTTCTTTAATTTCTTGTTCAGCACAATAAAGCGTAATAGAAGGAATCCCAAGAAAAGCAAGGCGGCTATCAGGATTACCACGAATGTGATAAGTCCGACAATCATATATTGCTTAACAGACAATTTATCGTCTTTTTCCTGTATTGTCTGTAGGCTCTGATCGTATTTTTGTTGTAATGCCCCTAGTTTATCCTCTGCCGTAAGAGCTTTTACGGAATCCGTCCATACGATGTATTTGTCGTAGGTACGTTCCATCAGTGGGGCATTGTTTGCCTTACGAGCGATAGAGATCAGGTTCCGGTAGCAATCGTTCACCTTCTCATATTCTTTTTTCTCCTTATACTGGTTGATCAGTTTCTGGAAAGCAGCATCCCCCTGCTCGTTTTGCCCGAACGTATAATAATAACCTGCTTGGGTATATAATAAATTGTTCGATAACTTCTCATCGCCCGCTTGGCTGGCCAGATTATCTAATGTATTGAGTTGAACTTGCGCTTGGGCGGCGTTCTTTAGCTTAATATACATTTCCAACCGCTCTTTCGTTACTTGGAAGCGTTGCTCATAGAGCGATTTCTGCAACTTCTGTTCCTCGGTTAAGATGAATTGGTTCATCTGGCGGCAAAGATCGAATGCCTCTTGGTAATAATTCTCGCGATAATATAGATAAGCCGCCTGCGTACCGGCATCGATCGCTTGTTTGTAATCACCTTTTTGGGATAAGCTCTTGTAAGCTTGTAAAAAAAGATAACGAGCTTTGGTGTAGTCTTTTTTTTCCAGGCTGCTTTGTGCCTGTGTCATAAATTGATTCGTCGTATTTTGCGCCTGCATGACCGGACAGAGACAAAGTACAAGAGAGAGTAAAAGATAAGTGATCCTCATAACTTAAAATTTTAATTTGAAGTAAAAATATGTATTTACTAGGATTAAAGCAAAATATATCTGGGGAAAATAACCGGGATATTACAAATAGATGCGATTCTCTCAAGGAGGCTCGATCAAGTAGAATGAATCTATTTAAAGTTTATCGAGTTATTGCCATTTGATTTTTTATGTCTATGTTTGCAAATATCTTGACGCTAAGGGAGATGGAATAATGGATAAAACTATAGACGATTTGTTTATTCTAAAACTGATAAAAGCTGGTGATAGACTGGCTTTTAAACATCTGTTTGAGTTATATTTCACTCCTTTATGCCGCTTCGTACATTTATATATGAAGAAACCGGGAGCCGCCGAGGATATCGTAGTCGATATCTTTGCCAGCTTTTGGGAAAGACGGGAGACCTTACAAATCCAGATCACGTTGAAAGCCTATCTATTCCAGTCCGCACGGAATAGGGCCTTGAATTACCTAAGAGATAACGAGCGTTTTATCTCAACGGACGATTTTTCCTCTTTGGAACGTTTCGAGAATGACGAGACATTAGAAACTCAAGAGTTGCAACGCCTGATTCATGAGGCTATTTTCTCCCTTCCCCCGAAATGCCGTGATGTATTCAATAAGAGCCGTATGGACAACCTTTCAAATAAGGAGATAGCGGAGCAAATGAATATAAGCGTTAAAGCCGTGGAAGGGCATATTTCCAGAGCGTTAAAACAGATCCGGGCCTATTTGGGGGATGCCTATCACTACTTATGGTGATTTTATTTCCACAAGATTAAAAAAAATAATGAAAACTATGTAGGGTTATCGTCATTTGATGTGTCACACTAGAAAATGGCACTTCATGAATAAACATATACCATGGCAATTAATTATATCTCGTCTGAAGGATGAACAAGATGAGAGAGGTGAGAAGTTGTTCGAGGAATGGCTTCAAGGGGAAGGGAATGCTCATTTATATCAAGAACTAGAGGGATTATGGAGAGAGATCCGGGAGGAGGCTTCATCCTATACGCCGGATACCGCTTTTTATTGGCAACAACTGGAAAGTCGTATGTCCCAAGAGAACAAGGCTCCTAAAGTCGTCTCTATCTGGAAATTCCGTATGGCGGTAGCCGCGGCTTCCATATTATTGATCATTTCGTTGACCTTCTCTTTCTTGTATACTGGAGGAGACCGGGCCGTTTATTCCAATAAGTTGTCTTATTCCGCTTTAAGCGGTAAGTCGAGGATCGTATTGCCGGATAGCAGCGTTGTTTGGTTGAACTCCGGTTCTACCTTGGAGTATGCGGCAGATTTCATGGAGAACCGGGAAGTGGCTTTGAACGGCGAGGCCCTGTTTGACGTGACGAAAGACAACCGGCATCCTTTCGTGGTCTTGGCCTCGGAGGTGAAAGTAAAGGTACATGGTACCTGCTTTAACGTGAACTCTTATCCAAAGGAAGAAAACATTCGGGTGACCCTTTTCCGGGGTTCAGTCTCTTTGGAGGCCGGAGGTAAGGAGGCTTATCTGTATCCGGGGGAGATCGCCGCTTTGAATAAAAGGGATAAGACCTTGAATATAACCTCCGCCGATATGTTTTACGAGTCTTTCTGGGCAAGCGAGAGTGTGCGGTTTGAGGCGAAGTCGTTACGGTACATAACTCGTTATCTGGAGAAATGGTATAATGTTAAGATCGAGGTAGATCCTACCATCCCGGATTCACAAGCCTATACGTTCACAATCAAGGATGAGTCACTGGAAGTGATCTTACGGATCATGTCGCGCATAAACCCGATCGCTTATACGTTCGACGAGGATGATCACGTACAAATAATGCATGTTGAACCTTCTAAAAAGTAATGCCTATGAGATTATCCCAATGACATAAGACAACAAAAAAGGCTTAAGCGGTAACTTAAGCCTTTCGGGGACAAATCCCTAATCCAAATTAAAATCTAATTACAGCTTGTTCAAATTTGGCCGTTTGTCTAAAGCTGTAAGGATGTTAACTTTAAATACTTCGCAAATATATGAATAATAAAAGACAATTTGTGAAAGGAAGAAATTGTTTGTATGCGATATTCTTTCTTCTATTCTTTTCTTTACGTTTGTTAGCTGTTGAAGCCGTCGACAAGAAGATATCAGTTTCATTTTCGAACCTACCGTTGAAAGAGGCGATCCATGAGATTGAGGTCGCTAGCGGTTATACGTTCTTTTATGACGGTAACAAGATAGACTTGACTCAAAAGGTAAGTTTGAACGTCTCGAATCAGCCTATAGAGTCTGCCTTAAATTCAATGCTAAGGACCACGGACCTCTCTTTTGAGATCACCAGTAAGCAGATCGCTTTGTTTCCGAGACAAAATGCAAGTGCGTCAGCCGGTAAACCTTCCCGCAAGATAACCGGTACGATACTAGATCCTTTGGGTGATCCGGTAATCGGGGCGAATGTCGTGGTGAAAGGTACGACGAACGGTACCATAACGGACATGGATGGAAATTTCTCGGTGGAGGCTTCGGACAATGATATCTTGCAAGTCTCTTATATCGGTTTTATGCCTCAGGATATCGCTGTTAAAGGGAAGAGCGAGCTGACCGTGACGATCCGTGAGGATACCCAGAAATTGGATGAAGTAGTCGTGGTTGGTTACGGTACCCAGAAGAAGGTGAATCTGACGGGTGCGGTGGAACAAGTGACGAGTGAGGTGTTCGATAACCGTTCCATCTCAAACGTTACCCAAGCGCTTCAAGGTACGATCCCTAATCTGAATATCTCGATGACAGATGGTAAACCAAATCGTACGGCGGAATATAATATACGTGGTACGACCTCTATCGGACAAAAGGGTAGCGCCTTGATATTGATCGATGGCGTGGAGGGTGATCCCAGTATGTTGAACCCGAATGATATCGCCAGTGTATCTGTCTTGAAGGATGCGGCTTCGGCTGCCATTTACGGCGCGAGAGGCGCATTTGGTGTCGTATTAATCTCGACGAAGAATCCGTCCAAGGACAAGACTTCCGTGACGTACTCGGGTAATTTTACGATGAAATCTCCGACGAAGGTACCGGATGTCGTTACCGATGGATATACATACGCTAAATACTTTAATGAGGCGTGGAGCGCTTATTACGATTATTCCCAAACTCCACAGAACATTAATAAGACCTTGAAATTCTCTCAGGAGTATCTGGAGGAACTGGAGCGTCGTTCCGGCATCTCGGGATTACCGGAGGTAGAGATCGGTCCGAATGGGGATTATGTATATTATGGAAATACGGATTGGTACAAGGAATTGTATAAGAAATCTACGTTCGCTACGGATCATAATATTTCCGTGTCCGGAAGTAGCGGCAAGACCAGTTTCTATGTAACGGGCCGTTATTATGGGCAAGATGGATTGTTCCGATATAATACGGACGACTATAAGTTGTTCAATATGCGTGCGAAAGGAGCGGTGCAGGTATTTGATTGGTTGAAGGTGGAGGACAATTTGGAGTATTCCAGCATGACTTATCATAATCCGTTGAATGTAGGTGAAGGTGGCGGTATCTGGCGTAATATCGCGGATGAGGGGCATATTTTGGCTCCGATGTTTAACCCGGATGGTACCTTGACGCACTCTGCCGCTTATACGGTTGGTGATTTCTGGTACGGAAAGAATGGTATCGATACCGAGCAAAGGATCTTGAAGAATACGGTGAGCGCTACGGCTAGTTTCTTGAAGGATAAATTGCGTATCAAAGGTGATTTTACGTTCCAGAACAATGACAACGACCAAACCCAGATCCGGGTACCGGTGCCGTTCAGCCGCCGTCCGGGTGTGATTGAGTACGTAGGTTCTTCCAAGAATGATATCCAGAATACGAATAAGACGACTAGTTATCTGGCTAGCAATATTTACGGAGAATACGAGGATACCTTTAAAGAAGTGCATTATTTCAAGGCGATGGTAGGATATAACTACGAGGAATCCCGTATGAAGAATGTAAAGGTATTGAGAAACGGATTGATCTTTGATGATGCCGAGGATTTGAATATGGCCTTGGGACAAACGATTAATACCGAGGGTGGTTATTCCAAATGGCGTATATCCGGAGGTTTCTTCCGTTTGAATTATGTCTTTAATGATCGTTATCTATTGGAAGTGAATGGTCGGTTAGATGGTTCTTCCAAATTCCCATCGGATTCTCAATATGCGTTCTTCCCATCGGTCTCTGCGGGTTGGAGGGTTTCGCAAGAGCCGTTCTGGAAGGTTCCCGAGGAAATCTTCTCGAATCTGAAGGTACGTGCCTCTTATGGTTCCTTGGGTAATGGTAATATTGATCCGTACTCATTCCAAGAGTTATTTAAGATCAAGCAATCCAGTTTGGTGTTGAATGGCATACGTCCGCAGTATACGGGCCAGCCGGCGGTTATTCCGTTGGGCTTGACTTGGGAGAAATCTACGACCTTGAACCTTGGTCTGGACTTTGCTTTCCTATCGAACCGTTTGCAATTCTCGGGCGATATCTATCAACGGAAAACAACCGATATGTTTACGGTGGGTATGTCATTGCCGGCGGTGTTCGGTACGGATGTGCCGAAAGGTAACTATGCGGATCTTACGACAAAAGGTTTTGAGTTGAGTGTCTCTTGGCGGGATCAATTCCAGTTGGCAAGTAAACCGTTCAATTACGAGGTTCGTTTCACGCTCGCCGATTACCAGTCAACGATTGATAAATACAATAACCCGGAAAAGAAACTGGGCGATGATTACTATTACGAGGGTATGAAGGTAGGTGAGATCTGGGGATACGAGACTGAAGGTTTCTTTACCTCGCAAGCTGATATCGATAGCCACGCTAAACAACCCTATTTCTACGCGGGTGCTACGGCTGGACAATGGCTTCCGGGCGATATCAAGTTCAAGGACTTGAACGGCGATGGCGTGATTGATTATGGAAACAATACGGTGGATAATCCGGGTGACCAGAAGATAATCGGTAATAGCGAGCCTCGTTTCATCTATGGTATCAATTTGAGCGGTGATTGGAATAACTTCTTCGTCTCCGCTTTCTTCCAAGGTGTAGGTAAACAAGATTGGTGGCCGGGATCGGAAGCCTCTTATTTCTGGGGTATGTATAATCGTCCGTATAATGATATGCCTAAATCTCATTTGGGGAATATCTGGACGGAGGAGAATCCGAATACCTATTTCCCCCGTTTGAGAGGATACTCCTCTGAGGAGCCTTATGCCGAGTTGAACTTGAAACAAACCCGTTACTTACAGAATATCGCCTATATACGTATGAAGAATATTCAGTTAGGGTATACTTTGCCGAAGAGCTTTATCTCGAAACTAAGGATGCAGAATGCCAAGGTATACGTCTCGGGCGAGAATCTTTGGAGTTGGTCTCCTTTCTATAAATATTCTAAAGACTTAGACGTTGAGGCGGTCAGAGGTTCTGACCGGGATTTAACGGAGGGTACGTCGGGTAATGGATATAGCTATCCGATATTGAAGAGTGTTAGTTTTGGTTTGTCAGTTACATTCTAAAAAGTGCTATAGTATGAAAAAGACATTAATATATATCATCAGTGTGATAGGTTTGTTCTCTTGCGATTTGGATGAGGTTCCTGTTTCAGAGGTTTCCAAGGAACCGGTTTTCAGTACGGAGAATGGATTGGAATTATACGCGAACTCGTTCTATGAGATTTTACCGACTCCATCGGCCGCTCACCAAGCGGATAATATGTGTGATTATGCGGCGAGGGCGTTGGTTCCTAATTTTATATTGGCGGATGCCTATGGTCCTCAACAGAGCGATGGCTGGGATTGGGAAAAGCTTCGGAACATCAATTACTTTATCCAGAATTGTACGGACCCACGGGTATCGGAAAGCGTTAGGATGAATTATATAGGTTTAGCTCGTTTCTTCCGTGCTTGGTTCTACTTTGATAAGGTGAAACGCTTTGGCGACGTGCCTTGGATCAATAAGGCGATGGAGGTGGATGACCCCGATCTGTATGCGGCAAGGGATTCGAGAACCTTGGTGATGGATTCGGTCTTGGCTGATTTGGATTTCGCTTGCGAGCATATTACCTTGACGAGTGATCAGACCAGTTCCTTGATCACGAAGTATGTAGCTCAGGCTTTCAAGTCGAGAGTATGCCTGTTCGAGGGGACGTTTCGTAAGTATCATACGGAATATGGGCTGAAAGAGTCGGCGAATGCTTGGCTGAACGAGGCGGTTAAAGCGGCAGAGGATGTGATCGCTAACTCTGGTTTTAAATTGTATACGGCAAACGGTACGACGAAATCGTACCGGGATTTGTTTATCAGTGTGAAGCCGGTGACTACGGAGGTTATGCTTGCCGCTGTTTGTGATAAGTCCTTGAGCGTATTGAATGACGCTAACTGGTATTGGACAAGCGCTACATATGGTCCCCGTCTGAATTTGATCCGTACGTTCGTGAATACTTATTTGATGGAGGACGGTACTCCTTTTACGGACAAGGAGGGATATAAGACCATGGTCTTTATGGATGAGGTGAAGAATCGTGATAAACGTTTGCAACAAACCATCCGTATGGGGGATTATAAGCGTATTGATGGGGGGGTGCAAACGCCCGCTCCTCCGATCTTCTCTTATACCTATACCGGTTATCAACCTATTAAGTATTGCCTGGATGATGTGTTTTATGATAGCGGTGCGAATAATGATAATTCGATTCCTTTGATTCGTTTCGCCGAGGTATTATTGAACTATGCGGAAGCGAAAGCGGAGCTTGGAGTCTTCACGGATGCGGATTGGGAAAAAACGATCGGTGCTTTACGGGGTAGAGCGGGGATAACAGGAGGTTTGACAGCTAGACCGACAAAGGCTGATCCTTACCTGCAAGCGAATTATTTCCCGGAAATAACAGATCCCAGTTTGCTGGAGATCCGTCGTGAGAGAGGTATCGAATTGGTATTCGAGGGTTTGCGTTTCAGTGATTTGTTACGTTGGAAAAAAGGGAATCTGATGACAATGCCTTGGAATGGTTTCTATGTCCCGGAATTGGATAAGCCGATGGATTTAAATGAAGATGGTATCTTGGATGTATGTTTTACGATGAATGAGAACGTGGAGAACCCGATATCGGGAGTGACCTACGTGGTCGTTTCCGAGATGAAGGCCGGTAAGGTAAATCCGCAGCGTTTATCAGGGAATACGAAAGGAGAATTGACTTGGTTGAATAATATTCCCCGGGTATGGGAGGATAAGCATTATCTATATCCTATTCCGGACTTGGATATTATCATGAATCCGAACTTGACACAAAATCCGGGTTGGTAACTAAAAAAAGAATGAATCATGAAAAAGTTAATTATATTCGTGTCATTGCTGTTCTTGGCGATGGCTTATGGAAAAGCGGAAGATAAGGAGGTCTTAAAGATCGCTACTTTTAATTTGAGGATGGATACTCCATCCGATGGGGAGAACGCTTGGTTTCACCGGAAAGATATGGTGAATGACTTAATCCGTTTTTATGGTTTCGATTTATTCGGGACTCAAGAAGGATTTACGCATCAATTAAACGATATCTTGCGGTTAAGCGACTACCGGTTTATTGGTGTAGGACGGGATGATGGAAAAGATGCCGGAGAGCACTGCGCCATATTTTATCGTTCAGATCGGTTCAAGGTGTTGGATCAAGGTGATTTCTGGTTATCGGAACATCCCGAGAAACCCGGTAGAGGTTGGGATGGTACTTGCTGTAACCGGATTTGTACTTGGGGGAAGTTTGAGGACTTGAAGAACCATAAACAATTTTATTTCTTTAATGTACATTATGAGTACGAGGGAGATGTGGCCCGTAGGGAATCTTCTAACTTAATGATCTCACGGATCAAAAGTATCGCCGGTAATCAGCCTGTATTCCTGACAGGCGATTTCAATGCGTTTCCTACCGAAGAACCGATCCGTATTTTAAATGATAGCGGTTTCTTGAACGACTCTTATAAGATCACCAAGGAAGCCCCGTTCGGTCCGGTCTGTACCTATCACGGATATGATAGTACGATCAAGACAGAGGAGCGTCTGGATTATATTTGGGTAACCGACAGTATCCAAATTGATAAATACGGTGTATTAACGAACACATTATACGGACATACACCTTCGGATCATTTCCCGGTGATGGTCGTGGCTGAGTTCTAATATTATCTCAATGTGTCCGATCCCTGAACTCCGAGGGCGTGACCCCTTCTTTCTTCTTGAAGAATGTGGAGAATTGGCCGGCATTCTCGAAATGTAGGCTATAGGCGATCTCGGAGATCGTCAAAGGGGTACTAGTCAGAAGCTCTTTCGCACGAAGGAGCTTCTGTTGTAATTGATATTGGGCGGGGGAGACGCCGGTGTATTCCTTAAACATCCGGCGAAACCATGAATAACCTAAACCAAGACGGGCAGCGATCTCTTCCGGACTTAATGGGTCCTCGATGTTCTCCTTCATTAATATACGTGCCTCGTTGATTTTATCTACGACATAGGTGTTCGTGAAGGAGTTGTTCTTTTCCTTATAATATACGGAGCCTAATATATGAAGCACGATACTGGAGATCATCTGTTGGTAACCGGATTTCTCCTCCGAGGCGAACTTCAGTATATCCTCATAAAGTCCGACGATCGTAGCGCTCAGCCCGATCCGGTGTAGCGGCTCTTCCTTGGTAAAGAATTTCTTCTCCACACGTTTATCGATATGAATGCCCCGGAAACCTACCCAATACTCATCCCATCCCGTTTCCCGGTCCGGATAATAACTATGCCATTCCCCGGGGAAAAGGAGGATCATCGTCCCTGCGTTTATCTTTTGCGATTTACAAGACTGGGAGGAAAAGTACCCGCTACCTTTCGTTATATATACCAATTGATACTCATTCAGGATACGTCCGGTCTGAGGCTTGAAATTATACTTCTCCGGATGCCGGGAAAGCGGATAGGCGCAACCCGGCGGGATGAATTGATATCCGACCGTCGTGACGACGATTCCCCATTCCTCATCCGTAGCGCTGATCGTCAAGTAACGTAGTAAATCATTCCGCAGTTCGTTCATGTCAGATTTGAAAGGTTTAAAATCATTTTCGTAAGCAAATATAGCAATAATGCTTCTACTTTTGCTTTCGTCAAACAAATAACTTTGTTAAGCCATGAAGGAATATAATTTTCTAGCCTTTGATATAGGGGCTACCAGTGGACGGGCCGTGCTCGGAACCTTAAAGGATGCCAAATTTGAAATGAAAGAGATCCATCGGTTCCCGAATCCGATGGTGGAATTACACGGACGGTTTTATTGGGATATCTATCATCTTTATACTTCTCTTATAGAAAGCTTGACGATATGCGCCCGGCAAAGAATCCGGTTGCACTCGATCGGAATAGATACATGGGGAGTGGATTTTGGGTATGTGGCTTTGGATGGCTCTTTATTGGGCTTACCTCGTGCTTACCGAGATCCTTATACGGACGGCGCTCCCGAGGACTTTTTCAAACGGATTCCCAAGGAAGAGGTCTATAAGCGAACAGGTATTCAAGTGATGCCGTTTAATAGCTTGTTCCAGCTTTTCAGGGCGGGGCAAGACTCGTTTATACCGCAGGAAGTGGCGGAAAAGATATTATTCATACCGGACCTTTTGGCTTATATGTTGACGGAGCGTATGGTATGTGAATATACGATCGCTTCCACGTCTCAATTATTGAACCCGGAAACCCATAAATTCGATTACAAGCTCTTGGAGGCCGTGGGTGTATCTCCTACTTTGATGTGTCCGGTGGTGATGCCGGGGACGTTGATCGGGCGGTTGAGCGAGTCGATCGCCCGTAAGACAGGAATCGGGGAAATCCCGGTAATCGCCGTGGCTGGTCACGATACGGCGTCGGCGGTAGCGGCTGTCCCTGCTTCTTCTCCTAATTTCGCTTACTTGAGTAGCGGTACTTGGAGCTTGATGGGGATCGAGGTGGAGAAGCCGATCATCAACGAGGTCTCTTTCAAGAATAATTTCACGAATGAGGGGGGCATCGAGGGTACGACCCGCTTTTTGAAGAATATTACAGGTATGTGGATCTTGGAACGTTGCCGGGAGCAATGGAAGCGGTCCGGATTGGATTATTCGTACGATGATATGGTTCGGATGGCGGAGTTGAGCGAATTTACTTCTTTGATCAATCCGGATGATCCCCGTTTCGCCAATCCAGAGAATATGCTACGTGAGATCACGGGCTATTGTGAGGAAACCGGACAGGCTGTTCCCGCTTCGGACGCCGATTATGTACATTGTATATTTTATAGCTTGGCGAATCGTTATAAAGAGGTGCTGGAAATACTCAAATCGATGTCGCCACATCCGATCGAACGATTGCATGTGATAGGTGGTGGCTCTCGGAACGATCTGCTGAATCAGTTGACAGCCAACGCTATCGGTATTCCCGTATTGGCAGGCCCGTCTGAGGCGACAGCCATTGGAAATTGCTTGATACAGGCTAAGTCGGCAGGATTACTGACGGATTGTTGGGAGATGCGAAGACTGATAGCCACCGCATTCCCTCCCAAGGAATTTTATCCGGAAAGATGATACACATTCAAATCATATAAATTTAAAAACATCATACCATGACAAAAGACAGTTTAATTCAACAGGCATTTGAAGTAGCGGCAGAACGTTATGCGGCCGTAGGTGTAGACGTTCGTAAAGCATTAGAGGATATGAAGAAAATATCCCTATCCCTGCATTGCTGGCAGGCCGATGACGTAAGCGGTTTCGAGAACCAAGGCGGCTCCTTGACCGGTGGTATACAAGTGACCGGCAATTATCCGGGACGTGCCCGTACTATCGACGAGTTGCGTCGGGATGTATTGAAGGCGAAATCCTATATCCCCGGTAATCATCGGCTTAGTCTGCATGAGATCTACGGGGATTTCCAAGGGGAGAAAGTAGATCGTGACGAGGTAGAACCCCATCATTTCGAGAGCTGGATACAATGGGCGAAAGAGAATGATTTCAAGCTAGACTTCAACAGTACCTCTTTCTCGCACCCTAAAAGCGGAGATTTGACCTTGGCGAACCCCAGCGATGATATCCGTAACTTCTGGATCGAGCATACGAAGCGTTGTCGCTGGATCAGCGATGAGATGGGTAAAGCCCAGAACGATCCTTGCATGATGAACCTTTGGATACATGACGGGAGCAAGGAAGTACCGGCCAGCCGCTTACGTTATCGCCGTATCTTGGAGGAATCGCTGGATGAGATATTCGCTACCGAATATAAATGGATGAAAGATTGTATCGAGGCGAAACTCTTCGGTATCGGTCTGGAAAGTTATACGGTAGGTTCCTATGATTTCTATTTGGGTTACGGGGCGAAAAAGAACAAGATCGTTACCTTGGACACTGGCCATTTCCATTTGACGGAAAGTATCGCCGACAAGGTTTCCTCGTTATTGCTGTTTACGCCCGAGATCATGTTGCACGTAAGTCGTCCGATCCGTTGGGATAGCGATCATGTCGTGATCTTGAATGACGATGTGCAGGATTTAGCCCGTGAGATCGTGCGTTGCGACGCCTTGGACCGGGTACATATCGGTTTGGATTATTTCGACGCTACCATCAATCGTATCGGTGCTTATGTCATTGGTAGCCGTGCTACGCAAAAAGCCTTTATGCTCGCTTTGCTGGAGCCGATCGCCTTGCTTCGCCAGTACGAGGATGAGGGTAAGTATTTCCAGCGTCTTGCCTTGCAGGAGGAAGCGAAGAGTCTGCCTTGGGGGGCGGTTTGGGATATGTATTGTCTGCAAAGTGGGGTCCCCGTAGGAGAGTCTTATATCGCTGAGATCGAGAAATATGAGTCCGACGTTACCTCAAGACGGCAATGATAGAGATCGGGATCGGGTTGTTGATCATCGCGATCGGCAGTTTCGGGCAGAGTAGCTCGTACGTGCCGATCAATAAGATCCGGGATTGGAGTTGGGAAAGCTTTTGGTTGGTGCAAGGTATCTTCGCTTGGTTGGTTTTCCCTTATCTCGGAGCGATGTTGGCGGTACCGGAAGGGAGTACCTTACTGGAGCTATGGTGTTCGCCGGGTAGCTTGGGAGCGGTTATCTATGGCATGCTCTGGGGTGTCGGCGGGTTGACTTTCGGGTTGAGTATGCGTTATCTGGGCGTAGCTTTGGGACAGAGCATCGCCTTGGGTACATGCGCCGGTTTCGGTACGCTCTTCCCGGCTTTGTTCGGTGGAACGAATCTGTTTGAGGGAACCGGATTGATCCTGTTGACCGGTGTTTGCATTACCTTGGCAGGTATCGCCGTGATCGGTTACGCCGGAAGCCTGCGGGCCCGGAATATGAGTGAGGAGGAGAAGAAAGCGGCGGTGAAGGATTTTGCCTTGACTAAGGGCTTGGCGGTAGCCTTGCTTGCCGGCGTGATGAGCGCCTGCTTCAATTTGGGTTTGGAATTGGGAAACGAGGTGCTGGCGAAAGCGAGAGAGGCGGGAGCTAGCGATCTGTTCGCCTTGAATCCCGTAATACTGTTGGTTACTTTGGGCGGCTTTTGTACGAACGCTGTGTATTGTATTTTCCAGAACGTGAAAAACGGGACGGGCAAGGATTATTTCTCGGTATCGGGAGGTACATTGCTGAATAATGTCTTATTTTGCGCTTTGGCAGGCGTGCTTTGGTACTCGCAGTTCTTCGGACTGGGGATGGGAAAGAGCTATTTCTCGGATTCCCCGGTTATGCTGGCTTTCTCGTGGAGTATCTTGATGTCGCTGAATGTTATTTTCAGTAATGTCTGGGGCATCTTATTAAAAGAATGGAAGGGCGTGGATCGCCGGACAATCGTGGTATTGATTACCGGCATGTGTATCTTGATCCTTTCCTTATTATATCCAAATATAGTTTAATTAAAATAGACATGATAACACTAAGAAACAATGAACGCCTGATGGCGGAAATAGATCGTATCGCCGAGGTCGCCGGCTATTTGTGGACCAAGGGTTGGGCTGAGCGAAACGGCGGGAATATATCGGTGAACCTGACTACTTTATTGAGCGAGGAGGAGAAGGCGTTGCCGGCTTTGGTTTCCTCGATTCCCTTGCAAGAGGCGATGACGGCCTTATGCGGGCACGTCTTTTATGTGACGGGTACCGGAAAACGGATGCGTTACGTGGCGAAAGATCCTTTCGCCAACGGCTCTTTGATCCGTATCGCCGCCGATGGGAAATCGTATGATATCCTAGCGGAGCAACCGATCCAACCGACTTCCGAGTTGCCTTCCCATTTGTTGATGCACAATTTCTTGCGTGCGAAGGGACGGGATAACCGGGTGGTATTGCATACGCATCCGACGGATATTATCGGCATGACGCATTGTAAGCCGTTCTTGGATTCGGAGAAGATTACCCGCACGTTATGGAGTATGATCCCGGAATGTCGGATTATCGTGCCGAAAGGGGTCGGTATCGTTCCTTACGAGATTCCGGGCACTTTGGCGTTGGCGCACGCTACGATCCGTCAGTTGGAGGAGCACGACGTGGTGTTCTGGGAGAAGCACGGTATCCTTGCCGTCGGTGAGGACCTGATCGAGTGCTTCGATGCGATCGATACGTTGAGTAAATCCGCCCAGATCTATTTCAGTGCCCGCATGACCGGTTACGAGCCGGAAGGTATGACGGATCAGCAATTGGATGACTTGGTTCCGGCTTTTGGACTCTAGCGTATGCGAAAGAAATTAATCATTCTATTCATAGGGATCGGTTCGTTCACGTTGTTCGCCCAGCAGCGAGACCATCGGACACGGGAGTATATCGCTCCGGTCCGTATTGTCTGGCAGCAAGATAGTTCGCGAATTACGGGAGCGAACCATTTGCTTGTTCCGGGCAACGGACAGTCGGATTTGGCGAATAATCGGTTGTGTGTGTTGAAAAGTACGCCAACCGAACATCCCGCTTTGCTGCTTGATTTCGGGAAGGAGTTGCAAGGCGGTCTTCAGCTGGTGACCGGTATGCCGCCGTCTCACGATCCGGTTTCCGTACGGGTTCGTTTCGGCGAGTCCGTTAGTGAGGCTATGTGCGAGATAGATGGCGCGAACGGGGCGAGCAACGATCATGCGATGCGGGATTTCGTGGTATCGCTCCCTTGGCTGGGCGTGCAGGAGATCGGTAATTCCGGTTTCCGTTTCGTGCGTATTGATGTATTGGGTGATTCTACGGAGTTGCAATTAAAAGAGGTCCGTGCGATCTCCACGTTCCGGGATATTCCTTATCTGGGCTCTTTTCGTTGTAATGACGAGCGGTTGAACCGGATCTGGAAGACAGGTGCGTACACGGTCCACTTGAATATGCAGGAATATCTATGGGACGGCGTAAAACGGGATCGTCTCGTCTGGGTGGGGGATTTACATCCGGAGGTAATGACGGTCAGTACCGTCTTCGGTTATAATGAGGTGGTTCCTAAGAGCTTGGATTTGATTCGGGATATTACGCCGCTGCCTAGTTGGATGAACGGTATCAGTTCGTACTCGATCTGGTGGTTGTTGATTCAGCGGGATTGGTATTATTACCAAGGGAATCTTGCGTATCTACAAGAGCAACGCTCTTATATGACTGCTTTGTTGCGTCACTTGATCTCGAAGGTTGACCCCAGCGGACAAGAGAGACTGGATGGGAACCGTTTCTTGGATTGGCCTTCCAGTGAGAATACACCCGCTATCGATGCCGGCCTTCAATCGCTGATGATACAAGCCATGCGTGCGGGAGAGGAGTTATGTACCGTTTTAGGCGAGGATGCGTTGGCCTCGGAGTGCCGTGCGGTAGCTTCCAAAGCTATTGAGTTTTCCCTTCGGAAGAAATCCCGGTTCCCTTCGGAGAAAGATCGGATTACGCCCGGGGATAAACAGGCCGCCGCCTTGATGGCTCTGGCGGGTATCATGGATGCTAAGGAGGCGAACGAGCGTTGCTTGGCAGTGGACGGGGCGAAAGGCTTCTCTACGTTTTACGGGTATTATATGCTACGAGCGATGGCGTTGGCTGGTAATTACCAAGGTGCGTTAGATGTGATCCGTACGTATTGGGGAGCTATGCTGGATGTAGGTGCTACGACGTTTTGGGAGGATTTCAATATGGAATGGCTTCCGGACGCAGGGCGTATTGATGAGCTGGTCCCCGCTGGAAAGAAAGATATTCATGGAAATTATGGGGCGTATTGCTATCAAGGTTTCCGCCATAGCTTGTGCCATGGATGGGCTTCGGGTCCCACATCGTGGTTAAGCGAGTACGTATTGGGCGTACAAGTGGTGGAACCGGGTTGCCGTACGGTACGTATCATCCCACATCTGGGAGATCTCGAATGGGTGGAAGGTACGTTTCCCACGCCTTACGGGGTGATCGAGATCCGACATGAGAAAGGTGCGGACGGTAAGGTGATAAGCCATATCAACGCTCCTGAAGAGATACGAGTTACCCCGTAGCTCTTATACTTAGTTGTAGAATGTATATAATTATAGAATATATGAAACAAACTATTTGCATCTACGCTTTCGCCGCCCTCTTATTAGGCGGTTGTAAAAGCAATAATGAATTAACGATACCTACGAATCTCCGTACGGAATACCTTACGGAGCCTATCGGCTTGGATACTTCGTCTCCTCGCTTTACATGGGAATACTCCGGAAATGAGGAGGGCTTTAAGGCTTCCCGCTATGAGGTACGGATCGGTACGAGTCCGGACGACCTGCGGCCCTATGCGGAAGGAATGGCCCTGAAACCTCATACCCGTTATTACTGGAATGTTACGGTATGGGATGGTGAAGGGCGTCCGTGCGCTACCTCGGAGACGGCTTCTTTCGAGACCGCTAAGTTCGATCCCTCGGATTGGTCCGCCTCTTGGATTACCGATCATAAGGATAAGGAGTTCGAGCCTGCCCCTCTGTTCCGCAAGTCTTTCCCGGTAGGCAAGGAAGTGAAGGATGCCCGTGTGTACGTAGCATCCGCCGGGTATCATGAGCTATTCATCAATGGCGAGCGGGTCGGAACGAATTATCTGGACCCGGGGTATACGCATTTCGATAAACGTATCTTGTACGTGACGCATGATGTTACCTCTTTGCTGAAGCAAGGCGACAACGCCGTGGCCGCTGTTCTGGGAAACGGCTGGTACAACGAGCAGTCCGTGGCGGTCTGGAATTTCCATGAGGCACGCTGGCGGGATCGTCCCCGCCTGCTATGTGAGTTACGTATTACCTATACGGATGGTACGACGGAGGTGATTGGCTCGGACGAGACTTGGAAGACTTCCACCGGGGCCTATACCTATAATAATATATACAGCGGCGATAAATTCGATGCCCGGTTGGAAGAGGCCGGCTGGAAAACCGCAGGCTTCGATGATAGTAAATGGGAAGCGGCACTTCCGGCGCAGGCTCCGGCACCTCTGTTGGTAGCCCAGCAAATGCCGGGAATCCGTATCACGGAAGAGGTGAGGCCCGTGTCGATGAAACGTTTCTCCGATCAGTTATATGTATATTCTTTCCCGAAGAACATGTCCGGCCTTTGCCGCTTGAAGGTGAAAGGTGAGGCGGGAACCCGTATCACGTTAAAACATGGTGAGTTGTTGAAGAAAGACGGTCGCTTGGAGCAAGGCAATATCAATGTATATTATCATCCGGTCAAACCGGACGAGGTATTCCAGATGGATGTCTTTACCTTGAAAGGTACGGGAGAGGAGGAGATCTTCATGCCTTCCTTCTCTTATCACGGTTTCCAATACGTGGAGGTGGAGAGCAGCCGTCCCGTTACTTTAACGGAAGAGAACTTGACCGGCTTGTTTATGCATACCGATGTCCGTCCGTCCGGTTCCTTCGCTTGTTCCAGTCCTCTATTGAATAAGATATGGGAGGCTACGATGCAGGCTTACCGCAGTAACCTGCACAGTATCCCGACCGATTGCCCGCAACGGGAGAAGAATGGCTGGACAGCCGACGCACATATCGCGATCGACCTCGGTTTGCTGGGCTTCGATGGTATCACGCTTTATGAGAAATGGATGGATGATATTATCGATAACCAGCGTGAGGCGGGTGAGATTTCCGGTATCATTCCTTCCAGCGGTTGGGGATATGGCGAGTGGCTGGGTCCGGTTTGGGACGCTGTCATGTTCATCATACCGAACGCCTTGTATGATTATTATGGCGAGTCTCGCAGTATAGAACGCTTATATCCTACGATGCTGCGATATCTGGATTATTTGAAGACGAAAGAGAAAGACGGTTACTTGCCGTTTGGCTTGGGTGACTGGGTGTATTGGAAAGCTACGACGAATAATGAATATACCTCTACCGCCTACTATTATCTGGATTATAAGTTGATGGCTCGCTTCGCCTCTTTGCTGGGCAAGGACGCCGCTCCTTATCAAGAGAAAGCGAATACGCTCAAATCCTTGATCAACCAGAAGTTCTTCAACGCCGAGACCGGTGTGTATGCCGAAGGAACCCAAACGGCGCAAGCCTTGGCCTTGTATCTGGGACTTGTACCGGAAGGAAAGGAACAACTTGTGGCGGATAAGCTGCGTGAGGTGGTAGCGGGAAATAACTATTTCTTGGATTTTGGTCTATTAGGCAGTAAGACCGTTCCGGCCATGCTTACGAAATATGGCTATATCGAGGATGCCATGAAGATGATCACGAAGACCGAGGCACCTTCTTGGGGATATTGGGTAGAGACGATGGGTTATTCCACATTGCCGGAGACGTGGACACTTAGTCCGAAGTTTGCCGACGCTTCCTTGAACCACGTCTTTATGGGAGATGTCTCCGCTTGGATGATGAACCAGCTGGCCGGTATCAATCATGACGACTCGGCTCCGGGCTTCCGTCATATCCGTATCACGCCTCATTTCGTGAAAGAACTGGATTGGGCGAAAGGTGAGTACCATTCCGTACGCGGCCGTATCGCCAGCGAATGGAAACGGGAAGGGGATAAGGTTATGCTTACCGTGACGATTCCGGCTGATTGCTCCGCCGATATCGTGGTAGGCGATCAGACCGAGACTGTATCCGCCGGTACGCATACATTTACATATCCCGCTTAATATACTTAGTTGTAGAGACGGGGCGTGCCCCGTCTCCCACCGGCTAATAGTATCTTTAAGTTACCTTTTGGGGGGATGAGACGGGGCACGCCCCGTCTCTACAACCAGATAATTATAAACTGTTGAACTTTAAAGATTAAATTTATGAATAAGCTACTCATTGCCTTCTTTTTGTTCCTCTTGCCTTTCGGCTGGATAAAGGCGACAGCTTCATCTCATCCCGAATCCTTCCCTTGGAAAGCCCAATGGATCAATACCGAGCGTTGCCAAAGCGCTACGAATACTTGGTTGATCTACCGTAAATCATTCGCTGTGACGAATGTCCCGAATCAACTCATCGCCCGTATCGCCGCCGATTCCAAGTATTGGCTTTGGATCAACGACCAACTGGTTATCTTTGAGGGTGGCTTGAAAAGAGGACCTTCTCCTTCCGGGACTTATTACGATCCGGTAGATATCGCCCCTTACCTGACAAAAGGCTCGAACACCATCGCTATCTTGCTCTGGCATTTCGGGAAAGACGGTTTCAGTCATATTAACAGCGGGAAAGCGGCTTTGTTATTCGAGGCGATCGCCCCGGGGTTGGAGATCGTCTCCGACGCGAGCTGGCAGTGCGCCTTGTATGAGGCTTATCAAAATACCGAGGCCCCTTTCCCGAATTACCGTATGCCGGAGAGTAATATTCGCTTCGATGCCCGTCAAGCGATAACAAACTGGAACCGTACGAGTTTCGAAGGTTTCCTTCCGGGGGCGGTCTGCGTCGGTAAGGCGGGGAAAGCTCCTTTCGGGGATCTGGTGGAACGTCCGATACCCCAGTGGAAAAACAGCGGCCTGTTATCCTATGTATCCGTCCGGGAATCCTTGAAAGGCGATACCTTGTTCTGTCGTTTGCCCTATAATGCCCAGATCACTCCGTATCTGAAAGTAGAGGCGGAGGCCGGGAAGACTATCCACATACGGATGGATAATTACGAGGGAGGAAGCGAGCGCAACGTACGTGCCGAATATATTACCCGTGAGGGTGAGCAGGAATACGAAAGCTATGGCTGGATGAACGGCCATGAGGTCTATTACATCATCCCTGAGGGCGTGAAGGTGCTGGATGTGAAATACCGTGAGACCGGTTACAACACGGACCTCGCTGGCTCTTTCCATTGTGATGACCCGTTCTACGACGAGCTTTGGCAACGTTCTGCCCGCACCTTATACATAACGATGCGTGATAATTATATGGACTGTCCGGACCGTGAACGTGCCCAATGGTGGGGTGACGAGGTGAATGAGCTAGGCGAGGCTTTCTACGCCCTTTCTCCGTCCGGGCAGAAACTAGCCGTAAAAGGCATCCATGAATTAATGAATTGGCAGCGGGAGGACGGAACGCTCTACGCTCCGGTTCCAGCGGGTAATTGGGATAAGGAGCTTCCCTTGCAAATGCTCGCTTCCGTAGGTTGGTACGGTTTTTATACGCAATATTATTATAGTGCCGACAGTAGTTTCGTACCGATGATATACGACCGGATGCGCCGTTACCTGCACGAGGTTTGGCAAGTCGATAAAAGTGGCTTGGTGATCGAGCGTCAAGGCGCTTGGAGCTGGGGCGACTGGGGCGAGCATGTCGATATGGGCGTATTGACCAATTGCTGGTATTATCTGGCCTTGAAAGCGGAGCGAGCCTTCGCCCTGCAACTCGGCAAGGATAAGGATGCCGATGAGATCTCCCGGATGATGCGTAGCATAGAACGTTGTTTCGACACGAAGTTCTGGACAGGTTCCGCCTATCGCTCCCCCGGCTATAAAGGGGAGACGGACGATCGCTCCCAAGCCATGGCGGTTGTTTCCGGGCTGGCCTCGAAAGATAAGTATCCGGCGCTGACGAAGGTGCTTAAAAAGGAGTATCACGCCAGCCCTTATATGGAGAAGTATGTCCTAGAGGCCCTTTTCCAGATGGGCGAGCCGGCGTTTGCCTTGGAACGGATGAAGCAACGTTACACCCGTATGCTGGATTATGCCGAATACACGACCTTGTTCGAGGGATGGGGCATCGGAGCCGAGGGCTTCGGTGGCGGCACGATCAATCACGCTTGGAGCGGTGGCCCGCTTACCTTATTGAGCCAGAAGGTCTGTGGTATCGAGCCAACCTCTCCCGGCTTCCGTACCTTTAAGATCTCGCCTCAATTGGGTTCCTTATCGGAAGCCTCTGCCAGCCTAGAGACTCATTATGGAACCATCCAAGTAAGTATCAAGAAGAAAGGCAAGCGAATGAAGTTCGATCTCCAAATCCCGGAAGGCACCTCCGCCGAACTGATAAAGCCAAATGGTACCCGCAAGCATCTCGGCCCGGGGCACCATCAAGTGGATTAGTGATCTGTGTGTTTGTTATATTTCTCAAAAACAGAAGCAAAGAATAAATATTTTGGTAAAGAACGGAATTTATCCTACATTTGTAATATATAAGTATTATATCGAAGGATATGGAAAAAGAGAAAAATAGCAAGATTACCAGAGAAGAGGCTTTGCGTCGGTTGGAGACCGCACGGAAGCTGAAGCGAGAGTATGTAGCTAAACTGGAAAAAGAGATGAAAGAAGAGTTTAAGAAACGTACAGGGCAAGAAGCTACTTATTTTGAAGTATGGTAAGCCTTAACCTTGAACGTATAAATTCTAATTCTCCTTATGCGGTAACAGCTCTTAGGGATTCTATGTGTTTCCGGTTTGTTACGGACTTTGGTGTGATTTATTATGTCAGTTTTCTTGAGGACGAATTGATGCTTAGTGATGAATCCTATCAATTTATTATTGCTAATACGAATAATAGAAAGTCTCCTCGTGATTCTAAGTTGAGGCGGGCGATAATGGCGATAGTCTATGAGTTTTTCGAATGTTCTAATACAACTCTGTTGTATATTTGTGAGACAGGAGATAGCAAGCAGAGTATGCGCAATCGCCTTTTTGAGTTTTGGTTTCATTCCTCGCCGCGTAAATCTGATTTCGCTTTCATGTCTGCGGACATCCGAGATGCAGATGGGATACAGAATTATGCGGCGATTATTATTCGACTCGATAATCCCAATTTGAAGTCTATAGTCGCGGAGTTTACTGAAACAATACAAATGCTTAGTCAAAAGCCGGAGTAAAATGTATGTGTTTTCTCCGGCCCGGGGCACCATTGGGTGGATTAGCGATCGCCCTCTGTTTTCCTGCGGACATACACCCGGTGGCTTCCATAACCCGATATGGTGAGCCCACTCGCCGGATCGCTGCTGAGTCGTAGTAGCTCCCGGTTTGCGCTACTGCGTTTTAGTCCGGTGATAGCCATGTAGTCTTGTATGCGCAAGAATGGGTGTTCGTGAAGGTAATCCAATGCCCGCGTCCGGCGCTCCTCTTCGGTGAAGGGCGATTTCCATACACGGCTGATACCTCCCCGTCTTAAGTCGCAACGCAGGTTAGTTTCCCGTACCAGTTCCTTGTCGGCCCGGTAGTTGATGCCATTCACCTCGATGCTCCGTGCGTTACGCTTCGGTTCGTCACCATCCAGCGAGTCGATCTCCTTGTCCTTCGCTACGCCTAGGCGGGGCGTGAACGTACCGATGCCATCCAACGTGACCGACTGCCCTTCCGCCATGCAATAGGCCAGATGTTCCGCTACTGTCGTCATCACCTGTATTACGCTACCCCTGCTCAAGCCCGATCCGGGGTAGGTGATCCGTTCCACGAAATCCTCCATATCCATGTTCCGTTGTATCTTCATCCGATAATACACCGGCTTTTCCCCCGTCCCGTTCAGGTCGCACATCTCTTGCTTGATATATTCTGCCATAACTGCTACTAGGTATAATTGTTTGTATCTTCAAGTTAAAAACATTCTTCTTACTATATACAAATATACTTACTACTTGATCTATTTCCAAATTATCACCGTGGAATATATAGACCACGTCGTGATTTGTATATTCCACGTCTTGATCTGTACAGACCACGTCGTGGTTTGTAGAATTATACAGTATGCGAACAAGAATTCATCTGCTACCGATAAGGTATTTATGCGGTATCGGAGCATTATTTACTTAGGGAGAAGCGGGCAACCCTCACGTTTCCTCTGCCAAGTACGTCGACCAACCCTGCGGGATTCTCTATCTTCCCTAAACGGGTATAGCTGTAAGACGAGGAAAAGGTCTCGTAGAAAAGGACTACCGTATTCGCTCCCCATAGAAGTAGGTCGCTTGTATGGATTATACCCGAACGTATTGGTCGCGATCAAGAGTATTATACTCGTTTTCCCTGCTCGTATGCTTGCCTCAAGGTCGGGTTCCCTTCGATCTCGCCCACGTGCCACACACCACCGCAGAATAGCGTTCCTTTCACGGTCGGGTTCTCCAGACAGTCGAGGAATCCCATAAAGTTGGCCACAATGCGATCCATGATGCCGTTATCGTCTTCAGCGGCCGTGGCGATGAAGTAAAACTCCTTGTTTTTCATTTCGGTATAAGGACCGCAGCAACGGTCTATCAGCGTCTTCATCTGTGCGCTCATGGCATAGAAATAGACCGGCGTAGCCATCACGATCACATCGGCGGCAAGCATCTTTCCGATAATCTCTGCCGCGTCATCTTTTTGTGGACAAGGCTTCTTGTATTGGCTGCACACGCCGCATCCCGTGCAGGGGTGAATGGTCTTGTCTCGCAGAAAAACCTTTTCCACACGATGACCGCTTTCGATCGCCCCTTGCATAAACTCATCGCATAGCGTATCGGAATTGCCTCCACGACGGGGGCTGGAAGATAAAATCAATACATTTTTCATGTTTACTGTTATTTATTAGGTTCTACATTCATTTTTAGGATACAAAAATAGCGAGATAATCCCTATCTTGCGGTAGACAAATTACGGATGTTATGACCCTAATTACATAATAATACGGAAGAATGATCACAACGGACTCCGGTGAGCAAGTCGAGGCACTTGCTCCCATCATCATTTCGGCCAGCCGGTCAACGGATATTCCGGCCTTTTATGCCAAGTGGTTCTTTAATCGTTTGGCCAAGGGGTATTGTGTTTGGTATAATCCGTTTAATCGGCGGAAGATGTATGTGTCGTTTGAGCGGTGTAAGGCAATCGTGTTTTGGACAAAGAACCCGAAGCTGATATTGCCTTATTTGCATGAGTTGGATAGGAGGGGTATCCATTATTATTTCCAGTTCACGTTGAATGACTATGTGAGCGAAGGCTTTGAGCCGAATGTGCCGAGCGTTACGCAACGGGTGGAGACATTTCGGGAGTTGTCGGAAATGATAGGGAAGGAACGGGTGATCTGGCGATTTGATCCGTTGATTATGACTCCATCTATCACGCCTCGTGTCCTGCTTAGCCGTATTTGGAAGATCGGCAATCTGTTGAAAGGATATACTGATAAGCTCGTGTTCAGTTTCGTAGATGTAAAGGCGTATCGTAAGGTACAGAATAACCTTATAAAAGAGACGAATTGCTTTACGAAAGAGGATGTGGAAACCGCTGAGATGAATGCGACGCAACGTCAAGAAACTGTAGAGGGATTGGTGAAGTTGAGGGAAATTTGGGCTTCTACTGGTTGGAATGTGACACTCGCTACTTGTGCCGAGGATATTGACCTTACGGTTTATGGCATTGAACATAACCGGTGTATCGACGGTGATTTAATGGAGCGTGTGTTTGAGGAGGATTATGAATTGGTTTATTATCTTCGAACAGGCCAATTACCTGAACCGGATCTTTTTGGTACGTTTCCCGCTTTACCCGACAAACGCAAAGACCTAAAAGACAAAGGCCAACGGAAAGCCTGTGGTTGCATGATAAGCAAAGATATCGGTAGGTATAACACTTGCCGCCATTTCTGTGTCTATTGTTATGCCAATACAAGTAGGGAATGCGTACAAAAGAATGCGGTACACTATTCGGACGATAGTGAAAGTTTGATTCGAAGTTAGATTTGAAAGCAAGGTCAAATTAAGCGGCGTATTAAATTAAGCCGTCTTTTATAGTAATCGAGACCAATACTATCCTAGAATTGTGTTGTATAACATGCCGGATTTATCTATTTTTGCGCCCAATACGAAAGGTTAAGAATAGGAAGTTTTAGGTATGGCAAAAAAGAAAGGTAAGCCTCAACCCCGGAAAAGCAAGAAGAAGCGGGCATCATCATTCATGTCTTCTGTAAAGAAGATGCTTCTTGGCGCTTTTGCGGTAGTTGTTTGTTTTATCGGTGTATTATTCATATATAACTGGTTTTATCCGGTATCCAAGACACGGCCTGTAGAGAAGAAACAGGATCGGGCGGAGACAATAGTCCGTCCGAAGATCTCGGACAAGGGCGGTTCCGGAACATCGGGTAAGAAAGCCGCGCAAGCGACGAAAAACAAGCAAACGACGAACCCAAAGAAAGAGACCTCCGCTTATACTTTTCAAGAGGGAGCTGAGATACCGAGACTAAAGAATAAACAAAAAGAGCAGGTTATAAAGCATGAGGGCTATACGGTTTCTTATAATTCCGATTATAAGATCGCCAATTGGGTAGCCTATGAACTGACCTCGAAAGAGGCGACAAGTAAGAAGAACGAGCGGTCTAATAAGTTCGTCTCGGACCCCATGGTGAAAGGGGCTAGCGCCACGAACGAGGACTATACCCGTTCCGGCTATGACCGAGGGCATATGGCGCCTGCCGGCGATATGAAATGGTCCGCCAAGGCCATGCGGGAATCGTTCTACCTAAGTAATATCTGTCCGCAAAAGCCCGGCTTGAACCGGGGTATCTGGAAAGATCTGGAAGAGCAGGCTCGTTTGTGGGCGAAAGAGAATGGCTCTTTGTTGATCGTGACCGGCCCGGTGATCACGGACGACCTGAAACGGTTAGGCAAGAATCGGGTGGGAATCCCGAAGACCTTTTATAAGGTAATCTGTACGATAACGAACGGTAAACCAGAAGGGGTAGGTTTTCTGTTTGATAATAAAGACTATGGAAAGACTCCGTTGAAATCGATGATGATCCCTATCGATAGCGTTGAGAAGGTTACCGGAATTGACTTTTTCCCTTCTTTGCCTGATTCGATAGAAAATCCGATGGAAGCATACGTGAATGATGGTAGTTGGTCTTTTTAAGGCACGTTATGCTCAACAATCTCTAGGCGAGAATGTTTTATATTTACTGTGAAGAAAAAGAAATCATAATTAAATAACAAAATGCAAGTTATCATGAAAGGAAAATTAATCCCTGTGTTTGTTTTGGCAGCATTGGTTTCCTGTAGTCAACCACCCGTTAAGGAGCAAGGTCCTCGTCCAGTTAAATTGGCGGACGTTACTTCTCTGAACATGGTTGAGAAATCATTCAGTGGAGTGGTATCGCCCGATCAATTCAGTGATTTGGCCTTTAAGATGTCCGGCCCGCTGATCTCATTAAACGTGGACGAAGGCCAGAAGGTCCGTACGGGACAGATCGTGGCCGAGATCGATCCGCTGGACTTTAAATGGGAATATGAGGCGAAGAAAGCGTCTTTCCAGACCGCTGAGGCGCAATTGCAACGTGCGAAGAAGTTATTGTCCAAACAAGCTATCTCCAAGCAAGAGTATGAGTCTACGGAAGCCTCTTACTCAAATGCCAAGGCGGCTTTCGAGTATGCGCAAAATACATTGAACCAGACAAAGCTTCGTGCGCCGTTCGATGGATTTATCCAGAAGAAATATGTGGAGAATTACCAGAAGGTACAGGCCGGACAAGGAATCGTTTGCTTGATCAACCCGAATAAGTTACAGGTCGTGTTTACGATGCCGGAGAGTAATATCAATTACTTCTCTTCTCCTTATTCTGTTTATGTGGAATTCGATAATTACAAGGGCGTTCGCTTCAAGGCGAAGGTGAAAGAATACGTGGAAGCCTCTCCCGATGGCTCCGGCGTTCCCGTATATCTGTATATCGATGATCCGAACTTTAATTTAGAGAAATATAAGGTAGCCGTAGGTTTCTCTTGCCGTGTGATCTTGAACGTGGATAGCGAGAGTTTCACGCAAGGTGCTGTATTGGTTCCGCTAGCCGCTGTCGTGGCGGAAGATGCCAATAGCGACAAGTATGTGTTTGTTTATAGTAAACAGTCTCAAAAGGTTGAGCGCCGCAAGATTACTGAGTCCATGCTGATCGGCAAGGATGGCGTAATCGTAACGGATGGCTTGCAACCCGGCGAACAGGTTGTCTCAGCCGGAGCCACTCGTTTGGTGGATGGACAACAGGTAAAAGTATTAACAGATTAAGAGATAAACAATGAATATTCCAAAATATTCCTTAGAGAATCAGAAGATTATATACTTTTTCCTAGCGGTCATGCTGATAGGAGGTATATATTCTTTCTTTAAATTGCCGAAGAAGGAAGATTCTCCCTTCGTGATCAAGACGGCGGTCTTGGTTACCCAGTATCCGGGAGCGACTCCGCAAGAGGTGGAGAAGCTGGTGACTGAACCGATCGAGCGGGAGATTCAGGCCATGTCGGATGTGTTCCAGATCAAGTCTGAGTCCTATTTCGGTATGTCTAAGATTACGATTGAGTTGCAACCTACTTTGTCACCGGATTATATGCCGGTCAAGTGGGATGAATTACGTCGTAAGGTGGCGAATATACAGCCACGCCTTCCGTCTGGCGCTTCTTCGATATCCGTTAATGATGACTTCGGTGATGTGTTCGGTATTTATTATGCCTTGACGGCGGACGAGGGATATACTTATGATGAGTTACGTGATTGGGCGCAAAAGATCAAGACTGAGTTATCCCCGGTGCCGGGCGTGCAAAAAGTCTATTTGTTTGGTGAGCAGACACAAGTTGTCAACGTAAAGATTTCTGTCCCGAAGTTGGCGAACCTAGGTATCGACCCGAACGCCATTCAGCAGGTGATGCAAACACAGAACCTGTTGGTGAATACAGGAGATATTAATACGGGTAATTATCAGTTGCGTTTGCGTACCGAAGGTACCTATAAGGATATACAAGATATACGTGATCAGTTGATCGTGACGAAAAGTGGCGGTGAGGTTCGTCTAGGCGATATCGCTACGGTAGAACGTGGTTATATGGACCCTCCCTCCAACTTGATGCGTGTGGACGGTAAGCGTGCGATTGGAATCGGGGTCGCTACAGGAGCGAAAGATGACGTGGTGGCCGTGGGCAACGTGGTGGCGGATCATCTGAAAGAGATGGAGCAGCTTTTTCCTATCGGTATGGACTTGAAGGCTATCTATCCGGAAAATAAGATTGCTCAAGAGGCAAACAACGGTTTTATCTTGAACTTGATCGAGTCTCTGTTGATCGTGATCGTGATCATCTTTATCGTGATGGGATCCCGTGCCGGAATGTTGGTGGGGAGTTCGTTGCTCTTCTCCGTGGGGGGGACCTTGTTGATCATGTTGATTTGGGGTGTCGGCTTGAACCGGACCTCGTTGGCGGCCTTTATTATCGCCATGGGAATGTTGGTGGATAATGCGATCGTGGTGACGGATAACGCCCAAGTTGGTATTAAGCGAGGACTTTCCCGTTATCAAGCCTTGATCGATGGCGCTACCAAACCGCAATGGGCGTTGCTGGGCGCAACTTTTATCGCCGTATGTTCTTTCTTGCCGATGTATTTGGCACCGGCATCTGTGGCCGAGATCGTGAAGCCGTTGTTTATCGTCTTGGCGGTGTCTTTGGGATTGAGTTGGATCTTGGCTTTGACGCAAACGACCACATTCGGTAATTTTATCTTGAAAGAGGCAAAACCGGGTGAGAATAAGGATCCTTATGATACGAAGCTTTATCATAAGTTCGAGAGGTTGTTGGGACGTTTGATAAAACGTAGATATGTCACACTTGCTTCGGTTGTGGCTACTCTGTTCCTTTCCCTGTTTATAATGAGTATCATGCCCCAAAGTTTCTTCCCGATCATGAACAAGCCCTATTTCCGTGCGGACTTGATCTTCCCGGAGGGATATAGCATTTATGATGTGGAGGCGAATGTTAAGAAAATAGAGGAAGATTATTTAAGTAAGAATCCGAATATCAAATCATTCTCGTTTACATTAGGAGGTTCTCCGGTACGTTACTATCTGGCTAGTTCCTCTGTAGGCCCGAAGCCTAACTTTGCGAACGTATTGATTGAGACGCAAGTTCCGGAAGATGCGCAAGCGGAGGAAGGCAAGTTCTATGATTATATGGTGGCTAACTACCCGAATATATTGACTCGCTCGGCCTTGTTCGCCTTGTCTCCGGTTCCGGATGCGGCGATTGAGATTGGTTTTATCGGCGATAACGTGGATACCTTGATCGCTTTGACGCAAAAGGCGCAGGAGATCGCCCGGAATTATGATCAGGTGATGGAGGTTCGCAATAGTTGGGGTAACAAGGTTCCGGTATGGAAGCCGCTATATTCCCAAGAGAAAGGTTTGCGTCTAGGTATTACCCGTCAGCAGGTGGCTTATTCCTTGCGTTCGGCTACGAATGGCGTACCTTTGGGTGAGTATCGTGAGGGCGACGTGTTTATGCCGATCTTACTGAAAGATGCGGATAAGGATTCTATCAGTCTGAATGATATAAAGACTTTGCCGGTTTATAGCGCTAAAGGCCGTTCGGTAAAAGTGGAGCAGGTGATCGATGATTTCTCGCTGGATTATGAGTTTAACGTAGTGAGACGATTCAACCGTGAGCCGTGTATGCTTATGCAGTGTGAGCCGAAGCGTGGCGCCAATACGATGGCTGCTTTCAGTCATTTGTGGAAAGAGGTACAGGAGAAGATTCAGGTGCCGGAAGGATATAAGATGACGTATTTCGGTGAGCAATCCGAGCAAGATAAAGGTAATAAAGCGATCGCCGCTAATATCCCGTTGATGTTCGGTTTGATTTATGTCACCTTGTTATTCTTATTCCCGAAATATTACCGGAAACCGGTATTGATCATGGCGATGCTGCCGTTGATCTTCATTGGTGTGGTATTGGGATTGTTGGTGTTCGGTAAGTCTCTCGACTTTTTTGCTATGCTGGGTCTGTTGGGCTTGATCGGTATGAATATCAAGAATGCGATCGTGCTGGTGGACGAGATCGGTTTACAATTGAACGCGGGCTTGTCTCCGGTGAATGCCGTGATAGAGGCAACGAAAACCCGTATCGTTCCGGTGACGATGGCTTCCGGTACGACGATCTTAGGTATGTTGCCGTTGTTGGGTGACGCTATGTTCGCCGGTATGGCGGCTACCATCATGGGTGGTCTGTTCGTATCTACGATCTTGACGATCTTCGTGCTTCCGGTTACTTATTGTGTTTTCTTTAAGATTAAATCAGAGTAAAAGGTATGAGAAATAAAATAATCATAGGTTGTTTATTGTTGGGTGTCTTGTCCGCTAAAGCGCAAGACGCCCGGCTATCGGCTGTGGAATATAAGGAACGGGTCCTTGAATACAGCCGTCAGATCAAGCAAAGCTCTGAGGAGCGTATCGCTATGCAGCATGCGATCAAGGCCGCTAAGACCGGTTTCTTCCCTTCGGTGGACTTCTCCGGCAGTTATCAGTACCGTATCAATAAATATGATTTGGATTTCGGACCGGGCATGTCCGTAGAGATGGACCATAATACGTATAGCCTAGGCGCTACGGTGAGCCAGCCCATCTATGCCGGCGGACAGATCTATAATAACTATAAGGCAGCTCAGGTACAAGGCAAGATCACCGAGCAAGCGGAAGAATTGACAACGGATAATATCGTTTATTCCGCCGATTTGAACTATTGGACGGCCGCCGCACGTAAAGGTATGTACGATGTGATGTGCCAGTATGTAGACATTGTCGGGGAGTTGGCGAACGTGTTGACGATCCGTTTCAATGACGGCCAGATCAGTAAGACCGATTTATTGCAAGTGGAGTCCCGCTTGAAAGAAGCGGAATTGAATAAAAGCTCGGCTTATAAGGAATATCAGATCGCGTTACAGAACTTGAACTCATTGATGGGTGTGTCTCCGTTAGACCCGATCGAGGTGGAAGATTCCATTACGACCTATCTGGCCTTGCCGTTGCAAGTAGGAGAGGATGTAGCTCTTCGGAATCGTCCGGACTACGCTATTTCCGAGTTGAACATAGAGTATCAAAAGAGACAGATCAATTTGTCGAAGGCGAAATATAACCCGTCTTTGGCGATCGGTTTTCAAGGTACTTGGGGTACGCCGATGTTGAACGTGAAAGGTTCGGACCAGTTGTGGACTCCGGCCGTCTTCGCTTCCTTGAAGATACCTTTGTTCCGTTGGGGAGCCCGTTTCAAGGAGGTAAATTCCCAGAAGGCCATCCTTCGTAGTAAGGAATACGCCTTGGACAATACGCGTGATAAGATCGCTCAAGAGGTAGCGAACGCATGGACAAGCCTAACCGAGTATACGAAACAAATTACCGTCGCAGAAGAGGCTTGTAAGATTGCCGAGGAGAACCTTGATTTGAATACCTTCAGCTACAACGAGGGTAAACTACCGATCTTGGATGTGCTCTCCGCCCAATTGTCATGGATTCAGTCTTACAGTAGCTTGATCCAGACTTGGTATCAGCAAAAGGCTTCTTTAGCCCAATATAACAAGGCTATAGGTATCCGCCGTTTGCAGTAAAAGAAACATATTTATACTTAGAAGACAAGGTCCCTTATTTTGGAAACGAGATAAGGGACCTTCTTTATGAAATAAAACGTCCTTTATTCCGTTAGGTAAACTGAAGATTGCTACATTTGCATACAATCTTGTCTGTTTGGGACACTCGTCGGAATCCGGACTTTTTAAGTAGAATGATGAAATAATAAGATGTATACAAAGTTACTAGATAAACAAACAAAACTTGCCCTAATCGGACTAGGATATGTCGGGCTTCCTATCGCGATGGAATTCGCTAAACATGTTTCCGTTATCGGATTTGATATCAACAAGGATCGCTTGGACAAGCTTCGGAACGGTATAGATCCGTGTGGTGAGCTTTCCTCTGAGGTATTTGAACATAAGGACATCACATTTACTTCTTCTATAGAGAAGCTAAGGGAGGCTTCTTTTTACGTGATAGCTGTTCCTACCCCGATAGACAGCCATAACGAGCCGGATCTATCCCCTTTGTTGGGTGCGACTCGCACGGTAGGCAAAGTCCTTAAACGAGGCGATTATGTAGTATACGAATCTACCGTATATCCGGGATGTACGGAAGAGGATTGCATCCCGATCTTGGAGGAGGTTTCAGGGTTGAGAGTAGGAGAGGATTTTAAGGTTGGATACTCACCGGAACGAATCAATCCGGGTGATAAGGTACATACCTTGGTAAATACCGTGAAGATCGTTTCCGGCTGCGATGCCGAAGCTTTGGAAACGATATCGGAAGTCTATAAGCTGGTCGTTCAAGCGGGGTTGCACCGTGCGCCTAGTATCAAGGTAGCCGAAGCCGCCAAGATTATCGAGAATACCCAGCGTGATGTGAATATAGCCCTTATGAACGAGCTTTCCATTATTTTCGATCGAATGGGGGTAAATACGTTTGATGTCTTGAAAGCCGCCGGAACGAAATGGAATTTCCTGCCTTTCTCTCCCGGATTGGTAGGTGGGCATTGTATAGGGGTAGATCCTTACTATCTGGTGCATAAAGCCAAAGAATTGCAATATCACACGAAGATGATCAACTCCGGTCGCTACGTGAACGATTCCATGGGACGGTATATCGGAAAGAGGGTCGTGAAAAAGATTATCTCGCAGGGGAAAAATATCCTAGGAGCGCATGTGTTGGTGATGGGTATGACTTTTAAGGAAAACGTATCGGATATACGTAACTCGAAAGTAGCCGATATTATCAATGAGTTTAAGGACTTCGGAGCCGAGGTCGATGTGATGGATCCGTTCGCTTCCCCTTTGGAAGTATTGCAAGAGTACGGTATCCGGTTAGTAGAGAGGCCCGGGAAGAAATATGACGCGGTAGTGGTAGCTGTCGCTCATACGACTTATTTGAAGCTGGATGAGTCCTACTTCATGTCGATCACGAACGAACATGCCGTGTTGGCGGACGTGAAAGGAGTCTATCGAGGTAGCATCCATCAGATGATCTATTGGAGTCTGTAATTGTTAAAAAGTAACACAAGCTGCAAAGAAATTTCGATAAACTTAAAAAAATGTGTTGTACAATATCTTTTTTTATTTGCTCAATTATATTAATTAGCCCATCTTTGCATGCAGATAACCTAAACAATCTTTTTGCCTTAAAGACTAATACCTATTAAAAACCTATAAAGAGAGCCTTTGCGAAAAGGCTCTCTTTATGATTTTTAGGGGATTAGTAGTTTGTTTCCTCTATCTTTGAGGTGATTCTGCTAATAGCCTCATTCAGTTTGTCTTCGGGTAATATTACGTTAAAATCTCCCCAGAAACCCTCGTCGTAGTTGAAGTGAGTATCCGAGAAAACCGTGCGGGTGGGAAGGGATTCAATGCGTGAGAAGCGGTTCACATTGGCTGTATCTATCTTACAGGTAACCATTTCGAACCAAGTATGTAAAATATTTGTGTTAAAAAGTTGTCTTCTTTTTTTAATTTTAAAATGCAGATCTCCCCGGATATGGTTAATGTAGTAGGTGCCATTCCATTGCTTGTAAGATACCGTATAGGCTACTTTCTGGGGCGTGATCCGTAAATTCCGGCTTTTTCTCTCGACGAACATGCCGGCCGCTTGCTCGATATATTGGGGATTGACCTCAAAGTCCACCCTTAATAAGGCATTATTTTCCATGTCGATATATATCTGTCCCCGATAAAGCGGTTCATTGATACTCTTTCGTTGCTCGAAAGAGATGACGTTAGCAAGTCGATCATCCACTACCGTGATGTCGGTATGGGCGTATGTATAGGGTGAATCCGGGCTAGGATCCAGAAACTCCGGTAACTGTTTCATCAAGTCCAAGACAAGGCAGGAGTAGATACCCGACTTCATTTTTGTGATCAATGTGTCCTTTTCCTGCTCGTTACTGATGCGGCGCATCTTTAGTAGTTTCACTTGATCGGCCAAGGCATTGCTGTGGTAAGATGCCTTATATACCTTAAAAACAGCCTCGGTCAGTCCTACGAGTCCTTTTTTACGTTCAACGCCTTCTCTGTAAAATGTGGTAAGGTAAATCGGGTGCTGGGAATAATTGCTTCTTCTCTCGTCCAGCATCTCCTGTAATAAGCGTTTCGGATTGGTTAGACGCACGATAACTTCTTGGATGGAGATTACTTTAGGCTCTAGGGATAAGACGGTATGTTTATCTATTAACTCCCGACCATCTATCTCTTGGGGAAGATAGCCGATATGAGAGAAACGTACCTTGGATAATCGGAGTGAGTCCGGTAATTTCAATCGGAACTCTCCATTCTGGTTGGTGATGGTGCCGATAGCGGCCTCGCCGATTCCTACCGATCCGAACGCGATTGGCTCATGGGTATATTGATCCTGTAAAGAACCTTCTATCGAGAAATAGGTTTGTATGGAATCGGGAGTTACGGATGCGCTTTTAGGAGCGGAGAGACTCTCTGGCAGATAAAGCAAGAGATGGTTCTCTATCGTACGGATCGCCAGATTTTTATTACCGGTAATAGCGTATATAGCTTCTTGTATCGTATAATCTCCACCTTTTATCGATGTTGTTTGTTCATTATCGATAATCTTACTGTCGTATATAAAAAGATAGCCGGAACGTTCCGTGACGAGTCCCAGCAATTGGTAGATATTTCCTTTTGATTTAGGCAATCGTATGACCTGTCCCAGTACGTTACCATTCTGGGCATTCATAGGGATGAGAGCTACGAATAACAGCAACCATCCTACGATCAGCTGTCTCAAGGTTCGGAAATCATCCATATATTATTTTGTTGCGTACATTTTAGTTTTAACGCTGCGCAGATCAGTTCAGCCATCGTTGCGGGTGAGTTATTATAGAAACTAACGGTCAGCCGTCTATTCTCTAAATCAGCCGTTGTCTTCAATGGCATCATCGGATACTCCAGATTAATTACATGCAAGATATCTCCTAAGCGCTCATCCTTAAACTGGATACGGCGGGTGTAATCGGAAAATTGTTCGTTATCTTGAGTCGGAGCTACTTGTAAACGGTTGGAGAATAAGGATACGGTTTGACCGGCCTTTACAAGCGTTTGTTCTCCGTTCTTCTTGAGTGTCACTTTCACTAATCCCCGGCGAACGGCCAATTCAAAGGCGCTTTTATCCGAGCTTTTGATATTGAATGAGGTTCCCAATACCTCGATCCGGGCCTGCTCTGTCTCGATTAGGAAAGGACGTTCCTTATTCCCGCTTACATCAAAAAGGGCGTTTCCTAGTAGAGACACCTCTCTTTTTTCTCTTTGGAAATGTTCCGGATAGCTTAACTGGCTGTTATCGGCCAGATAAACGATAGACCCGTCTTCCAAAGTCGTGACCAAGGTGGTGGAAGCCTCGTTATTATGCAGGGTGAGCAGAGTGGTCTCCGGTGTCCGTTCTCGTCCAAGGAAAATAGCCGTAGCTACCGATACACAGAGTATAACGATAGCGGCGGCCCATTTCATAAGTCCGATCCGGTATGGGATTTGTGTACCGGAAATTGGCTTATCCAGCAGCCCGTCTTGCTCCAAGCGAGTGTATAATTGTTCCCATGCTTGGTCTGTCTTCAATTTATTTTTTTCTATTTGATTCATAACTGTTAGGTATAATTCTCGATTTCTTTTCTTAGTGTTTGTAGTGCCTTGGTCATTTCCGCTTCTACTGTCTTTATGGACAATGAGAGGCTGGAGGCTATCTCCGCGTATTTCATTCCTTCGAAACGGTGCATCCGAAAGATCCGGAGGCGTCGTTCGGGCAATTTACCTAATGCCCGGTTGACCAAGGATTGCAATTCTTTGTACTCAAGTTGATCTTGCGGGGTATACGATTCGGATTCCGGATTCTCTCCGGCTAAAACCGTATTCCGGTATCGGTATCGTACTTCCCGATGCTCCAGATATTGTAAGGACCGGTTCCGGGTAGCTCCATAAAGGTAGTTCTTGATGGAACGTAAGATTGGAAGAGATTCTCTTTCTTTCCAGAATACATAAAACAAGTCCTGAACGATCTCCTCCGCGACTTCCTGCTCTCCTGTTATACTGGTTGCGTACAGGCAAAGAGGGGTATAATAAAGCCTGAAAATACTTTCGAATGCTTTAATATCCCCTTCCTTGATCTTTTTGAGTACGAACAAATCCATAATAATTTGGTTTCAACAGATAATTGATAATGGACAAAGATAATGATTTGTCCATATCATTGTCGATAGTATATTTACACGGTCAATTTTTATGTTGCTTCTTTAATTTATATACCGCATTCTCCAAAGACTCGGTAGGCTCGATAATGTTGTAAGCTCCCCAGAAGTTCTCGTCGGCGAAGTCCGATACCTTGTCGGATAGAGACTGATCCGCTTTAAAAGACATCCGGTAGGGGATGGAGTTATTTTGTTCTTTACCATCGGTAACGACCATCTCGGATACGATCGTGTAGTTGGTAGAGAAAAGTTTTCGTTTCCAGTCGCATTTAAAGCGAACCTCATTGCGGATATAACTCAGATAGCTCATGCCGTCACGTTCTTTGTAAGTTACGAGGAAAGCTACCTCCACGGGTTTAAATCTCAAGCCAAAAGGCTTTTTGCGGAGGATGGCCTCGGTAGCCTTATTCCGGTCATCCATGCTGAGGGCGAATTCCGCACGGCTGAAGGAAAGCCGTTCCTTATCGATATATAATTTGCCGTAATATAAAGCGTAAGGCAAGATCGCTTGAGGTTGGAAACTGATTACGTAATGCGGTCGGTCGTTTAACATCACGCTTTCTTCCATACGGAAGGCGTAATAAGGTAAGATATTCGGGTCGAGCAATAAATCCGGATTCTTCACCACATCCACGTAAACGGATAGGTTAGGGCCTCCCAATAATTTCACGGCTAATGTGTCGCTAGCCTTCTCGCTCAATAATTTACGTCCTTTATAGATTTGTACCCGATCCCGTTCCACGTTCCTGTCCTTATAGGGAGTTTTGTAAACATCGATAACCGCTTCCGAGATATTGATGTAACGACGGCCTTTTTGTGCGGTCTCCCGGTAGAACCCGGTAAGCATGCTACCTGTGGCGATGTAATTCTTATTTACTTTCTCAATCGCCTCCTCTACGATATATCGAGGATCTCCGGCCCGGATAATGACTTCGCTAAGCGTATTCATGTTCGGTTCGAGTAGTACCGTGCATTCTAATATGTCCTTATCGTTCACGGGGATCAAGCCATTCAAATATCCGATATGCGATACTTCTACTTGTCTGGCATGGAGGCCGTTTTTCACTTTGATAGAGAACTCACCGTCATTATTGGTGATCGTTCCCACGTTGGTTCCCGGAATAGAGATATTTACGTATTCCAGTTTTTTTCGTGTTTGCTTGTCTTTTACTACACCGCTGACAGTGATAAACTCATCGTCTGCGCTATCCTGTGCCTTTATAGAGGTTACACCGCAAGCCAACAGTATCATCAGGATAAATCCCATAGTTTGTTTACAGAGCGCTTTCATATTTGTATTGTTTTAATGGTAAATAATCACTTTGTACTTATAGGATCGCTCAGAAAAGAAATACCCTATGGGATTTATCAAAAAAATCACACAACCTTTTGTCCGGGCTGCAAAGTCAACATTTCTTTAGGTACCGCTTTCTTGATGCTCTCTATTAAAATACCCGCTACGGTATGCCGGATAAAATCTTTACGGGTGACAAAGACGATCTCCCGTGTCGGCTTGGGAATGGCGAACGGACGTACCAATTCTTTCTGCTCTTTACTTAATTGCAGGGTAGCCAATTCCGGGATGAACGTAATACCGTTACCGCTTTCCACCATACGCATAAATGTCTCTAGGCTACCTAAACGGTAAGCGGCTTGGCGAACCTTTACCTTCTCCATCTGGCAGAAACGCATCAGCTGGTCACGGAAGCAATGTCCCTCGTCCAGCAGCCACAACCGCTCGTCGTTGATATCGGCGGTACGGATCAAATCCTTTTTGAAGATAGATTCATTATGAGCCACGTATCCGAAGAATTGCTCATAATATAATATGTCTCCTTGTAAATAGGATTCTGTGGGTTGGTTCGCTATGATAGCGGCATCGATTTCCCCGTTTTGCAGGGCGGCCATAGTGGGAGCGGTTTTCATTTCCAGCATACGGATGTCAAGATCCGTATGCTTTTCCGATAATTGCTGGAAAAAGCGAGGTAGCAAATAAGGGGCGATAGTCGGTAGCACCGCTAAGCGGAACGTACCTTTCAATGACTGTTCCTCCTCGTTCACGATATCTTTGATAAGGGAAGCTTGATAGAGGACATTTCTCGCTTGCTCAATAACCTTACGTCCGGCAGGTGTGGGGCGAACGGGTTGCAGGTTTCGATCGAACAATTTAATACCTAGTTCGTCTTCCAGCTTTTGGATCATCATACTCAATGTCGGTTGTGTCACCCTACAATGCTCTGCTGCCTTTGCGAAATGACGATAAGTATCCACCGCTAGGATATATTCGAGTTGCTGTATATTCATAGTACTTAATTTTACAAGCGTTAGAAATTAATGAAGACAAACTTACGGAAAAACGCTGGAATAATCGAATAAAAGTGGAAGAATAAAGCAACTTAATTTGAGTATTAGGCATTTAGGGGGAAATCGGGGAAGTTGGGTGAAAAGCCAAAATACATTTGCTTATCATGGAACAGACGAATGGGCTAACAGGATGATAGATTTACACAGAAAAAATATGTAACTTTGGAGAGTAATTTACAAATGGTTTACAGTCGTATATATAATGAGCTAAAAATTAATTGATTAAAGTATATGTCAGACAGTATCGTCATTATTCCTACATACAACGAGAAGGAGAATATTGAGAATATCATTCGTGCCGTGTTCGGGCTGGAGAAAGTGTTTCATATCTTGGTGATCGATGATGGCTCTCCGGATGGGACGGCGGCTATCGTGAAGGGCTTGCAGAAGGAGTTCCCGGAGCGTCTTTTTATCGTGGAGCGTAAGGGGAAGCTGGGATTGGGTACCGCTTATATCCGGGGTTTTAAATGGGCTATCGAGCATAAATATGATTTTATTTTCGAGATGGACGCCGATTTCAGTCATAATCCCAATGACCTGCCGAAGCTATACGCCGCTTGTACCGCACAGGGTGCCGACGTAGCCATCGGGTCGAGGTATTGCAACGGGGTGAATGTGGTGAACTGGCCGTTGGGCCGTGTGTTGATGTCTTATTTCGCCTCGGTGTATGTCCGTATCGTCACGGGTATGAAGATACAGGATACGACGGCGGGCTTTAAATGTTACCGCCGTGAGGTGCTGGAGACGATCGATCTGGACCGTGTCCATTTCAAGGGATACGCCTTTCAGGTGGAGATGAAGTTTACGGCTTATAAGTGCGGCTTCAAGCTCGTGGAGGTGCCGATCATCTTTATCAACCGTGCCTTGGGTGTCTCCAAGATGAACTCTTCGATATTCGGGGAGGCTTTATTCGGCGTCCTTCAATTGAAATGGTGGAGTTTCTTCAGGAAGTATCCGAGGAAACATGCGAGCCATGCCTAATGAAAACAGAGTTTGACAATTTATAATAGAATAAGAAAGATGAATAAAATATTAATCCAAAATCCGAGAATCATCAACGAGGGCCGTTCTTTTATCGGCTCGGTGTTGGTGGAGGGGGATAAGATCGCGGCGGTGTTCGAGGGGGAGGTTCCCGGGAACGTGCGTGCCGAGGCGAACCAAGTGATCGACGCTACGGGGAAATGGTTGATACCGGGCGTCATCGATGATCAGGTGCATTTCCGGGACCCCGGGCTTACCCATAAGGGGGATATCGGGACCGAGAGCCGTGCGGCCGTGGCCGGTGGCGTGACGACCTTCATGGACATGCCGAACACGAAGCCACAGACCACGACGATCGCCGATCTGGAATGGAAATTCAACCGTGCCGCCGAGGTCTCCCGTGCGAATTACTCCTTCTTCTTCGGTGGGACAAACGATAATATGGACGAGATCCGCAGGCTGGATCGTAGCCGTGTGCCGGGACTGAAACTCTTTCTCGGCTCGTCTACGGGAAATATGCTGGTGGACAAGAAAGACTCGTTGGAGCGTATCTTTGGCGAGGCCGGTATGCTGATCGCCATCCATGCGGAGAAAGAGGAGGTGATCCGGCGTAATATCCAGTATTACACGAACCTGCATGGCGAGGATCTGGATATCTCTTTCCATAGCAAGATCCGTAGCGAGGAGGCCTGCTACCAATGCTCGGCCGAGGCGGTTGAACTGGCTACCCGCTTGGATTCCCGTTTGCATATCCTGCATCTCTCCACGGAGAAGGAATTATCGTTGCTCAGTAACCATCTTCCCTTGAGCGAGAAAAAGATAACCGGCGAGGTCTGCGTGCACCATCTGTGGTTTCATGACGGCGACTACGCCCAATTCGGTAATCGTATCAAGTGGAATCCTTCTATCAAGACGATCGAGGATCGCGCGGCGCTGCGTGAGGCGGTCAATAACAATACGATCGATATCGTGGCTACCGACCATGCCCCGCATCTACCGGAGGAGAAGCAAGGCTCTTGCTTGAAGGCGGCTTCCGGAGGACCGCTTATCCAGCACTCCTTGATCACGATGTTGGAGTTGGCGATGGAAGGCCGTTTCACGTACGAGAAGGTGGTCGAGAAGATGGCGCATATGCCGGCGGAGCTGTTCCGTATCGATAGGAGGGGATACATTCGTCCCGGATACTACGCCGATATCGTATTGATCGATCCGGAGCAGACTTGGACGGTATCGAAGGAGAATATCTTGTACAAATGCGGCTGGTCTCCTTTCGAGGGCTATACGTTCCACCATGGCGTATGGAAGACTTTCGTGAATGGCGAGTTGGCCTATGGCGATGGAGAGGTGAATGACGCCGTGAGAGGTAAAGAAGTCCGTTATCTATAGCAGTAGAGACGGGGCATGCCCCCGTCTCATCCTATCTATTGGATATCGATCAGTTTATGGGTTTGCAGACTTAGTCTCCACCGGGGATGCCGGAGGATGTAATCCACTACCTCTTTCGTATTTTGGCAGGAGCAGGGTTGCAGGAAATGGTACCGTGCGGGGATTTCGGCGTATGCGGACAGGTCTTGCCCGGTATAAACCACCTTTATCTCGTCGACTCTTTCCAATACCACCGGGGCGTTCTCCTTGGGCGAGCAAGTCACCCAGTCGATGCCGTCGGGCAAGGGGCGTGTGCCGTTGGTCTCGATACAGATCTGTTTCCCCGCCTCACGTAAGCGGGATATAAGCGCCTTGTCGATCCACAGGCTAGGTTCTCCTCCCGTCAGGATTACCATCCGTGCGGGAAAGGAAGATACCTTCTCCACGATCTCCTCGTCCGTCATCATTACGCCCTCCTCGTGGCGGGTGTCGCAGAAGCTACATCTCAGGTTGCAACCGGAGAAGCGGACGAATACGGCGGGAGTCCCCGTATGGAACCCTTCGCCTTGCAAGCTGTAGAATATCTCGTTAATCTTCCTCATAGATCGCCGTGTTACCCTCAGACTCTTTTACCTCTACCTTGAAACAAGACGGGATCTGCTCGTATACCCAAAAGGCTATGTTCTCCGCCGTCGGGTTGAAAGGCAGGATATCGTTCAAGTTCTGGTGGTCCAACAGGGATTTCACCGATCTCTTGATATGGCTGAAATCGACTACCATGCCATCGGCGTTTAATTCCTTGGAGCGGCAATAAACCGTGATCATCCAATTGTGACCATGTAGATTCTCACATTTGCTGGGGTAGGACAATCTCAAGCTATGGGAAGCGGAGATCTCCATACGTTTAATTACGGTATACATACGATAATAATGTTTATACGATAAATAATAATGTACCTAATGTCACCTCGGCACACAAAAAAATCCCGGATGCAAATATACGAAATATTTAGTTTGTTTGTACGACACTTGTCTACGATCGGTAGAGACAGGCGGTATGTCGATCGGCTATGCCTCTTGGTTCAGCGCCTTCATCGAGAACAGGAAGGTCGTTCCTTTGCCCTCGCCCTCGGACTCGAACCAAAGCTTTCCTCCATGAAGCTCCACGAAGTCCTTGCAAAGCATCAATCCCAGACCGGAGCCTTTCTCGTTCTTCGTCCCGTAGGTCGTGAAATGCGAGTCTTGTTTCAAGAGCTTGTCTTGATCCTCTTTCTTGATGCCCTTGCCGGTATCTTTCACGCTAACGGTTACGAAATCCCCCTCGGAGCGTGAGGATAAGGTGATCGTGCCCCCCTCGAAACTAAACTTCATGGCGTTAGAGATCAGGTTACGGATAATCGTCTTGAGCATATCGATATCGACCAAGCCTACCAGCTCTTTATCCAGATTTTCTAGGATAATCTTCACGCCTTTTTGTGCCGCCATCGGGACATACATCTCGGCGGTACTGTCGATGATACTGTTTATGTCGGTCTGTTGCTTATATACGTGCTGCTTGTTCAAGCGGTTCTTGGCCCATTTCAGCAGGTTGTCCAGCAAGAGGAAGATCTCCTCGGAGGTCTTGTTCATCATCTGGATCATCTCGTACACCTCGTCGCCTACCCGCTCCTTGTCCACCATCATCAAGATGGCGTTATTCATCATTTTCAACGAGCCTAGCGGGGAACGCAGGTCATGGGCGATAACGGAGTATAGCGTATCCCTAGACTCGATCGTGTTCTCCAGCTCGGCCTTGATGCGCTTGATGCTGTAAAGCTCGTAGCGGTGGGCCACCCTCTTCACCAACTCCTCACGTTGGAAAGGCTTTGTGACGTATTCGGTGGCGCCCAATTGGTAACCTTTCACGATGCTTTGCATATCGCTTAGGGCGGACATGATAATCACGGGTATATCCGTAGTCTCGGGATTGCTTTTCAGATGCTGGAGGACCTCATATCCGTCCATCTCAGGCATCATGATATCGAGTAATATCAGATTTGGGTGTTTCTCGTTAGCTATGCGTAGCGCTTTTGTCCCGCTGTCGCAAGTCAAAAGCGTATATCCCTCTTTCTTCAGTATGGCTTGTACTAGCATGACGTTTGTAGGGACATCATCTACGATAAGAACTTTATACTCTGAGGCCAATTTATCCATTGTATCTAAATTGTGTTCTAGTTTTCTTGATATTCAAATAGTATCAATAGCGCAAAAGTATTAATTAAAGTCGACATATAACGACTATTTATCCATCTATTTTTTTATTTTTTTATCCCGCGCCTCGTTTGGCTTTTTCCCAAGCGCCTGTGCCTTTATGCTTAGCGAGATAGCTATACCCTCGTATGACATTGATATTCATGAATAAAAAGTAATAAGGAATGAATAATAGCTTGTTCCGGATGTTCCGTTTTTCCATTTTATACCCCAAGTATCCCAGCAGGTAAAACGCTAATTGCAGGGCAAGGATGACCGTGTAAAGGGTATGCCCGGTACAGGCAAGGAGCAGGTTGAGGGGCAGGAGGGCGAAGAGCACGACCGGCGTCAGCGTCCAGCGCAGTACCCGGTGGCTGATGTATTGGAAGCTCAGTATCCCATACCGGAACATATTCAATAATCCCCGTAGCCGCCATACCGATTGCAATCCTCCGGCCGATATGCGTACTTTACGTTTCTCCTCCTCCCGCATGTTCAGGGAGGCGCTCTCGAGGGCGTACGCCTCTTTGCTGTAGGCGATCTTGTAGCCTCTCATCGCTATGCGCAGGGAGAGGATGAAATCGTCCAGCAGGGTATCCGGGGGCATCTGCTCGAAGAGGGAGGTACGGATGGCGAAGAGCTCGCCTGCCGCTCCGACGGCGGAGTATAGGCGGTAGTCCAGTCGCTTGAGGGCGGACTCGTATTTCCAGTATATGCCTTCTCCGGCGGTGGCTCCCTGCTCGGCTTGTATCTCTACCCGTTTCTCTCCGGCCACGCAGCCTACCCGTGGGTCGCTGAACTGGCGTATGATCTCCTTGATGGCGCCCTTGTTCAGCATCGTGTTGGCGTCGGTGAAGATGACGTAGGGGGTATTGACGTAGGGGAGGGCTCGGTTCAAGGCGGCGGTCTTTCCTTGTCGCCGCGGTTGGTACAGTACGGTGACCTCCGGGTACTCTTTCAGTCTCTCATTCGTGTTATCATTGCTTCCATCGGTGATCCAGACCAGTCTCAGCTTATCCGCCGGATAATCCAGTTGTCTGCAATTCACCATCTTGCTCGCCACGATCGCCTCCTCGTTGTAGGCGGCTATCAGCAACGTGGCCTCCGGTAGTGTCTCGGGAAGGCGGGGGAGCCGGGGTTTAACGAACAGCTCCTTGATCTTTACCATAAGGTATAATACGATCCCATACCCCAGATAGGTATAGAAAACGATCCCGATGCCGATCCAGAAGAGGATCTCAATGACTTGACAGCTCTTTTCCATAATTCATATCCTTGTTGATTGCGATTAATCCGTTTATTAATCCCTTGCCTAGCGCCCCGATCAGCCGGAATTTCCCTTTTACGAGATAGATCGAGAGGCGTTTCGGGAAAGCCACTAGGGTTTGGTAGATGTATGCGTAAATCCTTTCATCCCTTTTATCGATCGATCGTTTGGCGAATAAAAGGCGGTTGCGGGTATGATAATAGACCTGAAGCGGACTTTGTTTCCCTACGCTCATGCTCTCCTTATGATAGACGGTGGAGGTAGCCTCGTACCAGATTTTCAGCCCGGCCCGCCTTATTTGCACGCACCAGTCCAGCTCCTCGTAATAGAGAAAATAAAATTCAGGCATCATCCCGAACTTCTTGATATCCGTGGTCCGGATCATCATGGCCGCACCGTGGGCGAATGCCGTATAGCGGGATTTATTGAATTGTCTCGTGTCGGTTTGACCGAATCCGATATTCTCGTTGCGGAGGGTAACCGGGCTCATCGGGGTGGAGCCTGCGTACTGTAGCTGCTTCTTCTCTGGCCAGCACGCTATCTTGGGGGAGACACATCCTATTTGCGGATTGTTGTCGAGAGCCCTTGCTAGGTTCTCCAGTATCGGTTGGTTGATGATCGTGTCGTTGTTGAGAAACAGGATATAATCACCGTCGGCGTATGAAATCCCTAGGTTGTTTCCGCCGGCGAACCCGAGGTTCTTGTCGCTGCGAATCACTATCGGCTTGGGGCTATATTTACTGAGTACGCGGTGTTCGCCGTGATTTTTCGAGCCATTATCGATGATGATAATCTCATAAGGATAGGTTTCGTACCGACCGAACGACTCGATTAGGTCTACGGTATCATCCTTCCCATTGTAATTGATGGTGATGATGGATACTTTTTTAGCCATTATTTTCTTTATTTTTTATCGTTATGTCATGAGGAGTACTCTGGAAGCTGGTGTCCTTCTCCTTCACCCGGCGCAAGGAGGCTATATATCCTTTTATCAAGACGCAAAAGAGAAAAGGGAGCCTCGACAGGTTCCTGTAGAGCTTCCGGGTATGCATCTTCCGGGGGATAGCCAGCGTATACGTCAAGATACTGACCAGTATTAGCCCATACCATTTCAGGGCAAGCGGGAAAACCGTGAGGCTCCATGCCAAGGCGAGGAGGGACGGGATGATCAGTTTTAATATTCTCGGGAGCGGGAACCATTGGACCGCCTTGTCCATATAATTCCAGTTGAGGGTACGGAGGTCGAGATGCCGTATGATCAAAGAGAATGCCAGCAGTTGGGCGTGGAACCAGCGGGATCTTTGCCGTGCCATGACCTCTTGGCGTGAGGTCTTCTCGTCGTACACGAGGATGTCCTCGGCGTAATCAACAAAGATATTTTCCGTGGCGAGATAGATCTCCAGCTCCTTGTCCTCGGCGAAAGTGCCGCATTGGGGCATGTGGGATTTCAGCCATCCGAAGTCGAATACCATGCCGGAGCCTATCAAGGAGGAGGAGATCCCGACATTGACCCGCCCCTTGCGGAAGATGGTGTTGTTGATCTCCTCGGAGATACCGTCCCATACCGCTATCGGCGTATTGTCGTTCTTGAGGGTACGGTGCGCTTGCAGGGCGATGTTGTCTTGCGTGATATCGTTGATCCGGGTCAGGAAATCCGTATCCGTGAGGTTGTCGGCATCGAGGATGACGACTTTATCGATTCCCTCTTTTAGGTATTCCAAGGCGTAGGTGATGGACTTATGTTTCATGCTATGCTCGAAATCCGGCGTGAGGAGCTCGATCGGGAGCTTGGCGAGCGCTTGGTTCGTCTCCTCCCGCATATGGTCCGATACCACGATCACCCGGTATTTGTCCGCCGGATAGTCTTGCAGGAGGATGCGCTCCACGGATTCCTGTATGACTTGGTCTTCCTTATAGGCGGCGAAGATGACGGCGAACTTCTGGAGCCGTATGCTCCGGTGTTTCCGGTGCCTCCTCCGAAAAAAGGACGCCAACGTAAAAAATAGGTCATAGCCTATGAAAAAGGCGATGAAAATGAATAGGGCGATATCTATGTAGATCAACAAGTGCATTCGCTTTTTTTACAAAAGTACTTATAATTTTCAATAAGAGTTTGATTCTGCCGTTTTTTTCTCACCTAAGGAGGCCATATCTTTCCCAGCGAGCTCAGCGCCGCCGAGAGTATCAGCCCCCAGCCCAGCAGGTTCAAGGGGCCGGGCGAGGGGTGGACGAGAGCGAGAGTATCGCCCCGATAGCCGCCAGCGCCGCCTCCCGCATGTCCAGCAGGAGGGAGAGTGCCGCCAGCAGGAAGAGGCTGGCCAAGGCGAGCAGGCGGAAGTGGGGGAAAGGGGGGCGTGGGCTCCGTGGGAGTGTCGGTCGTGTCATGGGGCGGTTGTTTTTGGGGCGTGTGAGATCCTAGGTTTAGCAAGAAATCCAGCAGGCTGCGGACGAAGGCTAGTATTTGTCGTATCTTATTCATATCAATTGTTGTTTTTTAGGGATGAGTAAATCGGTTCGATCTCGCGGTAGAGCTGTACCAGCGTCTCCCGGTAGCGCTCCCGGTTGTCGCCGTTCAGCTCGCTGATGTAGGGGCTGTAGGCGATGGCCTTGGCGTAGTCGGCGGGGAAACGGCTCATGGCGGCGGCCTGCGGGTAGGAGCAGACGAGGAGGCGGGCGAAGTCGAGGTAGGAGTTGCGTGCTGAGTCGTAGCGGCGGAACAGCAGCTCGCCCCGCTTGTATCGGGCGTTGACACGGCCCCCGTGCCAGAAGGCGTTGCTCGCCCCGTAGCCGGTGATGCCGAAATGGTTGTTGGCCTCACGGGCTAGGCGGGAGGTGCCCCAGCCGCTTTCTAGGGCGGCTTGGGCAAGGAGGATGATGGGGTTCAGGTGGAAGCGGGCACCGGCGGACTGGGCGTCGGCGAGGTGGGTGGAGATATAGGCTTGTTTCATGATATATACGATGAATTATGGTTTGATTTTTCTTGGAAAATTAATATTAAATTACTATCTTTGAATAAGTTAATAAATAAACAGCATCAGTATGGAAAAGCGGGAGACCGGTGTCGGCGCCTATTATTTTTGTGATATAGCGATGAGTTATTTTCCCTTATTGTCGAAGAAGAAAGCCTCGGATAAGCTGTCCCGGTGGATACGTGTCAGCGGGAAGTTGATGGAGCGGCTGGAGGAGTGCGGGTGGCATCCCCGCCAACGGATCTTATCGCCCCGTCAGCGGGAGTGCATCGTTTCTCATCTAGGGGAGCCCTGAGTCAGATTTCGTCGGGGGATTCGCTGTCGCCTCCTCCCGGGGCGGGTGCGTCGGGCACGATCTTCTCGAACTTGACGAGGCTGGTGACGCTCTTTAGCGTCACGCTCGGACGGAAGACGATCCGGGGACGTTTGATAAGGGAGGCGTTGAAGTCGGACTCCAGCTTGGTGCCCTTGCTGCCGATCACGGCTTGGAAGTGGCCGAGATCGCCCAGCTGGACGGTCTCCCCTTTCTGGAGGCGTTGCTTGAGGATGTAGAGGAGGCCGTCTACCACGACCTGCACGTCGCCCCGGGAGGCGGTGCTGCGGTCGGCGATCTGGTCGCACAGCTCCTCGAAATCGCAGGTGCCGGTGGACTTGTTCACGGCGTAATACAACTTGGAGCCGGCGGCGGCTCCCTTGGTCATGTCTTTTCGTAAGACTAATCGGTACTTGATCGGCATAATGTCTGGTGTTTTTTTGATTACGTTGTAAAGGTACGACATGCCGCCGGTGGGATTCCGGTCAACGGGGACGAAGGGGGGCGAGGTCGGGTGAATGGGGGTAAAGAGGTGGATTTTGAGTGAATAACGCTTGGTTTTCTAACGAAATAAGCGTATGTTTGCCCAATCAAAATTCGATTGACATGAAAAATTTACGGTATGAAAGAGAAAGACAAGCGGCGAGACGTGAGAGGTGAGTCCCGTGAACGGGCGAAGTGCCAGCGTGAGACGTTGGGCAAATATTTTTACGATTTGTCAAAACTGACGTTCACGGCATTGGTGCTGGGTGGAATAGCTATGTTATTCCAATCGGAAAAGATAGAGATAAGTATGATTGGAATGTTCATGGTAGGGATCTTGTTCTCTGTCGGGTTAGCTTTCTGTGGTAATAAAATCTTGAAATAATAAAGAGCTATGAATCCATTGACATTTCTTTTCGGGGTAATGCTATTGATACTTGTGGTGTTTATCGTTTGGATGTACACGCCATCCGGCAAGCGTTGGTTGGATAGCATGAAATAAAAGGACTATCGTGTTTCCGGTCCGAACACTACTGTGTTTGGCTTCGGATACTACTGTGTTGGCTTCCCGGCACAATAGTGTTCGGTGCCAAACACAGTAGTGTTTTTTTGTGGGCGGCTGATGGTTGGCGGGTCAGCCCTCCCCCCGCCTCACGCTCTGGCTTCCCAGCGCCCTCCCGATCCGGTCGCTCAAGGCGAAACAATCCCTTAGTTCCCCGAGGCATGCCGCCCGCTCATCGGTCGAGGTAGCGGAGCGGAGGCGTGCGGCCGTGCGTTGTAGCCGGTCGTGTATGAAAGGCTCGGCGTAGAGGAAGAGCTGGCGTTCGGCCTCGTCGGGCAAAAGTTCGTCGGGGAGCCTTTCCGGCGGTCCCTCCTCCGGGTAGGAGGAACGGAGGGAGAGGATGAGGGCGGAGAGAGACTCGTCCGTGATCCCGTCCGGATGGCCGCCTCCCGAGAGGAGAGTCAGCAGGTCGAGATGGGCGGGTTCCGTCAGGGGCATCCCGCCGGCGGACAACTCGGAGGCGACCCATGCCGGGAGGGAGATACCGCTACCGTCCCCGGCGTAGAACATCCGGTCGTGATTGGCGAGGCAGAAACGCAGCAAGGCCCTTTCCCGGAGGCGTGTGGGAGGGAGGCCCGTCGCCACTCCCGCCGGCCCTGTCCGGACAGGCTCGCCGGGAGAGGCGGACAACTCCTCACGCAATACGTCGAGGGGGATACCCGTAGCCTTGGAGAGCTCCTCCATCCGCCGGTACACGGCCAGCGGAGAGCCTACGAGACGGATCTCCCCGAGCACCTCCCGTATCCCCCCGGCGTCGGGCCCGCCTTTCCGCCCCGCCGCCTCCCGGATGCGGTGGCTCAGGTAATCCACCGCCTCTGTCCGCACGAGCCTGCGCAGCGCCTCGGCCCCTAGCCGGCGGAACACCTCGTCCGGGTCCATGCCACCGGGCAGGGGAAGGAGGCCCACCTCGCATCCCCGTGCCAGCAAGAGACGGGCGGAGCGGAGGGTGGCGGCCTGTCCCGCCGGGTCCGGGTCGAGGGCGAGCGTGACGTGCCCCGTCAGCCTCCGTATCATCCGCACGTGATCCTCGGTGAGCGCCGTGCCGCAAAGCCCGGCGGCGTGGCGGATACCGGCGGCGTGGAAGGCGATCACGTCCTTGTAACCCTCGCATAGCAGCACGTCGCCCTCGGTGCGGACGGCCCTCACCGCCTCGTACAGGCCGTAGAGGATACGTCCCTTGTGGTACGCCTCGCTGTTGTCGGAGTTGACGTATTTGGCTGTTCCCGCCTCGTCCGCCTCCCGGTACCGCCCGGCGAAGCCCGCTATCTGTCCCCCGGTGGTCCTTACCGGGAAGACAAGCCGCCTCCGGAAGCGCCTGAAGCCCTCGGGGGCGTCGGGCGGGCAGATACCTACCCCGAAGTGGGAAAAGGTCTCACGGAGCGCCCTGAGGTCTTCCTCGCCGTTCTCGTCCTCGCCCGTTATCCCCTCGGCGGGATCGTAGGGAAGGAGGGAGCGGGCGAAGGCCTCGTTGCCGCGTAAGATCGCCTGTCGTGCCTCGTGCCGTCCGGCCTCTTCCGTGCCCCGTTCCTCCTCCACCTCGATGCCATACTTGCGGGCCAGCAGCCGTACGGCCTCCTCGAAGCCACATCCCTCCATGTGGCGCACGAGGCGTATGGGGTCCGCCGCCTCGCCGCAGCTGAAGCATTTCCCGATATTGAGCGCCGGGCTGATCCGGAACGAGGGGTGACGCTCGTCGTGGAAAGGGCAGAGCGCCACGAGGTCCTTGCCGGAGCGCCGTAGCGTGAGGTACCCGGCCGCTACCTCGTCGATGCGGGCGGTTTCCCGTACCCGTAGTAAAGTGTCACGTGCGATCATCCGAACAGGTCTTTATCCAGCTCCGCTTTCGCCGGTCTGCGGTCGTTCGGCACCGGCGTGCGGTCGTCGGTGAAGCGGGTAACCCCCTTGTTGTGGCAGAAACGCACCTCGCCGGACTCCCCGTGCCGGTTCTTGGCGATCGAGAGGGTACCCCGGCCCTCGGTGGAGAGACGGGTCTCCGGGTCCTCGTCGATGTTCATCACGGAGAGGCGGCGGAGGAAGAATACCGTATCGGCGTCTTGCTCGATGGAGCCGGAGTCACGCAGGTCGGACAGCATGTTCTTCAGCGTGGGTCTCGCCTCGCAATTCCGGTTCAGCTGGCTCAGCAGCACGACGGGGATGTCGTTCTCCTTGGCGATCAGCTTCAGTTGCCGTGTGATGGCCGATATCTGGTCGTTCGTGCTCTTGCGGTCCTCGGAAGGCGAGAGCATCAGTTGGAGGTAGTCCACGATCACCATCTCGCACCGCCCCTGCTTCCGCCGGAGCGAGATCTGGTAACGCAGGTCGGCCACGCTCAGGTCCGTGCGCTCGTCGATCCATATCGGCAGTCGCTCCAGCTCGTCGGAGGCCCTTTGTATCCTCTTCATCTCGGGGGCGGAGAGGGTCCCTTTCAGGATCTTGGAGGGCTCTATGTCCGCTATGCATCCCAGCAGCCTGAACACCAGCTGCTCCTTCGACATCTCTAGACTGTAGAGGCAGACCGGGTGCCCGTTCCTCGCCGCGTTCAGCGCCATGAAGAGGGCGAAGGCCGTCTTGCCTACCCGGGGGCGTGCGGCGATCACGTTGAGCGTGCCCGGCATCATGCCGCCCGTCATCCGGTCCAATCCCTCCAGGCCGGTATGTATGCCCGGCGTGCGTCCTTCCGTCACCCTGCGTTGTATCTCCAGCATGCGCTCCTTGGCCAGCAGGGTGGCTTCCTTCATGCCTACGCTGTTCGTGGCGTGCGAGAGCCGTTCCATCAGCCGGCCCACGTGCGAGTCCATCTCCTTCAGCAAGGCCTCCGTGTCACGGTCCGGCCGTGAGGCTTTCAAGGCCGAGTCGTAGCAGCTCAGCATGAACTGCCTCGCCACGTAGGCCTCCCGCAGGTGCCGTGCGTGGGTAGGCATGTACTCGTCGCCGGTTTCCAGATACCGTCCGCCCAGCGCCAGCTGGTACAGGTCGGTGGCCAGCGTCTCCTTATCGGGCGCTATCCTCCGCAGCTCCTTCTCCACGGAGAGGGCGTCGGCGCTCTCCCCCCGGTTGTAGATGTTCAGGTACGCCTCGAAGGCCATCGCCACTTGCGGTAGCGTGAACATCTCCGGCAGCAGTTGCGCCGCCAGCGTGGGCATATGCCGGTGGGAGGCCATAAGCCCCGATAAGATCGCTTTCTCGATCTCCTGCTCCTGCGGGAGGGCGAGGCCGTCGGGCAGTGTCGCCGGGCGGTCGCTCTTGTTTTTGCTCGTGTTTGCCATGCTTTACTCCTGTTTTTGTTTGTCGTTATCTTTCTGTATCTTCTCCTCCTTGATGAAGAGGGACTTGTAGAAGGGTACCTTGATGGCGAGGCCGTTTCCTGCCTTGATCTTATGGATCATGTTTTCCTCGGCCAGCTCGTTCAGCGCTTTCCTCGCCGCGTATAAGGAACATCCCAATGCCCTGGCCATGGTCGTGATATGGATGATGCACTGTCCTTCGTAGATAGATACCCGCTTGCCGCCAGCGTATCGATAGTTGTAAGGCTTGTTGGCTAGTTTACCGAAAATGTATATGAACACGCCGATCTTAAGGCGTGTCTTGTTCTTCGGATAGTAATCTTGCAGTAATAGGTCGATAAATAACCTCGGAAAACGTGTGTAACCTCCACTTTTTAACTCTTTGACGCTAACTGTCTGTTTCATTGTACTTTGTATTGTTTTGAATGGTGAAAATAAAGAATCGAACCTAGTTTCGAACCCCCGATCGAATGGGGGGTTTAAGGATTAACAATCTGTTAAATAGTGGTTTGTCTTGAATAGGTATCTATTTTTCGAATGCCCTTTTTAACGTCATTTCGCACTATATAAGATATAAATAGGTATTTATAATAAAAATAAAAGAATAGAAAACGAAACGTTTCCTTCTTTTTTTGAATTAATAATTATTTATTTTGTATCTCATTAAATCAACTTATTTGTATTTCCTACTTTCTTTACAAAGGTAAGGTTATGTTTTGGTTTATGCAAGCATTATTATTGGTTAATTATTTTGTTTTATAACATGGTATAATTTTTTCTAATGTGGGTTTAAATGATTAATTTGATTCTTTATTATGACTAGATTGGGGTGAGTAACCTTTTGCTTAAAAATGAATTTATTATCTTTAAAAAATTATGTTTGTTATAGAGACGGGGTATATCCCGTCTCTTATTATATGATAATGTTACTTATTTAATTAAATTAGATTCCTCGTCTTGATACTTTTCTTGTTTGGTGAAAAGCTGGTGTATGTTCCTTAACGCTTTGTATACCCTTACTTTTAGGCTATTGAGCAAGGAGCCGTCTTGACCCACCGTTCCGTACCCTGTGACGGCCCTCGCCTTGCGATCGTGAATGAATACGATCTTACCTACTTCTCTTAGATGCATGGCTAATGTACCGTCTTCTCCTCTTTTTATATCTACCCGAATCCCGATTCTCCGGGCCGGCTCTGTATGATAGGCGAAAACGAGCCCTCTTACGCTTAGTTCCGGGCGCTTGAATGATAGAAAGTATAGATAGATATCCCGTGACAACTCGTAGAAGAACAGGTCGAGCCTTGAGTGTCGCTCATCCGGGATATAGCTCCATGAGGAGCAGCAGGCTACGTTTCCCGGAATCCGCAAATGATCTACTAGGATCTGGACGTATAGGGGAGGGTACATGGTATCTGCGTCGATATTGATATGGTATCTGCCTCGTGCGTGGTCTAGTCCGCATTGGCGGGCATATCCACAACTATGTCGTTTTTCCAAATAATGCGGGAGGCCTACGAGACGGAATATCTCACCGGTCCTATCGGATGAATCATTGTTTACGCCGATGATCTCCACGGGATATTCGCATCTCATCTCACTCAGCGCCCATAGGCAAGGCAATAAATGCCTCTCCTCATTGTAAGCTATGACGGATACGGTAACCACGGGCTCGTCGCTTTGTACCTTCGCTAGTTTTTGCTTGATTTCTTGAATGATCCCCTCATGGACGTTGTCTAGGGGTTGATTGTATATGGATATGTATTTTTTTGCCCATTTCATGATAATTATCGTTTTAATAGCATCTTCTCCAAAGACCTTACGGCCTTGTATCCGAATATCTTGATGAATAATGTCCGTGTACGGTAGTAGGCGAAAGCCTTATGCGAAAACCATGAGTTTTGGTAATGATGAATCGCATGGGTCTCAGGGGTGAGGAATACCTCTCTCGAATCGAATACCTTAGGCGAGAAGTATTCCTTGGGCAAGACATAGACAGCCTCTCCTAGGTCTTTTTTCTTCAGATCGTCGATATTGCTACCGCTGGGCATGTTTATGACGGGCTTTAGACGGAGTATGGTCTCGTTCAGGATCTCCGGTAGCATACGGATATCATAACTTCCGTCTTCACGTATGAAATTTCGTCCTTCATAATAATCCAAGCAGCATTTGATCCAGTCACAACCTTTTTCGGCTCCTAATATGGCCGCCTCAATCGTACCGGAAGTTTCCGCCCCGACGAAATAGGGCAGCTCAAGAAAGTTATCGAGGCTCTTCAGTATCTCCACGTCTGAGTCTAAGTAGATTCCTCCATGGTGGTAAAGAGCGTACAACCGGATGTAATCGGCGGCGAACGCGTATTTCTTGGTGTTGAACGCTTGCTCTACCCATGGGACTTCGTGGATGTTAAAACGTTTCGTGTCCCATAAAATGATCTCGTAGCTAGGAAGGTGTTTTTTCCAGCTATCAAGGCAGTCTTGTATTTTCCGTGGATATGGATCACCACTTAACCAACAGAGATGTATGATTTTAGGAATCATGGCTTATTCTATTTTTTGTTTTCTATATCAATTTCACTTAATACTTTACTCATTTGGCTCTCCCACGAAAGCGATAGGACGGACTCCCTGATCTGGCAGGGAGATAGCGTTTGCCCCCTATGAAATTCCAGGATAGCGGGAATCTCGATCGGGCTTTCATCTGCTTTGGCTTTCAGTATATAAGACTTTCCCTCGAAATCACTGTCCATCTCGGAGTAAATGAAAGGGAGTCCTCTTGCTGCGTACTCTCTGTTTTTCAGTGTTTTGATGTGGGTGATGCCGCTTCTATGGCGTGCGAGGCTCCCTATGCCCATATCGGCCTGTTCGAAGAGCTCATCCAATTCTTCCCCGTGTCTCATCCCGTGTAGGATCACATATCTCTCTAAGTTATATTTCTTGATGAGTGGGAGAATATCGTTCTCTTCCCGTTTCGCCGCGAAATTGCCGACGATGTGGAAATATACATTATATCCGGAGTTTGCTTGGTAATAATTGACTAAGCCTTTTACTAGGCGGTCGAAGCCATGCCAGTAATGGATTTCCGCCACCCCGATCAAGTGGAGCTCATGGCTCGTGTCGTTTATGTGTTTCTTTAGCTTGATTTGTTTGAAGTCTATCCCGTTCGATATTTGTATGGTACGGCTACCGAATATTGTTTGGTAATCGGAAAAGGTGATGACCCCGCTTAACCGCTTAGCTAACGTATGGCGGAAGCATTTGTCGATAAGCAGCGTTGCCTTACGGGAGAAACCGATATATTCTTGGTCATAGGGGTATGTAGGTATCTCCATGACCACTTTCACGTGGTTTTTACGCATCTGCCATACCATGTGGAGCGTGAAAGGGTTCGCGTTATTGTCTGAGCGCATATAGACGAGGTCGATACCTTCTTTCCTGACGTATTCCACTATAGAGGAATACTCGATTCTTTTAAGGATCTTGCCTTTTATGCCAGTTCCGTAATCCCGTAAAATCTCGGAGTCGATCATGCGTAGTTTCCTGCCAGCTGGTTCTCGCATGTAGCAAAGCCTTGTATCCACTCCGCATGCCTGTAAAGCGTCTACTTGATATTGTATCTTCTTGCTGATCCCGTTCGCCGGGTTAAATCCATGGAATATAAGGAATAGGGCTTTCATCTTTTTATCTTTGATTTTAGGAAGTTAATTATGTTATATACGCCACTCAATTGAATATATATGCAGGAGATGAGAACGGCAATAACCGCTTTTATGAACAAGTTTGCCAGCTCCGGTAATATAATGGATGATTGGTGGATAGCCCATAGGCATACTATCAATATACCCACGAGCGGAGCCGGGGAAATAAGTTGTCTGATTAAAGACGCTAGGCTGCGTTTTAGCGTCACTTTATACATCCATACATAACATTGTATGAAATTGATGGCGAAGGTCGCACATATACACCATGCGACAGCTTCGAGGCTCTTGAATATGAATATGCCGGCGAGGATGCCTGATACGTTCAATAGGGCTGAGAATACGCCACATATGAACAGGCTTTTCGTATCGTTGGCTGCTTGGTAGATGGAGCCGGAGGTGGACAGGATGATCTGTATGCCTACGGATAAGGATAGGATCTGAAATACGGGAACGGATGGCAGCCATTGGTCTCCGAATAGGATGAGCGTAATCTCCTTGGCGCAAAACCATAATAATACTGATAATGGGAACCCGATGAATGCTAGGATGCGGATGACTTTCTCGTAGGAGAGGGCTAATTTAAGCGGATCATCTTGAAAATTGGAGAAGACGGGATGCATGACTGGTGATATGACATGTGTTATGTTTTGCAACGGGAGCATCATCAAGCGGTACGACTTCTCGTAATATCCTAAGGAATTCATACTCATATACTTTCCTATTAATAATTTATCAAGGTTTCTGCTGAAGTAATTTATCACATTAAACATGAATTGATATGCGGAATAACTGAATATCTCATGAATGGATTTTGATCCAAATGTGTATTTTAATTTCTGGGGCTTTTTTCTTATGGAAATAATGAATATAAGGATGCTTGAGAATATAGGATTGATAATTAAGGCATATAATCCAGCTCCTGATATAGCTGCTAAGATTGCTATGATTCCTCCAATGCATTGAACAAATAAACTCCTGTATGCTATAAATTTAAATTCTTTGTCCTTGAATAATAGTGCGTTTGGAACGATGTTGGCTGAGGCAAAGAATAAGTTGAAAGATAATAAATGACATATGGATAGCAATGAACTCTGTTTGTAAAATAAGGAGATTGGCCATGATGACAAGAAGAATAAAATGGAGATCCCTATCCCGGTCCATAGTGTAAAAGAGAATATATCGTTAAGTTTATCCTCTGTTAAATGCTTGTTTTGAATGATAGCTGGAGCGATCCCTAAATCACTGAAAATACTGAAAAATGAAATGATGACGGTGGCGATCGCTACGACCCCGAATTCCTCTGGATCGATCAGCCGGGCCAGTACACCTGCCACGGCTAAAGAAATGATGATTCCTGAGTATTTTGATATAGCTGTATAGATTATTCCAGATGCCAACTCTTTTTGTATTGATGCCATATTTTTCTAGTAGAGGTGTATTATTCTCCTAATAGGCAAATATATGTTTTTTATTTAAATTATTCATGAGGTGTTCCTTATTTTCGATAAAAATACATACCTTTACATTAAAACAATAAAATTAAATGAGAGTCCTATTTGTCTATAAAGAGAAAAATGGGGATAATTTATTTGTTCCCGTGATTCGAACGAGGCTTTCTGTTCATGGAATAGAGGCTATCAGCTCAGTTGATGAGTTTTGGAATCCATCCCGGTCTTATGATATCATCCACATTCATTGGCCTGAGGAAGTGGTGGGATGGAATGTGAATGACGTGGATATCGATAAGCGGCTGGAGACCCGGCTGAGATATTTTAAGGAGAAGGGCTCTCGGGTTTATTATACGTGCCACAACTTATCCCCTCATTATGGAAGTCCTTTGCATCAAGCTTGCTATAGAGTGGTAGAGAGAATGGCCGATTGCATGGTACACCTCGGTAACTATAGTCTAGGCAAGATGGCCGGTCTATATCCTGATTGTAGGCATGTCCTAATTCCTCATCCGATTTATCTGGGCGCTTATGACGATACTCTGACGAGAGAGGCGGCAAGAGAATATTGGGGCATTGACCGGAGGACTTTTGTGGTTACGGCGTTTGGCAAATTCCGGAGGAGAGATGAGGTCTGGATGACGTTGAAAGCTTTTTTCTCTTTGCCTCGAAGGAAGAAGCTCTTGCTGGCCCCAAGAATGCTTCCGGGGAGTTATCCGAAGCCTTTATTGTCCGTAATACGTTGTTTATTACATCTTTTAGGGGTACGAACGGAGAATAATGAGCGGATTATATCAGATGAGGATTTACCGTATTATTTTGCGGTGTCTGATGTTGTCTTTATACAGCGTTGCGTTATCCTTAATTCCGGAGTAGTTCCGATGGCTTTCTTGTTCGGGCGGGGTGTCGTTGGCCCTGATAGCGGGAATGTGGGTGAATTACTGAGGGTGACAGCGAACTTGGTCTTTTCCCCCTCGGATCAAGGGTCTGTCAATTCAATGCTTCGCTCTGCCATGAACATGGATTTGGACGATTTAGGAGCTAAGAACCGGAGGTATGCCGACAAGTATCTCCATCCCGATAAGATAGCCGGTCTTTATGCGAAATGTTATCATTTTGAGGAATCGCATTGATCCCTTTTATCGGGTTCGTTTCCATTGCTGTCCGCATGGGTCATAATGTTTGACAACTTTAGCAGGATTGCCTACGGCCACAGAGTAATCTGGTATATCTTTTGTGACGACACTGCCTGCGCCGATCACGCAGTGCTTGCCGATATGTACGCCTGAGGTAATGACCGTGTTCGCTCCTATCCAAGACTCATCTTCTATGATCACAGGGGAGGTAGTTATGCCTTGTTTTACGATTGGTTTAGAAATATCATGGTATGTATGGTTGAGCCCGGATATAGTGATGTTCTGAGCCAAGATAACTTGATTCCCAATAAAAACGGGACCGATGATCGTATTATGTATGCCTATGCGTGAATGATCACCGATGTGTACGTGGCCTACCCCGTTGTCTATCGTGACGTAATGCTCAATTATACTTTCCTGTCCAAGTATGAATGAGTTAATGGGACTGACATTCATTATAGCAGATCTTCTGATCTTGCTCCGTTTTCCATAGGTTAACATAAATGGATTGACAAACCATTTAACCCATAATCTAGGGCAAGAGCCTCTTTGATTCATTATTAAGTAATGAACCGTTCTCTTTAATCTGTCATTTTTCTTTATCTTTTGTTTAAGATCGCTGATATTCATTTCTTTAAGGATTGAATGACTTCCATATAAACTTGCAATAGTTTCCTAGCCGTATGATTCCATGAGAATAATCGGGATCTTTGTAATCCATATTTTATTTGTTCATCATGGAATGCTTGATCTTCTTCTAGCCGCAGCAATAAGGAAGCTACTTCTTCTTCGTTGAAAGGATCTGCCAATAATCCTCCCTTTCCGGCGATCTCAGGCATGGCCGAGGTATTCCCCGTTATCACGGGTGTACCGCATGCCATAGCTTCTAGCATGGGGATACCGAAGCTTTCCCTTAGGGAGGTGTATAGGAAGACGAAGGCCCCATTGTACAAGTATGCCAAATCCTTGTTGGAGATGTAACCTGGGTAAGACAGGTAAGGCTTGATTTCCTCTATATGCTGCTCTCTCAATATCATATCCAGCTTGTCTTCGCGTAAGTCCGCTATTAATAGAGGACGCTTTCTTGATGAGCGCTTGAGATACAGACTGTATGCCTTCAAGGTGCGGGGTACATTTTTCTTAGGGTCCGTATTTCCTAGGAAGAAAAGGTAATCGTCCGAATGAATGTATTTATGGGTGATGGCGGATATGCCTGATAGGGGATGAAAATGCTGGCTGTATCCATTGTAGATCGCCATGATTTGTTCTTTGGGCAGACATAAGGCCTCTCGAATCCGATCACGTTCAAAATGAGATACGGTAATGATTCTCTTACACTTAGGGAGTATACGGGGAACTACTAAACGTCGGTAGTGCCAACCCATGTTTTGGTACCATGATGTATTACCTCCCTGCTTGGGCTCAAGGAAGATGATGTCGTGCAAGGTCAATACCAATGGGACGGGGCAATGAATCGGAGCCGTGTTACTCGTACAATGCAATAGGTCTGGCCTTATCTTGGCTACAGCCCGTGGCAACGCCACCTGCTCCCAAAGGGGGTAGGTGGGGCATTTTACCTCCACGATGTGCGTATTGCTTGTTTCTTCTAGGCAATGATCTTCTCCCGGACTTACGAATATGAAATATTCATTTTCCTTGTCGATTTTCTGTAGCTCTCGAATGCTCTCGAGCGCTACAAAATCCATCCCGTGCTTATTCGTACGGAAAATTCGCTGGGCTTCAATGGCTATCTTCATGATTTGGAGAATGTTTGGTGTGAGAGAATGTATGCTTTTTCCCTATTCGGAACGTGTTTAGGAACATGAGGAAGAATAGGATGGGAACACTGGCGATCGCCTTCCTGAATTTTTGGTCCACTAAATAGTCTGGAACCGCTACGCTAAAAGTGATGCCTAGCCATATCAAGAGGAACCACCATTTAATGGAGATTATGATATCAAGTGGACTTAGGATGGCGGCAATTAACGTGATAAACCCTAGCAATAAGACACGAGGGGGCATCATCCATTGAAATAATTTATCGCAATAGTCCCAATTTCCTTTTATTAGTGCTCCCGGTATCTGGAGAATCCCTGAGAGTAAGTTGTGGAATTGTGTGGCAAGCCAGCGCTGTCTTTGATTATAGAAGTCTTTCTTGCCTCTTACTTTCTCGTCGTATGTATAGACATCTTCAAGATATTCGATATATATATTTTGGAGTAACAGTTTTCGCTCCATGTACTTATCTTCTCCGATATCGTTGCAACCTTGTATGATATTCTTGAAAAGACCGTATTCGAAAGCCATACCCGAGCCACTTAGGGCGGACGAGAAACCTAGGCGGGTATGTCCTTTCCTGAAAATAGAGTTGTTGATCTCCTCGCTAACGGCGTCGAGCACCGCTATGCTGCTATCTCTGTTCTTGGCTACCCTATGCGTCTGTATGGCTGAACAACCTGCGTAAATAGCATCGTTTATTTTCTCTATATAATTGTTTTTTACGATATTATCGGCGTCAAGGATAATCACGTTGTCATATTTTGTTTTTCCTTCTTCAATGTAACGGATGGCTGCCTTGAGGGCCTCTATTTTGGTACTTTGTGGGTTCTCCATTTTTATAATCTTTACGGATAATGACTTTAGCCTATCGAGGGTTTCCTGACGCATTTGGTTGGCTATCACGATAATATCATATAATTCTCTTGGATAGTCTTGCTGAAGGAAACTTTTGACGGAGTCTATAATTACCTCATCCTCCCCATAGGCCGGAAATAAGGCCGCAAAACGGTATTTTTTCATAGTCGTAGGGTATTTATAAGTCGATTTCCTTTTAGAGTAAACGGCGAATACGAATAAATACAGTACGCATACCATAAAACATAGGAATACGATGGCGTCTATCAATTGAAATAGATACTCCTCCTTGTCTATCCAATTTTCTCCTATTTGAAAGAATTGCTCAATCATGGTGTTTTATATTTGAATCAGTTGATTTTTTTTCTTGTATTTCTTGATCTAGATAGGGTCCTACCATTATAAAAGTAAGTCCCGTAAAGGAAATTACCATTGTCGGGAATTGTCCCCAGAAAGAGTTCCCGTATGCATTGATAAACATTCCGAATATGCCACAAAGTAACCCTGTCAGTAGCCCTTTCAGCTCCGGATCTCTGAGCCGCATGGCTATGATCCATCCTCCCCATCCAATGGATAGAAAGATCATGCTTAGGTAAAGTGTCAAGCCAACCGCTCCTGTCTCCACCCAGATTTTGACATACCATGAATCTGTTGGAATGGAGGTGGTAAAGCGTTTTGATATTCTCTCTCCAGCCCTGTCACCTGATAATCCCAGCCCTTCTCCAAAAGGCTTGTATTTCATGTAGGATGCCAATTTCTTTTGATTTTCTTTTCGAACATTGAATGAGGCGTCTTCTGTCGGGGTGAATGCGGTACGCATCCTTCGGATGGTAGCGTTGCTATTTCCTATAGTAGTAAGGGCAAAAAAAACATAAGTAAGCAATAATAAGGTCGAGCTTGTGATAATGGTTTTGGTTTGTTTACTGACGAATGTATAAAGCGCCAATCCCGCTAATGGAACGATCATGGCCCCTCTTGTACCGGAAAGGAACATCGCATAAATGGCTAGGATAGCTATGCTTAAATAATATATTCTACATAAATAGGAGCGCATGTGGAATGCTGCGATCCCAAAGAACATAGTGGCGGCTCCCATATTCGCCCCCATATTGCTAGCGTCGGTGAAAAAAGAGAAATAGCGGACTCCGGACCATATGATATGAGTCGTAGCTCCCCCTTCATTAAGCCATTTGGTCTCGAAACTGTCAAATCCAATATATTTTTGCATGAAGGTTTTAGTTATAGCTAAAAGGGTGAATAGGGATAAACAAAATATCAAGGATTTTAAAAAAGAGTAACGAGTGCATAATAACGATGTAATAATAACAATGATAAACCCATTGAATATCAGTCCTCTTGATAATATCCAAGCCTCAAGTACTCCGGAGGGGTTAGCGATTTCAAAGATACAATATCCCATCCATATACAGCACATGACGCTTAAGGGGTGAATTGCTCTTTTCCATTCGATGTTCTGATAAAGGGCCGCATGAATGGATAGTAATACTAAGGCTGTTACGTATAGGATATCCATGATTACGCTAATGCCTTCTATTGGAATATATCGGGTAATACCCAATATGAAATAGTTGATCGTAAAAATGACAAATAGTATGAACCAAGGATATTTCAATAATAGGATACAGGTTATACATAACAAAGGCAAAGCTATTATCATCCCGAAAAGAGGGATGTTATTAAATAGTAAAGCTCCTCCTATTCCTACTAGTCCTATGACAAGGATTAATAGGGTCATATTGAAAGAAGAATCCTCTTTTATCTCTCTTGAAGTATCCATGAGCTTCGCTATTTTATGGCCGAATTGGTTGCGGTTAACCCCATATACATCATACGGTTCGTGAAAGAGCGCATGGAGGTCTGAGGGGGCAATTGCCCGGTGAAATCTTCTACGGCTTCTCGTGAGGCGTTATTCAAGTATAAATACAAAGATGTATTTTTAGTTATCTCACGCAAATAACTAACAAATTCCTTATCGCTATTTTTCCATACTCTGCGTACATTAGCTATTAGAATATTAACTTGACTTGAGCTTAGCAAATGTGGAGGCACACTGTTTCCTTGAATGGAAGGATATTCGATTAATACAATGTCTGGTTGACTTTCGGCTTTAATATACTCTTCTATATTTTCTGTGGTGAATAGTGACGATTCAATGTTTATCTCTTCTCCGATCCTTATATATCGTACTTGGAAACCTAGCTCTTCCCAACGTTCTTGAAAATATTTGGCAACGAATGTCTTCCCTTCTCTTTCTTCTATACTTAATATATTTATGTATAGAGTCTTATTTTTTTGCAAATAAGGAGCCAACCGATTGCAAGCGTATGCGGCTGATATTCGGTTACAGGTCTTTACAAATCCCCTGTATTTCAATTGGGAGTTGCGTCCGTTGAAGGCTCCTAATATATTCATTCCTGTGAGGCGTTTAGCCCGTTCTGCATCCCGGAGGGTACGGTCTAGTAATTCAATGACCAAATTTAGGGCTATAATGAAAATTAAACTACCGATAAAAGCGGCTATGACTAAAAACATGCGCTTACCTTTGTCACTAAACAATGGATAAGCGGCCTCTGAGATAGTTGTTAAGTTTGATGAGGTTAATTGTAAGTTCACCTGTTTCATCTTAGCCATATTTAAGGCATGGAGAACTTGTAGATAAGACTGTTCAGTGACATTGATCTCTCGTTCTTGCTGGTTGATCTTAGTCCCAATGGGAGAATAATTCTTATACTGCTCCTCGAAATCGTGCTTTCTTTTGTTTAAAATCTCTAAGTCTGCCTTGGATTTCACTTGTATCAAGGTCTGTGACAACCATTCTTGTACTAATCCGTCAATAGCGACTCCTTCTTTACTTTCTTTATAGCTGTTAATTTTATCTGTCAGTAATGCTATTCTCTTCTCGACATCTTTCAGTTGATCTTGATATCGTGTTAATTCTGTATCCTTGTTTAATGCGTTTTCAGAGGTGAAAGTCTCTATCTCGGTGATTTTACCACTGATGCGGGAAACATCTTCCAATGCGTTGATAAACTCTTCATTCGTTTTGACAAGTTTAGTACGAACTTCCATATATTTCTCTAACTCGTTGATGATTTTGGTTGAGCTCTCGTAACTTCGTTGTGTTTCTTCGTAACGGTTCTCAAAATCAGCAAAAGAGTTTGCGATAGATTTTGTTTGTTCTGTATAATTTATGACGCTGTTTTGTACGTTATAATTTGTAAGATCATTTTCTTGTTGATTGAGTTTTGTCCTTAATTTATTCAATTCCTGCTCATAATATTTTACGATATCATTTGCTGTTTTATATTTTAAATTATCGTAAGAATATTTCATTTCTTCGCTGACTAACTTAACCGTATTCCATGTGATTCCGGGATCTGAGCTAGTGTAGGCTATCTCTATCAAATCGCTATTACCTTGGCGTCTAATAATTATGCTGGATAAAGCTGCGTAGCTATAGAATGCAGCTCCTCCGTTGAGCAATTCATGCAAATAATTGCGGCTATCACTGTTTTTATATTCTTTAAATCTGTTTATAGTGTTATCGAGAGAAGCCGTGTCTATTAAATTTATTATTTCTTCAGGTATAGATGCTGTTAATTTCTTGTAATTGTCAGCTGTTATATAGAGATTATCTATTTCAGGATTTCCTTGTGTTAGGTTTAATGCTAATAATTTTAGTGATACGTTTTCTAGGGTTCCTCTTGATTTTGTTAAATTAACCAAGTTATCATATGTGTTGTTTACTGCCTGCCAATCAGGTTTTGTCTCTTCATCTAAACCCGTGTTGGAGGTAATACCTGTGTAGATCGAAGTTGTCACGGTGTATTTTTTCTCCATGAATTGACTGAAATAGGCAACCAATGCTGTTACAATAAGCGTTCCAAATATCAGTTGGTGACGAATTCTATATAAAAAACGGGATATGTATAGTGTAATATCCATAAATTATCGATTTATGATTTTTACATTTGTAAGCATCTCTAATAGGGTTACCGCATTGTGTAAGGTAGCTCTACCCTCTTGATAAGAGATTACGGCTCCAGAACGACGTCCTCTTTCCATGGCCAAAGTCGTAATGTCAATTTTACCGTTGATGAAGTCTTGTTCCGATATTTTCATTTGGGCGTTGTAAAGGGCAGCAGCGTCTGATTTAGCTTTCAAAGTAGCTAAAGCTTGCAATACGTTATTATAAGCTTCCAATATTTTTAATTTCCGTTCTTCTATTGAGATCTCATATTCATAATCTAATTGCCGGAAACGAGCTTTCCGAGCTCGTACCTTTTGGCCACGGCTAAATAGGTCACCAAATGGGATAGACACCGATATGCCTGCGCTATAAGTATGTTGATTACTACCCAGACTTGTGAGATATTCAGGATATTCTACGGTTTCATGAGAGGATAGCTGCACTAATCGTCCATATTGGTACTGTCCGTATACCCTGAAATAATCTAGCCATTCTCTTTTGGTCACTTTCATTTCAGCATTAGCTTCATCTTTCTTAGCTTCGTAAATCTTGATCGAAGGGTGATCATATACTGATTCTAAAAAAACAGATAAAGGTGGTAATTGGATACGTTCATAATCATCTAGCATCGCTTGAATAGAGTCTGAGCCAGATGTTACTTCCACGGTTGTAGCTTTATCGAAATAGGTTTTCTTTTTCTGAGCTATAGCCGAAAGGATACTGAATATGAATAGGATGATAAATAAGTTCTTCATACGATTTATTAATGGATCTATACGTCCTCTTTCTGTACGAACGCCGTAAAGGTCTTAATGATGATCTTCATGTCCAGCCAGAAAGAAAATGTATGAGCGTATTTAATATCTAATTGTTTACGTTCCTCGGCGGACATACTACCAGAATTGCCACGTTTCTCTACTTGCCAGAGGCCTGTAAGGCCGGCAGGAGCCATGAAGCGTTGTATGTATTCGTCACTGGTCAGTAGCTCAGCCTCGTATATGGGAAGAGGGCGGTTACCAACTATTGACATGTCTCCTTTTAATATATTGAATAGCTGGGGGAGTTCGTCAATGCTGTATTTCCGGATAATATGGCCGATCTTTGTTATACGGGGATCATTCTCTAATTTGATGAAAGCGTTGGAACGTTCGTGACGTTTTACTTTTAAATAGTCGTTTTCAGGAGTAGCGTCATTATCAGAATATAAAATGATATTTTGTTTATTCTCTTTAAAAAAAGAGGTCGCATTCTGTGAATTCACAGAAGTTGCTGAAGAGGCTACAGCCTCTTCAGCAATAGATTCCGTATACTGATTAAGCTTTTTATACTCTGTTATGCGCTTGTCCGCATCCATATACATAGAGCGGAACTTATAAAAATCGAAAACCTTATAGTTGCTGCCTACTCGTTTCGACTTGTAGAAAGCGGGGCCTTTGTCCTCCAGCTTGATCCAAATCACCGTGATGATAAAGATAGGGGAGAGGCAGAGGAGCGCCATGGATGAGAAAATGATGTCGAAGACCCTTTTCCATAAAGGCAGCTTGAAAATGGCGAGATCAGGCTCTTTTATTTGAGGCTTACGCGCTTTTTCCATTCTCTTGCATTTCTCGGCGATACCCAGTAGCTTCACTAAATCTTCCTTAGAGGTAGACTCGGAGATGACACAGTCCGTTCCGGCTTGCAAATAGGATATTTTCTCCTCCCGGGTCATTTCCGGGGCGATTAATACGATATAGATATTTTGAAACGTCTTATGCAAATGCATGATCGCAGGAATGTTTAACGTAGGATCTGTTTTCTCGATGAATACACAATAATCCATTTCCTCGGCAGGAAGAAGCGTGTTTTTCATCTGCAGAAGCGTTATACATTCTATGACCCCGGTGCCTAATGCCTTACGTAAACGTTCGGCCAACGGCACGTTATTACCGAAAAAGACATAATTCATTATCTTAATATTCGTTTTACCCTTACCCTTAATTCCTCTGGATTGAAAGGCTTCAAGATAAAGTCTTCCGCCCCTTCCTCAAACAAACGTATTCTATTTGAGCTGCTCTCTACGCTCGATAGGATCAAGACCGGTATATGGCTGAACATATCGTTCGCTTTTAAATAAACCAAGAATTCCTCTCCGGACATTTCTGGCATATTCAAGTCAGAGATGATCAAATCCGGTAAATTGCCTTCTTGAAGCCAAGCGATCGCTTTCAAAGGATTTTCTTTATAGGATACCTTGTAAGTACTTGATAAATAAAGCATGATTATCTTTGCGATTTCTTGCTTGTCATCCACTAAAAGAACAGATTTCTCCATAGAGTCGTATAATATTGTCGTCTTTTGTTTTATCTATTATGCAAATTTAGGATATTAAATTGAAAAAATCTATGTTTTTCAATTGTTTTTTTGAAAAAACAGTTCGGACTTTGAAAATAGGGGAAACTGCGATTTTTTGATTAAGTTTGTACGCTCATAAATGAGATGAGTATTCGAAGATGCGTTGGAGGAAATATATAGATTTTGATGTTATTCATTTATTGGTTGGCGCTATTGTCGGGATGGGCTTGTCCTCTTGCCAGCCGGAGATGCCGGTGATCTCTACGATAACCGTGGAGGCGGATGGCCTGACGGTTCCCGTGAACCCGGATCTGTATGGTTTGACCATTGAGGAGATCAACCACGGGATCGATGGGGGGCTGTACGCCGAGCTGATCCAGAACCGGAGCTTCGAGGATGGCGTGCCACCCTTGAACTGCCCTTACGACGCCGCCCGGAACGTCTTGATTACCCCGAATGGATGGACGATCCCTTTCATGCGGGGAGATTCCGTACCGGGATGGAGGCGGATCGTCCCTAATACACAGATATACCCGGATATGAAGGAGCTGGTGAATGATAAGAACCGGCGGTCGTTGCTCGTGGCCGTATCGACTTCCGGGGAGTCGGGGCGCGGAGGCGTGATAGCCGAGGGATACCGAGGGATACCGATCCGGAAAGGGGAACGATACGATCTCTCGTTTTTCGCCAAGGGGGCGAATATGGTGCCCCGTACCATCCGGGTGGCCTTGGAGGACTCGATGGCTAATACGGTCTTGAGCGATGTGTTTCAGGTAGCGCCGCTATACGAGTGGAAACGATACAGGCATACGTTTACGGCTACGGAGGACGCGCCGAACGCGGTCTTGACGATCACGGCCGATACCTCCGCCGTGTTTTGGCTGGATGTGGTATCGCTCTTCCCGGAGGATACGTGGAAGGGACGGAAGAACGGGCTGAGACCGGACTTGGCGGCGCTGGTCGATTCCTTGGCCCCTCGTTTTATCCGTTTCCCCGGAGGCAGTTTCGTGGAGGGGTATACGGCGGGTACGTACCCTATCTGGAGGGAGACGCTGGGCGATATCTCGGAGCGTAAGCATTTCTGGAACGTATGGGCCTATGGTACGACGAACGGCATGGGCTACCACGAGTACTTGCAAATGTGCGAGGATATGGGGGCGGAGCCTATCTACGTTATTAATAGCGGGATCACGAGCCAAAGCCGCCGGCCCCGCTACGAGGATATCACGGCGATGGATAAGCTCACGGGAGATGCCTTGGACGCTATCGCCTACGCGAACGCCCCGGCGGATTCCCTGCCGGGCGCCCTGCGTGCGAGGAACGGGCATCCGGAACCTTTCAACTTGAAGTATGTCGAGATCGGCAGCGAGAACTATGGCGGGGAGTATTTCAGGCGCTTTGAGCTTTTCCGCAAGGCGATCAAGGAGGCCTATCCGGAGATTACCGTTATCAGCAGTTCGCCCCTCACGAAGCGAGGCCGTAGCGAGTGGGTGGATTCCCATTATTACGCCGGGGAGAATTTCTTCCTATCGAACTCCGGCCGGTTTAATAGCGACCGGTATTCCCGGCGTTCGCCGGCGGTGTTTATCGGGGAGTTCGGGACGACGGAGCGACCCTTGGCCGGTACGCTCCGGGCGGCGGTGGCCGAGGCCTGTTTCTTGGTCGGGGCGGAGGAGAACCCGGATATGGTACGCCGCTTGGCGTATGCCCCGGTATTGGGCAACGCCGGGTTCGAGAACCAGCGCCATCCGTTGATCTCTTTCAACACCCATCAGGCGGTGGTCTCTCCTTCCTACCATTTATTAAAGATGTTTACCCGCCATCGGGGGGATGAGGTGCTGAAGACGATCGTGGATACCTACGAGAAGCCACAGGTACGTACGGGCCGGGCGGGCGTAGAGATGTTTGATAATAGCTATGAGTTCAAGGACGTGCGGATCGACGGCGTGCCCGTATCGGATATATCCGTGATGAGCGGGGGATGGAAGGTCCCGGAGGCTGGTACGTTGGTGCCGGAGGCCAACCGGTGGAACCATGTATTGTTCGGCGACTCTACGAGCTACGCCTATGAATATACGGCTACCGTCCGGCGTACGAAAGGTAGCGGGCAGATACAGCTTCGCCTCCGCGACAACGGGAGGACGGGCGAGCAGGCGGATTATATCGCCCTGACGATCGGGGCGGGAACGAGCGAGCTGTACCATCAGGTAGGTGGCGTGAAGGATAGCTTGGTCTCTCCCGTGCGCTTCCCTTTTGAGAGTAACCGGTGGTATACGGTTCGCATGACGTGCGAGTACGAGCGTGTCCGTTGCTATGTGGACGGCGTATTGCTGCATGAGGTGGATATGCGCCCGATCCCGTCGTTGGTATCCGTCGCTACCCTCGACAAGGAGAACCGGGTGATTTACTTGAAGGTCGTGAATACGACCCGCCACGAGGAGAAGACCTCTTTGCGTATCGAGGGAGTGAATATCCGTAACCAGGCGGAGCTGATCCAATTGAGAGGGGAGCCGGAGGCTCGTAATACGTTTGAGAGCCCGGGGGCCGTAACGCCTGTCACCGAGCCTATCGTATTCCCGATGAGCGGCCCGCTTATCTATAATTTCCCGCCTAATTCAGTGACAATATTGAAATTATACATGGAGTAGGTCAGATAGGGCAGGAGGGCCGGTACACTTTATCTGTATTTATCCTAACTTCGCGGCGACTTTAACAAAAAAATGTGTTATGGAACCAATGCATAAGATAAACAAGGTAGAGCTCCGGAGCTTGCAGCTTGAGGACTATACGCAGTTGTCGCAATCTTTCAAGAGGGTATACGCCGACAAGGATGTTTTCTGGACCCGCAAGCAGATCGAGACGTTGATACGGATATTTCCCGAGGGACAGGTCGTGACGCTGGTGGATGACCGGATCGTAGGATGCGCCCTCTCCATCATCGTGGATTATGACATGGTGAAAGGGGATCATACCTACGCCAAGGTAACGGGCAACGAGACGTTCAGCACGCATAACCCGAACGGGAATATATTATATGGTATAGAGGTGTTCATCCATCCGGACTACCGGGGCCTCCGGCTGGCCCGCCGTATGTACGAGTACCGGAAGGAGCTGTGCGAGAAGTTGAACCTGAAGGCGATCATGTTCGGCGGACGTATCCCGAACTATTATAAATACGCCGATCATATGCGTCCGAAGGAATACATCGAGAAGGTGCGCTCACGCCAGATCTACGACCCGGTGCTCACCTTCCAGCTCTCCAACGATTTCCACGTGCGGAAAGTGATGATGAACTATTTGCCGAACGACGAGGAGTCGAAGCATTGCGCTACCCTGCTGCAATGGGATAATATCTATTACCAGCCGCCTACGACGGATTACGTGGATAAGAAGACAACCGTGCGTGTCGGTCTGGTACAATGGCAGATGCGGCCTTATAAGACACTGGACGACGTGTTCGAGCAGGTGGAGTTCTTCGTCGACGCCGTGTCCGATTACAAGAGCGACTTCGTCCTTTTCCCCGAGTATTTCAACGCTCCGCTGATGGCTAAGTTCAACCATCTGGGGGAGGCGCAGAGCATCCGTGGGCTGGCCCAGTACACCGAGGAGATCCGTGAGCGATTCGTGAACCTCGCCATCAGTTACAATATCAATATCATCACCGGTAGTATGCCTTTGCTGAAGGAGGACGGGGCGCTGTATAACGTGGGATACCTGATCCGTCGTGACGGCTCCTACGAGATGTACGAGAAGGTACATGTCACCCCGGACGAGCAGAAGAGCTGGGGACTCTCGGGCGGGAAGATGGTGAAGACGTTTGATACGGATTGCGCCCGGATCGGCGTGCTGATCTGCTATGACGTGGAATTCCCGGAGCTTTCCCGTATCATGGCCGACCAAGGGATGCAGATCCTCTTCGTGCCTTTCCTTACGGATACGCAGAACGGTTACTCTCGGGTTCGTGTGTGTGCTCAAGCCCGGGCGATCGAGAACGAGTGCTTCGTGGTGATAGCGGGCAGCGTGGGCAACCTGCCTCGTGTGCATAATATGGATATACAGTACGCCCAGTCGGGTGTGTTCACGCCTTGCGATTTCGCTTTCCCTACCGATGGCAAGCGTGCGGAGGCAACCCCGAATACGGAGATGATCCTTGTATCGGACGTGGACCTTGATTTGCTCAACGAGTTGCATACGTATGGTAGCGTGCGTAACCTTCGGGACCGTCGCCACGACTTGTATGAGTTGAGGGTAAAAAAACAGTAGTGTTTGCGGTTGAACACAATAGTATTCATGGTTGAACCCAGTAGTGTTCGCTATTAAACACAATTATATTCGCCGGAAGAATGCAGTAGGGGCGGGATCTGTCCGCCCTCCCGTGCCGTGTATGCGTGGGAGGGCGGACGAATCCCGCCCCTGCGGTTTATATCGGGGGGAGGATCGCTCGCTTCCCCCCTTCGGAAATGATCTTAATGACTTAGCATCTCAGCCGTGATCGGCGTGAATTTCTCGGCATCCGATTTACGGAGTTGTACGCTACCGTCGTTCCAGTTGGAAGGCCAACCTCCGATGATGTGTCCGAGGAATACCAGCTTGATCTCGTGCAAGCCTTTTGCCAAGGCCACGGAGGTGTCATGACGGGAGAAGCGTTTTACCTCGCCACCGTTATTGACCATCAACTTGCCGTCGATCCATACCTCCTCTAAATCCGAAGAGATGTAATAAACGCCATCCTCCGGGATATTCACGTAGCCGGTAGCGATAGCGGCGTATTGCTTCACGCCTCGCATGGATTCGGGGGCGGGCACTTGGTTGGTCAGCTCACGGGTCGTCTTGATGACCTGTTTCTTACCGGTCTTCTGAGCGGCCTCCAGATTATTTACGCTTAGGTACATGCCATCGAATACCTCCATGTCGAGGCCCGGGGTCGTCTTGGCTACCTCCTTGGCGGGAGCCAGCGTTTGTTTCTCCACGAGTATCGTGCGGGGCTTACCCATCTTGCCGGAAGGCAACACGGAAGCGATCTTCACGGTCGTAGTCTCTGTGATGTCGAAAGGAGCCGTATATACGGTAGATTCCGGGGTAGGCTCTGTGCCATCCAGCGTGTAGACCATCTTCATCGGACGGTTCGTGGTGAATGTCATGGTAGCCTTGTCCGTGAAAGCCACGAAGTTGCAAGAACCGTTCGGTTGCTCGGGCTGCGGGATGTAGTAGTTGATACCGTGTCCGTCTAGGCGAACCTGAGCGTTGTCCAGACGGCGTTCGAAGTCCTTGTAATCCTTCCGGTCCAGCGGGCTCCAAGCGATCTCGGAGAGGGCTAGGATACGAGGATAGATACGGTACTCCATGATGTCCGTGTTATAAAGGTACTCACTCCATACGTTGCATTGCACGCCCTTGATGAAATGCCCTTTACCGGCCGCTGCCAGCGTGTCGGGGACGGGGTTGTATTTATAGACCCGCTCCGCCGTGGTGAATCCTCCGATAGATACCGGGTTGATCTTGTAGTCGCCTTGGAACTGGTCGATATACATACCCTCGCTTCCCGGGGTCATGATCACGTCGTGGTTCATGCTAGCGGCGGCGATACCGCCTTCCTCACCTCGCCAAGACATTACCGTGGCCGATGGAGCCAGACCTCCCTCAAGGATCTCGTCCCATCCGATCATCTTCTTGCCGTGCTTGTTTACGACCTTCTCCATGCGTTGTACGAAATAGCTCTGCAATTTCTCCTCGGCCGTATGCTCCTTGTCGCCTTTCAAGCCTTCCTTACGGATACGGGCCTGACAAAGCGGGCATTTCTCCCAGCTCGTCTTCGGGCACTCATCGCCTCCGATATGGAAATACTCGCCCGGGAATAGGGGGGCTACCTCGGCGATCACGTCCTCGAAGAACTGGAAGGGCTCTTCCTTGCCAGCGCATAATACGATGTCTTCCACGCCCCAGATGATACGGGGAGTACCCTGCTTACCCTCGCAAGACAGCTCCGGATAGGCGGCGATAGCGGCCATCTCGTGTCCCGGAAGCTCTATCTCGGGAACGATCGTGATGAAACGATCCGCCGCGTATTTAACGATATCCTTCACCTCCTCTTGAGTATAGAAGCCTCCGTACTCGGTACCCTCGCCATCGATGCGCTTAGAGCCGATCTCGGTCAGTTTCGGGTACTTCTTGATCTCGATACGCCATCCTTGGTCGTCGGTCAGGTGCCAATGCATGCGGTTGATCTTGAACAAGGCCAATACATCCAGCTGCTTCTTGATATTCTCTACCGGGATGAAATGGCGGCAGGGGTCGAGCATGATACCGCGGTAGCCGAATCGAGGCTCGTCCTTGATAGATACGGCCGGAGCGGTCCATGCGATACCTTTCACGGCGGAAGGACTCTCGATCTCGGCGGGCAGCAATTGCAAGAACGATTGCATACCGTAGAAAAGACCTTGAGGGGTCTTGGCTTTGATACGAACGCCGCTGTCGGCTACGTCGAGCGTGTATCCCTCGTCGTTTACGTCCAGAGAGCCGTCGATAACCAACGAGATACCGTCGGAGGTCTCTTTGTCAGCGGTAGCTATCTGGTAGCCTGTCGCCGTGTTCATTTTAGCCGCGAAGAACTCGGCTACGGTTTTCGCCTCCGGGGTGGAAGCGTAGATCCTCGTGTTTTTGTTTAGCTTGAAGTTTCCTTCGTTCTGCGTAAGGCTGACCGGTGTCGGGATGATGTTGATACCTTGGTTGTAAGCTTTCGCTTTACCGGGAGCATCATCACATGAGGCCATCAGGCCCAAGACAGCGCCGGCGCAGATTGTAGCAAGGAGCTTTTTCATAGAATTAAAAATTGAAAGTTGAAAATTGAATATTGTTTAGATGTTTTTGAGAGTTTAAAAAGAGAATTGAGAGTTGAAGATAAGATGCCGTTTGGCATCCTTTTCAATTCTCAATTCTCAATTTCCTATTTACCATGCGAAGATAGGATATTCCTTCATGATACCGTTCACCTTCTCACGAACGGCACCGATGGTCTTATCGCATTCGGGAGCGGCCAATACGGTGTCGATCAGTTCCACGATCTCGCCCATAAGCGGCTCTTTAGCGCCACGGGTCGTGATAGCGGGCGTACCCACACGGATACCGGAGGTCTGGAAGGCCGAGCGGCTGTCGAACGGAACCATGTTCTTGTTCACCGTGATGTCGGCGGCTACCAAGGCTTTCTCGGCCACTTTACCGGTCAGGTCGGGGAACTTCGTGCGCAGGTCGATCAGCATGCTGTGGTTGTCCGTACCGCCGGAGATGATCTTGTACCCTTTGTCCGTGAAGGCCTTGGCCATAGCGGCGGCGTTCGCTTTCACCTGTGCTTGGTACGTCTTGTATTCCGGCTCCAAAGCCTCTCCGAAGGCTACGGCCTTGGCTGCGATCACATGCTCCAGCGGACCGCCTTGGATACCCGGGAATACGGCGGAGTCCAACAACTGAGACATCTTCTTGATCTCGCCTTTCGGTGTCTTCTTGCCCCAAGGATTCTCGAAATCCTTACCCAGCAGGATGATACCGCCACGAGGACCCCGCAGGGTCTTATGCGTCGTAGACGTTACGATGTGAGCGTACTCCAGCGGGTTGTTCAGCAAACCGGCGGCGATCAGGCCTGCCGGGTGAGCCATATCGATCATCAATAAGGCGCCTACCTTGTCGGCTATCTCACGCATACGTTTGTAATCCCAGTCACGGGAATAAGCGGAACCGCCGCCAACGATCAATTTCGGTTTCTCACGAAGGGCTACTTCCTCCATCTGGTCGTAGTCCACCCGTCCGGTATCTTCCTTTACATTATATTCGGTAGCGTGATAGAGAACGCCGGAGCTATTTACTGGTGAACCGTGGGACAGGTGTCCGCCATGCGACAGGTTCAACCCGAGGAACGTGTCGCCCGGATTCAATACGGCGAAGAATACGGCTGCGTTGGCCTGCGCCCCGGAGTGAGGCTGCACGTTGGCCCATTCGGCGTTGAATAGCTTTTTCAACCGTTCGATAGCGATCGTTTCACTTTGGTCTACTACCTCGCAACCCCCATAATAACGCTTGCCGGGATATCCCTCGGCGTATTTGTTGGTCAGACAGCTTCCCATGGCCTGCATGACCTGGTCGCTGACAAAGTTCTCGGAAGCGATCAACTCAATGCCTTTCAATTGGCGTTGGTGCTCCTTCTCGATAATGTCAAAAATGATGTTGTCTCTTTTCATTACCTCTTAAATTGGTTATTGCAATGATATGTTCCTCATTGAAAAGGAATCCTCGCGAATGTACTATATTATTTTAATACTATTTAAAAGATTCCGTTTAATTATTACAGATGCGCCGGAAATGGCTCCGCTTACCACTTGGTGAGGGTTACGTTTCTGAACTCAACCTTCTTACCCTCGCTCTGTAGCCCGATATGGCCTTCCTTCACCTTGTTGGTTCCGGTGTTCTGGTATACGCCGTTGATGTAAACGGTGATGACGCCGTCTTTCACGAAGATGTTCGCCTCGTTCCACTCTCCGGCGGGCTTCTCGCTGGACGGGTTCACGTTCTTTACGACAGGGAAGAAGGGACGTTCCTCTCCCGGGCGTTGCTGGTACTCGACAAGGTCGGAGCCTCCCAGCAATACGAACAATCCGGCCCTCCCGGCTTGCAGATTACACTCGATCCCGTTCGGGAAGGGGTTCTTTAGGTCTGCGATATGCAGGAAGATGCCGCTGTTCGCGTTGGAATCCCCATTCGGCCAACGCCATTCCACGTGCAATTTATAGTCGCTGTATTTCTCCTTGGTGTACATATAGCCGAAAGGCTGGCCGGTGATGAAGATCTTACCGTCGCGTACGGAATAGACCTGATCGGCGGGGACGGAGTTTTTGTCGACTACGAAATTCCAGTTAGACAGGTCTTTCCCGTTGAACAGTTTCTCGGTCTTCTGTGCGTTCGCCCCATTGGAGAAACAGAAGAGGGAGGCGGCTAATACAGCCAAAGATAGCATTCTTTTTTTCATGGCATTAAACTCTATTTATAGTATGATTAATCAACGATTAGTTTGCGATAGCGTACCCGTTTCGGCTCGGCGTCGCCCAATGTCTTACGTTTGTATTCCTCGTACTCGGAATAGGTCCCTTCGTAGAAGACCACGTTGGAATCGCCCTCGAACGACAGGATATGCGTACAGATACGGTCCAAGAACCAACGGTCGTGAGAGACGACGACGGCGCAACCGGCGAAGTTCTCCAGACCCTCCTCCAAGGCACGTAGCGTGTTCACGTCGATATCGTTGGTCGGCTCGTCGAGCAGCAATACGTTAGCGTCCGCTTTCAGCGTCAGCGCCAGATGCAGGCGGTTACGCTCTCCTCCGGAGAGTACGCCGCATAGCTTCTCTTGATCCGCTCCTGCGAAATTGAATTTAGACAGGTAAGCCCTTGCGTTCACCTCCTTGCCACCCATACGGATGAATTCCTGTCCGCCGGATACGACTTGGTAAACGGTCTTTTTCGGGTCTATATCCTTATGGGTCTGGTCGGCGTAACCTACTTGTACGGTCTCGCCCACCTCGAAGGTCCCCTTGTCGATGCTTTCCATGCCCATGATCATCTTAAATAAGGTAGTCTTACCGGCACCGTTCGGCCCGATGACTCCCACGATACCATTCGGGGGAAGCATGAAGTTCAAATCATCGAACAGCAGCTTATCGCCGAACGCCTTCGCCACATGCTGTGCCTCGATCACCTTATTGCCCAAGCGAGGGCCGTTCGGGATGAAGATCTCCAGCTTAGCCTCACGCTCCTTCTGGTCCTCGTTCAAGAGGGCCTCGTACGAGTTCAGACGTGCCTTACCCTTGGCGTGACGGGCCTTCGGCGCCATATTGATCCATTCCAGCTCACGCTCCAAGGTCTTACGGCGCTTGCTGACTTGCTTCTCTTCTTGAGCCATACGCTTCGTCTTCTGGTCTAGCCAAGAGGAGTAATTACCCTTCCAAGGGATACCCTCGCCACGATCCAGCTCAAGGATCCATCCGGCCACGTGGTCTAGGAAGTAACGGTCGTGCGTGATGCAGATAACGGTACCGGCATATTGTTGCAGATGTTGCTCCAGCCAGTCGATCGACTCGGCGTCCAAGTGGTTGGTCGGCTCATCCAACAGCAATACGTCCGGCTGCTGGAGCAGCAATCGGCAAAGGGCCACCCGGCGACGCTCGCCTCCGGACAACGTATCCACCACCTGATCCTCCGGCGGACAACGCAAAGCGTCCATGGCACGTTCCAGACGGCTGTCGAGGTTCCATGCGTCCGTAGCGTCGATCTTGTCCTGCAACTCCGCCTGACGGTTGATCAAGGCATCCATCTTATCCGGATCTTCCAGCACCTCCGGATCGCCGAATCGCTCGTTCACCTCCTCATATTCTTTCAAGGTGTCCACGATCTCCTGCACGCCTTCCTGCACGATCTCCTTCACGGTCTTGCCCGGCTCCAACTTAGGGTCCTGCTCCAGATACCCTACGGAATACCCGGGGGAGAAGACCACCTCTCCTTGATAATCCTTATCGATACCGGCGATAATCTTCAGCAACGTAGATTTACCGGAACCATTCAATCCGATGATTCCGATCTTCGCCCCATAGAAAAAGGACAGATATATATTCTTTAAAACCTGTTTTTGAGGCGGAAAGATCTTGTTCACGCCTACCATCGAGAAAATAATCTTCTTATCGTCTGCCATATAATTTTTAGTGTGTTAATTGGTTCCTTAACTTAAAATAATGGTGTACAAATCTACGTAAATATCTTTTATTTTACAAATTAACAAAGATCATAGGTATCAGATATCTACCGATTGCCAAGTTTGGCGTGTGGAGATTACTCGGTTCAATTCTCTTGTGAAAGAAGCCGGTAGATATGCTATTCCTCGGAAGTTGAGTTTTAGCGTTATCATAAATGAAGGGTAGGAGAGGTTGTGCGGCGTTGTGGTTAGGATTGTGCGATCATGTGGCTTTAGGTTGTGTGATCCTAACGATTTAGGATTGTGGTTCGTCTTCGTCTCGTGAAGATATGTAACCGGTTTATGCATGATGTAATACGTGATGTAAAGTGCTTATATCTTGTTTCTTGCGTTTGCTCCCCATGAAAAAACTAAAATTTACCCCTCTTGAAATTTGTATAATAAAATAAAACCCCCTATCTTTGCACTCGCATTACAAAAGTAACGCACAGGATGATTCGCTAGCTCAGCTGGTAGAGCACAACACTTTTAATGTTGGGGTCCTGGGTT